>Ga0256407_10004155_pt1 | contig 24576 bp, 19 predicted proteins | sample RumenRJG_04DNA_FD_193489 | JGI IMG/M metagenome (GOLD analysis project Ga0256407, IMG submission 193489) | Bovine rumen microbial communities from Lethbridge, Alberta, Canada - RJG_04 | ecosystem: Host-associated > Mammals > Digestive system > Stomach > Rumen | place: Canada: Alberta... | reverse complement strand
AATGACATTGTTACACATATTTTTTATTAAAAAATAAAACTATAAAAAAAATCAAAAAAAATGAAAAAAAATTTATTAATTTATATTCAAAATTATTATTTTCAAATATATATTATTTACTAAAATAAAAATTACATTTAATAATTTAATAAAAAAAAAATATATTTTTCAAATTATTCAATGAGTATTTATATAAGAAATAATAATATCCTTTACATTTGAATCATTAATTAAATCCAAAGGGCTTTTATTATCATTATTATGAATTTCAAAATCAGCACCACATTGAATTAATTTAATAGCAACATCAAATTTATTATCTTCACAAACATAATGTAAAGCAGTATTCCCTAAATTATCTCTAATATTTAATTTAACTCCTTTATCCAATAATAAACAATTAATACTTTCATAAGATTGAGAAGCAGCAGCTTTAATTAAAGGTGTAAACCCATTATAATCAATGAGATTTAAATCAACTTTAAATGAAGATAATAAAATTTGAATATTTTCAATTCGATTTTTACCACAAGCTATATGTAAAGGAGTTTGTTTATTTTTATTTAATAAATTTACATCTGCATTATGAAATATTAATAATGATGTTATTTCATTTGTATCTTTTAAAGCACATGATGTATGAAGAGCTGACCATCCTAAACTATTTTGTAAATTAATGTCGTTTTTATTTTTAAAATTTTCTATTATTAATTTTGTACTATTATAATCTTTGGAATATATTGATATTTGTAATGGAAGATTTTTATCTATGTCTCTTTTTGTTAAATCTATTTTATCTTTGTTTTCATTGTAATATGATTTTATTTCTTCAAATGGAGTTTTTAATTTTATTTTTGTTAAAAATATATTTTGAGGTAAGGTTTGATCGTCTGTTTCAAATATGTCATTCTTTTTATTCATATTTTCTTTATTTAAATTTTTATATATTTTTTTTATTTATTTATATAAAATAATTATTTTTATATTTATTAATTATTTAATTTGAAAATTATTTTTTATTTTTATCAGTAATCAATATTTCTACCTAATTTTTCACATATTTTAACATATAATAACACAGCTTTATTTATAGGAAGAGATTGAAATTCAATTTCATTTTCTTTTTCAAAAGCTTTAATCTGATCTAAAATAGATAAATTAACATTCATATCTTTTAACTTATATAACAATTTCAATTTTAATTTAGTTAAAAAAAACAAATTAAAATTAGGTAAATTTTTATTAAAAGAAATTTTCCACATATAATAATAAATACCTTCAAACCAATCATTTATTTGTTCATCATTTTCAAAATATAAATCAATTGTTCTTTTTGGAAAATAAATAGATAAAAATAACCAAGGATGATAATTTTGAATAACATTATTAGGATTTAATCTTTTTTTTAAATTATCAGAAACACAACCAACAGTTAAATTAGTAATTTGTGATAAAGGAAGAATTTTTACTGCTGTTTTTTCACTTGATGTTTTATAAATAAATAAATTATATGTTTCATTATTTGGAGCAATTTTATAAAAATGTTTTTTACAACCTTTTGAAGTAAAATGAAATTTTGTTAATTCAAATCCTTGAGCTAATTTTTCTAATTTTGCTTTTAAAAATGCTTCACTTATTACATATTTTTGTTTCATTTTATCACTCATTTTTATATAATTTAGTGTATTTAATTTAAATTTATTTAAATGTTCTTTTAATATTGTTTTAGTTCTTATTATTAATAAATTTTCAAAAAGCAATTTTAATGATTTTGTTATTTCATTATTAACATTTAATATTGATATCATTGAACAATCTATTTCATCATTATCTAATAATTTCATTGATATTTCTATTTGATTTTTAATTTCATCATTTTGATTTTCTGGTTTTGATAAATATCTTAATGCATGTCTAAATAAAATTTTAATTAAAAATTTATTTGTTCCTTCATTATTTTCATTATTATTTATATTAATATTATTATTTGCATTTAATTCATTTTCTAAATCCCATATTCTTTTATATATTTCAACTGCAGTATCCATTCTTAATTTAAAATCATTTAAAATATTATTTATTTTCTTTTCTTTTAATTTTAAATCTTTATTATATTGTTCTTGATAATATTTAACTAAATTAGCTAAAGTTGTTTTAATTGAATCATTTATTTTCCCTTTATAACAAAATGATGCTGCCATTTGATTAATTAATAAAAAAATAAAACCTGATGATTCTTTATTTTTTTTGCATCTTGCTACTTCTTCATTTAAACAATTAAACCAATATTTAATATTATTTTCTCTTAATGTTTTATGTAATCCAAATAAACATTTATTGGCAATTTTATTTTGATTATTATTATTTGTATTCTCGTTTGAACTATTATTCCAAATATCTTCTCCAAAATTATTTTCTAAAATATTTTGATTAATTTCATAAAATTTTGATAAAGAATCAACTCTAAAAAAAATAAAAACTAATTCTTTCAACATTTGTAATTTAAAAAAATTAGAATTTTTATTATTTTTAATTAAAGTAATACAATTATTAAATTGATTTTTGCAATCAGAGATTTTATTAAGAGAAAGAGAAGTTAAAGATAAATTAGCAAGAACTCTTAAATGAAGAAATTGAATTTGTTTATCTAAAGAAGAATTTTCAATTAATCTTGAAGAAATAACTTTTGCTTTTTCTAAAAAATTATATGATTCTTCAAAATTACCACAAAAAAATTGACATATTGCATGATTAGTTAAACTTTCAATATGTTTTATATCATCTAAATCTTTTGCAATATTTATACATTCTTCAAATGTACTCATTGCATTTTTATAATTTTTATCTCTTAAATATTGATATGCTTGTAAATTTAATTGAACATATTTTGATATTGCCTTTACTTTATTGAATGATGTTGATATTCTTGATTCTTCCTGACTTTGTGTATTTATCATTTATTTAATTTTTTTTATTTTTTTTTTATCTTTTTTTATGAATTTATTTATTTGAATTTATTTTTTATAATGAAAAATGAACTTTTGAATAATAATAAATATTTAAAAACTAAATTAAAAGAATTCAAAGAAAAAATTGATAGTGAATTTAGGAAATATAAAAGAGTAAAAATTTATAAAAATGAAGATGAAGATATTGATATTCAAAAATCTATTGATTTTAATAATAAAATTGGAAATTATAAACATAAAATTAATGAAATAAAATTTAACATATATAATTCAAACACATGTTTAAGTGTAATAAAAAATGAAGACTTATTATATAGTTTAAAAGAAGAATTAATAAATTTAAAAAAAGAAAATGAAACATTAAATAAGATAGAAAAAGAGCAAAAAATAGGATTAAAAGAAAACAGTGAAAAAATTAATTGCTTAAATGATAAAAATATTAATAAAATTTGTGTGCAATTAAAAAATAAAATTAAATTATTAAAAGAATGTAATGATAATGATTTTAATGAAATGAAAATTCAAGAAAATACAATATATAAAATTCAAGATTATTGTAAATTAATAAATGAAAATATAGAAAATAAAAAAAAACTTAAAAATAATAATATTTCAAATATTGATAATGAAATAAAAAGTTTATTAGAAGATATTAAAAAAAATGAATCTTTATTACAAAACCAAGAAAAAACATATAAAAAAAATATAATGGCCCAAATTGACAAAATTAATAAATTAAAAGAAGAAATTAATATCTTAAAAATTCAAGTGGAACATATTAAAAAAGATGAAACAATAAATTTATTAAAATATAAAGAATTATCAAAATTAAAAGAAAATATGAACAAAAAATTATTCAAATCAGAAAGTGAAAAAATATTGAAAATTTATAATTATAAAAATAATAATAATATCTCATTTAAAAACAGCAATATACCTTTTGAAATTGGAAAATTTAGAAATAAAAGTCAAGATAATATGAATATAAATAAAATAATTAATTATCCAAAAAATAAACAAACATTAAAATATACTTTAAAAAATCTAAACAACGAAAGATCTAATAAAATCAAAAAAATATTATTGAATAATATACAAAATGATTATAAAACATTAAATAAACCATTATTTACTCCTTTTACATCTTATAAAATTTAAAATTAATTTATAAATTAATAATTATTATAATTTACAATAGATTTTTAAAATTAATAAAAAATGGATGATATTAATTCAAAATCATCAAATCATTCAGACAAAAATGAAACTGAAATTAAATTTGATGAAGAATTTAAATCACATGATATAAATTTCAATAAAACAACAGAAGAAAAATATAATAAAAATAATTTATTTGAGATGAAGACTACTGTATTTGACAATATTATTAAACAGTCAATTATAAATTTAGGAGATATAAAGAAAGAAAATAAAAGTACTTTAAATTTGAATAATTTTAAATCATCTCTATTAATATCAAATGAAGATATGAATGAAATATTAAATAATTTAAAAAATAATGGATTCATAAAACAAAATAATAATCAATCAAATGAAAATTCTTATTTACAATCTAGTAAAATTAATATTGAAAATTTTGATACATATATAAAACAATTCTCCTCTAATGATATTACTCAATTTGCTAATAAGATACTTGAATTGGATTATAATTTAAATGAATCTAATCAATTTATGGCAGTACATCCTTTAGTAAATATTTATATCATGATTGAACAAAGTTTTAAAAATGATAAAAATCAAATAAAACAAATGAAAGAAAAATATAATTTATTAAAAGATTATATATATTATAGAAAAATAAAAGGTGATGGAAATTGTTTTTATAGAGCAATAATATTTAAATATTTAGAAATTATTATATTGAATAATGAAATTGATTTATTAAAAAATATGATTTTAGATGTTGAAAGATGTTTTAAAAATGAGAAAATAAAACAAAATTTAAATATTGGTACTTTAGATGTTATTAATCCTATACTCGTTAAAAAAGTATTAATTTCTATTTATTTTTTCTTAATTCAAAATAATATTCAAAATGCTTACAAACTTTTTAATAAGGCAATTAATATGAGTAAAAAATTTGACATGGGATTAATTCTTTATTTTAGATATACACTCTATAAATATATTGAAGAAAATCAAAATAAATTATATACTGAAAGTTTTCCAATACAAATTGGGAATTTACTTCCTGGAGAATATGAAACTGAAGATGGGAAATTTTTATTTAATAAATTTTATGATAATTATCTTTTAAAATTATTTAATGATGCTGAAAAAATTGTTATTTATTTAACACCATTTATTTTCCCAATTAAGTTAAATGTAATTTTATATGAAGAAAACAATAATAATTTTATTCAAGAATATTGTTCTGATGAAAATATTAATACAAAAAATATTATAACAGTTAATTATAGTAGAGAACATTTTGAACTTATTTATAGTAAGAATGAATATGAAATATTTAAAAATTATTTATCAGAATATATAAATAATAATTTAAAATCATATATTTTGGAACCAGAAGAAATAATTGATGAAGAATTAGATGAAAATATTGATAATCAATCTATTCTTAATCTAGTTACTAATTATAGTTCAATAAAAAATGTAAATTTAAATGGAAATTTACAAAATAGTACAATTATCAATACAAATATAGATAATATTGGTGAAATATATGAAAATGGAAATACTATTAAAAATAAAAAAAACAAAAATTTAAAAATAATTATAAATGATAGTTATAATAAAAACGAAAATAACAAAAATATAAGTGAATCAATGATATTGAATAAAACATTAGATGAAAATCAAAAAATAAAAATATTTCCCCAATTTAATAAAAGTGAAATATTTTCAAATAAAACAACTCTTGTATCCCCTATTCTTATTGGACATTTTACAGAAAGTAGATGTGAAATATGCAAAAGTCTTCAAAATGAACTTTTCCCATCATCTCAAATTACTGTTTGTAATAAATGTTTTAAAAAAGAATTAATTAAAGAATTTGAAAGAAAATATTTTTTATTTATTACTCAAATTAAAGATTATATATTAAAAAATAAAATAAAAACTTATAAAAATCTATATAATGAAAAATTTTATCCTTTTATGAATAATGGTTTAAAGATTTGTAATGTTGTTTTTACTATTGAACATTTAAAAAAATTTTCATATAATTTTCAGCAATATATATTAATAATAAAAAAAAAAATGTGTTTGAATTGTCAAAAGAATTTTACAAATAATAATGTTATTCAAGTCCCATGTAATTGTGTATTTTGTAGTATTAATTGTATAAAAGAATTCTATACAAAGTATGTGAATTTAAATGATATAAATTTAACAAATATATGTTGTCTTTGTTGTATTGAATATTCTTTTCCTTTAATTTGTCAATTAAGAAATCTTTTTCAAAAATATAAATTAAATCAATTTGCAATAAAAGTAACAAATTTATTAAATAAAAAATTAGCAAAAAATTGTGCAAAATGTAATTCAGATTTAAATAAAATAAAACCAATTTCTATAATATATAATAATAATAAAATTAATTCAAGCATAAATCAAGAAAATTTAGATGAAAAAAATAGTTTGAAACATTTTTTATGTACTAATTGTTTCTACAATTTAAATAAAGTGAAAAAAATAAAAGAAATCTCATTTTCTTGTATATATTGTAAAAAAATACATTATGATATTAAATCAATTAAATAAAATATTTTAAATTAACATGTTATTTAATAAATTAATTTTGAATATATTCGTAATAAAATTGAATTGTTTTAATTGTTTTATCTATCCCAATAATTATACCAAGTAATTTAAATAATTTCCCTTTTTTATCTTTATTAAAAGAATAAATATTGTTTTTACAATTTTTAATTTTAATTTCTAAATTTTTTCCTTTTTTACTTTTAAAAAAAAAATAGTTTAATTTATTTTCTTTTGTTAATCCAATATTAATTTCACAAATAAAATCATCATTACCTAGTCCTAAATTATATATTTTATCTTCTTTATTAAAATTTTCACTAATATGAGAACCAATATTAATTTTACCATCACTAATATTACAATATTTAATATCAAATCTAGTAATTTCTATTTTATTTGTCCAAATTAAAATCTCTGATATTTTAATTTTATTATCCTTCATTTCTTGAATATAATGAAATTTTTGAATATCATTTTCATATTCTAAATTATCATTATAATCTCCTATTATATCTGATTGAAAAATTGGTGAAATTGAATCAATGTCAAAATATTCATTACTAATATCAATTAATTGTGATTTTTTATTTTCTATTATTATATTATTATTAATTATTGAATTAATTTCTATATCAGTTATTGATTTGTCATTAAATTGAATATTAAATCCATTAAAAAATAAAGGAGGATTGAAAATTTTAGAGAATAAAACATCTTTTTCTTCTTTTATTCCTATTTTTAAAAACTTTCCATATGATGTTGTTATTTCTATTCCTTTCATTACATTATTGTTTAATCTCACTTCAATTTTTGATATTATTTCATCTTTTTTATCAAAATTTAAAATTCTCTCATTTATTTTTGAATCATTATTTTCTATACCTAAATATTTTGGATTTGTAAAAATAAAAGTAGAAGAGTCTGATGATTTGAAATTTTCTTTATTTTGAAATATAAATATTATTGAATAAAAAACACCTTTTTTATCATAATAAAATCTTATTTGAGATAAATAAATTTCAAATTCAAATTGCTTTTTAAATTCATCTATTTTAAATGAAATATTTTTTTTTATAGATTCCATATAAAATAAATTAAATTTAAAAATAAAAAATATAATGAATGTAAAAACAACATATTCAGCAATTGCTGAAAAAAAATTAAATATTGATGATTTAATAAAAGAATTTCAAGTAACAGATGCATTAGGATTTTCAGGATATCTTCTTGATTTATGGAAAGAATTATATATTTATTCAGATGATATTATTAAAGGAATAAATTATTTAACTTTTAGAAGAGTAAAATAAAATTTTTTTATTTATTAAAGTAGTATTATCCTTTACCTGGTTTAATTTCAAAAAGATTATTTACCTTATTTAATAAAAGTAAAAGTGGTTATTTAAATAAAAATGAATTTTTAAATGGAATGGGTCAATTATTTACTTCATATTTTGATTATTTATCAAAATTTATTTTTGATTTTTATGATATGGATAATGATGGTGAAATTTCAAAAGAAGATGTTAGATTAATTTTATCATCTTTACCAATTAAAAAACAAAAATATTCATTTTCATATAAATTTGTATTAGAAGAAATAAGTTTCGCAGAACAAATTGTTACACAAGAAGAAATAACAAAAATAATAAAAGATATGTTTAAAAAAGAAGTAATGAAATTTGATACATTTAAATTATATATAACAAAAATAAGTATTGATCCATTTATTTATCCTTTATTATGTTTATATGATTTAACTCCATTTTCAAAAGAAACAATTATTTATTATTCAACTATTACACCTTTAAAAAGTAATTTTTTAAAAATTGATAATAATTCAAATAATAATTCTGTTATTTCATCACATTCAAGTGTAGTCTCTCATTCAGAAAAAGTATCAATTTTAAATAAAAAAGAAATAATTACTCCTTTTCCAAATTTATATTCCAAATTTGAATCTAGTACTAGTTTATTAAAAAATGAATATTTAAGACAATTTCTTAAAGATGATGATTTAAAAAATTTAGATTCTGTTTTAGGTCCAAAAAAAATGAATATTCCTTTTAATATTCAATTAAAAAAAAAAATTGAAGAAAATTTAAAAGAAACTATATCAAAAGATGAATTAGGAGATAAAAGGTTAAAGAGAAATAGTATTGTTAATATTAGTGATGATTATATATTAGATAATATTGATATTAATGATACTCAAATATATAATACTAAAATTGCACGTCCTTCTTTTTTTAAAAGTTTTGTTAATTTTAATTTTGAAGGTTTAATGTTTAAAATGACAAAATTAAAAAAATTAAAACTTTTATATGTAAAAATTTTTGGAAATGATATTTATTTTTATAAAAAAGTAGGAGAAACCAAACATAAATCAAAAAATAATTTAAATTGTTTATACTTAAAAGAAAACGCTTTAGTTGAATGTGAAAATAAGCAATTTTACAACTTCCAATTAATCTTCCCGAAAAAAATAAAAAGTTTCTATATATCAGACGAATCAAAATACATAACATGTATAAAAGTAATAAAAAAAATAATAAAATGGAAAGACATAAACGAGTATGATATAAAAGAAAAAATAGGAATAGGAAAATACGGTTTAGTCAGAAGAGGAATCCACAAGAAAACAAAGAGAAAAGTAGCAGTAAAATACATAGATAAAAGAGAAATGACTCTTCAAGAAATGTATTGTTTATACAACGAATTAGATATATTAAAAATAATCCGTCATCCAAATACAATTCAACCATATGACATAATTGATTATTATGATTCATGTTATATAATATCAGAATATATTCAAGGAGGTGATTTATATCAATTTTTAGAAAAAAAAGATTATAAATTATCAGAATCAAAATCAGTAAATATTATACAACAAATTTGTGTTGCTGTTTATTATTTAAATACTTATGGTATTATCCATAGAGATATTAAACCAGAACATATTTTATTAGATGATTATAATGAAGAACCAAATTGTAAATTAATTGATTTTGGTTTAAGTTGTTTTATTTTTCCAAATGAAAAAAGAAATGAATCTTATGGAACTATTGGTTATATTCCTCCTGAAGTTTTAGCTGGGAATTTATATGATAAATCATGTGATATTTGGACTATTGGAATTTTATCTTATTTACTTTTAGTTAGATGTCTTCCTTTTGATGATGATCATTCTGATGAAGAAATTAAAAATATGATTTTAAATGAAGAAGTTTCTTATCCTCCTCAATTATGGAAAAAAAAATCGAAGGAAGGTTTATTTTTTGTTGAGAATGTTCTTAGGAAAGATCCTAGTCAAAGATTTTGTATTAAAGATATTTTAGATTTACCTTGGTTTAATAAGTATACTAAAGCTAAATTACCTGGAATGAGAATTAAGTATAAAGGAGATAATTTATTTTGGTATTATACACTTTATGATGAGAAACAAATTGATTATTATAAGGAAGAAATTAAGAAAATGAATTTGGAAAAATAATTTTAAATTTTTTTTTTAGTTATTTATTTTTTTTTGTATTTTTATAAAGAAAATATAATTTTTTAAAATATATTTTTTTTATTTATTTTAATATTTAAAATCTTTAATTGGATCACCTAAAATATCTAATATTAAATATCCACATTTATGTATTGTTATTATTATTGAAGTTAGTTTTTTAAATAAATCAATAAAAGATATTATTTGTAAAAAATAGTTTTTTTCAAAAAAAATATGAAAAGGCCAAAGCAATATTTGTATAATAATTATCATATAAAAAAAAGGATTTAAACCAATTGATATTCCAAAAATAATTGCATAAATTATTATTAAATATTTTTTATTTCTATCAAATTCATTACGTTTTATATAAGCTGCATTTAAACTAAAAAAAAAAGAAGGTAAAAATAAAAATAATAAATAAACAATAATTATTCCAAGTATTTTAAAAAAAGTTTTACAAATTAATTTTATTATTTCCTTTAAAGAAAAAGGATTATTTGATTCTCTAATATATTCTTCAATTTCATATAAATCGTCTTTTTTATTATCAATAAGTGTATTTTTTTCAGTTAAGATAATATGTTTATTCATTGTGTCATTATTATTTCTATGATTACTAAATGATTTTGTTTTTTTTCTTCTTTCTTTGTCATTTAAGATAAAAATATTTTTTGAATTTACAGAATAATTATCATTAATTTGTTTATTAAATCTATTTTTAAACTTGAAATATTTATCTTTTAATTTTTTATTTTCTAATTTATTTATATAATCATCAGAAAATGAATACCAACAATTCTCTATCGGACAAAATAATAATGTATTAAAATCTTCATTTTCTATTTTTAATTTTAATTCATTTTTTAAACAATTATCACATATTATATGATTACAATTAAAAAAATTTAATTTATTTTCATTATTAAACTCATTCATGCATTTATTACAAGTTTTTTTATTTATTGTATTTATATCATCTAATTCATTCATTTTAAAATTTATCCATATTAATTATATTAATAATTTAAACTTAAAAAAATAAATATATATTTAAACAAAAAATCATATTACAAAAATAAATTTGAGTTTCTATATTATTTAATTTCTTATATTTATATTTTTTATTTGATTATATTTAATTGAAATAAATTAGTTTTCAAAAATGAAATTTTTTATTATAATTTTACTATTTCTACATTTATTATATTTTTCATTTGAATTTTCTTCATATTGTGATATAGTTTATTCTGAAGAAAAATGTATTGGAATTTCTAATTGTTTATGGGCAGAAAATAAATATAGTAATTATACTTATGGTCAATGTTTATTTTTCAATAGTAGAGATGATATGAAAAAATTTTGTAGAATATATAATGAATTAAATAAGGAAGAGGGATTTAAAACTGTCAATTGTAAGAGTCAAGATTATTCATTTAAATAATTAAAAATTATTCTTTCTAAATATAAAAAATATTTTATATTTTAAGAAAATATTTATATATTTTTTGTTATTTATTTTCAAAAAATGTTTCTAATATTAAAAAAATATTTCTAAGTGAAAATACTTGATATTCTCCTTTATATAATGAATTATATTTATTAATTATTTTTGTTCTAATTTCATCATAAATATCTTCATCATAAACCATTTTACATTTTAATATTTCATTACAATATTGTTTTAATTGATTTAAAGTTATTTTTTCTTTATTTTCATCAACAAGAATATATAATAAAAATTTATATTTTATTATTAAATTATCATCTTCTAATTTTAATATTTTTAAAAAGCAATTGAGAAAACTTTCAAAATCACAATTCTCACCTTTATAAACTAAATTTCTTAATGTATCTTCATAAATTTTTTTATCACTTATTCCACCTTGTAATAAATAAATTTTGGTTAAATTTAAAAACATTTTTTCTTCACAATATTTCGCAATCTCTGACTTTGTTTTTATTTTATTATATATTTCAAACATTTTATTTAAATATGTTAAATGCATTTGTTTAATATAAAAATCATATATTTTTAAAGGAAGTTTAAAATATGAATTATTATTTAAAATGATAAAATCACCTTGTGAATATTTTTCAATCTTTTTAAAATCATTATTTAATGATATTGTATAATTTTTTTTTGTTTGAATATAAGGTATATCATTTTTATTTTTATCATTCAAGAAAATAATTGGATCATCTGATTCTAAATCTTTTAAATTTATATTATCTTTATTATCGAAATTATTATTTAAATCATCATCATTATTTGATAATAAAGATATATAATCTTTTTCATTATCATTTTTTTTATTATCCAAAATAATTATTGGTTCCTCAAATGATAAATCAATTATATTATTTTCATTATCTTCATTTAATTCTTTTTTTTTATTTATTAAATTTTCATCAATAATTAATTTCCCTTTATGTTTCACTAATATTGTATCTTCTAAAGAAAATGATATTTGTCCCATTGGAATATAAACTTGTAAAATTGGATTTGTTAAAATATTTAATATATAGTCTTCTTCATCATTTTCATCATCTGAACTCTCAAATGGATCTCTTTTATTTTTTGGAAATAAAATCTTTTTTTCTTCATCTTCTCTTAATAGTCTTTCTATTTCTTTTTCTTGATTTTTAAGTAAAGTTTCATTTTTAGATTCTAATTCTTTAGATAAGTTTAATAATAATGACATTTTAATTATGAGATCTTTATTAAAATCTTCTTTAGATTTTTCATTATTTTTAAACAATGCAATATCATTTGTTATTGATTGTGTAATTGATGAATATATATTAATTTCAGTCATAATTATATAAAAATATATATTTTAAAAATTAATAAATTTTTTTAATTAAAAATATATAAATATAATACCTTATTCTATTAAAAATGAAAAGTTTCAAAATAAAAAAACAATCTTAAAAAATAATCTAAAATGTAAAAAAAAAATTATAAAAAACAATTATTTTAAAATTGAAAACAATAAATAAAAAAAATATAAATAATAAAAAAAATAATTAAAAAAAATAAATGACAGAAAGAACAATAGAATCCGAAGTAACAGAAATAGATCCAAATGAACCAGATAAATTAATAAGTGCTCCATTTAAAAACGATATAGGAGAACAAAATTGTTTTGTAAATGTAATAATACATGCATTACATTACACATTTCCAATTCAATTTTATTTCGAAACAGAAGACATATCAGATAATGAAAATTTTAATTTATTAGTAGAATTATCAACAATATTAGAAAGATATAGACAATTAACATCAAGAATATATTTTCATAAAATACCAAAAGGAACTCGTTTTTGTAATGTATTAAATATAAGAGGAGAATTAGATTATATGTTTGAAGATAAAAACATATTAAAATTAGGTGATATGGGAGAACCAAGTGATGTATTTTATATTTTTTTAAATGCAATTCATTGTTATTATACTAAAGAAGGTTCATTATTAAATGAACAAAGAGAAGAATGTAAAGAATTACATTGCCCTTCTCATAGTACATATTATATTAATTTAGCTTCTCAATTAGAATGTATTAATTGTAATATTAAAAATGATTTATTAAAATATCCACCTAATAATTATATGTATGATATTAATATTTCTATTATTATTTCTCAATTAGAAAATATGCAATATTTTGATGAATTTTATTGTAAATTATTTGAATTTGAAAAAAAAAATTATTCATGTCATATTAATGATATTGATGGTCAAGTTAATTGTGAATGTGCTGAACAATTAATTCAAAAGAATATTATTTTAATTAAAGCAAATAGATATTTATGCTTTACTTTATCTTGGGATACTCTTAATCCTAAAATTGTAGATATTTGTAAAGTTTTTTATACTATTCCTCAATTATTTTCAAATGAAGAAATTTTTACTGTTTACGATCCTAATTCAATTCAAAATTATTTTTTATTTGGTTTAGTTTGTTATGCTAATAATCATAATATTTGTTTTTTTTTAAATGTAGATTCAAAAGATGATATAAATGTATATTGGATATTAAATAATGATATGACAAATGTAAAATTGAAATCATATAAAGATGTTTTAAATTATTGTATTAAAAATCATTATTTTCCAAAAATGATTTTTTACCAAATTAAAGATAAAGAAAATTCAAAATTTCATGATTTAATAAATCAAAAATTTGAAGATGGTGATTATTACAAAATGTATAATTATAGTTTAAAAATTGATAAAGAAAATGCAATTTCATATTCAAATGAAGTAAATTTAGTATCTAGATTAAGACCAGAAGATACTTTAACACATAAAACTTATGATGAACAATTAATAAAATCAATAAATGATATGAGAATAAAAGAAGAAAAAAAAAAGAAACCAACAAAAATTAAAATTGATGAAGAAGGAAATCCAATTTTAGTAACTGAATCAGATGAATTATTCACTTATGAAAATATTAATAATACTATCCCATCACCTAGAAAATTAATGGAAGAAGATAAAAGTAAATATTTATTAAATGAAAATGAATTAAAATATGAAGAAGATAGAGAAACTCCAATTTTATTAGAAAATGAATGGTTTTGTACACAATGTAAAAATGTAAATAATATTTCAACTTTTGAATGCTCAAAATGTAGAAATATTGATATGAATATTTTTGACTTAATTGAAGGTGAAAGTTCAAAAAAAACTCAAGATAGTTTTTATGTTGGTAAAAGAAAAAAAAATACTAAGGTTACAAAAAGAAAAATTAATAGTAATAATTTTGAAAATCAATATGAGAAAAGATGTTTAAATTGTGGAAATATTTATTATAATAAATGTAATTTTTGTAAAGGAGATAAGACTTTTTTGAAAATTAGAGATGAAAATAAAATGAAATTAGTTAGTTTTGTTTATAATAGAAGTTTTAATGTTAATAAAACAAAAAATCGTGATATTAAAAAAAATATTAATGAACAAAGAAGATGGAAATGTACTTTTTGTCATACTATAAATGAGAATATTGATTATTGTAAAGTTTGCAAGAAAAATAAAATATAAATTAAATATATTTTTTTATTTAATTTAAAGGTTTTTTTTAATTTTTTTAAATGTGTTTATTGTTTAATATAATATCAATTTATTTTATATAAACTAATAAAACAATAAATATTTATTTTTTATTTAAAGAAATTAAATCTTGTAATTCATCAAATTTTTGTGCAAATAAATTTGTATTATCAAGTGTCATATCCATATAAAATTTTTTTAATTCTTCTATACATTTTTCATCAATATATTTTTTAATTTTTTCAAATTTATTATCAACAACTTTTTCAAAAATATCTTTAATTTCTTCATAACAATTATTATTTTCTAAATTATAATTCATAATATTAAGATTATTAACAGAATTATTTAACTTATCACAATTATTAGAATTTAAATTTTTTTTACATAAAACTTTATTAACATTTGAATTTCTCAAAGGATTATAAATTGAATTTTTAGTAGTTTTAATTAAATTATTTTTAGGAGTAATTTTAAATTTATCATTTTTTTTAATATCTAAACAAGAACTATAAGCAGAATTAGAAGAAGTATTATAATAAGTTGAAGTAGATGCATAAGTTGAAGTTGGTGAACCAAGATTTTCTTCAGATTGAATTGAATAATTTTGAATTTGAAATGATGAATTTGTTTGAATTAATCTTTCAATATCTTGAACTTTATTAATTACTGATTGCATATCATATAATAATTTTTGAATATGAATATTTGATGATGATTTTGAATTATTATTTAAATTTGAATTTAAAATATTTTGTTTTTTATTATTTATATTTTTTGCTCCTAATTTCGGAGTTGATTGAGGATCATATTCATTTTGATCTAATTGATTTGATTCTATTGAAAAATTGTTATTATTATTATTTGTTGATGTGTTATTTATATTATTATTATTTTTAATTATATTATATATTGAATCTATTTTTTCATTTAATTTTTGAATTATTGTATTATTTGGTGATAATGTTCTTCTTGAAGGACTTGAGATATTTTCTTTTGGAGATAATAAAAGGGAATTATTATCTAATTCTTCTATTTTTCTAAAACTAACACAACTGTCTTGAGTTTTATATTTTGATGATTCTTTATTATTAGATTTTTCTTCTAATTTTTTTAATAATAAACCAGAGACAAATTCATCTTTGTTTTTATTTAATTCATTATTTTTTTCTTTATCTTCTTCAATTATTTTTGTTTTAATTATTTTTTGATTTTTAAAGGGACAATTATTTTCATGATCTTTTAATTGTTCAATAGATATTTCACAATTACATCCATTTTTTTTATATTTACAATATAATTTTAAAGAATTAATAACTTTAGTAATATTATTTGATGATGGCTTAATATTATTTGTTATTTTTTCTTTATTTGTATTTGGTTGTTTGGTATGATTTTTAAAAAACATATCATAAGGACATTTTTTATTTGAATTTATATAGTTTGTTATACATTTTTTACAAAATGTTTGATTACAATGTGTACAATCATAAGGATCATTTAAAATATTCATACAAATTTTACATTGGATTAAATTAGTCAATAAATTTAATGTCCATTCTTTTTCTGGATATATAACAATTCTATCAAAATTTATTTTCATTTTTTTTTGATTATTTAATTATTTTTTTTGCTTATATAATAATTAATTTTTGAATTTAAATAGAATAAAAAAAGATGTATTATTTTAACAAAAAATCATTTAGAATTAGATTGTATAATAAATGCGAAATTTAATAATATATATTATAAAATTCAATTAATTAAATTTTTTTTATTTACCATATGTCATCATTATTAAAATCAACAGACCTAAATCTTCCATTTGAATTTATTCTTCTATTATTATTTGCTCTATTCATAAAAGGATTTGCAATTTCAGCAAAAAAATTACCAAAAAAAGGATCATTAAAATCACCAAAAGAATCATTTATATTATAATTAGAAGTTATTCTATTGTTATTATTAATATAATTATTATAATTAACATTTGATGATTTATAATTATTATTATATTTATTATCATTTGAAGATTTTCTCTTTAATTCATTTAATTTTTTTTGAAGTAATTCATATGTTCTTTTACATTCTTGAAGTTCTTTATTTTTAATTGAAATTTGCATTTTTAATCTATTATTTTCTTCTTGAAGATTAGTATTATTATTATAATTTGAATTATTTTGATTTTTATATTTATTTGGTGTAGAAATATTATTTCCATTGCTAATTAAAACTTTACTTCTATTCATATTTATAAATTAAAAATAAAATCTAAGAATATATAAAAAATAAATAAAAAAATAAAAAATATATTAACACATGAAATAAATTTTAAAAAATATAACATAATAAAAAAATGAGTAAAACTAAATTTAACTTATCTGAAAAAGAAATGGATGGAGACTCAAAATTTAATAAAACTGGTAATTCATTTTCAAATGCTGATTCTTTAAAAGGGAAATTATTAGATTTAGAACAAAGAATTTTACAAGTTGCTGGAATTTTCAATGAAGAAAATAATAAAATTCAAGATGTAGGTGATAATAAAGATGAATTAGAAGAATTATTAAAACAAAAAAATAAAGAAATTTCAACTAAATTATCAGATGAAATAAATAAAGTTAAAGATGAAATGGATAATCATTTTACAAATCAAAAAAATGAAAATGCTAAATTACAAAAAGAAATTGCTAATTTAAAAGATCAAAAAAAACAATTACAAGATTTATTAGCTTCTTTATTAAAAAAAATATCTGATTTAGAAATACAAGTTGGAATGCCAGTTCATTTATTAGAGAATACTGTATAATTGTTTTAAAAATATGAATAAAACAAAATAATAAAAATAAATAATGTGATTTAAGAAATTGATTATATTTAGTTTATTTTTTTATAATAAATTAATATTAAATAAGAATGTTAATAAAGGAAATTTTTTTTTTTATTTTAGTTATTTTAACTAAATGTATAAGTGAAGAATGTATTGATTCTTTTCCTTCATTTAAAAATTGTACTTCTGTTAAAAATACTAGTGATAATTATTCTTGTTGTTATTTTACTGCTAAAATAAATAATAAAAATTCTGCTTCTTGTATTAGAATATTAAAAGATTTAACTATTATTAAAGATAAAATTTCTTCTGTTAAAAAAATAGAAAATTATAAATATGAAGATATAAGTATAAAATGCTTTTCTTTATATCAATTATTTGATTTTAAATTGATTTATGTATTATTGATATTTTTAATATAAATTTTTTAAAATTTATTTTATATTTTTATATTTTAATAATTTTAAAAAAATAAAAAATGAATTATATAAATACAGATTTTCAAAATGATTTTGAAGATAGGAGGAAAATATATGAATTATATTATTATATTATTGAACAAATAAAAGGTAAAAAATTAAATATTGATCCAAAAATTTTTGAAGAAGCAATTATGACAACAGATACTTCAACCATTATTCATTATATTAAAGAATCAATTCAAATTATGATAAATAAGAAGATAGAAGAATTTATAAATACAAATAAACAAATATATCATAATAAAAATAATAATTATATTCAACAATTTTTAAATTATGAAAGTCAATTAAAAAATTTAGAATGTCAATTAAGATTTTATATTAGTAAACAAATACAATATAAAATACAAAGAGAATCTTATGATAACAAATTAAAAAATTTTATGGATATGGAAATTGAATATGAAAACTTGAAACAAAAAGTTAAATATGATGGAAAAAAATTTTTAAATAATGATAGAAAAGATAATGAAATTGAAATTTTAAGAAGGGAAAATTCAAATTTAAAAAAAGCAATTTCAAAAATGGAAGAAGAAAAAAAAATAATAGAAGCAAAAAGAGAAATAAGTCAAAAGACTATTATAAGTTTAAAAAATCAAATAGAAAAATTAAATAAAAAATTATATAATGTAGAACAAGAATTAGCAAGATTAAAAGATAACCCAAATTCAAAAATAAATATAAATATAAACAATACTAAATCATCATCAAATTATATAATAAATCAAAATTTTGAAGCTCCAAAAAGAAATAAAATTAATTTAAAAAGTCATAATTCAAGTTTAACATATAATAATAATGAAAAACCTATTAAAAGTAGTAAATGTGTAAATAAAAAATCAACAAAAAATTTAAATAATAAATCACTTTTTTCAAACCCATATAGTAAAATTTTAAATTGTATATCAAATAGAACCACAATAACAACAAGTAAAAAATCAAAAAGACATCATAGAAATAATTCAATGAATAATATAGAAGATATTAAAAAATCAGAAATAGTAAATAAATATTTTACACATCGTCAAAATACAAATTATAATAATTATAATAATTATTTTAAACAATTTTTAAGTGCAATTCCAAGTACTAAAATATCAATAATTAAAGATAAAAATAAATCAAAAAATTCATCTCTTTCAACAATGTATATCAATAATACTAAAATAAGTAGAAGTGGAAATAGATCTACTATAAATATAAAATCAACTTCAAATGATAATAATTAAATATTAAGAGTATATTTTTGTAATTAGTGTTAATATTATTTTTAAATATTATCTCTTTACATTAATTTAAATTACTAATTTAAATTTTTATTTAATTTTTTATTAAAAGAAGAAAATTAAATAAATAAAAATGTTAGATGGAGTATATAATTCAGATAAAAACAAAGAAAATATTGCAAATGACATTGCAAAAATTCAAAGATTAATAGATAATAAAACATCAAAACCTTTAAATATAAAAGAATCTTTATATCAAAATCAAAAAGAAGAAAAATCAAATTTAATAGTCGAAGGTACATATAAAAAAATTCCATTTGATGAAAAATATAATTTTGAAAATTTCGAACCATTTTTAGTAAATAAAACCCCATTTATAATAGGAACAGGAACATTTAGTGATGTATTTTTATACAAAAACAAAATAGATAGCAAATTTTACGCAATGAAAAAAATGGATAAAAACAAAATATTAGAATTAAATGCCAATTTAATAATAGCTCAAAAAGAAATAGACATCCAAAGTAAAATAAACCACCCAAACATTCTTAGATTATACAACAGTCGTGAATTAATAGACCACTATGATTTAATATTAGAATATGCTCAAGAAGGAAATTTATATCAAACAATAAAAAAAGAAAAAAAAGGTTTTTCTGAAGATATAACATTTAAATATTTCATCCAAGCTTTAAATGCAATATATTTCCTTCATGAAAACAATATAATCCATCGTGATATAAAACCAGAAAATTTTTTATTAATGAATAAAGATTTAATTAAATTATGTGATTTTGGTTGGAGTACAGAAATTGAAATTGGAAATAGAACAACTTTTTGTGGTACTTTCGAATATATGGCACCTGAAATTATTAATGAGGAACCTTATGAAAAAGGAGTTGATGTTTGGGCTTTGGGTGTTTTATTATATGAATTATTTTATGGGTTTACACCTTTTCAACCTAATGAAAATTCTATTGATAAAGTTAATGATATTTTATGTAAAGTTTTAAAAAATGATATTCAATTTAATTGTGATGTTAAAATTATTGATAAAGATATGAAAGATTTAATTTTAAAAATGTGTGAAAGTAATATGAAAAAAAGAATTAGTTTGAAAAATGTTTTTCAACATCCTTGGATTAAGAAATTTGAATTTCAGTTATATGGGAATAAAATTAGTTTGGGGAATAAGGAGAATGTTAATTTTAGAAAAATTGACATTCCTAAAATGAGAATTAGTGAAGGGAGTAATTTAAAAGATAAAGATGATGAAACATTTTTTGATAATGTTTTGAAAAAAGCTAAGAATAAAAAAAGAAAAAGAGGAAGGATATATAAAGATAAAAGTCGTGATGTTTCTATGGATAAAAGTTCTGAAAATAAAGTTTTTAGTGATATAAATGAAGATAAATATATTTCTCAGAAAGATATAAGGAGAATAAATAGAGAAAAAAGTGTAAATATAAAAAATAATAGTTTTACTTTAAATATGAATAATAATAAAAATAATACTAAAAAAAATAAGGAAAATAATAAAAATGATAATAATACTAATAATAATAATAATAATAAAATAGAGAATAATGAAAATTTAATTATTGAAAATAATAGAAACAAAATAAATAATAAAGATATTGATTTAGAAATTATAAAAATAAATAAAACAAATACTAACATCATATTTCCATCAGATAAAAAAAAAGAATTACAAAAAGAAAAAAACAAAGATATCCAAAAATGTAAAACAATAAATACAAATGTAAATGATTTTATTTGCAAAGATATTAATCACAAAAAGACAAAATCAAATATAAAAATAAATGAAAATATAAAAACAATAATAACAGATATAAATCAATTGAACATATCAGAAATAGAAAAAAATGAAATAAACACACCAAATAAAGGAAATCAATCACCAATTTATTTTACAGAAATAAATAAACAATTAACTCAAGAAAAAGATAAATTAAAAAATAAAAAATTATCAAATGAACAAGAAAATAAAATACATTCTTCTAAAACAACAGAAAGTTCAAAAGAAAGAAACTCAGATGATAATAAAATAATATCTAGAGAAATAACTGCTAATACTTTTAATGATGTTTTAAATTTAATTGAAAAATCTAAAAGAGTTGAAGAAGAAATCATTAAAGGTCCTGGTAAAAAAAAGAAAGCTAATCTTATTCATCCAAGAGGAAGTTTTTTAGATATATTGTTTAAAAACTTTAAATGTGATTAAATCATTTTTTTATTTTGTTGAGTATTTTTGTTAATCTTTTATATATAAAAATATATTAAATTTTATGTAATAAATTTAAAAAAATAAAAAAATAATTTTTTAAATTTGAATCTTTTTCAATTTTTATCATTATTATAATAAATTTTTTATTTATAAAAAGATTTATTTATTGTTTTTTATTTTTTTCTTTATTACTTAAAATTTTACCTTTTTCTAAAATTAATTTTTGTTTTATTCTTTTTAAAGAATCAACTGATTGAACATCAATATCATTTAATTTAATATATTCCTTTTCCAAATATTGAAAAGAAAAAATAACATTAGCAAAACTATAATTATTAAATTCACTAGAATGATGTTCATAATCAATTATTGACTTTCTAAATGTTTTAACAGTTTTCATAAATTTACTTGTATTAGGTTTTAAATCAATAATATCTTTTTCTAAATTTTTATTATATACATTTTCTTTTAACAAACCTGAAAATGACAAAACTAACTTTTCAGCATTTTTTTGTTTTTCTTCATTTAAAGCTAATTTCTTAAGTAAATTAAATTGTTTAGACTCAATAGGAGTTAAAGTAAAAAATTTAGTTAAAGACATTAAAAAAAGTGAATTTAAAAAGTTTCCAATAATAGCTAAGAAAAATACAAAAATTCTTCCTCCAGTAGTTTTAGCAGAAATATCCCCATAACCAACAGTATAAATAGTAATAAAAGAATAATAAATAATATTAAAAGTATTTCCTAATCCAGCACCTTCGACTTGTTCATTTACTGCACTTTCAAATACTTTAATTATAAATTGAAATGCAAATAAAAATGAAATTATAATCATTGAATAAATATAAAATGGTTTTGTTTTAATTAAAGCTATTAATGAATATTTTATATTTGCTCTGAAGAAATATTGTCTACATATTTCATCACTGTCTGGACTCATGAAATCAGTTTGAAATATTAAAAATCTATCTATTAAATATATTCTACTTAAAACAAAAAGAGATAAAATTGAATTTATACTTCTTTTAACTATAATTCCACTTCTAAATGCTAATTTAATTGAATATTTTTTATTTATGAAAAGTTGAGATGGTTGGAGAAAAGTAATTGCAATTTCAAGTAGTAAATTTTTAAACATTGAAGTATGAATAAATTTAAATGTAGGAGGAAAAATATGATTTAAAATTCTTAAATTAAATTGTTCATAATAATAAAAAGATAAATTAATCCATAATGCAATACTTAATAAATTTAAATATAAAAGGTAATATCCATAAGGATAAACTTTATCATGTGCAGAGTAATTAAAAGTTACTTCAAAATAAATAACAACTAATAAAACTGAAATTAAACTAATTACTGTATTTATTAATTCATAAACATAAAATTTAGTATAAAAAATTCTTGTATTACTTTCTTCTTGACTTGTTTCTTGTAAAATTTTTCTTCCTGTTTTTAGAGTTATTATTTTATCTATTGCCTTTGCTGCATTATTTTTTTTTATAAAAGTTTGATGTTTTTTATCAATTTGAGCTTTTAATCTATTTATATTTGATTCAAAAACTTTTAAAAATGGAGATTTTGATTTAAAAAGTAAATTATTTTTATTTGAAAAAACTTCTGGATTTAACTTTTTTAATATATACATTTTTTGATTGAAATATTCATCACTCATAGTTCTTCTTTTATTAGGAGCATTAGCATTTTTTTTTAAATTTTGATTATAATTTAATATGAAAGGAATACTTATCATTAAATTTTTATTTTAAATTTAATAATTAATTCAACTAATAAAAATATTAATTTAATTTAAAAATCTTTTCCAATCTAATTAAATAAAAATAAAATAAAAAACCAAAAAGCAAAAAACCCATATTTTATATTTTTAACAACATTTCTTTTGTTTTTTCCCTAACAATTCCTCAATTTCTTTATTAGGGAAATTCCTAATTTGAACCCCAGAATTAGAATCATAACTAATTTCCCTATTTTCTAATTTATTCAATAATTCAGTAGAAGCTTCAAGAAAAACTTCTTCAACATTATTCCCATTTAAAGCACTAGTTTCAAAAAATTTCAAATTATTTTCTTGAGCAAATTTAAACCCTTCATCTTTACTAATAACTCTTTTTCCATCTAAATCACTTTTATTCCCAATTAGAATAATTAAAACATTTTTAGAACACATATCCCTACATTCATTTAACCAAGATTTAATACTTTGAAAAGATTTTCTATTTGTAATATCATAAACAATTAATGCACAAGCTGAATTTTTATAATATGCTCTTGTTATTGCTCTAAAAGCTTCTTGTCCTGCTGTATCCCATACTTGGACTTTAATATTTCTATCTTTTATTTTTATTGTTTTTGCCATGAATTCACATCCAATTGTTATTTCGTGTTCTGGATTAAACTTGTTAAATGTGTATCTAGATAGTATGTTTGATTTTCCTACATCTATAATTTTTTATTTTTTTTGTTTTTTTTTTTTTTTTTTTTTTAATATTTTTTTT
>Ga0256407_10004153_pt1 | contig 24587 bp, 25 predicted proteins | sample RumenRJG_04DNA_FD_193489 | JGI IMG/M metagenome (GOLD analysis project Ga0256407, IMG submission 193489) | Bovine rumen microbial communities from Lethbridge, Alberta, Canada - RJG_04 | ecosystem: Host-associated > Mammals > Digestive system > Stomach > Rumen | place: Canada: Alberta... | reverse complement strand
TAATAAATACCACCCTTATTATTCTCAATTATGAGTTTAATTAACTCGCACAGGTTGTCTACATACACCATACTCTGCTTGTTCTCCAACTTAGGAAAGATGGGCATCTTCTTGGCAAAGTTTACCAAACGTGGGAAATTGTCCCTTGCGAACTCACTATAGATAAGTGGAGGCCTCATAATTGCCACTTTGAACTTGTCATCAACAAGCTCTTGCAGACCTCTTTCAGCCATCATCTTGCTCTTGCCATAAACAGTAGGCTCAGAAGGGATGGTTTCTGCTGTAATCATCTTCTCTTCACCCAGGCCGCTCATGTCGCCATATACAATCTGGCTACTCATCTGTACAAACAGGGGAACACCTTCTTCTTTAGCTTTCTTTGCCACATCTATAGGAAGCTGGCCATTCACTGCATAATACAGCTCCTCAGAGCCTTGACGTGCATTGGCGTGGGCTAATCCTGACACATTATATACGGCATCGTATCCGTGGAAATCAGCACCCTTCCAGATGTCGTCCATGCTATCCACGGCATCCAACTTCCAGTCAGGATAGTTTTTATTAATATACTCTGTGAACTTACCACCGATGTACCCACCGACGCCAACCAACATTACCTTTTTCATACTACTTAAAGCTATCCCAATTTTCTATTACCGCATCCCAAGGGCCACGGTCTTCCTTATCATAGATATAAACACACTTAGCATCCTTGAAATCGCGAAGCCATTCCGCCAATGAAACCATACCACCCTCTACACGCTTACCGTAGTCAATTACTTCGCTCATGCTGGTAAACGGTTCAAACTCCTTGCGGTCAGCAGGATCAATGTAACCATTCTCCATACCCTTTACCCAAAGGTAATCCAACGGCATACCAGCAAACTTACAGGTGGGGTTCCAAGCAGAAGCACGGAAGTTGGTCTCCATAAAATAGTATGTTCCGTCTTTATCAATTAGGAACTCCACTTCAAAAACGCCCTCAAAGCCAATCTCCTCAAACATGGCCTGGAGCTTCTTTTCCATCTCCTTGTCGGTGAACATGCAGACATCATGGTAAGGGCTGTAGTATCCCTGAATGAGGTACTTCCACTTCATCTGGGTAATAATCTGCATCTCCTTACCGTGGTTGATGGTATAACCCTCTAGGGCCATCTCATTCTGCTTATCTACAAAGTGCTGAATCATTATCAACGGGCTCTCAATCTTCTGGATGGCCTCCTTCAGTTCCTGCTCATTCTGGCAGATATACACATCAAACTTCCAGCTACCAGAATTGGGAGAAATGTCTTTGGTAATGATAGGATACCACAGGTTCTCCGGCAGCGGGTCATTCTTACCAATCACATAGCTATCCAGTACATTGAATCCATGCTTCTTGGCCAGCTGCTGTATCTGGTACTTATCCATGAATTCATTGATGCGTCCATTTCGACCAGCATTGTAGGTAATGAACTTGTCCTTCCACTCATCAAAATGCAGATCAAAGTAACCCACCGACTTGTCATCAGAGAACACGATGTAAGGTTTCTTACCAGTTTCTGCGGCCAGATTTCCATACACCTTCATCAGCAGTTCAAAGCCCTCCTCCACTGAATCCACACGGTGAAGTTTAGAGATATACTTACTACGTGTAGCCACCTCATAACGTCGCTTCACAGATATATACACAGGATTTATACCATTCTCGCCAAAGGCGCGAATCATATTCAATGGATTATAGTGCTCTAAAGCGAACACTATACACAGATGTCCGTTATAACTATTGTTCATGTATTATTGCTTGATTATATTTGCTAAGTAATCTATCTCTTCTTTTCCGTAACGTTGGTCAATAGTGATGGGTATCACATAACGTGAGATCCAGTGCTCAAAACTGCCTTCAGGTTGTTCATCACAGATATAGCTCCACCAATGCCCCTGGAAATGTTTGGCAGCAAACAGCCGCTGAATCAAGCTGTCATCCTCCACTACCAAAGGGTAAACCATTGGGACAGTTTCGCCATCCATGTATCTGGCAGGATCAATCTCGTTTATGTCCCCAAATAATTGATGAGCATACGCAAAGTTTTCTTTTCGTTTCTGCTGGTTGTAGGCATAATCCTCTGCATCCATCAATGTGCGTGTAAGCTTTGACATCTTCATGCAGTCCTCTGCATCAATGCGATGTTCATTTAAACCACGGGCCTCATAACCCTTTCCCTCACAACCATACTCAATACGCATCAACAGGTAGGCTGCCGTATCAGAAGAATAGCATTGAGGGTACTCATCAACATACTTGTGCGCATCTTTACCAACAACATAACATCCATCAGGTGCCCCCACAAACTTACGGCAACTATATACCGTCAAAGCACCTTTAATAGGTTTGCAAAAGAAAGCCTGAGCACAATCTACTATAGCATGCTTGTAGGGGTTGGCCAGCTCTGCCATCCGTTCGCTTGACATAATGCCATAGTAGTTTACCACCAGTACGGCATCGTCTTCCTTTGCTTTAATATCAATAGGATTGAAGTTTTTATCCTGATGATAGAAACATATCTCTACGCTTTTCTTCTCAAAGGTCTCACGGATAGAGTCGCACTGATAGATGGGTATCCAAATACGCTTACATCCCGACACACGGAATGCGTGCCAAATACCCATACGGCCGGTATTCAGGCGGGTAATATCTTTGTCGCCTTTATACCATTCCCTACCCTTGGGCAGCTGTAATTCAAGAAAACTCCCTATTTCCATATTAGTCTTCCTTTACTATTTGGTCGTCAGTCATCTTAGGCGCACGTACAGAATCGTCCGGTCGCTGAAATCCAAGTACAATGGCAATGGTCTTGTAAAATACCTGCCAGTCCAAGCCCAATGACCAGTTACGCACATAGTAAAGATCCTTCTCTGCCATCTCGCGTCGGTTACTGGACTCACCTTCATGAACTGCCTCCCAACCGGTAATTCCCGGACGCATAGATTGCCTTTCTTCCTGCTCAGCCTCAGTCATTACCTTCATCTCTTCAGGCAGGATAGGTCTAGGACCAATGAATGACATTTCACCTTTCAGGATGTTCCATATCTGGAACAGTTCATCCATATTGGTTTTGCGGATTATCTTACCCCATTTCTTCAGGCGAACTTCATCAGGTAACAAATTTCCTTCTGCATCACGTTCGTTGGTCATTGAACGCAATTTATACATCGTGAAGAGCTTGTTCTTATAACCCACACGAGTTTGCTTGAAAATAGGTGATGACTCCGGGGATACTATCATCACAAATAGCATTCCACAGAGCAAGACTAAGAATCCCGGTATAATCAGAATGATTGCCAGCAGAAGGTCAAATAATCGCTTTATAAACTTACCCATTCTGTTCTATTCAGTAATTATTCTTAACACACAGGAACGCATCTGTTTGGCAATGATGGTTCCTAGTTATTCTTTTTATTTTAGTTTTTTTAATTGATCACTTTAAATCTCCTGTTTCTTCAAATGGTTTAGGGTATAGTTCTTGTTCTAAGATTTTCGCATCTACTAAACTTCTATACCATCTATTATACATCCAATGATAGACAAAACCTTCTTTACCATCTAAAAAACCAAGTTGAAAAATATATGCATAAACAAAGACAAGCCAGCAACGAATAAATTTCGGAAATTTGTAATATAAACCAAATTTTTTATTTCTAACAGATTCTATTTCCTTATCATGAGCTGAAATACTTGCAGATTTACCATTTATATAATCGAAGTAATCCTGCATCTCGCGCGTTGCATACCAATTAAGTTTATTCATCCAGAAAGTCATATCTTTATAGTCATAATGTAGGAACTTCTCTTTACATGCGATAGCATGACCTTCTGATAATATGGTGTGCTCATCCATCTTCCTGTCCTCCACCCTACCAATCCCAGTTTTAAATAACATAAGCTTTCTCTTCTGTGGTCCACCATGTTTCATTGGCTTCCCCATGAAATAGAGGATTGCTTCCATGGTTATACCATTCACATCATCATTGGCATGTTGCTCCATTAATATGGTCAATTCCTTGCTCAATGCAGGTGTAAGGCGTTCATCTGCATCCAAACGGAATGTCCATTTGGTAGTGATATCCGTATTATCCAATCCCCAGTTAAACTGACGCGCATAATTCTCAAATTTATGCTCATAAAAGTCAGCTCCATATTCTTGAGCAATCTCCTTCGTTCTGTCTGTACTGAAACTATCAACCACGACACAACGCTTCGCAAATCCCTTGACTGAATCAAGGCAGTCTTTTAGATTTATTTCCTCGTTCTTGGTGAGAATTAATATGGTTACATCTTGCATAATCTATGTATATTTAAATTCTTATGTCAGATATTGCATGTCTTGTAATTCTCTTTTCCACTGGTGGCAATTTCATATAATCTCCATAAACAGCCTTTAACCAGTAGTCATAGAGCGAAATAGCAGTGAATTTATGACCTTCAAAATCTATGTCAATATAATCCGAATAAATTGATTTATCAAAAACCTCATCATATGGACTCTCAAAATTTCGGACCAATTTGCCTTTCGGGAAATAACTTGCTATTTTTTCAGATATATCATATAACCATTTTTTTTTAATAGGATAAAAAATTAACATTAGAAAAAAAGCTACACACTTATTCAACCCTTGACGTTGCCTCAAACTTATATATTTTGCAGATAAAATATAAGATGATAATTTATAAAGATATAACTGACATTTAGAAAGAAAAGGAGAAGAAGGAATGTTGTCAATTGGGAAGATATCTATATACACACCTTGATGTATCTTTTCATTTTCATGTGCGATTTCCCGAAAGACAGTTCCGTCAACTCTAATTTTATCATATAGTCTAAACCAAGAATTATCTGTTGATTGAGTTTGATAGTAAAAACCTCTTTTCAATTCTTTATTGGCTATTGAGCGTAGCTTCATAAGTTCATTTCTGGTTACACAAACATCAATATCGTCATCCCAAGGGATAAACCCTTTATGGCGTATGGCTCCAATTAAAGTGCCATAAGCCAACATATAATTAATATGATGAGACTTACATAATCTATCAAATTCACACAATGCAGCTAGAGCATGTTTTTGAACAGCTTTTCTTTGTGCATCGTCAAGTATAATTTCATCCCTCATATTCTTCATCGTTTTTCTATTATTTTTATTTTAACCCTGCCAACAAATAAAGATATTTATTTTTGAACTCTTCAAATGTAAACCGACTTTCATAGATACCCCTGCTCTCTTTACACATGCAAGAATACTCCTCGTTGGAAATATTAGTAAGATTATTTATTGTAGCAATAAGATCATCCCAATCGTTAAGAATCCAACCATTCTTTCCATTGATGCATATCTCTGTATTACCTCCTACTCCGTTGCATAAAATAGGCATTCCAACCATGGTGGCTTCTATTAATGATATAGGTAGACCTTCGTGAACAGAAAATAATAATATAAAGTCTGATTTTTGCAGAAGCTCCTTGACATCGTTTCGAAACCCCAATACTTCAAAACTCTTGTTTCCCTTACATATCGTCCTTAATTCCTCAAGCATGGGACCATCTCCAGCAAAGAGGATCTTGATTCGCGAGTCAATTCTACCTGAGAGCTGGCGTACTATTTCCAGTTGCTGTTTTTGCTTATTGATGCGCCCAGGAAGCAGTATCGTTATTAAATCGTGATGCATCGGGGCATGAATTCCTTCATATTCATCTGCCACACAGTTATAAATTTTATAGATATGGCTCTTAGGTGCCCCAAAGAACTGAATCAGATTGTCTATACTGCTATCAGAAATAGCAACAATTGTCTTAGGAAATATAGTTATTAATTTATGGTTATGAAAAACATTATGATGAATATATACTATCTTAATTCTTTGAAAAAAAAGATGGTTCAGCACCCAGAATACCCACAGAAGCCTCCGTTCATGAACAATGACTATGCTATTGCGAAACATGAACCAACTATTCTTCTGCACATATTCTTCTTTTCTTATATTATGCTCAGGTCGCACTTCATCATACGGGATATTACCCACGATTTTTGCATCATATTCACCTTTAACAGCATGGTGAATATCCAACATAACCTTCTCAACCCCTGTAACTTTATATAGTTGAAAATCTATTGAATATAGTTTTTCCATTATCTTAGTTTTTAACTAAATCTCTTTCCATAACAAATAGGGCTAACAATAGGAATCCCCATCCCCAGTGGCTTTGAAGTCTGGTCTGTAAACATCACTTTATAATTCTGTTAGATTTTTGACGAATGGTTTTTATCTTCAATAACAATTTGTCAAAATCCTTAATTTACTCAATGGCACAGAGGTTCTGCCCCATTCCTATAACAAGCAGTTTGTTCCAATTGACCAGACTTGCCCTTCAGCACCATTTCTATGCTGTCTCTTCCGTTAGAATAATGATGAAGAAAGAGAATCTCAACTATGCTGTATAGCCATCCAAAGGGGAACCTATGCCACCTTGCTTTTCTTCTTTGGTCACCAAGGAGAAACTTGAAATATTCAACAAATTCATTTTTAGTATCTGTCAAATATTATTATAGTTTTGACAAGAATTCAATATAGACAGGTGCAGAAAACAGAAGCAAAGTATAGGTAAGTAATATTTCATTCCAAAATCCTGCATAATAAGACTCGCAAAGCAATTTCTACTTATAACCGAAGTGTCTTTATTTGTTCTGGTTTCTATATCTTTAAGGCTAGAGGGAGTAACTCATTTAGCCACTTTCTTCATTTGTTTTCTAAATATTTTACAGACATCTCTTGCCAGAAGGATATCTGTACCACGATCTTTTATTTATCTTTTCATAATTCTCTATGCAAGAAAAAATATGCATAGAGAAAATCTGACTTAAGAATTCTTCCCCATGAAGTTGTCATATTTTGAACCATTGCTATTGTCTATCGTACCTATCACTTTGGCTGGATTGCCTGCTACCACAGTATTGTCTGGCACATCTTTCACGACAACAGCTCCTGCACCAATAATAGCTCCTTTCCCAATTGTTATATCTCCGATAATACAGACATTGGGGCCTATTGTAACGTCGTCCATAATCACAGGCGATTTATCAGATCCAGAAAAACCTTTGGCACCAATTGTTGTATTCTGGCGCAGGCTCACATTTTTGCCAATAATAGTTCCCGGGCTTACCACGCTGGCATGTGCAGAGTGGAAAATTTTAAATTCATCTCCTATAATAGTTGATGGTTTTATATCACAGCCAAGAATACGCCATGTATAATATGTATACAACCAACTCCAAATATACCCTCCTTTGTGAGCCTTCTTATAGAGATAATTCCAAATTTTTGACTTCCTGTTCAGCATATGCAATTTTATTTAAATAGCTTTGTAAAATCTTCTATTGTTGCAGATTTGTATTTTGAAACCACCCTTCCCAGTTTTAACGAATTTACCATAGCGGATTCAAGAGAATAAACGTTCTCTTTTTCAGCACAGAATCCTGTTTTTCCTTCTTCTATAATTTGCTCGATAATAGGAATACACTTAAATGCAGCAACAGGGGTGCCCAAATACAACGCTTCAATTAATACATTAGGTAAACCTTCATATCTAGACGACAAAACGAAACAATCTGCATATTTTAGGTATACATATGGATTGTCCTTATATCCAACACATTTGATATCTTTTTCAAGACCCGCAGAGTGAGCCTTCTTCATAATCTCCTTATATAAGACTCCATTTCCTATTGATGTATCTCCAACAATTGTTAGATCAGCATCTTCCCTGTGATTCCTAAGTTCTATAAATGCATCTACTAATAAATCAAATCCTTTTTGAGGATTAAATCTCCCCACCGCGACAATGTGCTTCATGCCATTCTGCGAGTATGGATTCGGAGCTCCATCTATTTTTTTTGAGATAATCTGCTTGTCTACCGGGTTGAGCAATACAACAATTTTAGCCGCATCAATACCAATTTTAAGAAGTTCATCCTTCATCTCTTTTGTTTGGGCAATAATGTGGTCCGCATTACCATAGAATTTTTCTATAATTGTTCGCTGTTTCCTACTATATGTAAATAGATAATTATCACACCTTATAATAACCCTTGTATACGGGTAAAACTTCCGGAAAGGCAAGAACTTATTACTGAGATTATATACTGATGAAAAAATAGCAAAAGGGTGTTCTTTTAGTATAAATAGAAGCATTTTCCACATTAGATATATTGGATTGTGGAACCCTATTTTATATACCTTCATGTCTTTAGGTATAAAATCTGAAATGGAAGATTCTGCACTCGTTCCTATCAAGCAAAAACAAACATTGTATATATCTTTATCTAGATTTTTGCCAATTAAGATGGACATCCGTTCCGCTCCCCCGACACCATCTTGTACAAATATTACAACTTTCTTTTTCATAATCAGATTATATCAAGGACATAAGGCATTAACCCAGAATCTTCGTATGTTTTATTAAGTCTGTAAACTATCCAAATCAAATAAAACATAAAAGCACCAACTAAAACAATTCTCTTATTATATCTTTTTCGTTTTACGAAAATAAAGAGTAGCAAACACCACATGCACACTCTTGGCATATATAGAAATTCATATGCTCTCCAATTTCCGAGAAGCAATGATAAGGGAAGAGCCAACAAATCAAAAATACATGTTAACCACAATATTTTAAGTCCATTCGAATCGTTTTTGTGATATTCGAATTCTTTATGAATTTCTTTTGAAAACAGCAAAATCGAAATCCCTAAAAAGTACTGCCCATAGGAGGGGGTATAAAACATAGCATTTCCTTCCAAATTAGCATTTTCTGCATAACTACTATATACGCCACCTAATTCTAGGCTCGCAGTAAACAAGACGATATAATCCCTCAATAATTCAGTTATGAACATCAAACATAAAAAGGTTATTGCGACAACGAAATTTGGCAAATTCCTTTGTCTGAAAAAGTGACAGAATGGTATAGACATTGCATATAGAATACACCCCTTATGCGTAAGACATGCTAAGATGGCCAACAAGTAAGCCCTTTTATATTTGTTATTTGCTAAACTGACTAACCCCAACAAAACAAAACAAAAAGAATAGTTACTCCTAATAGACATAAATGCGCGGAGATATAAGAAAAAAACTAGGAGCAATGGTATAATAGGATAATATGGCTTACAAAAGCGTTGACAATATTTTATAAATGCATAGGCCATAAAAGAATATATAATAAAGAAAAACAGATGATAATCTTTTGTGAAAAAACGTATTAGCTGATTTGTCCACAAAAACACCAAGTCCTCAGCAGAATGATCATAAAATGCTAGGTTTTTGTCAAAACTGTGCTCAAAGAACCAAATATAACCTAATGTATCACTTCCCCCAATACTACCATTCGCAAATCTAAAAGTAGCAAAGAAGGCCCAAACTATTATCAGGGATACTGCATCAATCGTTATTTTTCCTCTTTTATTGCAGAAAGCACTACCATATTTGATATTGTTGCCAATATAATACATACCAGCAATAGATAACAAAAGGTAGAGAAATAAGGTTGACCAACTCCAATATGGATAATTGTACATCTTGTAAATTATTTAAATCACAATATAATAAGCCGGAAATAGATCAACGCATGTAGTAATATGGGAAAATACTATGAAATAATCAACTTAAAATATTATAATAACTTAATGGTTCGCAAAAGCGCCCGAGCAGATGAATTCCCTTAATTGTTGAATTTGTGATATCTTTAGGATGGTCAATTATACACAAAATAGAGTATTTGTAGGATAGAACCTGACACAAAACACTTAATGCTGGGAGTTTAGATAAATTCATCATCATTACATTTGAATTATTACTTTGGCACTTGCTACCATTTTGATATGAACTCCTTATGTGTGTCCCATCTGTTTTTTGTAAGAAATCATTTTTCTTCTTTGCGATTTGGTAAGTTATTTTGTGAAATATGTCTCGTCTATATGAAGCGATTGGCATTTCAAGATATTTACCTTTAATATCTGCTACTAACGGGTCTTTACTGAATTTGTAATACGCACAGGTGCGTTCTGAATTTGTATTGCACGAGACTTGACTATCCATAATAGAAGAGTCAATTAATATATTGCATTGAATGAATGAATTATGAAGCTTATCAAACGGCCTTATACGCCAACCACCAGCTCTAAATGCGACTATCTTGTAATTGGGATCAACTTCTCTCGCAATACTTGTAAGTAATTCTGTACCTTCTACAAAAAAATTATTAATCTCCTCCTCTTTAAAACTATTTAGCTCATAGTGGCGGAACTCTGAAAAATCCCATGTACCATCGCCATTATACTTTGCATCAACCCAATGAGGATGGATATGTAGCTCTATTCGATGCCCACGGCTAACTATGTCTTTAAGCTGCTCAACAATTAGGAAATAATCTTCATCTGTCTGTTTTGTCTTTTGATCCTTTAGATACTTCAACATCAGCCAATCTACAAAAAAATTACCGACAAGACCAACATCTTCCATTGCGTTGAGGAGTTGGTTGGTTGGCTCAACAATCGATCTTCTAACTGTTCCTGATTTATCCCCGAAGAATAATTCATAGTCAAAGGATAGTATTACTTTCTTTTTTCTGAAAAACATTTCTATATGATGTAAAAATAATTAGAATTATATTAAAGTATGAACTCGCAAAACAGAACACAGCGACGAACAATGTATACAGAATAGCCAATAGCACGAGTAAATGATCATTTACTTCCTTTTTCGACTTTTTAACCTTTCATACCTTATATAAATATCATAAATATATTTGTTGTTAGAAGCAAATGCCTTTAATGCTGCATATGGATAGCACAAAACAACAAGGAACCTATATCTATTCAAAACTGCTATAGCATCTTTGAACGAAATGTGATTTCTTATAGAATAAGTTGCATACTGGATGCAATTCTTAATTTTAACATTAATCGAGCTATGATAATGTGGACTGAACAAATTTATCTGTCGTAGTGCAGTCATGTATGCCCATAACTTATACTTTCTCCCACTTGTAGTTAATGAATTACATCCATGCTCATAAACATAATATATACGTACTATTTGATTTGTCGTGATGAATTTGTATCCATCGCAACTCATTAAAGCTCCGATTAATGGATTTATGAGCTCTTTAGGGTCAAATGGCATATACTTTCTAAGAACATCTGTTTTCCAAGCACAAGGGGCTTCTCCAGAATAACGGCCATTTTTATCAACACCATATTCCCAATAGCTCATTATATCTTTAGTAAATTCTATAGGCGTAATTTTACCATACTGAGTTTGACAACGTGCTACTATTCCACCAATTTCTTCTGTATCATATTTTTCATATAATTGATAATACAATTCTAACATATGGGGCAAATAAATGTCATCATGTCCACAGATTACGAAGATTTCACCTTCAGCGTGTTCTACTGCCAGATTCCAATTTGCAGCAAGCATTTGATTTTTTTTCAAATCAAAGAACTTAACAGGAAAATCTACGGTTTTAATATACTCCTGCAATAATTCTGATGTATTATCAGTAGAAGCATCGTTTACTACTATCCACTCGAAATCTCGGAAAGTTTGTTTATCCAATGTTTCCTTGATTCTATCTATATACTTAGCAGAGCAGTAACAGGGTGTGAATAATGTAAATTTATATTTAAACTTGCTATTTCCCATAATCAAATAATCTTTGTTAATATTGTAAACCTATTGCTAGCAAAGGCATCGATTTTTTTTATAGCCCAATCTATACCTAAAAATTTAAAAACAAACTGTCGAACTTGATCAATAAGAATACACCCAAGACAAATAACCAATGCCGAGCATAGAAGATAAAGAAATCTCAAATGAATACTATCTATCATAATACCCAACCTCGTGTAAGGGTTATATATCCATCTATGATATGTTACTATATTGTTACCATGAATAAGATATATTGCAAATGTAGACTTCGCAACTGCATTAATCCATTTCTTTTGAATACAAAGCTTTTTGAAGCAATAAAAGAACAGAACTGAAAAGAACGTCAACCCTATGGTATTATATGCACGTACAAAATAATTAATTCCACGAGAAACCATGGATGGCGTGAATGATACAGTCACAAAGAAGACAATCATAAATGCAATATAAACTATCCATGGATATTTTGCAATAGATGGAACTTTATCTAAAATGAATGCATCATGAATTTTTATAAATCTACCAATACTATATAAATAGATAAAAGTTATAATTGATCTATCAGAAAAATTCCCATCATACTGGTTCATTACCCCCCCCAATAACAGACTAGTAATGAGAGAGTTATGAGACATACTAACCATTCTTTCTTAGACATAGAATCTATAAACTTATTAAGAAATGGCGAAATAAGATACAGCAAAAGATAGGTGCTTACAAACCAATATTGAGTCTTCGTCACAGGAAAAAGAGTTCCTAAGATATTACCTGTGCTAAGTGGCTCATTAAAAACAAATTTGCAAATAATATCAGCAATAACGCTATAAAATAATACTTGAAGAACAATATTAAGAAAACCCTTTACAGAAGCATTAATCTTAAAAAATCCCGATATCATTACAAATACAGGGACTCCTATACTAAAAATTGTAGTAAGAGCTCTATTGTAATATGCGCCACCCGTCACATCCGTATTGTGTATAAAAAGATGATATACTACAATATACAACATACAAGCTAGCCTACATAACTCGAAGTTACTAGCTCGTTCTTCATGATTAAGCGTCTGTATCTGTCCGCGCATATTAAAACTTATTAAGCAAATCCACAATCACCTTAGTTTCTTCCAGCGTAATAGCCGGCCCAATAGGCAAACTCAACTCCTCATCAGCTATCTTTTCTGTGATAGGTAAGCTCAACTGAGGGATATTCCATTCTGCCTTGGAATAGCACTCCTGTTTGTGCGGAGCGATTGGATAATGGCATACAGTTCCCACGCCATTCTGCTCCAGATAGTGATGCAGGGCATCACGCTTGCCACCACCTACCAGAATCGGGAACAAATGATAAGCATTTTGTTCATCGGGCAATAAGTCGGGCAATGTTATGAGAGGGTTATTAATCTGCTCATAATAGTAATGAGCGACCTCTTTACGATGTGCATTATCCTCTACAAGATACCTCAACTTCACATCCAACACAGCTGCCTGTATTTCATCCAAACGACTATTGCGACCTGTGTATTTGAACACATATTTCTTCTGTGAACCATAGTTAGCCAAAGCACGAACAGCGATAGCAAGTTCCGGATCATTAGTTGTTACAGCACCACCATCACCAAGAGCACCAAGGTTCTTGCCTGGATAGAAGCTATGCCCTGATGCATCACCTATTGAACCTGTCATCTTGTAATGACAATTATCAATTATCAATTCTCCATTGTCAATTGGTGCCAAGCACCCATGCGCCTGAGCATTATCTTCAACAAGCTTCAGATTGTATTTCTTACACAAAACACCTATCTTATCCGTATATGCATTACGGCCATAGAGGTGTACGATAGTAATAGCCTTAGTCCTTGGAGTAATAGCAGCCTCAATAAAGTCATCATCTATCTCCAAAGTATTGACCTTAGGCTCCACAAGAACAGGCTTCAAATCATTCTCGGTGATAGCAAGGATGGTAGCAATGTAGGTATTCGCTGGAACAATCACCTCGTCACCTGGCTGCATAACACCCATCTCGATGTATGCACGGAATATCCAAATGAGCGCATCCAGACCGTTAGCACAACCAATGGTATATTTTGTCCCAATAAACTTAGAGTAGTTCTCTTCGAACTTCTCGTTCTCCTTGCCTTGGAGATACCAACCACTATTTACTACACGGGTAACAGCCTCATTAATCTCTACACCATGAAGTGCAGTTACGTCTTTAAGACTTAAAAAAGGTATATTCATAACTATCAATTTTCTTATCAGAAATCCACTTTCTTATAAAACTTTGCCGGGTTCCCCATCCAGAGTTCCCCTGCAGGTACATCTTTTGTAACGACACTACCTGCAGCAATAAAGGCATCCTCTCCTATGGTAATGCCTGGCAGAATCACCGCCCCAGCCCCAATAGTTGCTCCCTTACGCACTCTTGTTTTAAGTAATGTCCAGTTTTTATTCTTTGAACGAGGATACAAATCATTTGTAAAGGTCACGTTAGCCCCAATCATTACATTATCTTCCAACGTAATCCCGTCCCAAACCTGCACATTGCACTTAATTGTAACATTATTACCAATCACCACGTCATTCTCAATGAGACAATGGGAACAGATATTACAATTCTCCCCAATCGTACAATTCGGGAATATAACACAAAACTGCCAAATATTTGTACTATCTGGAATTTTCGGATTCATGCAATCCGCTAATTGGTGTATCATTCTTTTCTGAATTCTAAAAACTCGTCGTAATCACGTATATAATCACTGGCTTCATACTTCTCAGAGGCGAGCACCATACATACGGCACCAGAAGAAAAATCATCCAAATCGCGCCATATTCCAGGCTTCACATATAGACCTTGATATGGTCTGTTCAGCGTAAAACTTCTTTTCACATTCCCATCATCTAAAGTCACCCTAAAACTTCCACTGGCAGCTACAATCAACTGGCTTAACTCGCGATGGGCATGAGCCCCACGGCTTTCACCTCCTGGTACATCATAGAGATAATAAACCCTTTTAACATCAAACGGAACAGTGTCACCATTCTGTACAACAGTGATATTCCCCTTTCTGTCACTATGATGTTTGCTCAACTCAATGATAGAGCAATCATAAACACTAAATTTTTCCATTACATTTCAATTTAAGGAATTCATCATATTCACGCACATAATCATTGGCATCATAATCTGTTGACGAAAGAATCATTGCCAAAGAATTCGTAGAGAAATTGTTCATTTCTCGCCATAGGCCTTTTGGAACATAGAGTCCATAATATGATCTATTGAGCGTAAACGTTTTTTTCTCCGTGCCATCATCAAGAATCACATCAAAACTACCTGACAACGCCACTATAAATTCCTCATTCTCTTTGTATGCATGACCACCACGGCATTCACCACCAGGGACATCATATAACCAATATGTCCTATTTATAGCAAAAGGAATATGGTACTCCTGCTCTACAAAAGAAAGATTTCCACGTGGATCAGTGAATATTGGGAGGCTTATAATTTTGACATCTTTTACCGTCATATTGTCTGATTGATCTATTTCTGCCCTTTATTGTCCTGTAAAATAATTACTCATCATAGAAATGTACCTGTCTTTATTATAATATTCTTCAAATATTTTAGAATATTCGTTAAGGATATCTGAATATCGAAAATCCATAGCCATTGCACTTTCTATTGTCTCCAAATCATTCAGATCCCTCATACAGTACATGTATAAATATTTTTCTGATAGTTCTTTATAGGCTTTTATTGAACTAGTAAAGATTGGCATAACACCGTTTGCAAGATATGCCGATAATTTTGTTGGTGCAGCAACATTGTTGACCACATTGTCTTCTCTTAATATAAAACCGAACTTGCATCCAGCCAATGCTTTGTTCATGTCTTTTTCTGCTACACATTCAATAGTATAATTGTTAATTTTGTAATGAGAAAGTAGTTTCTTTGTTTCTTCTAATTCTTTTGAAAATATTTTGATTGACACCTTATCGTTATATTTTTCCTCAATTCTTTCATATATATCAAATATATAGTTTACACCTTGCCATGGTTGCAATCCGCCTGCATAGCAAAAAATATTATTTTCATATTTTCCTTTTTCTTTAAAACTATCAACATTTAATAAGGTGTTAAAACAAGGCATAATGAAGTATTCTTCTTTAGCCAATGATAATTTGTATTTTTTTCGATAATGTTCAAATAAGGCCTCTGTCACTCCTATTCTATATTTTGACTTTTTCAACGTTATCTTTTCAAGGATGGAGTAGATTAAGAATTTGATTTTACTATGATTAAAAATAAAACGCTCTTCAGGCTCAACCCCCTGATACCAAAAAATAAAATTCCGATAACCCCACCAATACAAACGAATAAAGTCTGGTATACCACTCACAAAAAAGTAAGTTGATTTGGGAACGTTAATATATCGCTTTTCGCATTCTGGTAAAGGAATAATTTCCACATTATTTTTTTTAAGAGCAGAAATAACAATATTGTAGTAAAGGGTTGTTACATTCCTTACTCTTTTCTCATAAAAATAAACCACCTTTTCCATCTATTTCTAAATAAATATGTGATAAAAACTTAAAATTTTAGCAAACAAAAAAAGGATAATGATTTTAAAATCTCTTTTTCAAACATAAATAACTTTCTGTAATTACAAATTTAGTAGATTCTTTGTTAAAAAGATAGTTAAGCAAAAGATAAATGGTTAGATATGAGATTATACCTATAATTAAAGCTATCCATGACGATTGGATGTAATTTATTAACCATAAAGGGATAATAGCTGATAAAACAGCAAAAAGCCATATCCAGCAATAATCATTTAATTGCTTTCCATAGTTGTATTTAATTAGTTTATTTGTATATATAGAATTAAGTGAAGGAGCCATCATACCATAAACCAATTGACCTATACAAACGCCAAGAACCCCGTAACTAGTAGATACAATAAATATTGTAATTGCAATTACTTTTTTTATAATTTCTAGACGTAAAGCATAATCTGAGTGCTGTTTTATATATAAGAGGTTTCTATTAATAGTTCCTATATGATTCATCATCATAGCCATGCTAATGATTTGCATATAAATAACACAATCTAACCACTTCTCAGTAAGAAGTATCTTTGTGATGGGATATGCCAAAACTACAATTAACATCATTACAGGAAATACTAAAAAAGAGGACAATTTTATGCTTTTGCTATAAAATTGCCGTAAATTATCATTTTCATTTTGAATCTTGCTCATTAGTGGCAAAGTCACTCTATTAAACACTTGGTCAAAAATACTAGCAGGAAGGCGCCCAAATTCATCGCCTTTTGTATATAATCCCAAAGTGGATGGAGGGAAAAATTTGCCTATAAATAAAGGAAAGGCATTTGTATATATTCTATCAATTAGTGATGAAATTATAAGGTTGGAACTAAATCCAAACAAAACTTTAAATGATTTCCATGAGAATCCAATTCGTGGAGTCCATTTTGAATAATAAATAGACAACAAAACTCTTATAACTGACATAGACAAATGTTGAGCGACTATTGCCCATACTCCAAGACCTTTAGAAGCACAATAAACCCCTATTATTCCTGAAATAATCCCTGACGGAATTGATATCTTAGTAATTGTTTTAAAATCGACTTCTGCAGTGAAGATAGTAGTTTGTATTGCGGAGAATGACGAGATTACAAGCATTAAGCAGTATACTCGAATTACGTTTGCCAGATTATCAATTTGGTAAAAAGATTGTAAGAATGGTGCTAATATAAAAATGGCAAAATATAAAAACACAGACATAAGAATATTAAAAACAAATACTGTCCTGTAGTCGTTTTCATTTCTGTCGACTTTAGATATTATTGCCGTTGCAAATCCACCATCAATAAACAATTGAGAAAAGGATACAAATACCGCAATAATCCCAATTATTCCATAATCTGCCGGTGTTAGTAGCCTTGCCATTATTATATTAACGACAAAAGCCGTCAATAAAGTAAAAGCCTTTTCTAGACCACTCCAAATAACTCCGATAAGAGTCTGTCTTCTTAATGATTCTGCCATAGCCTTATCAGATGGCGTCTTTTTTTATATATTTTATCAAGCCACTTTCCTCGAACAGATCTATAGGATAGCACGTGTAGTACTTTTCGCCTATATCAAAGTACCTAACAGGAGGGTTGGCATGGGCATTTCTTTTAGGACTCAAATAATCATCACCATATAAACATTTCAAAATTTCATCTATATTAGCAACAACATCTAATTCTGTGTCTTTAAAAGGTATTATCATTCTTTTATGATTATATGGTATAATTATATCCTTTGCACTAAAAATATTGTGGCTAACAGAATATCCCCAAGTTTTACCAACAATAGCATAAGGAAGGATAATATGCCTCTTTTTAGATTGGACATCATCATACATAAAATATATATCACTTGTAAGTCCGTTATATTTCATAGGCAATTGCACCCCAACCCTGTCAGAAGAAACATATATACGATCTAATTCAAAGCCTTCTTCTCTTAATGTGCTAAATAATTGTTGATTTAAATCTTTGATGCTGCAAACCATATCAATGTCATCGTCATGAGGAATAAAAGAATGCTCTCGATAAGCACCGAGCAATGTCCCAAACATAACATCGAAACGAATATTCAGACGTTTACCAACTCTTTGGAAAGCATTAAGTGTATTACTGCCTTCTTTTTGCAATAGTTCACATTTTTTCTTTGTATTCCTATCATTTCTCCAATTTCTTACTAAAGAAAATAAACTATTTCTCATAATCATTTCTCGCTTAACAAATACAATATAATAGCCTCTATCTTAAATAGTCCGAAAAGTTTCACAAAAATATGAAAATATAATTATTCTCTTCAAGAAAAAACGCTTTCTAAATAAAGGTTGGGGTCATTTTAATTGATGATGGATCTGTTGTGCATTCAGCAGATCATCTACTGTATCGACCTCACTCCAAGCTTTGCCAGCAATATCCTCAGCAAAGAGTTGGAAGTCGTGAAACATAATCAGCTGCACTAGTGAATCTTCAAAAAATTGATCGTACATATTATTATGTATCATGCTGTCTATTTCACCTTTTAACAGACGTGCAGATACTGCATCAAGTTTGGTCATACAGCAATACTTAGCATTAAAACTTTCTAGTTTATTGCTCATAACCATTACCTGATTATCGCGTGTAACGGCATTATATGTTCCTGGCTTAACACACGAGCTATCCACAACCACATAGGGATGGTCTGTCTCTTTGCAAAGAAAGTTTTCAACAATCTCATCTGAGAAAACTGCATCACCATGCACTATGGCCACGTTCTCACGTTCCATATACTTGCGAGCGAACCAAACAGAAGAAATAGAATTAGTTACCTCATAGAAAGGATTCTCCACAAACTTGCAGTTGTCATCAGTAAGTTCCTGCTTAACGGTATCTGCGAGATAACCTATCACAACTACAATCTCTGCATTCTTATCATACTTGCGAATGCTACGTACCATTCGTTGTAGAACGGTGGTCTCTTCATCAAGACGGAAAGAGGTCTTGGGATATTTTAATGTTAGAGGATGTAAGTTACGCCCTTTGCCTGCTGCTAATATTATATAAGTATTCATAATGCTTGCTCCTTTCTTACTTTTTGATAATGTCACCCGAATATCCTTCAAAAGAATCTACATCTACCCCCTGTTCTTTATACATCTTAAGTGCCATCACGCTGTACTCTTTGGCGTATGTGTACCAACGGGTCTTATGAGGTTCTGGATTCTGACCCTTAGACTCCTTCAACATACTCCAATGCATATAGAACCAACCAGAAATGGCAATATAGGCATAGAAATGCCTTTTCTGAACAGGATTAGGCATCTTCCTATAATACGTAAACAGAATTCTATCTACTTCTTCAATGGTATGTATACCACCTGCAATATAAGAGCCCAAGTCAAAACCAGGATCTCCATAACCACCATATTCCCAATCAGAAAGATAGATCTCATCTTCGTTGATTAAGAAATTAACATCACGGGCATCACCATGGGTATAGCACTGACGTATTCCGTCTGTTTGAGCTAAACGATAGAGTCTATAAATATCGTTACGAAGATTGTCAAAGTTTTCAAAATGACCGTATGCTTCAGGAGCCGTTTTAGATTTAATCTCCTCTGCTTTCTTGATAACATCAAAGTTCCATCTGACACGACAGGGCGCTTCATGAAGTTTTCTCATGAGCATAACGCCACGAACCATATCATTCAGGTTGTGATAATCATAATCATAATGTTCTATATAGCGCGCTATCTTCCAACCTGTCTCAACGTCCATTGCAATCACTGTTGTGTCAATACCAACATCTTCCACCACCTTCTGCATAATGGTCTCACGGCCACGCTCTACCAGTATTTCAGAACCTAGTCCTGGATGACGATAAATGTATTTGCCACCATTCAAGCGAAATGATAACACAATGTTAGTCATGCCTGCCTGAACAGGCACCAGTTCCTCAACATCATCTGGAATGCATGAAAACACACGGCAGATGTTATTGACAACAAGTTGGCGAACCTCGTTAGTAAAGAGGCCTCCTGTGGTTTGTATATTCTCCATTTTACTCATAACTTTTTAATGCCAAATCGATAAAACGATGGAAATTACGATATGCTGGCAGGAAGAAGAAACCATCATCATCGCCCACACTGCCTTTGTAGAGTCCCCATCCGAACCAGTAGAATGCACATAGTGCAATATAGGCCCACCAATGACGATGCTCGTCAGGAGATAACTCGCGCTGGAAATACTCACACATGAATTGTTCTATTTGCTCATCTGTGTATTCGTAACGGCAGAAAAAACAAGCCAAATCGTTGGCTGGGTCATTCATACCGGCATATTCCCAGTCTATCAAATAGAGATCACCATCAGTAGTGGCCAGAAAATTGGGCTCATATGTATCATTATGACAAATAACTGGCTCGATGCCCATACGTTCTGCATCCGCTTTCAGATGCTCTGAGAGTTTCTTAGCCTTTGCTATCTCATCTGCGAATTCTACTAAAAGGTTGCCTTTAGTCAGAGAAGCTATCTTCATCAATTTTATTCCTTCCTCGAAGTCATCGAAGATCTTAACGGGTTCATTTACCTCAATGGCATGCATTCTGCGAAGGTATTCCATACCCTTCTTAAGTTGCTCAGGGTGCGTACGGAAGTCACATTCTATAAGATTTTGTACACAATATGAGAGTTTCCATCCTGTCAGTTCCATTGTGATAACACTCTTATCAACCTCTAACTCCTTAGCTTTCATCTGTGAGAACATTTCTGCCTCACGATTGATCAAGTTACCTGCCGTGCCACCAGGGTGGCGATAGACATACTGAACACCATCTACTGTAAAGCGGAAACTAACATTGGTCAAGCCTGCATTGATAACATTGATATCAGTAATGCCATTCGGATGACAGTGAAGCGTATTACATATATTGGATATAATCTCAGAATCCACATTATAAAGGAAATCTGAGTCAAACTGTCGCAAGTCTTCTATATTATTGAACTCAAGGATTTCACCTTCCTGATATTTCTGTATATACAGGGTCATCTGATGATGGTGACGCTGAAAAAACTCTTCCCAGAAGAGGGATGAGATACGGAAATCCTCTATTTCCTTCTCCATCAACTCTCGGAATTTCTTGGAGAAGCCTTCATTGAAATAGGCTTGTCCCACCATACTCATTTGACTGTTTCCACCAATATTAACTCTGGTGATTACATCCGCATCAGAATAGACAACTGAAAACTCTCCAAATTTACCTTCCTTATTTGTACAAGCATGATAGGATATATTCTCCGGATTGTCATTGAGGAAGGGATTATTTATGAAGTAATGATCCGCATAGCACAGATAAGTATTCTTTAAATGCTCCTTAGCCACATAGACAGAATAGAGATTTCCTTTAACGCTAAATCGATTGTTGACAATTAGCTTTGTGCCAGGATACTTCTGTTCTAAATAGAAGAATTTTTCCTTCATGTAGCCAACCACAACATAAATCTCCGTCACTCCAGCCTCTCGAAGTTGTTCTATCTGACGTTCAATCAGAATCTCACCTTTCACACGGAACAATCCTTTTGGACGTTCGTAAGTAAAAGGAGCAAAACGGCTGGATTTACCGGCAGCAAGGATAATAGCATTTCTACTTGTTGTCATTTGCGTGTGCTTGTTTGTATAATACATAACCCTCAAAAAGTTTTAGGTCTTCCGGGGTCGTTATCTTTATATTCGTTTGGTCGCCTTTAGAGAAATAGATTGGCCAGTTGAGTGTGGCCATCAGAGACGTAGTATGTGCCTCAACAGTGTCAAAGAGATTCTTCTCTTCTACTTGGCGGTAAAATTCAACTATGTCTTTATAAAGGAAACTTTGAGGAGCAGAAAGACTCTTGAAGGTATCCCTATCAATGATGCTATCAGCATGGTCTCCGTTATTAGTGCCATAAAGTAAGAACGCAGAGCAAGAACTTATTGCATTTCCTTTCTCTTTGCAGACATGAATACAGTCTTTCAGTATCTCATCACTAACAAAAGGAGATGCAGCCCAATGTATCATTACTACGTCATCATCTTTTGCAATACCCTTCAGCCCTTCCACGCCATTGATAATAGAATGCTCATAATCCTTTCCTCCCTTCACAATCTTTATCACTTTGCTGATATCATTATCATCTGCTATCTTCTGAAGTTTCTCTTGGTACCCATCTACGCATGATAGAACAATTGCATCAACTTCACTACATTGCTGGAGTTTCTGCATGGTATAGGCAATCACAGGTTTACCCAGCACCTCAACAAACTGCTTGGGGATGCCAGCACCTACACGATTACCAACACCACCTGCCATCAATATACAATAAGTCATGTTTCTATCTGAAGTTTTGATGTTACAGAACTATTTTTAATTCTTATCCGTTAGAGCTTGTACAATGCGTGAGCAAGCTTTGCCGTCACCATAAGGGTTCACTGCTTTGCTCATCTTTTCGTATGCAACGGCATCATCAAGCAAAGTGCTCACTTCGTTTATAATTAGGTCGTGATTGGTGCCTACTAGGTGCACTGTACCGCTTTTGAGTGCTTCAGGACGCTCGGTAGTGTCACGCATCACCAGAACAGGCTTGCCTAGACCAGGGGCTTCTTCCTGAATACCGCCTGAGTCTGTAAGCACTACAGTGCTTTTCTCCATCAGATAGACAAACTCCAGATACTGGAGGGGCTCAATAAAGAAGAAATTGGGGCGGGTCAAGTCTTCACCAAAAACTTCGTGAATGGGTTTGCGCACGTTTGGATTGAGGTGCATGGGATAAACAAAGTCCACATCGGGATACTCCTCGCTGAGGTCTTTCATCGCGGTTACCATATTAATGAAACCGTCACCAAAGTTCTCACGACGGTGACCTGTAATAAGAACGAGCTTCTTGCCTCCCTCCAAACGAGTTACGTCATAACCGGCATTCTTCAAAACATTGATTTGCTCGTTAGCCAAGGCCTCATCTTTCTTGAGTTTATCAACCACCATGTGGAGGGCATCGATTACGGTATTACCGGTGACAAAGATCTGACCGTGCGCTATTTCTTCCTTCAAATTGCTCTCAGAAAGAGGAGTCGGTGAGAAGTTATATGTTGCAATACGACCAGTAATCTGGCGGTTCATCTCCTCTGGCCAAGGACTATAAATATTATGAGTACGGAGACCTGCCTCTACGTGACCAACAGGAATCTGCTGATAGAATGCAGCTAAAGCTGCAGCAGTGCTAGTGGTAGTGTCACCATGAACAAGTACAACATCAGGTTTGCACTCCTTGAATACATCACGCATACCAGTAAGAACACGAGCTGTGACATCGTAGAGATCTTGTCCCTGTTTCATGATATTCAAATCAAAATCGGGAGTTATCTCAAATATCTTTAATACCTGATCAAGCATCTCACGATGTTGGCCAGTTACACAAACTACAGTTTTAAAATCCTTTGGATATTTCTGAAACTCTTTCACCAATGGAGCCATCTTAATGGCCTCTGGACGAGTTCCAAAAACTAACATTATTGTTTTCATCTGTCTTTATTATTACTTTCCTATTGAAACTGATAAGGAGCAAGGATTGCTGGAGTTGCTCGGAACCAGCATAGTTCCTCACTCGCTTATCAGAATAATTTTTTATTTCGGTTAATCCGGGGCGGATTAACCGATATCTCCATTTTGTCATTTGAATCCATCCAATGACGTCACGACTCGACAAAGCCTGAAAGTACACTCTCACCTCTGTTCTCGCTGCTCCGTCATTTCGACAAAGCGCAGCGCATGGAGCGATATCAGAGGCCCCTCGATGTTGCTCGGGATGACAAGAAGGGGCTCGGGATGACATGGGAAAAGGATCGGGAAGATTTTATTTGGATTTTATTTGGTGGTTTCAGATATTATTCGTATTTTTGCCACTGAAAGACATGGGTTAGGTGCTGACCTTCCTTTGTTTTTTGAAGGCAAAATGAATCTTAAAACTATCTAACGCGTTGATTGCTAATATGTTGTGCCTATGCGTTAGGAATGGAGGTTTTGTGGTGATTTCAAATTGCAAGGATGGATTTTGGAGGCATAACCATCAACAATGGCTTGTCATATTGTTGGGGATTTATTTTATTTAATCCAAAATATTTATTATACAATGAAAATTGCAGTAGCAGGAACCGGCTATGTCGGTATGAGTATCGCCACTTTATTGGCGCAACATAATCACGTAACAGCTGTTGACGTAATA
>Ga0256407_10004151_pt1 | contig 24595 bp, 13 predicted proteins | sample RumenRJG_04DNA_FD_193489 | JGI IMG/M metagenome (GOLD analysis project Ga0256407, IMG submission 193489) | Bovine rumen microbial communities from Lethbridge, Alberta, Canada - RJG_04 | ecosystem: Host-associated > Mammals > Digestive system > Stomach > Rumen | place: Canada: Alberta... | reverse complement strand
TCTGGGTCGAGTCGGAAGGCTCGATCGAGAGCGGCTCGATTACGAAGACGGTCTACGCGCGTACATACCGCGCCCTGTACATCACGAACGCGGACGGCGTTCGCGAACAGGTGATCGACATGGATTCCGCGACCGGCGATCCGATTAAAGTCTACCAAGACACGAACGTCTACGACAAGACGGGCAAGCTTGTAAGCGGAACCGACCCGCGTCAAGCGTCGGTCGCGATGGCGGACACGGGCGCGTTCTGCGTCGTTTGGGACATGTACACGACGGGAACCGGCGAAGACGGGAGCCGCGACGTCTACATGGCGAAGTACGCGTTTAACGGCGGTCAGATGGCGATTAACGGCAATTCGACGGAGCCGATTCGCGCCAATATCGAGACGGATAACGACCAGCAGTACGCGTCGGTCGCGATGGATTCCGACGGCGATATCGTCGTCGTTTGGGAAAGCTACGGTCAGGACGGCAGCGGCTGGGGAATTTACGGTCGTCGATTCGTCACGAGCGGTCTTTCCTACGGTTACGCGAACACGATCCAGACGATCCAGATTCTCGACGCCATCAACGTCGAAGGCGATTCGTTGAAGATTTCCGGAACGGCGGGCGACAAGAACTACTCCGTGACGGTTCCGCTCAGCGTCGAAATGAAGACGAACGCGAAGAACATCGAAACCGCGCTTATTGCCGCCGGATTCAAAGCGAGCGACATAACGGTCGCGTTGAGCGCGACGGACACGATTTCGATCGAGTTCCGCGGGCAGTATACCGCGCAGTATATCGACATGATGGAATGCACGCCGAGCCGTTCCGACCTGCGCGTGAACGTCGCGATGCGTCAGACCGGTTCGGAAGGAACCGAGTTTGCCGTCAACCAGACGACCGAAAACAACCAGCGTTTTGCGTCGATCGGCATGCAGGCGGACGGCACGTTCGTCGTTTCGTGGACCTCGTGGGGACAGGATCTCGACGCGAATACGGAGTCGAACATCTACGCGCGTCGTTTCGCGTCGAACCACGTCGTTTCCTCGACGGTCGGCACGCTCGAAAATCAGACTGCCGCCGCCGAGACGGGCAAGGTTATCACGACCGACCCGATCGAACTGAACGAAGTCTATCCGGGACAGGGTTACGATTCGGTCTGCCTTATCACGGTCGGCGCCGATTCGGTCAACGGCGGAACGTCTTCTTCGACGGATCAGAACGCTGCGGCGACAGAAATCTCCTCGGGAACGGGTTCGCTCTTGACCGACCGCTTCCACGTCTTGACGGCGGCGCACGTCGTCTGCGACGAGAACGGCGTCCCGATCGATCTGACCGACACGCCGATCTACTGCACCTTTGAAACTGCGAACGGAACGTACACGATTCCGGTCGCGTCGATTTCGGTTCACCCGACGTATGCGGGCGATCCCGCCGACAACCAAGTCGACCTCGCGGTCTTGACGCTTGCGATGGCGGCGCCGTCGTCCTTGAAGGGATATGAACTGTATACCGGCTCTGCGGAACTTGGTCAGACGATCACGTTCGTCGGCTACGGTCTCGCGGGCGACGTCAACGATACGGAAGAAGAGATCGCGGCGCGCATGGCGGGCACGAAGCACCAGGGTCAGAACGTCTACGAGCTTACCGGCGCGAGCTTCGACTACGCGGGCAACCCGAACACGTTGATTTACGACTTCGACGACGGGACGTACGCGAACGACTATCTCGGCAACTACTACGGCGTTCGCAACCTCGGGCTTGGGTTGCAAGAAGCGATTTCGGCGCCGGGCGATTCTGGTTCTCCGTCCTTCATCAACGGTCAGATCGCGGGCGTTTGCTCTTACGGTTCCGACTTCGACGGCGACGGCGCGTTTGGACCGGGCAACTATCAGGTCGACGTTCGCGTTTCGTCGTATGTCGACTGGATCAACTCGGTGATCCTCAGCGGCTTGGGCGACGAGTTCTTGGTCAACACGGACTGGAGCGTCATAGAAGACGCGACGAGCGAGGGCGACGTCGTGGTGACGGGCGACTTCTGGCAGCAGGGCAACCAGATATGGTCTAGCGTCTCGATGGGCGGCGAAGGCGAGTTCGTTATCACGTGGACCGGCTACAACCAAGACGGCAACGGCGACGCTCAGACGGGCGCGTCGAACTACGGTCTCGGCGGCGTCTTCATGCGCGCGTTCATTACGGACGAAGCGACGATTTCCTCCGATACGGACGGCGACGAAGACACGGTCTCGAGCATCGTCGGGTCGAAGGTCTTCCAGGTCAACGAGTACACGGCGAACGATCAGATTCATTCTCAGGTCGCCATGTCGACGAACGGTCAGTTTGTCGTGACCTACGAAAGCTATCAGGATCCGTCGAGCGACGTGAAATCGGACCTTGCGGACAACTACGGAATCTTCGCGCGTCGCTATACGCTCGAGAGAACGGTTACCACGGTCTATGAATCGACGTCCACGACGACCGGCAACAACAGCACGTCCTCTACGACGACGACGGTCTCTTACGTGACGAACTACGATATCGTCGAGAACGGCGAAGGGTTCCGCGTCACGAAGCTGAACTACCTGAACGAGGAAGAGGACGGCGATCAACTCGGCGGCGCGGTCGCGGTCGACGCGAACGGCGACATGGTCTTCGTCTGGTCCGACCTTTCGCACCCGATGGAGAATATCGAGTCGATCGTCTGCATGCGCGCCATCGCGCTTCCGGAAGACACGACGCCTCCGTACGTCACGCGCACCAACGCGGTCTACACCGACTCTGAAGGCGAAGTCAACCAGGTTTCGCTCTACTCCAACAGCGTGACCTTCGCGTCCGGACACGGTCCGACCTCGCTCGTCTACGCCTTCAGCGAGTATATGTTTACGGCTCAGATGAACGAAGACGTCAAAAACGACACGTTCAAGCCTGACAAAATGTACGACGAGGTCTATAGCTATCTCGACGACAAGAACCTCGAGAATCGCAACGTCAAGAGCGTCATCGACTACAACGACTGGACCTTGACCTTGAACGGCAAGGACGTCACGTCGACGTACGTCTACGACGTCCTTTACGGCTACAACGCTTCGACGCAGGTGGAGGATTATCTCCGCGCGCAAGGACTGACCCCGGAAGAGATCGCGGAACTCAACTTCACGACGGTCGCCGATCCGACGTATCGCACGGACACTTACGAACTCGTCATCCTCTTCAAGAACGAGCTTCCGGACGGCACCTACGTCATGACGCTCTCTGATCGCGTGACCGACGCGAGCGGTAAGAACCGTCTCGACGGCGATTACGACGGACTGTCTGGCGGATCATACTCCGTGACGTTCAACATCGGGGTTGCGTCGGTCGGCGTCGACGAGTACGTTCCGACGCAGGATCAAGAGGCGTTCACCGGCGCCTACGGCGGCGAAGGTCGTCCGATCGTCGTTTCCAACTCGAACGGCTTCATCATTGTGACGGAGCAGCAGGTTCTCTACGAGCTTGGAACGTCTTCGGGTTCCGGCGGCGGGAATAACAATAACAACAACAACAATAATAACAACAATAACAACCTGTCGAGCGACGCCACTTACGGGTACTATGAAACGGTCGTGATCGACGGCACGGTCTATCGCATCCAGTCTGACATTGTCATGCACAAGTTCAACGCCGACGGCAGCTCCGACGGCGTCGAAGTGCGCGTCAATCCGTACTCGGAGGGCAACCAGCTCCGTCCCGACATAGCGCTTACCGAAAGCGGCAGTTACGTCGTCGCGTGGATCGGCGAAAGCTCCGAGGCGCTCAACGGCGTCTGCGCGAGGTTCTATCCTGGCGGACAGACGCAGAAGGAGCAGGTTCAGATCGCCGGCACCAAGGGCATGCGCTGCTGGGACGTCGACGTCGTGATCAACGAAGCGACGGGACTCGTTCTCATCACGTGGGTCCAAGGTTCGAAGAACGGCGACACGCAGGCGGACGAACTTTACGGACGCTTCTACGACCTCAACGGCAACGCGAAGGGCTCGGCGTTCAAGATTCAGGCGCAGATCGAGGGATACTCCGTGCATGAGTTTGACGTCGCGACGAATTACGTCGACGGTCAGATTCAGTACGTCTGCGTCTGGGAAATGTTCAACACGCAGACGCGCACCTACGACATTTACCAGAAGGTCATCTCCGCGACGAGCTACAGCGGAAGCTATTACGCCGTCGCGACCGGACCGGCGACGGTCGTGAACCAGACGAAGATTTACGGTCAGTACGATCCGCAGATCGCGTCGAACCAGGATACCGGCGAGTTCTACATCGTCTGGGTCTCCGACCAGAATCCGGCGACCGGCGCCGACATTTACTGCCGTCGTTTCGATCGTTACGGAAACCCCATGTCCTTCATGGGCACGACCGACGAATCCCTCGTCAACTGCTACGTCAAGCACGTCCAAGGCGCGCCCGACGTCGCGTGCAATAACGACGGCGTCGTGATCGTCTGGGAATCCTTCGACGATGAAGAGTACAACTACAACCCGACCCCGGACGTCAAGACCGACCTCCACGATTACGGCGTCGCATGCCGCGTCTTCAACTACGAAGGCATGCCCGTGTACATCATGGGCACGGTCTACGAGACGATCAACACGGGAATCGAGACGATCGAAGTCGCCGTCGAGAAAGAGCCGGGCACGGTTCTGAAGCTCGACGAAGGCGAGTTCGTGATCAACACGACGACGACGGGCGACCAGTGGGCGCCTTCCGTCGCGGTCTTCGACTGGACGCCTGGTCCGAACGGACTCAAGGTTCCGCGTTTTGTCGTCGCTTGGGCTGGTCCGAACGAGAACGCCGGCGAAGAGATTGAAGACGAAACGAATACGAACAACAGCGGAAACAACAATAATAACAATAACAATAACAACAATAACACGAACGCGACCGAAGACACGTCGTATCTCGGACCGTATCGAGTCTTCTTCAAGTACGTCTCGAACGGCGTCGACGCTTCGACCGATTCGAGCATAACGATTAACGGCTCGAGCTACAAGAACTACGAGACGACGAACGGCGCAGTCTACAACGACCGCGCGCTCTCGGCAAGCTCGACGCGCTACGGAGTCGACGAGTCGACGTCCGCTGCGGGCGGGTTCTTCCGTCCGATCGGCACGGTCGCCGAGCTTCCCGCCGCGAACGGCGCAACGGTCGCGACGAACGACTCCGACGGAATCTTCCGTATCGCCGGCACGGACGGCGACGACGCCTTTGTCGTCTCGACGAACGCGAACGGCAAACTCTCCGTGACGCTTAACGGCGACAAGGTCGCGATTCCCGCCGGGACGACGACGGTTCTCGTCGACGGCGGCAAGGGCGCCGACTCGATCGTGTACACGGGTTCCGCGAGCGAAGACGTCGAAGTCGCAGCGGGCAAGGTTGCGTTCCGCGCGGCGCAGAATCTGATCGCGACCGACGTTGAGAACGTCGCGGCGACGGGCGCGCTCGGCGCGGTTGCGGTTAGCGCGAAGACGAACGGCGACGCGGTCGCGGTCGCTCCGAACGCCGCGACCTTTACGGCGAACGGCTTCGTCTTCACCGCCGACGGGTTCACGAAGGTCGTCGCAGACGGCGCGGGCAAGGCTTCGATCGTGCTGAGCGGCTCCGACGGCGACGACGCTCTGATCGTGGACGGCGCGAGCGTCGAGTATGTCGGCGCGGGCTTCGACTTCACGGCGGCGAACTTCGCGGTTGTTCGCGCGATGGCGGGCGACGGCGACGACTCTGTCAAGTTGAACGGCGTGAAGACGCTCAGCGCGACGGACGGCGCGATCGTCGCTTCGACGGCGAACGGCGCGTTTGCTGCGGTCGGGTTTGAATCTGCGGAAGTCGCGGGCGCGGCGGCCGCGAAGGCGAACCTGTTCGGCACAAAGGGCGCGGACTCCTATATCGCGGACGGGACCGGCGCGACGACGACCTTCTCGTCTGGCGCGACGCTTAAGACGACGGGCTTCGCGGACACGACGTTCGACGGACGCGGCGGCGCGGACGTCGCGACGCTCGGCGCAGTCGCGGGCGAGAACAAGTTCGAAGGCTGGGAGAACGCCGCCGTTCTGACGAGCGCGAACGCGACGACGAAACTCAACGGCTTCTCGAACGTCAAAGTTCAGGGCATGGACGACGAGACGATCAAGTCGAACCTTTCCGCGACGCTGCATAATACGGCGCGCGACAACGCGTTCGCGGCGTTCGGCGACACGGCGACGTTCGACGTCGACGGCGACAACATGTTCCTGATCGTCGCCGCCGATCAGGTTCAACTCAAGCGCGATTATAACGCGGTCGATAATTTCGAGATCGCCGACGATCTTGACTTCGATCTGTCCGCCGTCGATTGGGACCTTTGATCGACGATGAAAACGGCGCGACGGGGTTCGTTCCCGTCGCGTTCTGAAGAATGTGAAACGTAAAAGGGCGCCGTCTTCCGGACGACGTCCTTTTTTCGTCGGCGGGATCGAAGCCGTGTTTCTTTCACGTCTTGACCATAATCGTTAAAGTCGGTAGAATGTCGGAGATTCACTCTGTTTTAACGACGGAACGAGTCGAGAAACGTTAAACCATCAGAAATCAAAGCGGACTACTTATGGATATTCAGGAATCTCTTGACGGAGTAAGCGATTTTTTTGGCGGTATCTCGCGCTGGTTCGAGAATAAAGTAACCTCGATGTTCGGCTCGAGCAACGAGCGCGAACTCAAAAAAATCATGCCGCGCATTCAAGCGATCAACGACCTTGAGCCAAAGTATCAGGCCATGTCGGACGAGGATTTGCGCGGTCAGACGGCCTTTTTCCGCAAGAGACTCGCGGCGGGCGAGACGCTTGACGACCTGCTGCCGGAAGCGTTCGCGGTATGCCGCGAGGCGAGCCGTAGAACGATTGGTTTGCGCCATTACGACGTCCAGCTCATCGGCGGCATTGCGCTTCACGAGGGTAAGATCGCCGAAATGATGACGGGCGAAGGCAAGACGCTCGTCGCGACGCTCCCGGCGTATCTCAACGCGCTCGAAGGGAAGGGCGTTCACGTCGTGACCGTTAACGATTACCTCGCGCGGCGCGACATGGAATGGATGGGCCCGATCTACATGGCTCTCGGCATGACGGTCGGTTCGATTCAGAGCAATATGTCGACGACGGATCGTCAGTACGCGTATTCCTGCGACGTCACCTACGGCACGAACAACGAGTACGGTTTCGACTATCTCCGCGACAATATGCGTTACGCGCGCCGCGGCGACGCGAATTTTCCCGCCGACGTTCAGCAGTCTCAAGGACTCCTTCATTACGCGATCATCGACGAAGTCGACAATATTCTTATCGACGAAGCGCGAACGCCGCTCATTATCGCGGGGTCGTCGCGCGACGACGTTTCTAAATATCGCGCCGCCGACTCGATCGCGATTCAACTCAAAAAAGACGTCGATTTCACCGTCGACGAAAAGGACCATACGACGAACTTGACCGACGAAGGCGTTCGTCGCGCCGAGCATCTGGCGGGAGTCGAGAGCTTCTATACCGTCGGCAATATGCACTGGCCGCACTTGATCGACAACGCGCTGAAAGCGCATCATCTCTATAAGAAGGACGTGAACTACGTCATTAAAGACGGCGAGATCGTGATTGTCGACGATTTCACCGGTCGACTTATGGAAGGGCGCACGTGGAGCGACGGGCTCCATCAGGCCGTCGAAGCGAAAGAACACGTCGAAGTTAAGCAGGAAAACAGAACGCTTGCGACGATCACGCTGCAGAACTTCTTCAAGCTCTACGATAAGATCGGGGGCATGACGGGAACCGCGATGACGGAAGCGAGCGAGTTTTGGAAAATCTACAAGCTCGACGTCCTCGCGATTCCGCCGAACCGACCCGTTCAGCGTATCACAAAGCCCGACCTCATTTACAGGACGGAAAAAGAAAAATACCACGCGGTCGTCGACGAAATCGAACGCATCCACAAGTGGGACTACCTTGAGTTCGTCGACGGCGCCGAAGCGTCGGGAACGCTCGGAAAAGAGTTTGACGACTACGTCGAGTTCACCGTCAAAGGCGAACGCGAAGTCGTAAAAGTTCCCCGCGATAAGATCAAGAGAATATGTCCTAAAGGACGTCCGATTCTCGTCGGCACGGTCTCGATTCAGAAGAGCGAGCTCATTTCGTCGATGCTCAACCGACGCGGAATTAAGCACCAGGTTTTGAACGCGAAGCCGGAAAACGTCGGACGCGAATCTGAAATCGTCGCGCAAGCAGGTCGTCTCAACGCCGTGACGATCGCGACGAACATGGCGGGACGCGGTACGGACATCATCCTGGGCGGCAACCCGGAGACGCTGGCGTGGTCGATCTTCCAGACGAAGTACCCCACGCGTCTTGACGTGCCGCAGGACGAATGGCGCGCGTGCGTCGAGGATATCGAAAAGCGCGAGCAGATGAAGGCGGAGGGCGAACTTGTCCGTTCTCTCGGCGGACTGTGCATTATCGGCACCGAGCGTCACGAAGCGCGCCGTATCGACCTCCAGCTCATCGGACGCTGCGGTCGTCAGGGCGACCCCGGCGAAGCGCGATTCTACCTCTCGCTTGAAGACGATTTGGTTCGTATTTTCGCGGGAGACTGGGTGAAAAACCTGCTTACGCGCCTCGGAATGGAGGACGGTCAAGCGATTGAAAGCCCGATGGTGACGCGGCGAATTGAAGGAGCGCAAAAGAAACGCGAAGAGTTCAACTTCGATATTCGTAAGAACCTCTTGGAATACGACGAAGTTATGGACATGCAGCGCAAGAGGGTTTATTCCTATCGTCAGCGCATCTTGGACGGCGGCAACACGAAAGATTTCGTCCTACAGATGATTGACGCGCAGCTCAAGCGTCATCTTGACGAATTTCTGCATCCGAACTACGGCGCGGAATCTTACGCGGCGTTCGCGTCGCGCCAACTCAACGTCGAGTTTGAGCCGAAGCAATTCATCGGTTCAAACGCGGGCGAGGCGGCGGAATACGCGATCGACCACGCTCGGCGAATGTCGGAAACGGTCGCGTTCGATCTCGTGGAAGAGAATCTCCCCGACGATTCCCCCGAAGAGGAATGGAACTGGCAGGCGCTCGCGAAGGCCGCGAACGCGCGATGGCGTTGCAACATCAACGAACATGAACTTCGTAAACTTGGCCGCGACCATATCGCGGAGTTCTTGATCGAACGCGCCAATCATTTTTGCGACAACACGGATCTGAGTTCCGGCGCGAAACTCCTTGAACTCAATTACGGAATCCAAACGGCGTGCCGCTGGCTTCGCGATAAGTTTGGCGTCGTCGTCGCGCCGGAAGAGGCGGAAAACCTCGACCAGGCCGAGTTCAGAGCGTTGGCGCGCAAGAAAACGCTTGAAGGCTATGCCGAACGCGAGGCTCGATTCCCCGTGCTCGTCGGACTGACGCACTTCACGATCGTCGATCAGAACGGTCGTCGTTACGACCGCGAGGGCGTCGCGGACTGGGCTGCGCGGCGTCTTGGCGTCGAACTTTCCGTGGACGAGCTTCGTAACAAACAGCGACGCGAAATCGAAGAGACGCTGTTCCAATTCAGTCGCGAAGCGGCGAAGCTTTCCGAGCCGTATTACGCGACGATGCGCGAGAAACTCGCGAAACTCTTCGAAGAAGAAGAAGTCGACGTCGACTTGATTCGCGCCAAACGGGAAGAGAAAATCCGCCGCAACGACCGCATTACGTCGAGCGACGTCCGTAAAATCAGCAGGACCTCTTCCGCGCTCGCCGATCTTTGCGAATGGCTCAATTCCGAACTGAACCAGAAGCTGACGGTCGAAGAGCTTTCCGAATGGGACGTCTTGCTTCTCGAGAACCGCGTCGAATCGATCATTGAGAACAAGTTCAACCCGGAGATGCGCAAGGTCGAGCGGTCGCTTATCTTGGGCATTCTCGACTCGGCGTGGAAAGAGCACCTTCAGGTCATGGACCACCTGAAATCGAGCGTGAGTTTCCGCGGCTATGCGCAGGTCGATCCGAAAGTCGAGTACAAGCGCGAAGGCATGCGTATCTTTGACGCGATGTGGGACGCCGTTTTCGAACGCGTTACAGACTACGTTTATCGCGTCGAGCAGCTCGACGAGAACTTCATCGGCTCCACATGGTCGGAAGCGGACCGCGCCGGCGCCGCGCAGCGTCCTCAGCCCCAACAGTCTGTTTCGCCGGAAGTCGATCAAACGCGTCAAAGTCAAGACGACGCGATTGAGGCGAGCAAAGACCATAAGGTCGAGACGTTCCGTCGCAAATCTCCGAAGGTCGGTCGCAACGATCCCTGTCCTTGCGGAAGCGGGAAGAAGTATAAGAACTGCTGCGGCAAAGGAAAGTAAACCTTAAGGTCGCCGCGGAAGAAAACTAAGAGCGACGTGGAGTTTTTCACGCCGCTCTTTTGTTTTGCGCGGAACGCTTGCCGGTAAAGCGACCGCATGGGGACGGAGTTGGCATAAGACGCGAAAAAATGGGCGTTTTTGCCCCTTAGAACGCGGCGTCCGACGTTGTAAATCGGCGGAAATGCGATATAATTTGAGGAGACTGCGTTAAAACTCAAATCAGACGCGTTTGACGCGACGTCCACGAACTTTGGACGCGCGGATTCCGTATGACGCGACGGCTCGTTCTTACGCGTCCGACCTTGTAACAGAAAGCGAATCTACCGTGGCAGACGACGAAAAATTCGACGGCTCTGACGACGCCTCTCAGGAACGACCGGAAGACGGCGCGAACGAAAACGAGTCCGACTTCTCGACGGACGATTCTGGCGAAATTGGCGCCAACAATAGAGTTTCCGAACATCTCAAGCCGCATTACAACAAAGACGGACAGCTCATTCTTCCGGACGGTACGAATCTTATCCAGACGTCGATTCAAGACGAACTGAAAGCGAGCTACCTGACGTATTCGATGAGCGTTATCGTGAGCCGCGCGATTCCCGACGTTCGCGACGGTCTTAAACCGTCTCAGCGCCGTATTCTCGTCGCGATGAACGACCTCAATTTAGGTCCTCATTCTCAGCGCGTGAAGTGCGCGAAGATTTCCGGCGACGCGTCGGGCAACTACCATCCGCACGGCGAAGCGATTATCTACCCGACGCTCGTTCGTATGGCGCAGGACTGGAACATGCGCCATGTCCTCGTCGACAAACAGGGGAACTTCGGTTCAATCGCGGGGTTGCCTCCCGCGGCGATGCGTTATACGGAAGCGCGTCTTTCCGGGTTTGCCGTGGCGATGCTCGAAGACCTCAATCTCGACACGGTCGACTTCATGCCGACCTACGACGAGACGCGCATGGAGCCGGTCGTGTTGCCGTCGAAGGCGCCGAACCTGCTCGTCAACGGCGCGAACGGCATCGCGGTCGGCATGGCGACGAGCATTCCTCCGCATAACCTCGGCGAAATCTGCGACGCCGCCGTCGCCGTCATCGACAATCCCGACGTTACGATTCAAGAGCTTATGCGAATCTGCCCCGGTCCGGACTTCCCGACGGGCGGCGTGATTTGCGGCGCGCGCGGGATTCGTCGCGGGTACATGACGGGGCGCGGCAACATCGTCGTTCGCGCTCGAACGCGCATCGAACACAATCAAAAGAGCAAACGCGCGAGAATTATCGTTTCGGAAATTCCTTACCAGCAGGCGCGCGACCGCATCGAAGAAAAAATCGCGGAGGCGATTTCCGAGGGGCGCGTCGGCGGCGTTTCGACGATTCGAAACGAGTCTGACCTTAAGGAGCCGGTGCGCCTCGTCTTGGAACTCAAGAAGGACGCGGATCCGAACGTCGTTTTGAATCAGCTCTATACGTATACGCCGCTTCAGTCGGGCTTTTCGATTATTCTCCTCGCGCTCGTCGACGGACGCCCTCGCGTTATGACGTTCAAGGAGATGATCGTCGAATTCTTGCGTCATCGTCGAAGCGTGATACGCCGTCGGACGAACTTCCTGCTCAATCGCGCGATTCGCCGTCAACATACGGTCGAAGGATTGCTCATCGCGCACGCGAATATCGACGAGGTCATTCGAACGATTCGAACGTCGCCCGACCAGGCGACCGCGAAGATTCGCCTCATGCAGATCCAATGTCCGGCGGCGCTTTTAGAGCGCGCGCTCGGCGCGGGATTCGCGTCGTTTACCGAGTCTCGCGGCTTCAAAGAGAGCTACACGCTCACGCCGGTTCAAGCGGACGCGATTCTGCGCATGACGCTTGGTCAACTCGTGAATCTGGAACAGCAGAAGCTCGCCGACGAGTACAATTCGCTCCTCGACGAAATCGCCGAATATCGCCGTATTCTTTCAGACGAAAGCAATATTCTCGCGATCGTTCGCGACGATCTGCTCGACGTTAAAAAGAAGTTTGCCGATAAGCGGCGAACCGAGATTATCCAAGAAGAGATTATCGACGTCGACGACGAAGACCTTATCGAAGAGGAGACGATGGTCGTCTCGATTACGAAGGACGGCTATATCAAGCGCACTTCTCTCGACGAGTACAAGGCGCAACGGCGCGGCGGACTCGGCGTTAAAGGCGCGAAGGTCGCGGAAGAAGACCCCGTGCGCCACCTCTTTGTAACGAGCACGCACAATTACCTCATGTTCTTTACGAACAGAGGACGCGCATACTGGCAGAAGGTTTACGGCGTTCCGCTCTCTTCTCGCGACGGCAAAGGACGCAACATCGTCAACCTGCTGAGTCTCGAAGAAGGGGAAGAAATCGCCAGCTGTCTCGCGATTCGCGATTTCAACCAGCCGGACGCGTTCTTGGTCATGGCGACGCGCGACGGCCTCGTGAAGAAGACTGCGCTCGAAGCGTATAGCCGCCCGCGCAAGAGAGGAATCGTCGCGATTCGGCTTCGCGGCGAAGAGATCGTCGACGCCCAGCAGGAAGACGGCGACGTTTTGGACGGCGGCGTTTCGGAACAGAACGTCGTGGAACAGACCGACGACGCCGAACGTCTTAATCCGAAAGACGCGCTCGTGGCGGTCGACGTATGTCGGCCGGGCGACGAGATTATGCTCACGACGGCGTCGGGGCGGACGATTCGGTTCCGTCAGTCGGACGTTCGCGCGGCGGGCCGCGCCTCTTCCGGCGTTCGCGGCGTTCGACTGCGAGCGGACGACGTCGTCGTCGGCATGACGATTGCGGACGAGAAGTCGTATCTTCTCGCCGTCTCCGAAAACGGCTTTGGCAAGCGCACCCTGATCGGGCCTAACGCGCCCCTCGGCGCGCCGGAAGACGAAGGCGCGGCAGACGACTCCGCTGTTCCGGACGACGGAACGACGCTCGACGACGACGCGATCGTCAAGCCGTATCCGACGAAACGACGCGGCGGCGTCGGCGTCTTGGACATGAAGACGTCGAACCGCAACGGACGCGTCGTCGCGGCGCTCCGCGTCGAGGACGGCGACGAGATCATGACGATAACGAAGTTCGGCATGATTCAGCGTTTTTCGATCGACGGCGTTCGCGCGACCGGGCGCAACACGCAGGGCGTGCGCCTCATGAAGCTTCGCAAAGACGACTGCGTCGCGGCGGTCAACCGCATCCCGAACGAGGAGATCGACACGACGGTTCGCGAATCCGCAGGCGTTTCGGTGAACGACGCCTCTGAACCGCTTGAAGATCAGACGACTCCGTCCGTCGAAGAGAGCGGCGACGAGCTTGAATGATTTTAACGCGCGCGGCGTTTCGAGGCCTCGAGACGCCGCCGCGACGAATTGATTTTTAACGCGTGCGATAGGACGCGGAATCGTTATTATTTTTTTAGGACGCGTCAGGGCGTTTGCACAAGCTTGACCCGGCGCGGAAGGCGTTTGATATGAGTCTTTGGAAAATCGCTTGGAAAAGCATCCAGCATCGTTCGCTAGCCTCGTCGCTGACGGCGCTTTCCATGGCGCTCGGCGTCGCGCTCGTCGTGACGGTTCTCGTGATCAACGGGGTCGTCGGCAAGTCGTTCCAGCAAGGCGCGCAGGGATACGACCTTATCGTCGGCGCTAAGGGGAGCAAGCTTCAGCTCGTTTTGAGTTCCGTTTTCTACAATCAGGATCCGGTCGGTCTTATTCCTTACGACTACTATACGCTTTTGAGTTCGTCGCGATATTCCGCCGAAGTCAAAACGGCGATTCCGATCGCGCGCGGCGATAATTATCAGGGCGCTCCCGTCGTCGCGACGACCCCGGAGTATTTCCGATCCGTCACGACGTCCGAAGGCAAGCCGTACACGCTTCGCACGGGCGAGTTCTTTAAGAACGCGGACACGTACGGAGCCGTCGTCGGGTATAACGTCGCGAAGAAGAACAAGCTCCAGCTTGGCGACGAGATCCGCTTCGGTCATACCGGCTCGACGCGCGACGACGACCTTCACGAGCCGTTCAAAGTCGTCGGTATTCTGAACCATACGGGCAGCCCGAACGACCGCGCCGTTTTTGTCAACCTTGAAGGGTTCTACGAACAGCACGAGCACGCGACGACGTCGGAGACGGTCGACTATTCGCTTCGCGACGAAGAACTGGCGAAGAAACGCGCGGAACTCGGAATCGCCGACCCGACCGCCGAACTCCACGAAGGGGAGGAAGGCGAAGAGGGCGCCGACCACGAACATGGAGACCATAAGCGTCGACTGACCGCGATTCTGGTCATTACGAAGGACAAAGAAGTCGGCGTCGCCGCGACGAAAGAACAAATCGACGCCGTCACGACCATGCCGGGCGTCGAGGTCGCGGAATCGGATCTCGTGACGCCGGACCGCGTCGCGGTCGTCGACACGGCGGTTACGGCGCTCCCCGCGAAGATCGAGGGAGAGCTGCTCGAAGCGCAAGCGGTTGCGCCCGTTCAGGAAATCGCCGCGTTCTTCCAAGACGTCATCGGCAATATTCAGAGCGTTTTGATTATTTTCGCGATCCAAGTCGTCATCGTCGCGGGCGTCGGAATGATGGTGAGTATTTACAACTCGATGAACGAGCGCCGTCAGGAAATCGCGATCATGCGCGCGCTCGGCGCGCGGCGTTCGACGGTCATGTCGATCATTCTTTTGGAGTCGATTCTCCTTTCGCTCGGCGGCGGCGCGCTCGGCGCGCTCTTAGGGCACTTGGCGATCGGCGCGCTAGCGCCCCTCATCATGTCGTACGCCAACGTTATGGTGCGTCCTTGGAACTTCCAGCTTGCCGAGCTGATTCTGATTCCGGGATTGGCGATTCTGGCGTCTGTCGTCGGGTATCTTCCGGCGGTCGTCGCATACCGAACCGACGTCGCGCAGTCGTTGCAGACCTGATTCTGAACGTCGCATATACCGTCGTCGCGCCGACCGGTCGTCGGTCGGCGCGTCCTTTCCGAAGATCGTTTGATTTCAGGAACTAGGCATGGCTAAGGTGATCTTTGACGACGCGCTAAAAGGCGCGTACTCAGACATTAACGTCGATCAGCAGAGGGAAGAGACCGTCGATTACAAGCAGGTCACGACGCTTGGAGTCGAGTCGCTTGTCGCCGCGGTTTTCGGCGTTCTCGGGTTCTTTTGGGCCCCGTTTATTCTCGCGTCCGTTCTTGGACTTGCCCTCGGTTTTCTAGCGCATCGCAAGATTATGAAGGCGCCGGAAGAAATATCCGGCGGCGCGATGACGACGGTCGCCATGAGTTTGAGCGGCGTTCTGCTCGTCGCGTCCCTTGCGTGGCAGGTCTATTCGTACTACGTCTCCGCGCCTCCGGGGTATCAGATTCTTCCGTTCGACAATATGGCGTTGACGAAGGACGGCGACGTCGCGGACGATATCGCCGCGCTCGACGGACACAAGGTCTATATCGAAGGGTATATGTATCCGACGAAACAGCACGCGGGAATCGAGGCCTTCACGCTGGTGCGTACTCTCGGACATTGTCAATACTGTTCCCCGGGCACGAACCCCGCCGACATGATCGCGGTGCAAATGGAGCGAGGTCAGTCCGTCAAATATAAAGCGAATAAACTCGTCGCGGTCGGCGGCGTCCTGACGGTCAATCCGAACTGGCGCGATCAACCGGGAACGATTCCCTATTCCATTAAGGCGAGCGTCTTCCGTTGACGCCGTTTTGCGCGAGTTGAAGTCGTTTCGGCTCGCGCGGCGCGGACGGCGACGTTCATCATTTCAAAAAAGAGAAAAATAACAAGAGGTTGTGTAATGGCTTATGACGTTACGTTGATAACGGGCGACGGAACCGGACCTGAACTCGCGGAAGCGACGCGCAAGTGCGTCGACGCGACGGGCGTTAAGATTAACTGGGACGTTCAGGAAGCGGGCGTCGACGTCATGGAACGCACGGGCAATCCCCTGCCGCCGGCGGTTCTTGAGAGCGTTCGTCGCAATCGCGTCGCGCTTAAGGCGCCGATTACGACGCCGGTTGGGACGGGGTTCCGCAGCATCAACGTGCATCTTCGCCAAGAGTTTGACCTTTTTGCGTGCGTTCGTCCGTGCAAGTATTATCCCGGCGTTCGTTCGTATTTCAGCTCCGTTCCGGTCGATCTCGTGATTTTCCGCGAGAACACGGAAGACTTGTACTCCGGGGTCGAGTTTGAACGCGGCGCGGACGCGACGAAGGATTTGATCGAGACGGTCAACCGCCTCACGACGGGACGCGGGATCGCGACGGGCTACGAGGAAACGGGCGTTTCGATCAAACCGATCAGCGTTTCGCGGTCGGATCGTCTGATTCGCGCGGCGTTCCAGTACGCGGTCGACAATAACCGCAAGAAGGTCACGGTCGTCCACAAGGCGAACATTATGAAGTTCTCCGACGGTCTCTGGCTCGAGACGGCGCGGAACGTCGCGAAGGACTTCCCGCAGATCGAATTCGACGAGCGCATCGTCGACAACATGTGCATGCAGCTCGTTCAGAAACCGGAGCTTTACGACGTCGTGGCGCTCCCGAACCTTTACGGCGACATCTTGAGCGACCTCTGCGCGGGACTCGTCGGCGGTCTTGGCGTCGCGCCGGGCGCGAACATCGGTTACGACTGCGCCGTTTTCGAAGCGACGCACGGTTCCGCGCCGAAATATAAGGGGCTCAATAAGGTCAACCCCGTCGCGCTGATTCTTTCCGCCGTTCTCATGCTGCGTCACCTCAAGGAAACGGACGCCGCCGATCGTCTTGAAAACGCGGTCGCCGCCGTTATCCGCGAAGGAAAAGACGTGACCTACGACCTGAAAGCGGATCGTAACGATCCGACCGCCGTCGGCACCCAGGAAATGGCCGACGCGATTTGTCGGAAACTGTAAGTCTTTTCCAAGACTTTATTTAGCCTCTTAAGACGCGATCCCGCGTCGCCTGTTTCGGCGCGGGATCGTCGTATGCCGGCTGTTTTGACGTTGACCGTTCTATTCTTGGATTTGCGACATGAGCGACGATTACGATATCAACAACAATTACGATCCGAACGACGATTACGATATCGACAACGATCGCGATGCGAACGACGATTACGACGTCGGCGACGTTAGAAAAGAGAAGTTCCGTCGCGCGCTTCAGAAGATTCAGAATTTGTACGAAGGTTCCGGCGAGCGCGAAGACGACTTAGGCTACCAGGAGCCGCCCGGTTTCTTTTGGGCTGTTAAAAGCGGCTTCGTTAAATTCGTGAATACGAATACGCGCGCGAGTCGTTCCGAAATATGGTACTGGACGCTCTTTCTTATCTTGCTAACGGCCGCCTATACGATTCCCGCGGCGCACATGATAACTGCGCCGCCGATGAGAATCTTGAAAGGCGAGATTCCGATGGAGAACGGCAAAGCGTTAATGAAAACGGGGTTAATGACGCTGATGATTGGCGGTTGCGTCATGAAAATTTTATGGCTGCCAACAACGGCGATGTGGATACGAAGATTTCATGATTTGAATTTGCCCGCGTCGATTGCGCTGGCGCTGTGCGTGCTCGATTTCGTGCTGGGGACGCGGTTTGCCTCGCGCTTTTTCTATGAGAATCTAGGTATTATTCCCGGGTCGGATTTGTTTACGGTCGCGGTGAGACATGTCGGGACGCTAATTCTTTTAGCGGTCAATTTCAAGCCGGGCGTAGAAGATCGCAACGAGTATGGACCGCCGTTTCGCCGTTCCGAAGCGCTGGAATCAAGCGACGAGGAACACGACGAAGACCAGCCGGAGGAATACGACGAGTCCCTCTGACGGCGAGCTTCTGGTTTCGCGACGATATTTAACTTGTCGCCTCGCCCGACCTCCCGTCGTGTTTCGAGGCGCGTTTTTGACTCGGCGCCGTCGGGGACGGTCAAGCGCCGCGACTCTGCGAGTTAGACGCTTTGTGTTCAGCCAAGAGGAAAGAGGCGTATTGTGTATTGCCCGAATTGCGGAAAACTTTTTTCTGAACGCGACGAGAGCTGTCGACGCTGCGGTCTTCCGCTTGAGCTTGCCAAGGAACTGGACAGTCTTTCGAAACCGGAGACGCTTGACGAAGAAACGGAAGAGCGTTTTCATGAGATTTGGGAACGGGGGCGAGCGCGATATGTGGGCAATTGGCCGTTCCAAGAGTCTCCGGGATTTTTCGGGGCGATTAAAAATTGTTTCGTGAAATTCTGGAGCGTCGATACACGCGCGAGTCGTTCCGAGGCGTGGTATTGGACGCTCTTTCTTATCTTGCTTTCGGCTCTCTATACGATTCCCGCGACGTATATGATAACGGCGCCGCCGATGAAAATCATAGACGGCGAGCCGATGGAGAACGGCAAGGCGATCATGAAAGCGGGTTTAATGACGCTCATGATCGGCGGCTGCGTCATGAAGATTCTTTGGCTTCCGACGGCGGCGATGTGGATGCGAAGATTCCACGATCTGAACTGGCCCGCGGCGATCGCGCTGGCGCTCTGCGTCGTCGATTTGGCGTTGGGGTCGCGATTTGTCTCGAAATTTTTTCCGACTCCCCAGAGCTTTGGAGCGGCTTTGCTTGAGGACGCGATTAAGCATATCGGAACGCTGACGCTTCTGGCGATCAATTTCAAGGCGGGCGTCGAAGAAAGCAACGATTACGGTTCGCCCTTCCGTCGCCGCGACGATTTAGAGCCGAGCGACGAGGAACCGACGGAAGAGTTCGACGAATCCCTTTGACGATGCCGCGGCGCGTCTAACGTCCGCTTGAATCTCTCGTTTTAACGCGTTACAATCATGGTCGAATAACCCGCAGGAAGGCCGCGAGTTGGAGAGTTCCATTCTGACCTCGATAAGAAGAAGCGACAAATGTTTTGTTCTTTTTGCGGCGCCGAAGTTTTAGACGGCGATAAGTTCTGCCGAAGCTGCGGCGCGGCGTTAGACGCGAAGAGCGCCGATTCCGGCGACGCGGCGAACCCATTTGCGCTCGGCGCGCAGACGCGAAGTCTTTTCGACTCCGCCGCGTCAGGCGTTCCGATCAATCCATGGAGCGCGATAAAGGGGTGTTTTCGCAAATATTTTAACGGTCGCGGTCGCGCGTCGCGGACGGAATTTTGGTCTTGGATCGTTTTCCTCAGCCTGTGCTATGACGTTCTCTTATCCCCCTTCGTTTTCATATTTTTCGCCGTGCTATTTTCAGCCGATGGGGGACCGGATCTTCTTCCCTTTGAACCGCCGGAGAACTTTTTATATTGGCCGATTTGGACTTTTCAGGTCTTGACTCTCGTATTCTTTTGCCCGACAATCAGTCTGTTCGTTCGTCGTCTCCAGATATGAACTACTCTGGTTGGATGGTTATTCCGGCGTTTGCGCCGGTTTTGAATTGGTTCTTCGTAGTCGTTCTTGGCGTTTTGTCCGGAACGCCGGGCGCGAATCGATACGGACCTAACCCTGCGGAACAAACGCGATAGTCGCGTTAAGGTTGACGACTTTTTACGTTAAGAATTAACCAATAGGAGAATAATCGATGTATTGTCCTCAATGCGGTAAAGAAAATTCGGACGGCGCCCGCTTTTGCGAGTCGTGCGGCGCTTCGTTAGACGCGGTTCAGACTCCGTCCGTCGACGGCGCGGCGAACCCCTTTGCGGTCGGCGCGCAGACGACGAACGCGTCTTTCGTCGGCGGCGTCGCGCCGGTCGTTCCTTCCGGTCCGATCAGCGCGTATAAGATGGTGATTTCCAAGTATTTCGACGGACATGGTCGCGCCTCTCGGACGGAGATATGGTACTGGTTTCTTTGTAACTTTATGATTTTGATCTTACTGTTTGGATGTTTACTCGTCGGCGCCGTACTTAGCGACGCTTCTTCCTCTGACGGTTGGTCTGCCCTCAGTCTTGCCGTATTCGCAGTAATAATTATTTACCTCTTGTTTGCGCTTGTCCCCGGGATTGCCGTTAATATTCGTCGTATCCACGACTTTAACCATTCCGGTTGGCTCTTTCTTTTAGTTCTCATACCGTATGCGGGGAGTCTTGCCTCGTTGGTTTTCAGTCTCATACCCGGCACGCAGGGGCCGAATCAATATGGTCCGCAACCGGCAAAGCGTCGAGAGGAGTGAACGCCGACGCGATAGACAGACCTTTTTAGCGCGGAGGGGCGCCGGCGCTAGGGCGGCAAAGGACGCGCTTTTGGAGGCGTTCGTCGTCGCGTATTTATGGCATGAGCCGAGCGAATTGAAAGCGCTTGTGTCGTGTCGCGCACGACGCGGCGCGACGACATGTTATTAATCGATAGGAGAAACGTCAATGTATTGTCCTCTATGCGGTACAGAGAATTTAGACGGCGCCAATTTTTGCGAGTCGTGCGGCGCCGCGTTAAACGCAGTTCAGACGCCGTCCGCCGACGGCGCGGCGAACCCCTTTGCGGTCGGCGCGCAAACGACGAACGCGTCCGTCGATTACGACGGCGACGCGCCGGTCGTTCCCTCTAGCGTCTTTGAAGCTTGGAAGATTGTTTTCTCCAAATATTTCAACGGGAAGGGGCGCGCCTCCCAAACCGAGTTCTGGTATTGGCAGATTTTCCTCTTCCTCGTGTTCGGAATTCCCGCGATATACCTTATGGTAAAGTTGCTATCAATGGCGCCAGGGGAACCTAACGGCGACGATTTTGTAGAAATATTGAAGTCGAATTCCTCGATGATCGTCGCTCTTATATGGATTGTCGTCTGGATGTTCATCGTTTTATGCCCCAATATCAATTTGCTCGTTCGTCGTGTTCACGACTTCAATACGACTGGGTGGCTAGTTCTTCTGCCCTTTGTTTTTTCGAAATTTTCGTCGATTATCCAACTTATTTTCGGGTTGATCCCTGGGACGAAAGGCCCGAATAAGTATGGGCCCAGACCCGTCAAGCGCCGCCGAACCTGAGCGGTTCTTTCCTTGAGTTTCGACGTCCGGACGGCCTTGATTCCGTCCGGCTTCCAGCGTAGCGGAAGGACGACGAGATGGCGACGAATTGTCCCAAATGCGGTCAGCCGTTTTCCGACGGCGAGTTTTGCGCCTTCTGCGGCGCGCCCCTTGAGTCCGACGCGTCGATTACCGACAATCCGTTTCGACGCGCCGCTCAAGCGCAGGATATTCGCGACGTTATCGATCCTCCCGCTTATCTTCCTTCCGGATTCCTTGACGCGGTAAAGACCTGTTTCTCTAGGTATTTCAGCGGGCAAGGGCGCGCCTCGCGGACGGAGTTCTGGCATTGGCAGCTCTTTCTTCTGATAACGGCGTTTCTTCCGATCGTTCTAGGCTCCGTTACGCTTCATCATACGCCGGAAGCGTCCGGACTCTTTGTCTTTGGACGCGTCGTTCAGTTCTCAGCGCTAGCTTGGATTCTCGTTTGTCTCTGTCCGACATACGCGCTTATCGCCCGGCGTCAGCATGATTTCGACGCTTCAAGCGACAGCCTGTTCGTCTTCCTTCTCCTTTCGCTCGTTTGCATTCCTCTTCTCCCCTACGCTTACTTGGCCGCCGTTCTGTCATGGGGACTGATCCCCGGAACCGACGGACCGAATCGATACGGCGCGAAACCTTGGCGGCGCGGTTCTTTCCCCGAAGGGTTGGTCGAACGAACCGTCGCCGCCATGCTCAATCGACTTCGCCCCCTTTGGGACCGCCTGCGACGTTCTTTTAAACAGTTAAGACCGTAAAGAGCGACGCGACAAGACCTCCGTTTTTTCTTGAAAAGCGACTCGCCGCGCAATATAATGACGCTTAACACGGCGGGAAGACCGCCAGTCGAGCAACGCGATTTATCGACGAGGAGAATAGACTGTGCTTTGTCCCCTATGCGGAAGAGAGAACTCGAAGAACGTTCCCTTTTGCGATTTTTGCGGCTGCGCGACGCCGGAGGCTGAGCCTGCAACGCCGGATATAACTTCGGACGACGTTGCGAACCCGTACGCCGTCGGCGCGCGGACGACGAACTCCCTTTTAACGAGCGAGACCGAGGCGCGAGACGTCCCGTCTAACATACTCGCCGCGATCAAAATGTGCGTTGTTCGAGGCGGCTTGAAAGGTCGCTCTTCTCGCGCCGAATTCTGGAGTTGGATTATTTTTGTCTTTATTCTGCTGCTCTTCGTGTTGACGTTGGAATTGACCGAAGTGTCGCGCGTTGAAACGACGCCGCAGGAGAACGCTTTCTGGGAAGCTTTTTGGAATCTGGCGGGCTTTTCAGGAATTGTCGTCTTGCTCCTAACGTTCACTTTAAGCGTCCGTCGCTTTCACGACGTCAACTTTATCGGGATTCCGGCGTATATATTCCTTTTTTTGAGCGTTGTTTGTATTCTTGCCGCCTGTTTCTTTTATCCTTTTGATCTTCTGTCCTTATATGGTCGCAGAACAGTCTTATGCGGTCTGTTAATCAGCTTTTTCGCGATCTTGATCGTCGCGCTGATTCCGGGGACGAAAGGACCGAACAAATACGGACCGCCGCCGGTCAAACGCCAAACGTCCCAAAGGGGGCAAACGCAAAACGGCGAGGTTTCCCAATGAGCGTATGTCCTCAATGCGGCGGGAGTTTTTCCGATGGCGAAGCGTTTTGCGCTTCCTGCGGCTGCGCGGCGCCGAAAGTCGAACCGCCGTCGACGAGATCGACTCCGGACGAGACGTCGAACCCGTACGCCGTCGGCGCGCGGACGACGAACTCTTCCTTACCGCGCGATTCGGAACCTCGCGACGTTCCTTCCAATATGATCGCCACGATCAAGCTGTGCTTTAAACAGGGCGGCGTAAAAGGACGCGCGTCACGTTCCGAGTTTTGGTTTTGGATTCTATTTCTTTTCTGGACGGTTGTTTGTCCAGTTTTCGGCGGTCCCTTGGCTGTCTTTGCGGCGTTTCTCTGGGGAATTGTCTGCGCCGGTCCGACTTTAACCGTGACCGTCCGTCGTTTTCACGACGTTAATCTCCCCGGGTTTCCCGCGTATCTTCTCCTCTTGGAAGTAGTCGTCTTTATCCTGCTTTGGTATTACGGTCTTCCTTGGCGTGTGAGCAAATTCGTCGAAACGCTCATTTTAATAGCGTTCCCTCTTGTCGCGGGAATCTGTCTTTTGGCGATCCTGATCGTCGCGCTGATTCCGGGGACGAAAGGATCGAACAAATACGGACCGCAGCCGATCAAACGCGAAGCGTCGCAAGAGAACGACGCTCAAAACAGCGAGGCGCGACGATGACAACTTGTCCTCAGTGTGGAAAAGAGTCGACTTCTGAAGATTATTGCGACTTTTGCGGCTTTGCGTTTTCGGACGAAGACAGGCGGGAAAACGCGTCGAACGTCGTCGCGACGCCCTTTGAAGTCGGCGCGCAGACAAAGAATTCTCCCGCGAGTTACGAGGGAATCGCGCGCGAAGTTCCAACAAGTTTATGGGGCGCGGTGAAGCTGTGTTTCAGACGCGGGGGGGCGAGGGGACGCGCTTCGCGACCGGAATTCTGGTTTTGGGCGCTTTTTGTGTTTCTCACGGTTGTCGTTCCGATTGTCGGCGTTGGAAGTTTTTGTTATTTTCAGCTGGATAGGTTTGGCGGCAAGGTCGCGGACGTTCTTGGGTTCGTTGGATTTATTATTATGGCGGCGGCTCTCGTTTGGGGAATCGTATGCGTCGGTCCGACCTTTTCCGTGACCGCTCGGCGATTCCATGACGTCGGTTTACCGGGATTACTGCCATATTTGCTTTTACTTAGCTTTGCTCTTCTCGCCGTTTTGACTGCGGCAGATATTGTCGGCGACGAAGAAGTCTTCGCGATTGTTTTATTTAGTTTTATAGCGTTTCTTCTTCTGATTGGCGCCGTCGTCGCGCTCTGTCCGGGGACGGACGGCAAGAATAAATACGGTCCCAAGCCCGAGAAACGATCTCCTAACGCGAACAATTCAAAGTAATTGCGAAAAAAAGTCGATCGCCCCTTTTAAAATACGGCCACCAAGTTAGAATAATCTAACTTGGTGTTGCCGTTATATTGCGTCGCGCGTTTTGCGGCGCGTTGGATTTGCGAGCGTCGACTGAAAATGAAATCGTTTAAGAAATGCTGTCTGTACGTCCATCGCTATTGCGGGTGGGTTGTTGGCGTTTTCTTTTTAATCCTCTGTTTAACCGGATGTATTCTTGCGATACAGCCCGAGTTAGAGTTTATGCTGGAGCCGACGCGATTCAGAGCGCCCGCCCATCCTGACGCGACCGTTA
>Ga0256407_10004150_pt1 | contig 24598 bp, 16 predicted proteins | sample RumenRJG_04DNA_FD_193489 | JGI IMG/M metagenome (GOLD analysis project Ga0256407, IMG submission 193489) | Bovine rumen microbial communities from Lethbridge, Alberta, Canada - RJG_04 | ecosystem: Host-associated > Mammals > Digestive system > Stomach > Rumen | place: Canada: Alberta... | reverse complement strand
TTTAAATTGAAAAAAATATGATATTGAATTATGAAATAATTCAATTTGCTATTTCTTTTCCTTTTAATCATTCTAACCTAATTTTTTTTCATTTATTTATAAATTTTATATTTGCATGTGTTATATATTCGAAATTAAAAGTTTATTATGATCCAAATCTCAATTATATTCATATGAAATATCCTGAATTTAGAAGATATGATAAACTTTCATTTATGAGATTATGGATAGGATTATCAACTTTATTTTGGCCAAGAGCATTTATTTTTATATTTTTATTAGCATTTATGTCTATAATATTAAATTGTGGAAATAGTACATCATATAAATTTAAATTTATAAAAGATATAATTTATTCATATGGATGTAGATTAATTTTATTTAGTATGGGTTGTATAATACCAAATAAGATAAAATATGAAAAAAAATCAGAAGAAATATATAAAAAATATTTAGGTCCAGATTACAAAATAAATTATAATAAAAAATTCAGTACACTAGTAACAAATCATGTATCATGGGTAGAATCATTTTATTATTGTTACCTATATGCATGTGGTTACATTAGTAAAATATCAGCAAAGAAAATAATTTTCATAAGAAAAATGGCAATTTATAATGAAACAATATTTTGTGATAGACAAAATCCTCAAAGTAGAGTATTAACAGCAAATAAAATAACAGAAAGACAAAAAGGAATAATAAATGGTTCAATTAAAACACTTTTAACAATTTATCCTGAAGGAACTATTACAAATGGTACTTATTTAATTAAATTTAAAAGAGGTGCTTTTATGTCTTTATTACCTATTAAACCTTATGTTGAAATTATTGATCAAAGTGAAGATTGTACTTTAGCTACTGGAATTTTACCTTTACATTATCATTTAATTTATGCTTCTTGTTATTTATATCATAATGTTAAATTTCTTGAACTTCCTGTTTTGGAACCTACAGAATTTATGTATGAAAATTATAAAGATTTAGGAAAGGAAAAATGGATGATTTATATGAATGTTACTAAGAGAATTATGGCTGAAATTTCAGGATTGAGAATGAGTGAAAAATCTTTTGCTGAGAAAATTCAGTATAATGCTGAGATTAATGAAGCTTATAATTAAATTTTTTTAATTAATTTTTTTAATTAAGAAATTATAGGCAGCTTTTAAGATAATTTCAATTGTTTATATTTTATATTTTAATTTAACATATATATATATTAATAACATTATTAATATAAAAAAAATAATATATATTAATTAGAATAAAAATTATATAATTATATCTAGATTATTTATTTTAATATCATAATGAAAATAATTTTAAATTTTATTTGTAGGAAAAATATTGATAGTGAATTAAAAATTTTTTTATTTAAGATATCATTAATCTTAATTCTTTTTAATTTTTAATTTGAGAAAAATTTCATTAATTAAAATAAAGAAAAATAATAATAATATTTAGTTTTTTAATAATAATATAATTAAATAATATATTAATTTATTTAATAAATAAATTTAAGTTTTAAAAATTAAATGTTATTAAAATGCAAAATAGACATCCAAGTGCAAAAAATATATTTGATTCAAAAAATAATGGTCAATATGAATTAGATAGAATGAAAGATGAAATGGAAAATTTAAGGAAAATTTTATATAAACAATCAATTGAATATACAAAATTAAAAACTGAACAAATGAGAAATGAAGATGAATTAAAAAAAAATATGAAAGTATTAGAAGATATTATAGCAACATCAAGTAAATCAGATGCTTTTTTAATTTCAAGAATTTTATACGATAAACAATATAATAATGAAATGATTGAAAAATTAAATTTAACTAAACATAATTTAGAAAAATTAAAAGAAATATATATTGTAAATATATTAAAAACAAAAAATAAAGAAATAACAAAACAAATAAGTACAAAAGAACAACAAATTGATATATTAAAAAATACTTCAAAAACAACATCTATCTCAAAATTAGAAAATAATTTAATAATAAATAATAATGAATTAAATGATTTAAAACAAAAATTTACTATATTAAGAATAAAATATTTAAATTCAGAAGAAAGATTTAAAGAAATAAATGAAGAACACACAAATTTAAAAAATAAATTAAATGAGTTAAAAACAAATTATCAACAAGCTAAAATTGATAATTTAACAATAATAAAAAAAAATATTTCATATAAAGAAAAAGATAAAAAGCAAAAAGAAAAATTAAATAGAGTGTCAAAATCAAATATTTCAATGAATAATTCATATATAAATGGAAATAATAATCAATCTTTAAATCAAACAAAAAATGAAATAACAATTGATGAAAAAGAATTAGAAAAATTAAATAATCAAATTGAAGAATTAAAAAAATTAAATGAAATTTATCAATCACAATTAAATGAAAAAGAAAAAGAATATCAAGGAAAAAATAATCAATATAATAAATTAAAAGATAAATTTTTAAATTTACAAAAAGCATATAAAAAAGAAATAGAAGAAAAAAATGCAAATAGAAATAAAAAAGAAGAATTAGAAAAGACAAAAACTGATATGTCTAATAAAGAAAAAGAAAATAAAGAATTAGAAAAAGAAATTGAAAAATTAAATAAAGATATTGGAGATGAACAAATTAAACAATTTACTTTTGAAAGTGAAATTGATAAACAAAAATTAATTAATTTAGAATATCAAGAAAAAATAAATAATGAACAACAATTAACAATAGAAAATGAAACTAAAATTGATGAAATGAAAGATAAAATTGAATCTTTAAAAAAAGAAATAGAGAAAATGAAAAAAAAAGAAGAACCAAAAGAAAGATTTTTTTCTACTGGTTTAGGTATGAATTTAATAGATTAAACATTTTTATAATAAAAATCTCATGTATAATAATATAATTATTGCATTAATCATTTATTTTAAACATTTTTTTGTTATATTTTAATTAATATTTTTAATTGAAATTTATTATAAAAAGTATTTAGATATTTAATTATAAATTTTTTTTAATAAATTATATAAAATTTATTGATAATAAATTTATTTTAAACATAAAAATAATAAAAATTATATCCCAGTTTAAATTTTTATTCTATAATATTTATTTATTAATTATTCTTTTTTGAATTAAATTTTTATTTTTTTGATTTATGGAAAAAGACCCAAATGAAGGGGAAAAAATATATGAAGAAAAATATAAAGATCTCCTATCACCAGAAAATACATATCAATTTTTTTTAAAAATGCAATTTATAATACCAAAATATGGAAAACAATCAGATGAAATTTACTTTAATTTCATATCATTTTGTTTAAGAACATTATCAAAAAATAATGATTCAGGTTCAATAGAATCATTATTAGATTTATCATTAAAAATATATAAAGAAAATCATAATAAAATTGAAAATCCTGAATTTTTCATTTCACATTATCATAAAATATTTAAATTTCTTCCTGTAAATGTTAATAAAACTGCATTTAAATTTAGTTTTTTAGAATATTGTGAAAATTCAAAAGTAAATGAAGATTTATTATATAAAGAAAATATTTATGTTGATTATGCAATTGATTCAATTGAAAATAAATATTTTGTTCAAGGATATAGATTTGCTATTAAATCAAAGAATATTGATATTATTTTTAAAGAAATTAATTCTGCTTTTAATGATAATGAATTAAATTTAAATGATATTGATAAAGTATATTTTATTGCAAGAACTTCTTTAGAATTAATAATGAATAAAGATATTGAATTAGCAGAAAAATTAATATTCAAATATATTAATAATAATGATAATTATAATTCAAATCATCCAATTTTAAATTTTGTTTTTATATTAATTAGTTTTTTATCTTTAAAAGAATGTAATTTTGAAAAATATAAAGAATTAATTGATTCATATCAAAATGTTATTAATAAAGATAATGATTTACAAAAATATTTAAATTTTATTGGTTTAAAATTTTTCAATCAATCATTAGAAAAAAAAGAACAAACAGGAGGATTTAATTTTTTAAATTTACTAAACATGTTTGGTGGAAATTAATAGAAATAAAAATAATATATTTAATTAATTTCTAATAAAACACAACAATTAAATAAAAAACTATATTTTAATTTATTATTTAATTTTAATTAATGGGAGAAAAAATGACAGTTAGTAAATATAAACCTCCAAAAGGAGAAGAATGTAAAAATAAAAAAATAAAAAAAAAATATAGTATCACGAAATCAATTTGAATTCCAATACATAATAGGAAAAGGAGGCTTTGGAAAAGTATGGAAAGTATTAGAAAAAAAACATAAAATCATATATGCATTAAAAGAAATGAAAAAAGTTAAAGTAATTGATAAAAGAAGTGAAAAAAGTGTAAAATATGAAAGAGAACTTTTATCACGTTTAAAACATCCATTTATAGTAAATATGTATTATTCATTTCAAGACTATGAAAATTTATATTTAGTAATGGATTATTTAACAGGAGGAGATTTAAGATATCATATTTCTCGTCATAAACGTTTTTCAGAAAATCAAACAAGTAAAAATAAAAAAAATAATATAATATATCTTTTTTATATAAATAAAAAAAAAAATATTTTTATTTATATAAAAAATTTTTTTTAAAAAAATAGAATTTTTCCTAGCATGTATACTATTAGGTTTAGAATACATTCATTCTAAAAAAATAATCCACAGAGATATAAAACCAGAAAATTTAGTTTTAGATCAAAAAGGTTTTGTTCGTATAACAGATTTTGGAATAGCAAAAGTTAACTCATCAAAAAATTACACAGAGACAAGTGGAACACCAGGATACATGTCACCAGAAGTAATGAAAGGTCAAAATCACTCTTATCCAGTTGATTATTTTGCTTTAGGTGTTATTGGTTATGAATTTATGCTTGGGAAAAGACCTTATTATGGGAGAAGTAGAAAAGAAATTAAAGAACAAATTCTTAGTAAACAAGCTCATATTAAATTAAGTGATATTCCTGATGGTTGGACTGAAGATTCTGCTGATTTTTTTAATAAGTTACTTATTAGGAAACCTGATTTGAGATTAGGTTATAATGGTATTTTTGAAATTAAAATGCATCCTTGGTTAAAATTTTTTAAATGGGATTTATTAAAAGAAAAAAAATTAGAAAGTCCTTTTATTCCTGAAAGGAAAGATAATTTTGATAAGAGATATTGTGAAAGTATTGATAGAATTGGTATTGAAACTAAAGGAAGATATGAAAAATATGTTAGGGAAGATGGATTTAATGAATTGTTTCTTAATTTTACTTATTATAATATTGGGGAAATGGATGATAATAATGATTATTTATGTAATATTAATGAAATTAAAAGATTAGTTACTATGAAAAGTAAAAGTAAAGGTAACATTAATGTTAATTTTAATAGAAATAATAAAAATTTGTCTATTACTACTTCATTTGCTGCAAAACAAAATAAAAGTATTAGAAATGATAAAGTTAATAATATTACTGGGAATTCTTCTATTAATAGAAGTAAAAGTACTTCACAGAGAACTGATAGAACTAAAAAAACTATTTCTGGGAAAAGGATTAGTTTAATTCAAGCTAATGATAATTTTAAAAATACTTCTTTAAATATGAATTCATCAATTTCTTCTGCTAATTTTATGCAAATTTATAGAAAGAGATGTAGAAGTATTTCACCAATTGATCATTTAAAAATTAATAATAATAAATCATATGCTAAAAATGCTTTGTTGAATACATCTCGTAAAGATAAAAAATTAAGTAAAAGTGCTATTCAAGAATCACAATCTCCAATTAGGAATTTAAGTCCTAATAATAAAATTCCTAGAACAATTGGTACTCCTATTTCTAAAAGATCTAATTTAAAAAATAATATACAATCATTATCTGAAAATAGGAAAAAAAGATTGGAAAAATTTCATCAGAATTTATATAAGAATTATGTATATTCATATACAAAAAAAATTCAAAAAAACGGAAACACAACTTCTGAATTATTAATGCAAATAAGAAAAAATAATAATATGAAATTAAAAAAAAATAATATAACAAATAATTCTTCAAAATATAGAAAAAATGTTAATAAATTTGGTAGTTTAATTTCAAAAAATAATAGTACAAAATTAAGTTTTGAAGTTGAATTAAATTCATCAACTAGTAATTTATCAAATAATTTAAAAAAGATTACTCATAATAATAATGAAAATAAAACAATTAATAATAATTTTTATAATATAAATGGAGTTAATGTGAGCAATAATAATATAAATATTAATTTAATTTTTAATGAACATAATTATAACAAAAAAGCAATGCCAAATAAAATAAATCAAAATCAACAAAATGTTTTAAAACAATCTAATTCTGTTAATTTTTTATTTAAAAATTATAAAATGGGATTAAATAATACTAATATTAATTCATTATCTCTTTCTCATTCTATAAAAGAAGCAAATATAGTTTCTAAAAAATAAAAAATATTTTATTTTATTTTGTAAATATTGTATTTATATAATTAAAATTTTTTTTCCTTATTAACTTAAAATATTTTAATGAAGTTAAATTAATATATTTAATTTTTTTATATGTTTGATAAATAATTACAAAAAATATTATTTATATTTTTCCATTATAAAAGAATAAAAAATTTTTTTCCTTTTTTCCAAAAATAATATAGAAAAAAAATTATACTAAATATTGGATAAAGTATTTGTATTTAAAGGAATATTTTTATTTATATTTACCTTTCTACTATTCATTGTTTTTTTTCTATTACATTCCCTATTATTTGATTCAGTTTTATTAATCCAAAGAGAAATATTATTATCTTTAAATTGTCTAGTATCTCTTGTATTTAATAAAGAAATTTCTTTTTTAGTTTTTAATTTTAATTTATCTTTTATTTGTATATCTTCAGGTTTTTTAATAATAAAAATTGATTGATTTATATTATCATATGATACAGTTGGTTCAGTTGTTTTTCCTTCAAAAGAATCAAAAGATGGAGAAATATCTTTTTTTTCTTCTGATGAATCATATAATATTTTATTTTTATCTATTAATAATTCTTGATTTTTATTTTTTAAAGGTGATTTATTTTTTATTGTAGAAAAATTATTTAAATTACTTATTGTTTTATTTTGAATATTTTGATTTATATTATTATCTTGATTATTATTATTATTATTATTTGTAGACATAAAAAATGATATTTTTGTTTCTTCTTTATTTGATGAAATTGTATTTTTAAACTGATTATTTGTAATATGTTTTTTGGATAATATTGTAGAATTTTTTAATGTATTATGGAAATCTGAATAACTTTTTGATATTGTTAAAGATTTTTTTTTAGGTGAAATCCCTTTTATTATATTATTTGATATATTTGGTATATCTTTTTCTTTTGATATTATAAAAGATTTTTTTTCTTGAGAATTATATAATCTATTTCTTTTATTTTTTTTTGCTTGTTCTTTCTCTTTCCATGTTTTTATTTCTAAAATATCATTTTTTAATTCATTTATTTCATTATGAATTTCAATTTTATTATTGCATAAAAATTGTTTAATTATTTTTGAAAATATTTCTTTGAAATATTTTGCATCATAATCTTCTTTATTTATTATTTCTTGTTCTTCATTAAATGATAAATCAGAATATTCAAATTCACTTTTTATTATTTTTTCAAAAACTTTTTTTTGATAATCAAGACAATTTTTAATATCTTCTTTATTATTTTTCTTATATTTATCATAATCATCTTTAATAGTATTTAATTCTTTTGTTAAATTATCAAATTTTTCATTATTTTCTTTTTTACTATCATTCATACTTGTATTAAAATAATTTAAATTGCTTTTTGAAAATTGATCAACTTGAAAATTAATTTGATTAATAGTATTAATAATATCTTTAATTTGAATATTATATTCTAAAATTGTTTTATTTTTAAAATTAATTAAATTATTTATTTGTTCATTAGTATTAATTATAAATTCTCTAATATTTTTAAATTTACTAAACTTTCCAATTATCCCAGGAAATGTTAAATTTTCTTTAAATATTTTATCACTTGCAATAATATGTTCATTTAATTCTTGTTTTAATTTTTCAATTCTTAATTGATTAGAAGTAACATTATCATTAATTATTAATTGTTTTTGTTCTATTCCTCTTATTTTTTCTAAATTAAAATTTGTATTTACATCCCTTTCTTTCATTTTTAATAAGACTGAATTTGTTTTTTCATTTGGAATATTATTTGATATTAAACCAAATATATCATATATTTTATTTTCTAATTTAGATTCGATATGTTTTATTAATTGAGAAATATTTTTTATATTTGATTCATTTACTATATCATCTTCTATGATATTTCCATTATTTTGATTTAAAAGTTGTTGATTCATTTTAATTATTTTATAATAAAAAATAAAATAAGATTATAAAGTAAAAAATGAAAAAAATATATAGCAAATTACATATTAATAATATATAATAAAAGATTTAAATTTAATTTTTAAATTTTGTTTATTTAAATAAAAGGCACATAGTGCCCTAAAAAAATTTATAATTGCACATCATAACCCAGATCACGGTAATCTTTAGTAAAAGGCGAAAGATTAAATCGAAATTGAAATGAGTTTGTGCAAGAGTAAAATTATTATATTTATTTAAGATAAATATGTTTATATAAAATATTTTTATGGTTTAAAATATTATTTATCAAGTTTATTACTTAATTAATATTTATTTAAATTTAATTTATTTTTAAATGTCTGAATTATTTTCTATATATGAAGATAGTTTAAATATACAATTAAGAAATATTTCAAAAATTTTAAGTATAATAAAAAATTTATCAAAGGAAAAAACTGAAAATGCTTTAGATGAAATAAACAATAATATAAAGGAAGCAAATAGAATAATTAAACAAATGGAAGATGAAATTTTAAAAAAATCAGATAAAGAGATTTCAATTTATAAAACAAAAATACGAAATTATAAATATGAATTAGAAATTAATAAAAATGAATTAGAGTCATTTGAGGAAAAATATATAAGACAAAAAAGTAAAGATGCAATTAAAATTTTAGAAAATTTTGAAAATAAAAATACAGAAACAAGTACACCAAAAATATATAAAAAAGATAAAAATTTATTAGAAAATGAAATTACAGATGAATTAATTTTTAATGATATTGATATTTTTGAACATAAAAAAAAACAAATTGAAATGATAAGTATTTCAAGTGAAAATAATATTGGAAATAGTAGATCATATTTTCAAGAAGAAGATGAAGATGAAGAAATAATAAATTTTAAATTTGAAAAAAATTGTTTTCAAAAATTTATTGATTTGATTAAATTTTTTATAAGTAAAATAAAGAAGAAAAAATTGATAAGTATATCCTTATTTTTATTAATAATTATTTTTTTTATAATAATAATATATATAAACTAAAGAAAAATAAAAAAAAAAGAAAAATAAAAAAAACGAAAAAACAAAAAAAAAATTTTTTTTTCTTCCTCCATTTAAGAAATATCAATCCTATTATTATTAAACCAACTTGATTTCAAAACAGCATCACAACTAATTCTTTTCTCTGGTTCAATAACAATTAAATTACTAACAATTTTTTTAATATTTTCAGGAACATAATCAGGAAAAATAAAATAACCTTTTTTAATAACTTTATATAAATCTTTTTCATTTCCTCCTTTAAAAGGAAAATCAGCACAGCACATTTTATATAATAAAACACCTAAACTCCATAAATCAGAAAGTTGACCAATATAATTTTTTTTACTAGCAATTTCAGGTGGCATATAATTTGGTGTTCCACAGAAAAAAGTTTGAATTTTATTTTCTGGATTATACATTCCAAAACCAAAATCAATTATTTTAATTTGATTATTTTTATCTAATAAAATATTCTCTAATTTTATATCACGATGTGCCATATGATTTTTATGTAAATATGACATTGCTGAAAAAATTTGAGAAAAAAAATGTTTTAATACTCTTTCTTTTTGCTCTGATAAATTTTCTTGATTTCTTATTTGTTTATTATAATAATCTCTTAATGAAATTCCATTTACAAATTCCATTATAATTAAAATTTCCTTTTGTGTATAAATTACTTCTTTTAATTTTACTATATTTCTATGATTTACTCTTTTCATTATTTCAATTTCTCTATAAACACATTTTTTTTTTGCTGAATCTGTTAATTTATTTTTATCATAAACTTTCATAGCATATTTTATTTTAGTAAATTTATCAGTTACTAATTTAACAATTGCATAAGCACCTTTCCCAATTTCTTTCCCAATAGTATATTTACTTAATTTATCAATTGATTCAGAAAGTGAATTTAATGAACCTTCTTTATATCCTTGTGATGTTGATACAGTTCTTCCTTCTTTTTGAGTAAATAATGGTCTATTTGTTTTTAAAATAAAATTATTATTTAATGAAAATATTTCTCTATATACAGGATTCATATTATTATAATTTGTATTTGATGCTATATTATTTTCTTTTGATTTTATAAATGGAAGATTGTTTGAATCATATTCATAATTTTTATGAAGATTATTGATATTAAATGATTTTTTTGTTTTTTGTTCATATTTTGCTATAAATTTATCATAGAAATAATTTTTTGTACGTAATTTTTGACCTATTGAAATTGGTCTAAAACCATTTGTTCTTGTTTTATTCATTTTATATGATTGCTCTGCTGGAGTACTATTTTTTCTGTAGAATGAATTTGTTTGAGTATTACTAAATGTTCTTGATGATATTGTTTTTGCATTTGTAAAGGAATCTGTTAGTTTCTATTATATTAAATTTATTATATTAAATTTTTTAATTGTTACGTTTGAATTTAATGAAAGATATTCTAAACCTCTTTTACTTACTCTTAATCTTTTTGAATTTGGGAAATGAGAAAATAGCATTACTGGTCTAAAATTTTGAAAATCCAACATTTTAATGTTTAATAATATATATATTTATTTATTTACTAATTTATTAGCAAATAATCAAATATCAAAAAATATTGTTTTATATTTTATATTATCAAAAATAAAAATTAAAATTAAATTCTAATTTCATTTAAATAATTATTTATATCTAATTAGAATATTAATAAAATATAAAATGTTTAAAAAATTATTTTTCTTTTCATCATTTATTTTCACACTAATATTATGTGAATATTCATATACTTTAACAAACGAAAAAAGAATAGACAAGTCATATGAACAACAAAACAAATTAGAAATAAAAGTAGAATATAAGGAAAACAAAAAATATATATCACTAAAAGCTCAATCAGATGACTTATTTCCCTATATTTTATTTTGTAAAACAAAAGATTGCAATAAAAGAGATGATGCATATTTAGTTTCAGATAGATTAACAATGACACAACATTTATTTGTAGAAAAATCTGATTTAATAAATTATTTTGGATATTTTACAATTTATACAATAGATAATAATTTCAATGGTAGAATCATAATTGAAGCTGTTGATAATATTATTATTCCTCGTGATGCTTCATATAGTTTTTTTGTTGAAAAAACAGATTTTGTAAATACTTTTGAAATTCCTAGACTTAATAATGAAAAACAAGATGAAAAAGCAATTATGACTTTTTCAATTAATACTCCATTTGAATGTGATTTTTCTTGTATATATCAAACAAAGACAAAGGAATATGATTTAGAAGAAAGCATCCATTTTGATCAAGGATATATTTTAACTTTTAAAGAACTTGAATTGGAAGAAGATAGTAAATATATTTGTAAAGTTAATAATAAACACCCAAATAATTTCATTATTTTTAATTCTAAAAAATATATTGGTAATAAAGGTGGCACAGAAAAATTTTATAATTTTTATCCTAATTCAAAAGCAATTGAAGGTATATTAAAAAAAAATTTATTAAATGAAGAATGTTTCATTGCAATCCCACCAAAAAGAATAGATGAAAAATCCAATTTTGCACTTAGTTTAACATTATTTAAAGGAAAAGCTCATATATCAATAAGAAATACTCAAAATATAACAATAAATGTATATAGATTACATTCATATAATAATGAATTTAAAGTTGATTATGAAACTTTATATGATCAAAATACATATTTTTGTGTAACTGAAGATGATAATCAAAGATTAGATGATATAATATATAGTTTACAATTAATAGATTTATTTTCTGATTTAAAAAGAGCTGATTTTTATTCTCCTCAAATGCATGGTTTAATGTATAGGAGACAAACTCCTGGAAAAAAAGTTGTATTTTTTCATCATACTAAAAGAAATAATAAAAAAGGGGATTATACATATTTTTATATGAGAGTTATTAGAGGAAATGCTGAAATGTATATTCATACTTGTGATGATTTCCCAAATTGTAATTATGATATTAATAAGATTGATAATATTAAAAATTCTTATACTGTTAATAATATTAATAATATTTATTATGGGAAGTTTCTTTCTAGTAATGAAAAATCACCTGTTAGTTCTATACAAAATTTATTTGTTGTTGCTTGTAAAAGTACTAGAAGTTGTATTTATGAAACTTTAATTTATGATAGTGAAGATAAAATTAAACTTAAACCTTTTCATAGATTTAGCCAATTTTTATCTACTGGTCAAACAGATCTTTTTAAATTTAATGTTCATGAAGATGGAATTGAGAAAGTTATTGTTGGTTTATATACTATCTCAGGAGATGTTAAATTATCTGCATATAGAATAACTGATGTAAATATTAACAAAACAAACACTTTTTTAATGAATAAACAAGAAATTATTTATACTTCAACATCATTTAATAATGAATTTAATGTATTCGTAACCGCTATGAAAAATTCTTTTTATTCAATTGAATATAGATTAGTTAGAAAGAATAATGATACTGTAATTTTATTACAAGGATCATCATATTTAGAAACAATATATACAGAAAAAAGACAATATAAATCAATTTATATTATGCATTATGGAAGAAATAGAACAAATTCTTGTTTTCAATCATTTTTCTATGGTTTGAATTGTAAATTTAGTATTGAAAGAGAAAAATATAATTCAACTATAAAAAAAGAAATTACAAAAAATAATTTCCTTGGTATTGATATAATTCCAAATAATACTGAAAGTATTGATGAAGACTATAAAATTAGATTATTAAAATATAACGTTAAATTTGAGATAATGGATGATGTAATTCAAAATGAAAACATACCATGTATGTTTTATATATCTTCACTTCAAAATTCTTATAATAAAGAACAACAAAGTAATTCATCTTATAGAGATCGTGAACTTTTAATTAGTGAAAATATAAATTATAATATTAAAATAAATAAAAATAATAAAGGAATGAGATTTGTTTATCCCCATACAAATATTAATCAAAATATATTTATTCAATTTAACAAAGAGGATAAAGAAGAACTTTCAATATATTTTTATTTCAATAACAATCCAACATATATGAAAAGTACAATCTCATATTCTCAAATGTTAATTATAGATAAAAGTAAATTCACAGATAATTGTAAACTTAATGAATTATGTAAAATTCTAATAGATATAAGTGTAAATAAAGATTTAGGAGATAGAGAAGTTAATTTCTCCTTTAATTTAAAAACTGAAAATAAAACACCAATTTATATAAAAAAAGGATTAATGAGAATTGATACAATACCAGGGAATAGTATAATGTATTATTATACAGATATTGGAAAATTCGAAGAAGGAGAAGTAATAGTAAATTTTGATAGAGGTAATGGAAATGTATATGGAAAGTTAATAAATAAAGAAATAATTGAAAATAAATCACCTGATTGGATGGGATTTATAAGTTTTCCAAAAAAAAATCAATCAAATTTACTTAATTTTGAAATTGATGCTAAAAAAATTATTTATTCTAATAGAGATACTGAAATTTGCATTAATAGTTGTTTTCTTCTTATTACTGTTGAGAATATTGTTGATTCTTTTATGAGTCAAAAAATTTTATATGATATTTCTTTAATTGTTAGAGTTAATAATCTTTATGAAAATCAATATATTGAAATTATGCTTGATAAATTTATTGTTGGGAAATTATATCCTAAAGAAATTGGAGAGAGTATTTATCATTATTATAATTTTAAAATACCAAAAAATACTAATAAAATTTTAATTGAACAACAAAATGATATTTATGATATTTATGCCAAAAAAGGAATTTCAATTGATGATTCATCTCGTTCTTATAAATTTTCACCAACTGGTATAAATAATATTTATGAAATATCAAGTAAAGAAATAATTAAAAAAGGTGAATATTTTTCATTAAAAATTGGAATTTCTAAAATAGAATATTATTTTCAATCAGTATATATTTTTAGAGTAAGAATACCAGAAAATGATATAGATTTAATCCCTGTTAATTCAGGTCAAAATACTTTATGTAATTATACAAATGTAGAAAAAATGTGTTATTATCTTATTTCAAATAATGGAAACAAAGATAAAATTTATATTCATGCATATAATGATAATTTATCAAGTAAAATTAATTTATATATTTCCAAAATAAAGAAAAATGATTTAATTAATAATGATACTGAAAAAATTAAAAAATTACTTCCTTCAAAAAATTCTGATAACTCAGAAAAAAATTTAAGAACTGACTTTTATATAGATAGCATAAGTGAGGATAATGATATTATTGTAGGAGTTAATTCAAATAAATTAGGAATAATTACATTATTAACTTCATTTGAGAATAATTTAAAATCATTAAATGCAGATTCTTCTTCATATCAATTAATATATTTAAATCAAAATGAAAATATAAATTTATATTTACCATCAAATATGATTTTTATGATTAAATTTGTTTCAATTGAAGGAAGTGGAAAAATTAAAATTGGAAATTCCATAGAAAAATTTGAAATAAAAAGTCATAATGATTATTTTAGTTCTTTAGTTAATTTAAATTATTTACACCCTATTACAATAGAAGCATATTATAATTTATTATTATATGTTTATTATGAATATAGAGGAAATGTTAATTTTGAAGAAATTGAATATGGAAAAAGTGGTCATTTTTATTATGATGATACTAGATTCTTTCTTATTTATTATTGTAAAGTTCCAGAAATTATTGAAGATGTTGATATTATAATTAATATTAAGAATTATTATATTAAAGGAGAAGAATATAATACTAATCCCACTCTTATTGATAATGATTTTAAAGCTTTTGGTATGATTGTTGGATATGATATTATTTTAAAAAAGAAAAAGGAACCTAATATTAATCCAAATAATAAAAATATTCAAGGAGAATTTGATCCTTCATTACAAGTAATTAAACTTAAATTTAAAAAAGAATTTATTGAAAATGAAAAAGTTAAAAATAAATATTTTTATATAACAGTTCAAAAAGAAAGTTTAAAAAATACTGAATGTAAAACTATATTAACTGAATATAGTGTTTTTCCTTCTAAAATAAATGAAAATTTAGCTCCATATAATCAATATTATTTTGGTAATTTAACAAATGATTATAAAACAAGAGCAATATTCAAATTAACAAAAAATATATTAGGTGATAAATATATGAAAATTGAATATTCAACAAATAATGATAAAGTAAAATTTGCTTTTTCAGAGAAAAATTTTGGTAATGATGAAATTAAAAATGAAATAAAGTCCATAATAGAAAATGAAAAAAATGGAAAAAAAATTAAAATAATTCAATTAAAAGATAATATTCATGAAATATATTTATATATTTATTCAAATGAAAAACCAGGACTAAATCAATTTACATTTAAATATTCAACGACAATTGAAAAAGAAGATTTTTATGATTATGATTTTGATGGTAAAATTAAAATAAATAAAAATGAAAAAGAAAGAAAATTAGAATTAAAATTAAAAAAATTATCCAAGTCTAAAAATAATAAAAAATTAAATAATTTAATTCCAGTTACATATTATGTAAGATTAATCTTAAATGAAGAATTAAATCAATTAAATTTAACTCCAAAAACAATTACATTTTTAAATATAAATACTGAAAGATTATATAAAAAATATGTGAAAGGAGATGAAACTGAAATTAATATGATAATTGATAAATATCCAATTGATAAAAAATATGATATAATAATAATGGCAATAACAGATGAACCAATTTCTGAAATTTTATTCTATGATTATCTTCAAAATCCTTTTGATTTTGGTAAATCATCTAAAAGTTATTTAATTATTATTTTCATTATTATAATTATTGCTATTTTTGTTGTAATTCTTATTAAATTTTATAATATTAATAAAGAAAAAAATGATTATAAAAAACAAATTGATCAATTATCTTTAGCTTGTGGAACTAATGCTGATAATCAATCAAATAGTAATGCAGAATACAATTTTATTAGTTAGTGAAATTAATTGATATTTAAAAAGAAGAATATTTATTACTAGTTTAACAATAATTAAAACTTATTTAAATCATTTCAATATTATATAATTAATAATATTATTATTTATCATTTAAATATTTTACTTTATTCTTTTTTATCTCAAAAATGTCGAGTGAAGATATAAACATGGTAAAACAAATATTAAAAGGAATAACAAATCCAGATAAAATTATAAGAACAGAAGCAATTAATAAATTACAAGAATTAAGAAAAAATTTAGGCCCATTGACTTATTGTTTATTACAAATAGCAGAATTACCAATAAATTCAAATGAAGAACAATTAATAAAAACAACATCTTTAGTTATATGTAGAAAAATATTAGATACTGATGATATAGTAGAATGGAGAAATATTGATAATAATTTAAAAAATCAAATTAAATTAAAATCTTTAGAAATTTTTGTTAATGAAAATCAAGAAAATCAAAAAATAAAAATATGCGATGTTATAACACAAATTATTGATAAAGTTTCTGATTGTGATGAAGATTGGGAAGATTTAAAAAATATATCTTTAAATATATTAAATTTAAATCCTAATGATGAAAATAATTTAATTCAAATTAATTCTTTATTAAAATTACTTACTGATGGTACTGGATTTTTATTTGATATTTTAAAAGAAAATTTTAATAAAATAATTCCTTATTTAATAACAGTTTTTCAAAGTAAATTTTTAAAAATTAAAGTTACTGCGTCTAATTTTATTTCTGAATTAATTACATTTAGTGATAAAGATGAAATTAAAGATTTAAAACCATTATTATTTAATATTCTTCAATCAATTTTAGAATGTTATTCAAATAATAAAGAAGATTATTTAAAAAATTTATTACAAATATTAATTGAAATGAATAGTGTAGAACCAAAATTATTTAAACCACATTTTCAAGATTTATTTATTTTATGTAAGAAAATAATAGAAAAAAAAGATTTTGATGAAAAAATAAGAGAATTATCATTTGAAGTTTTAGTAAATTTAATTGAAGAAGAACCAAATATATTAAAAAAAAGAAAAGAAGATTTAAAAATATTATTAGAAATAATATATAAATATTCATTAGAAATGAATAAAGAAATTGATAATTCTTGGTATAATCCAACTGGAAATAACTATTCAGAAATTGAAGCAATTGAAGAAGAAAATGTACAATTTTCAGAAGGTTTAATTGAAAGATTAATTGAAGCAATTGGATTAGGAGATATTCAACCTTTATTAAATGAAATAATAAATAATTTAATTAATCAAAATAATTGGATATGTAAATATATTGGTTTATTTAGTTTTTCTTCATTAACTACTTATATTGAAGATGATATGAGTTCATTAGAAATTGGATTTAATAATATTTTTTCATTAACTAAAAATGATAATCCAAAAGTAAAATTTGCTGCAATAAATTGTATTAATAAATTATGTGATAATTACAATCCTGATTTTCAAAAAAAATATATTAATCAAGTTTTACCTTTATTATTTGAAATAATAAGAAATGAAAATATATTAAGAATTCAATGTGAAATAATTGATACATTAAAGAGATTTATTCAATTTACAACTTCAGAAAATTTAATGCCATATATAACTCAATTATTAGACATTTTATTTGGTTTATTTATAAAAGATATTCCTTTAATATTAAGAAAAGTAGTTATTGAATGTTTATTAGAAATATTTTCAACAATTGAAGAAAAATGTGAACCATATGCAAAAAAATCTTTTGATATTATTTTAAAATATTTTGCTGAATTATATAAAACAAAATCAAATAGAATTTTATTTGGTGGATTAATTGAATGTTTAACTACAATTGGTCCATATATAAAAGAAGATTTTTATAAAGTTGTTCCTGATATTGTAAAATGTATAATTGAATTAGTTCAAGGAATAAATTTTAATGAAGAACCAATAAGATCAGATTTACAAAATTCTTTAGAAAGATTACTTCCAATATTAAAAAGTAATTTTCAAGAACTTTTACCTAATTTAGTACAAACTGTTTTTACTTTAATTAAATTAAAACCAAAAATGTCAATTAATGATATACCTGAAAAAGATATTGATTTTAGTGAAATATTAAATGAGGATAATAAAAATGAAAATAATAAAAAAAATTTTAATATTGTTACTACTGATACTGAAGATTTTGCTTCAAGTTTATCTTTATTAAAAACTATTATTGAAAGTTTAAATAAAGAATTTTTACCTTATGTTAATGAAATTGAAAATGAAATTCTTCCTTTAATTATTAATGGAACTAATCAAAAAATAAGAAGTAAGGCTTCAAAAATTTTATCTTGTATTATTTGTATTTTAAATGATAATAATCAAAGAAAAGAAAAAGGGATTTTATATATTAAAACTTTAATTAATGCTATTGAAAAAGAAATTGATTATCATACTTGTCAAAAAATGTTTATTAATTTAAGGAAAGTTATTGATAATTCTGGTATGATATTAGAAAAAAATGAATTAAATGAATTATTTAATAAGATAATGAATTTTTTTGAAAATTTAGAAAAAAAAAGGTTAAATTTAATATCAAAAAAAGATAAAAAAAATATAAAAAAAAAATCACCAGATGATGATTCAGACGATGAAAATTTAAACGAATTAATAGATGAAGATATAGAAAGTATAGAAAATATCCAAAGTGAAATTGCAGATACAATAGGAATATTATTTAAAACATATAAACCAATATCAGATAATATAATAAAAATAATATTAGAAAATGTATTACCAAAATATATAAATAGTACATCAAATTTTGAAATGAAAATGGGATTATATATAACAGATGATTTAATTGAATATTTAGGACAAGATATTTTAAATAATGTTTGGAATGATTTATATAATTTAATTACTAATTTATGTAAAAAAGATGATTGTGAAATTAGACAAAGTGCTTCATATGGAATTGGTGTTTTTGCTAAATTTACAAATAATAATTTTGATAATTATTGTGAAGGTTTATTAAATGCTTTAAAGGAAGGAATGAATTTTAAATATAATGAAGATAATGATGATGAATATTATTTTGGTTTAGCTTTTGATAATATTATTGCTTCATTTGGGAAAATTATGTTTTATCATTTTGATAGTAAAATTGTTCAAAAATATATAAATGAATTAGTTAATATTTGGATTAATAATTTACCACTTAAATATGATAATTCTGAAGGTGAACAACAACATGAATGGTTATGTGATGTATTTTTATTAAAAAGAGAAATAATTCCTGAAAAATGTTATAATCAAATGTTTAAAAATTTAATTATTATTTATAATTCTAAATATTCAAATAGTAAAATTAATCAAAAAATTATTCAAATTTTTAATATTGTTAAAAATGATAATAATTTAAAAAATATTGTTCAACAAATATATGATTCTTGTGAACAGAACATAAAAGTCAAATTGGAAATATTAAGTAAATAAATAATTATAATATAAATTAAATTAAAATTATAAATTAAAAAAAAATATATTTAAGCAAAAAAAATTAAACATCAAACAAATTATAATCAAAAATAGAAAAAAAAACAAGGAAAAAAATTGATAAAAAAAAATTATAAAACTAATAAATAAAAATTATTCTTCATTAATATTAACATTTATACAAACCTTTATTCATTTATTGTTTTTAAACTTTTCTAGATTTAGAAACATATCAAAATCTCTTATTAATATAACTTCTAAATCTAACAATTTCCATTTGAAACAATATATTTTTAATATATAAATTTAATATTTGATTATTTTCATTTCATTTTTATGTTATTCATTTTTTTAATATCTCCTTTTGAACTTATAACAACAATATTTTTTATTAAGAATCTTTTTATTATTTTATCTTTTTGACTAATCTTTGAAAAATATAATAGTGAATTTACTTTTTTATAATTATTTTTCCAATTTATTTTTAATTATTTGAAAGTTTTTTTTTTGAATTTGAGATTAATTATTTAAAGAAATATTACATTTATATATTTATTCAAATATATTTTTTTTTTAATTATTTTATTGTAATATTTAATTTTTTTGGGAAGGACATTCTATTAATGAATGAACAGAATTTTCTTTCTCAAAGGAAGAATCTTAATTGTTTTGATAGTGAGAAAAATAAAGATAATATAGTTTTTTATGAATATGGTGCACATTTTAAATATAAAAATCTATATGATTGTTTAAAAAAATTAAAAATTAACAAATCATATGAAAATGAAAAAAAAATTTTTTCTAATTATATTAATTATAATAATATTGATAATGGAATTGATAAATCTAGAAATATACAATTAAATAATTATATTAGATCAATTAATCTTTATTTAAAAGGAAAAAAAAATAATTATCATGACAATAAAACTTTAATTTTACCAAAAGCTGAAAAAGTAAGAGAAAGAATAAATAATCATATTGAAAAAATAAAAAAAGATAAAAAAGATAGTAAAAAAAATTCAAATTCAAAATATAAAATTAAATCAACTGGACATCCAAAAAGAACAACATTTTTTAATATGTCACTTCACTTTAAAAAAGAAGTTAAAAAATTTATTGATTCATATTCGAAATCAACTTCATTAAATCAGAGTACAAATAAAAAAAGTAACAATCATAATATTAACACTGTTAATAATAAGATAAATAAAAAATTAAAATTTTCTTCTGATAAAAAAAAAGTTAATTCTTCTTCACAAGGTAAAAATAAAAGAAATCAAATTAAAAAAATATTAAAAAATCTAGATTTTATGAATGATACTTCAGAAATAATTAAAAGTATTTGTTTAAATCGTTTTGATTTTTTATCAATTAAAGGAATAACTAAAAAAAATTTTAAAAATAATTTTAATAAAGAAAAAGCAAGATCAACTAAGAAATTAGAGAATCAAAATTTTATTAAAAAAGACATTTTACAAACTAGTATGAATAATTTTAGATTTAATTCAAGAACAGTTAGTCCTAATATTCATAAAAATAATAATAATAAAAATTTTTCAAAAACAAAAAATAATTTTAATAAATATGACAAAATATTGTCTAAGAATTATTTTATAGAAAAATGTTTAAAGCATAATAAATTAAAAAATTCATCTATTGGTTATATTAATACTTCAATAAATAAAACAAATATAAGTGATATAAAAAATAAAATTACAAATCCTAATATTTCAATTTCTTTAGATAATGCTTTAAAATATAAGAAAAAAAATTTTTTAAAAAATAGTAATAATACTAATAATTCAAAGTTAAATATTACATCATTTTTAAGTTCAAAAAAAATTATTCTAACTTCACCCTTTAATGTAATTAAAAAGCAAATAGATGAAAAAAAAAAGAAAAAAAAAGTATATAATAAAATGAGTATTATTAAAAAAGAAAAGAAAAATTTAATAAATAAATCTGGTTCATTGTTAAATAATTGTAGTTCAAAAAAAAATAATATTAAAAATAACATAAAATTAATAAAAAATGAGGAATCAAATTTATTAAATCAATTTAAAAAAGAGTATCATGAAAAATTATATTCTAAATTAAGATTTTTTGAAAAAAAATAATATATTTAAATAAAAAAGAGTACATAATGTAATATATATTTTTTATCTATTTATACAATTTCAAATAATTTAATATTTATAAAAAAATTACAATTCAAAAAATATATTATTAAATCATCAAATAATATTTAATGATTTCGAATTACAAAAAAATGAAATAATATAATAACTAAAAAATAATGGAAGATGCATATAAAATAATAAATCAAAATGGGAAATTCCAAAAAATATTAATATTCATATTAATATCAACTTCATTTCTCTCATCAGTTCTTTCAGTATCATATTCATATTTAACAAAGCATCCTTTATTTGAATGTTCAAAAAAAAATCAAATAGACTCCCCATATTCACAATGTGAATATAGAAATGGAGAATTTTGTGATAAAAATTCAGGATTAATTTATAGAAAAATATATGATAAAAGTTTACATAATTGGTCTTATTCATTTGATTTATATTGTAATAATGAACATTATATTCCTTTAATTGGTTCATCTTTTTTTTTTGGTGGGATTTTAGGAAGTATTTTAATAACACCTCTTCCAGATAAATTTGGTAGAAAAAAAATATTTAATTCATTAACATTTATTTCTTGTTTAATGCATATAAATTTATTTTTTTCAAATAATCCTTTTCATATTGTTATTATTTGCTTTATTAGTGGTTTTTGTTATGCAATTTATGGAATATTTGGTGTAATTATGTATGAATTTTTACCAAATGATAAAATTGGAATTATTATGACTTATTCAAATGCAATTTATCCTCTTGCTGGAGTTTTTTTAGCTTTCTTTTTTATATATATTAATAATTGGAGAGTTTTTTTTGGTTTTACTTCATTTCTTCATATTATTACTACTTATTTATCTTTAAAGTACTTTACTGAGTCACCAAAATGGCTAATTAATCAAGGAAAAATTAATGAATGTATTAATGAACTTAATTCTATTTCTTATATTAATAATACTTTTAAAGAATGGGATGAATATATTAAAAAAAAAAAAAATGATATTTTCAATTTAAAAAATTTAAGTAATTCAGTGAAAAAAAAAAACTCAAGTAGTATATATCAAAAATCCTTTTTTGTAATAATATCATTACCATCACAAAGAAAAACAATATTAATATTAATATTATTATGGTATGCAAGTTCATTTTGTTTTTATGGTATAATATTAAATTTAAATAAATTAAAAGGTGAATTTTTTTCATTAAGTATCCTAGCATTTTTAGGTGAAATGTTGAGTGAATTAATATCAGGATATGCTGCAGAAATATATGGTAGAGTTTTGGTATTAAAATATGGAGGATTTTTAGGAGGATTTGGTTTTTTATTATATAAAATAGTACAAATGGAAATAAAAGCTATTTTAATATTTATTTCAATGTTTGGTTTCTCTGCAACTTTTAATGTTATTTACATTTATACTCCTGAAATTTTACCAATTTCAATTAAAGGTTCAATGAGTGAGTTTCTTTTTCTTTTAAGTAGATTTGCTCCTTTTTGTGTTCCTATATTAAGTGAATTAATTGGTGATTATATTGATTTTATTTTTATTTTAATGGGAATTTCTTATGGAATTGCTTGTTTTGGTTTAAATGAAACTTTAGGTAAAGTCACTACTGAAGATATTCCAGAAAGTAATTATCTTAATTCTAAAGATAGTTCTTTTGAATATGATAATATTTCTGAATTTTCTTTAATTAGTGGTGAAAATGATTCACATAATTTTATGTTATCTTTTAAAATAATGAAATAGAGTTTATTTAAAAATTTAATTATTTTGTTATATATAAAATATATTATAATTATTTAAAAATTTAATCTTTTTTTTCCTATATATGAAAATTTTTCATTTATAATTTTTTTATCAAAAATAGGAATAATATTGTGAAAAATAGGGGTAAAAAAAAATTGATTTTGGTAAAGTTGTTTATTATTTATTTGTTTTTTTTCATAAATTTTGTTTTGAATCTTTTTTTTCGATAATATTAAATTCATTTTCTCTTTCTTCTTTTTTAATTCTCTCATAATTTTCCTTTTTTTTCTTTCTGATGAGTTTAAGTATATTGATATTTTTTCTTTTCTTTTTTCATGTTTTTTAATTACTATTTTCATATATTCTTTTAATTTATTCATTATTTTTCCATTAAAAGATGACTTAGAAATAGAATTAAATTTTTTATTTTGGATTTCATTTAATTGTTTACTTTTTAATGTTTCTGTCAATATTTCTTTTGTATTATCAATAAGATATATTTCTTCATAATTTTCATTTTCTTCATCTATTTCATTATAAAATTCATCAAATGTATCATATTCATCCATATCAAAAGTTCCATTATTTTGAAAAAATATATTATCTTCATTTTCATAATTTTCATAATAATCCTCCATTAAATTTAATTTACTTTATTTTAATAATTAAAATATTTATAAGATATAGGGTTTAGATAAGGAAAAACATTTTATAATAAAAAAATAAAAAA
>Ga0256407_10004148_pt1 | contig 24605 bp, 17 predicted proteins | sample RumenRJG_04DNA_FD_193489 | JGI IMG/M metagenome (GOLD analysis project Ga0256407, IMG submission 193489) | Bovine rumen microbial communities from Lethbridge, Alberta, Canada - RJG_04 | ecosystem: Host-associated > Mammals > Digestive system > Stomach > Rumen | place: Canada: Alberta... | reverse complement strand
GGAATGAAGAGCCTGGGGCGATTATTGAAGATATCGTGACAGGGCTGAAACCGACCGGGGGTGCTTATGTGACAATTCCCGACAGGAAAGACGCGATCCGGTACGCGATCCGCAACGGACAGCCCGGGGATATTATTGTTCTGGCCGGAAAAGGGCATGAGGACTATCAGGAGATTAAAGGCAAGAAGTACCCCATGGATGAGCGTGTCCTGATCAGGGAGATTCTTTCTGAAGATAATTGATAAAGATGATGCCGGACACAGCCCGGAACCCGTAAATGCGGGCGGGAGGGCGGTTTGACCGGGATTAGTGCCGGAGATTTGACGGAGGTTTTTTTTGGAGCAGTTTGCACAGGTGATCATTGACATATCGGCCAGGGGACTGGATCGTCCGTTTACCTATCGGGTTCCGTCTGAGCTTCGGGAGATGCTGCGGGCGGGAAGCATTGTCATGGTTCCATTCGGTGCCGGTAATAAGCTCCGGAAAGGATATGTGGTCGGGTTTTCGGACCGGGCGGATTTGCCCTCCGAAAAGATCAAGGAGATCGCGGAGTCTGTGGAGCCGGCCAGAGGATATTCCCTGGAGGAGAACAGCGAATTCTATATCAGACTTGCCGCCTGGATGAAAAACCGCTACGGTTCCACGATGGCGACAGCCATGCGGACGGTTCTCGCTTCCCGGAAGGCTGGAAAGATAAGGGAGCAGCGGCAGATCCGCCTGCTTCTCTCCGCAGAGGAGGGGAAGCGGCAGCTGCAGGTTTTTGAAAAAAAGCATCATACCGCGAGGGCAAGGCTGCTGAAGGAGCTTCTGGAGGTGCCCGTGCTTCCCTGGACTCTTGTGACGACCAGGCTGCATGTGCCATCAAATGCCATAAGCGCCATGAAGCGGGCCGGAATCATCGGGGTCGAGTCGGTTCAGGAGCTGCGAAATCCCGTCAATGTGTCTCCCAGCACCAGGACCGGGATGCAGCTGAGTCCGGAGCAGAAAAATATAGTGGACACAGTGATCGGGGATTTTGACAGCGGGCGGGCCTCTGTGAGTCTGATCCACGGCGTGACCGGGAGCGGGAAGACCGAAGTTTACATCAGCATCATCAAAGAGATCTGTGCCAGGGGGCGGCAGGCGATCATGCTGATTCCGGAGATCTCCCTCTCTTTTCAGACCCTCATGCGTTTTTACAGCCATTTCGGTGACCGTGTGAGTGTCGTCAACTCCTCTTTGTCGGACGCGGAGCGCGCCGACCAGTGGGAGAGGGCCCGAAGGGGGGAAATCGATGTGATCATCGGCCCCCGCAGCGCACTTTTTACACCCTTTTCCAATCCGGGTGTGATCGTGATCGACGAGGAACACGAACATAGTTATAAAAATGAATCCATGCCCAAATATCAGACCAGGGATGTTGCGGAGGAGATCGCCAGGATGCACGGGGCTGTATTGGTCCTGGGATCGGCGACCCCCTCGATGGAGTCCTATTATAGGGCCAGGGAGGGAGAGATACGGCTGTTCCGGCTTAAGGAGCGGCTGACAGGCGGTACTCTTCCGGCTGTCGAGACAGTGGATATGAGGGCTGAGCTGAAGGAGGGGAACCGGTCCATTCTCTCCAGAAGTCTTTACAATAAGATCGAAGACCGCCTGAGGAGGGGACAGCAGAGTATGCTGTTCATCAACCGGCGGGGATTCGCGGGCTTTGTATCCTGCCGCAGCTGCGGGTTTGTACCCAAATGTCCTCACTGCGATGTTTCACTCTCCCTGCACGGGAACGGGCGCCTGGTCTGTCACTACTGTGGTTATGAGAGAACCGCCTTCAGGACCTGCCCGGAGTGCGGGTCCAGATATATTTCCGCCATGAGGGCGGGAACGGAAAAAATAGAGGGCTATCTGCGGGAGATATTCCCGCAGGCCAGGATCCTGCGCATGGACGCGGATACGACCAGAAAAAAGGGCAGTTATGAGAAAATTCTCTCTGCTTTTTCCTCAGAGGAGGCGGATATCCTGCTTGGCACACAGATGATTGTGAAGGGACATGATTTCCCCGGAGTGACACTGGTCGGAATACTGATGGCGGACCTCTCCCTCTACGGAGATGATTACCGGGCGGCGGAGCGGACTTTTCAGCTTCTGACCCAGGCGGCAGGAAGAGCGGGACGCGGAACACAGGCGGGGGATGTCGTGATCCAGACATATCAGCCTGACCACTACGCCGTCCGTCACGCAGAAAAGCAGGATTTTGAGGGCTTCTACGAGGAGGAGATCGCCTATCGGAAGCTGCTTCGTTATCCGCCGGCAGGCCATATGATGGCTGTCCAGATTCAGTCTGAGGATGAGGACGCCGCGCTTGGCGCAGCGAATGAGATACGCCTCCTTCTCATGAGGGAGCAGTTTCCGACAGGGAATATTCCCGGAGAAATCATGGCTGTCAGAGGGACGACGGGACACGGCACAGAAGCCTGCTCTTATGAAGGATCTTCAGGATCTTTTTCTTGCGGAGAAAGCACTTCTGCAGGCATGACAGCCCCGCTCCGAAGGGAGGAAGCCCCTCTTCGCAGCGTGGCCGCTCTGCAGCACGGAGACGGAGGAAATGTTTTTCAGGTGATCGGTCCTTCCGGGGCATCGCTGAAGAAGCTGAGAGATTTGTTCAGATTTGTTTTATACATTAAATCCGAAAAATATGATACACTGGTAAGCTGTAAAGACGTAATTGAGCGTATGACGTCCCCTGCCGGACAGACGGGAAGGGCGGATACAGGCGGATCCATGTTCCGCAATGTTGACATCCAGTTTGACTTTGATCCCATCAATACGTTCTGATGTTCGTCAATGCGCACAAACTTTATAAAATCATTAGTTATAAAAAACATATAATAACCGCTTTTTGATCTCAACATCGTTAACAATAAGACAGGAATCTGCGATCCTGACACCCGGTCAGGGCAGATTTTGGAAAGGATGATATGGCACTTCGTACAATCAGGGAAATGGGCGATTCAGTCCTGGAAAAGAAGGCAAAAATAATTAAGGATGTCACACCCAGAATCCGCGCTCTGGCGGAGGATATGCTGGAGACTATGTATGAGTCAGGCGGTGTCGGCCTGGCCGCTCCGCAGGTTGGTATTCTCAAGAGGCTGGTCGTCATTGACGTCACCGAGGAGCGCAATGAGCCTCTCACGATGCTCAATCCGGAAATCGTTGAGCAGGACGGCGAGCAGACCGGCTATGAAGGATGCCTGTCTGTTCCCGGCAAGGTCGGTGTGGTGACACGCCCCAATCGAGTCGTAGTCCGCTACAATGATCTGGACATGAATGAGTGGGAGCTGGAGGCAGAGGAATTTCTGGCCAGGGCGGTCTGCCATGAACTGGATCATCTGGACGGCCATCTCTATGTGGAAAAAGTGACCGGAGAACTTCGGGATGCCGATAAACTGGCGGAAGAAGCTGCCGAAGAGGAAGCCGGGCAAGAGGAGCAGGAGGAAGCCCGCTCCGCTGATGATCAGGCAGCAGAAAACTGACAGAGACTGCATACTGATCCCCGGACATTTTCCGGATGCCCGCATTAAGAGCAATGTGCTTCTTCCCGGCCCACAGGAGAGATGCGGGAGCGCGTGGCGGGCGAAGGTGCACACGGCTTAATCATATATGTTTGTAAACAGGAGGTCATGGCCACAGGTATGAAAATCATTTTTATGGGAACTCCGGATTTCGCTGTCTCTGCCCTGGAGGCACTCTGCCGGGCGGGAAAGGATGTCATTCTTGCCGTCACGCAGCCGGACAGGCAGAAAGGACGCGGCAGAAAGGTGATCGAGACGCCGGTCAAGATATGTGCTGAAAAGTGGGGGATCCCGGTTTATCAGCCTGTCCGCATCAGGGAGGCAGAGCCGATTGAGAAAATCAGAAGTCTGGCTCCGGACCTGATCGTTGTGGCAGCTTTTGGACAGATTCTTCCCAGGGAACTTCTGGACATTCCGCGTCTGGGCTGTGTGAATATCCACGCATCGCTCCTTCCCAGACTCCGCGGGGCAGCCCCGATTCAGTGGGCTGTCATAAACGGTGACAAGGAGAGCGGGATTACATTGATGCAGATGAATGAAGGGCTGGATACTGGCGATATCCTGTTCCAGGAATCTGTACCGATCGGTCCGGAAGAGACGGGAGAGAGTCTGTACGGGAAGCTGGCGAAGCTGGGCGGCGAGATGATCGTGCGGCATCTGCCCGCCATAGAGGCGGGACAGATCAGCCCGGTTCAACAGGATGATGAAAAGTCCTCCTATGCTCCTATGCTTCGCAAAGAGATGGGTGAAATCGACTGGTCACAGCCCGCGGAACAGATCGCCAGGACCCTCAGGGGCATGCTGCCCTGGCCGGGGGCCTATACGTACCTGGACGGCCACGTCCTCAAGGTCTGGAGAGCAGAGGTCGGAGAGATGACTGATCCCGCACTCTCAGGAATGCTTTCCGGTCAGGATGTCCTGCCCGGTGTAGTGCTTGGAAACGATAAGAAGGCGCTCTACGTCAGGACAGCAGACGGAGTCCTGGCACTTTTGGAGGTGCAGCTGCAAGGCAAAAAGAGAATGACAGCGGATGCATTTCTGCGGGGCACCAGGATTCCCGCGGGTACTATGCTGGGGAACCAGGACTTTGGGGAAACCGGGAACTAAGGCCTGAACAGGAAACACAGCTGGCGGCAGAGCGGCAGGCCGCTCCCGCCCTGTTCCATCAGGTGATTTTCAGCTGATAATATAGCTGATATAAAAGGAGAAAGGAGATTTCGATATGTATCTCGGGTATGGAATGCTTGATCCAACATATGTGCTGGTCATCATCGGTGCCCTGCTCTGCATGGGAGCAAGTGCACATGTGAAATCAGCCTACAGAAAATATTCTAATGTGAGGAGTGCCTGCGGAATGACAGGCGCCCAGGCGGCGGAGATGATCCTGCGCAGAAACGGTGTTGTCGGTGTACAGGTACAGCATGTCGCCGGCGAGCTGACGGACCACTATGATCCGGGCAGAGGTGTGGTGAATCTTTCAGACACCACATATAACTCCACGTCTGTAGCTGCGATCGGTGTGGCAGCCCACGAATGCGGCCATGTCATGCAGCATGAGAAGGGCTATCTCCCGCTCAGACTAAGGACCGCTCTGGTACCGGTCGCCAATATCGGCAGTAATTTCGGCATCTGGATCGTCATGCTGGGAGTGATCTTCGGACTGAACAGGTCTGTTGCCATGATCGGTGTGTACCTGTTTTCCTTCGGTGTCCTTTTCCAGCTGGTGACACTTCCGGTTGAATTCGATGCATCCAGACGCGCTCTGGTCATGCTGCAGGATTTCGGCATTCTTGGCCAGAACGAGGCACAGGGCAGCCGGGCGGTATTGAACGCAGCGGCGCTCACTTATGTCGCCTCCGCGGCAGCCTCTGTGCTGCAGCTTCTGCGTCTTCTCATGATCGTGAACGGCGGACGGCGCCGCAGATGAGCAGGGAGGAGAAAAGTGGCGCTAAGCGCCGCAAAGGAGTCCATAAAACAGAAAACCGAAGGGCAATCCGGGACGAGAGAGAAGTGGTCCTGCTTGCCCTTCTTTCGCATGAACAGAATCAGACTTTCAGTAATGTCCTGATCAGGCGCACGCTCGATCAATGCGGGGGTATGAACGCTTCAGAAAGGGCTTTTATCAAGCGCCTTCTGGAGGGGGTGATAGAGAGGAGGATGGAGCTTGATTCCAGGATCGAAGAGCTGACCGGACGCTCCGTCAACAGACTCCACCCCGCCATCCGGCAGATCCTCAGGATGGGAATTTATCAGATCTGCTACATGGACGCAGTGCCTGACAGCGCGGCCTGCAATGAATCAGTCCGCCTGGCCAAAAAGCACGGTCCGGCCCGCCTCTCCGGCTTTGTCAACGGAGTGCTCCGCAATGCGGTACGCCGGGAAGAGAAGGCACGGGAAGAGAGCGGCGGCAGCAAACCGCAGGAAGATGAACATATTTCCGGACACAGTGATCCGGGATATGATTCAGGAGATTTTGAGGAGAAGAGCTCCGCCGGCCAAAGTGCCCTTGCCCGGGGTGAAGAAGAGAAGATATCCCTTTCGGAAGATGCAGGACAGAACATAGAAAAGTCCCCCGCAGGCCCGGAAAGTGACTGGCTGAGAGATTCTTCACGCAAGTATTCGTCCCCCGGGTGGCTGGTACAGATGTGGGAGCAGGAACTGGGAAGAGAGGAAGCGGAGCTTCTTCTGGGTGCTCTTCTGGAAATCTTCCCCGTATCGGCAAGGATCAGATGCGGGGACAGTGAAAGCGACAGGCAGGACCTGCTGAGCTCGCTCCGACGTGCAGGCGTCACAGTGGAAAAAGGCAGATGGCATCCGGATAATATCCGTCTCCGGAAAACATCAAACCTCCGGAAGCTGCCGGGATTCGAGACCGGCCTCTGGACCGTGCAGGATGAGAGTTCCATGCTTGCTGTCGAGGCGGCAGGCCTGAAAGGAAATGAGACCGTATTTGATGTCTGCGCGGCTCCGGGAGGGAAGAGTTTCCTGGCGGCGGATCTGCTTGGCAAAAGGTCAGGACAGGCCGTGGACTCTGAAAATGCGGAGACCGGATCTGCCGGGAATCCGGGTATACAGACAGCCGGGGTGGTCTGTTCTTTTGACCTGACCAGGAAAAAAACAGAGAAAATCAGAGAGGGCGCCGGGCGCCTTGGCATAAAAAACATAATCATCAAAGAGAGGGACGCACGCGTCTTTTTCAAAGAAGATGAGGGCAGGGCGGACGTGGTCTTCTGCGATCTTCCCTGTTCGGGGCTGGGAGTCATCGGCAAGAAGAGAGATATCAAGTACCGGGCAAGTCTCGAGGGAATCGCTTCCCTGCAGAAACTGCAGCGGGAAATACTAAGGACGGCAGTCCGCTATCTGAAGAGCGGAGGAGTGCTGATCTACAGTACCTGCACGGTGAGCCGCATGGAAAACGAGGATAATGCGGCCTGGATCGAGTCGGAGCTCGGACTGACCCCTGACGATCTGCAGCCTTGCCTTCCCTGCCCCATTCCCGGTATCCGGGGGCACATGCTGCAGCTGCTGCCGCATGTGCATGGAACAGACGGCTTTTTTGTGGCCAGATTCCGAAAGAAATGATGTAAGCACTGTGAGAGCGCGGGATCCGCAAAGCGGGGCGCAGCTCTTATCACACACAGTCTGAGGCATGCGGCCCCGGAAATGAATGATGACCTGAAGGATGAACTTAAGGATGATCTGAAGGATAAACCGGAGGATGACCTGAAGGATTTTATTCTTCATCGCGCAGGACTCGCGAGCGAGTCTTGAATTGGAGAGAAAGCTTTTGGACAGATCAGAAAACACCGGGGTCAGACAGATTGATCCGGAAAAAGTGAATATGGCAGGGGAAGAAAGCGCTGCCCCGGGCGGCGGGGACAAGCTGTCCGCGGATCTCAAATCCATGTACCCGGAGGAACTGGCCGGCTTTGTGAAAGAGAAGGGCCTTCCCGCCTTTCGGGCGAAACAGCTTTTTAAGTGGATCCATGTTTCCCGGGCACGCGGATATGAGGAAATGACCGATCTGCCGGCAGGGCTGCGCAGGGAGCTGTCTGAAAAGTATCCGCTGGTGACAGCGAGGCAGGTCAAATGCCGTGTCTCTGCTGTGGACGGAACCCGCAAGTATCTGTTCGCCATGCCGGACGGATGTCTGGTGGAGAGCGTCTTCATGCGGTATCATTTCGGAAACAGCGTCTGTATTTCTTCCCAGGTAGGCTGCAGGATGGGATGCACTTTCTGCGCCTCCACTTTGCACGGACTGGTCCGCTCGCTCACGGCCTCGGAGATGCTGGAGCAGATTTATGCCATCGCCAGGGAGACCGGCGAGAGGATCTCGCATGTTGTGGTCATGGGGATGGGAGAGCCTTTTGACAATTATGACAATCTCATCCGCTTCCTCAGGCTCCTGACATGCCCGGAGGGAATGAATCTGAGTCAGAGGGGGATCACCGTGTCCACTTGCGGAATTGTACCCGGAATCCGGCGCTTTACCAAAGAGGGCATGCATATTACCCTGGCCCTTTCCCTGCACGCGGCAACGGATGAGCAGCGCAGGAGGATCATGCCTGTCGCCAACAGCTGGACAATTGCCGAACTGATGGAGGCATGCGGTGATTATTCCCGCGTGACCGGCCGCCAGGTCACTTTTGAATACAGCCTGATCCGGGGTATTAATGACAGCAGGGCGGACGCGCAGAATCTTGTAAAGCTGGCGAAACCGCTCAGGGCGCATATCAACCTGATCCCGGTCAACCCGGTCAGGGAACGCGGTTTCAGACACCCTGACAATGCCGGGGTGAAGGCCTTTAAAATGGAACTTGAAAAACATGGTGTAAATGTTAGTATTAGAAGAGCACTCGGAAAAGACATCGAGGGTGCCTGCGGTCAGCTGCGGAACAGGTATGCTGAGCAGGAAGAGACCGGAATCACTGCACGCGGCAGCGGGGCAGAGCGGTCAGTCTGAAGGAGGATGCGGGGAGAACCCGCGGTGCGGCGGCTGAATGGCCGGCATGCATCCGGGCAATCCCGATAAATGTACAGCCACAAGGGGATAAGAGAATGCCATCATCTTTTTCAATCACGGATACCGGTAGAAAGAGGAATATGAATCAGGATTATATTTTTACCAGCGACATTCCCGTCGGTCCTTTTCCTGATCTGTATATTGTCGCGGACGGTATGGGCGGCCACAATGCCGGTGATTATGCATCCAGATTCACAGTGGACTATGTCACATCCGCAGTCGCGGAAGCGGCCGATGATAATCCCGGGCGGGTCCTGGAAAACGCGGTCCGGGATGCCAACCGGGAACTGCGCGCGATTGCTGCCAGGGATCCTTCTCTCTTCGGGATGGGAACCACATTTGTCGCCGCTGTCGTCAGCCGGAACCGACTTCTTGCCGCCAATGTAGGAGACAGCAGGCTCTATATACTGCGTGAACCGTCCCGCATCAGACAGGTCACAGTCGACCATTCTCTGGTGGAGGAGATGGTCCGGGCGGGAAAACTGACCCGCAGAGAAGCCCGTCTCGTCCCTGACAGGAATATCATAACCAGGGCGGTCGGGGCCGAAGACAACATCACAGTCGATCTTTTCAGAGAGGAGATCATGGATGGGGATATCCTTCTCCTTTGTTCAGACGGGCTTACGACCATGCTCGAAGACGAACAGATCGCCGAGATCGTTTTTTCATACAGAAGCCTTGAAAAGGCTGCCGACAGGCTGATCTATGAGGCCAATATGGCCGGCGGAAAAGACAATATTTCTGTAATACTCGTCAACCCTTTTGATACAGGAAGCTGTTCGGGACTGCCCGGGTCCATACCCGGATGACAGCATTGTGCGTCCACGGATCGCCGCAATGAACCGGAACCGCGGCCTGCCTGAAGGATGGAGAGAAGATGATTAAAATAGGAATGCTGATTGCGGACCGCTACGAGGTGCTGGAAAAAGTGGGCACCGGAGGAATGTCCGATGTATATAAAGCAAAAGACCACCGCCTGAACCGGATGGTGGCTGTCAAAGTGCTCAAACAGGAATTTTCGGAAAACGCTACTTTTGTTTCCAAGTTCAGGGTTGAGGCACAGGCGGCAGCAGGTCTGATGCATCCCAATATCGTAAATGTCTACGATGTCGGGGAGGAAAAATCCAGTTACTACATCATCATGGAACTGGTGAACGGAATCACACTCAAGAAATATATTGAGAAAAAGGGAAGGCTGTCACCCAGAGAAGCGGTGACAGTCGCAATTCAGGTCGCGATCGGCCTTGCCGCCGCGCACCGCAATCATATCATCCACAGAGATATCAAACCCCAGAATATCATTATTTCCAAAGAGGGCAAGGTAAAGGTGACGGACTTCGGAATAGCCAAAGCCTCCACCAGCAATACCATTACCTCCAATGTGATGGGGTCTGTCCATTATACGTCTCCCGAACAGGCGCGCGGCGGATTCAGCGATGAAAAGAGCGACGTCTATTCACTGGGCGTCACACTCTTTGAGATGCTGACGGGGCGTGTTCCCTATGAGGGGGACACGACGGTCGCCATTGCTCTCAAGCATATTCAGGAACCCTTTCCCGATCCCCGGGAGCTGGTGCCGGACCTGCCCTACAGCGTTCAGCAGATCGTGTTGAAATGCTGCGAGAAGAGCCCGGACATGCGGTATCAGAATATGGAAGAACTTGCCTCTGATCTGAGACGTTCTCTGAACGATCCCGACGGAAAATTTGTCAGCCGCGTGCAGGATGACAACATGGCGGACACCCGCGCCATGAGCACTGCGGAAAGAGAGGAAATAAGGAGAAAAGCCTCTGCCGGCGCAGTGGAAGCGGCGCAGTCCGCCCCGCAGGCAGCTCCCTCCGCAAAAAGCGGTCCGGATATGGCCGGGGAAATCAAAAACGGGAGCGGGCCGGTCAAGGCTGAGGATGATCAGGAAAAAACAGCAGAGGATCAGACACAGGAAGCGTACGGTGATGAGGAAGAAGAGGGCGAACGCCGCCTTGACCGCATCATCCAGGTACTCTCTATAGTCGCGATTCTTGTGATCTGTGCTGTTTTTGTCTTTGTCATTGTGAACCGCAGGAAGGCACCTGCGGATAAGATCGAGGAAACCACAGCGCCTGTGGGAACTGTCAGCGGGCCGGAGGATCAGGATTCTGCGCAGAACCAGCCCGATCAGAACGCGGATGTCAATACCAGCATGGTCAGGATGCCGGCTGTTATCGGGAGTTCTCTGGAAGAGGCGCAGAAAGTGCTTGAAAACGCCGGTCTGAGATCCGAGGTCTTTTATGGCGTGTCCGATACCTATGGCGAAGGTATTGTCATGGACGCCGGAGTGCCGGAGGGCCAGGAAGTCGCTGCCGGGTCAACAGTCTCACTGACAGTAGCCAGAATCGAGAGAGTCGCCGCGCCGGATGTCACGGATTTTGCCAGGGAAGAAGCGGAGACGACCCTCCGGCAGACCGGCCTGACTCCTGTGGTACAGGAGGAATATTCGGACGAAACGGATGCCGGATATGTGACCGGACAGACGCCCGAGGGAGGCGCGGAGATCCCTGTGGGATCGGAAGTTACGATCTATGTCAGCAAGGGTCCGGACCTGAGCGGACTTGTCCAGGTTCCCAATCTTCTGGGAATGACTGAACAGCAGGCTGCTTCGGAACTGCTCAAGGAAGGTCTTGTGGCGGGCGAGACAACGGTTACGGATACCAGCGGACGCTACGCGCCCAACACGGTAATCGGACAATCGATTGAAAAAGGCGAATATGTCGAAGATGGAACCCAGGTGGATCTGGAAATCAGCGGGGAACCTCTCTACTCGTATTCGGAGGAGATCAAGGGACCTCTCCGCAGTGAGGACCCTGACTATAAGGAGGGAACCCCTGTCACTTTGAGCATTGTGACAGATGGGGACAATTCCGAGGAAATCCTCAATGCCACCACGACCACATTCCCCTTCCAGGTATCCCTCACGGGTATCTCAGCCGCAAAAGGAACCCTCTATATGACCTACACGAATGTCGTTGAGGAGGAAGCTTCTGACGCCGGAGCTACGGCAGAATGGGCTGCTGAGACCAATGTGTATGAAGAATCAAAGGAAATCGTCAGGAAGCTGAACTTTACCAAAGAATAAAGAAATCAATTCCTGAACAGGCAACAGGATTATAGACAAGGATTATAGACAAGGATTATATACGGAAAAATTCCGGAGCAGAAAAACCGGATAAAAAACAGAGAAGAATACGTCTGATGCCGGGATAAAAGCCGGATTGGCGGGGATGATCCAGTCAATCTGCAGGTATATCCTGGAACAGCGGGCCTTGCGTCGTGACAGACAGGACAGGAGAACGGCAGGAAGGAGTATGAAGGGAAAGATCATAAAAAGCATCGCAGGGTTTTATGAGGTCCACACCGGCGATAATATTTACAGATGCCGTGCCAAGGGAATTTTCCGGGCGCTCGGCAAGAAGCCTCTCGTCGGAGATGACGTGGAGATCGATATCACTGATACTGTCAGTGTCCCCATGGAGGGAAATGTGCGGGAGCTTCTGCCCAGAACCAATGCCCTGGTCCGCCCCAATGTGGCCAACGTAGATCAGGCTCTGCTGATTTTTGCCATTACACACCCTGCTCCCAGCTACAATATGCTGGACCGCTTTCTGATCACAATGCAGGAAAAGGAACTCGATGCCATTCTCTGCTTTACCAAACGCGACCTTGCAACTGAGGAGGAGATCCATGAGCTCAGGGAGACCTACGAGGCCTGCGGATGTACTGTCCTTTTTATCAGCAGCTTTATTCCGGAGACCCTGGGACAGGTGAAGGAAATCCTGCGGGGGAAGACCACTGTGCTGACCGGCCCCAGCGGGGCGGGAAAGTCTACTCTGATCAATATGCTCTGTCCGGACGCAAACATGCAGACCGGAGAACTGAGCCGCAAGATCCGGAGGGGAAAAAACACGACAAGGCATGTGGAGCTGCTCGCGGCGGGAGAGAGTACTTATCTGGTGGATACTCCGGGATTTACATCTTTGTGGGTGCAGGATATAGAACCTGACCGCCTCCACTACTATTATCCGGAATTCGAAAAGTGGGAGAGCAAATGCAGATTCAACGGCTGTATCCATATCAACGAACCGGACTGCGCCGTCAAGGCGGCTCTGGAAGACGGAAAGATCAGCCGCATCCGCTATCGCAATTACTGTGAGATCTATGAGGAACTGCGCGGACGCAGGCCTGTATATACAAAAAAGTAAAAAAACAGGACCCCGCCTGCGGGGCCTGCGCGATAAAGAAAGCAAAGATTCAGGATCCGTCTGCGGAGACTGCGCCATGAAAAGTACAGTCAGTGAGAAGATTTCTGTCTCCTCACACAGGATGACTGACAGGTATATAAGAGATGAATAAGCGTGAAGTCAGGATCGTGAGGATCCTGCAGAAAATGAAGGAAAACCCGTTTGTGTCAATCGCGGAACTGGCAGAGGATTTTTCCGTATCACAGATGACGATTCGCAGGGATCTTCAATTCATTGAAAATAACGGATTGAATCGCACGGGAAACAGGCCTGCGCGCATGGCTGACCGGAGTGGAAGCACAGGCTCTTCCCCGGCAGCTGCAGTCCCCTCCGGCATCTCAGCTTACCTTTCCGGAGCAGGGGCGCAGGAGCAGGACGCAGGAAATTCCTATGTTTACGGGGATGAGGAATGTCGCTGCGTTGAGGAAAAACGGCGCATCAACGCTTTTGCCGTGACCCTTTTGAAGCCGGGTGATGTCATTGTGCTTGATTCCGGGACTACCGCGGGAATGATGCCGGAGATGATCCCGGATGATCTTCCCCTTACTGTGATCTGCTACAGTTATTACATTGTCTCCAAACTCTGCGACAAGCCCAATATAAGGCTGATCCTTGCAGGAGGCTACTATCACAGAAATACAAGAATTTTTTCTTCCGAAGAGGGAGTCAGGTTTATGCGCCAGCTGCGGGCACAGAAAGTTTTTCTCTGCGCCTCCGGAATTCACGCTGAAATGGGCCTGACCTGTACAGACCAGTACATAGGAGACCTGAAAAGGGCGGCAATCTCCATGTCTCTTGAGAAGATCCTGATCACGGATTCCACAAAGTTCGGCAGGGTCGATCCGGGGTATTTCGCCGCAATTGAGGATATGGACAGGATCATCACCGATACGGGTATCACGGATGAGTGGAAAGACCTGATCCGGGCAAAGCAGATCAGACTGGATATTGTGTGATCCTGCGTGATCTTCACCTGTACCGGGAGACACACTCTGCGGTCATAGCGGTGGAGTGACCTGATCCGCACCGGGACCGGGAGAGGCAGATGCACTGGGCTGAATATTGACTAAGGAGCGGTGTAATCCGTGTCGGCACCGGGAGAAAAGACGGCTGTTCAGCCGGTACGCGGCAAAGGGGACTTATGGAAAAACTGCGCTGCGTTGTTGAACGCATCACCTATCATAATGAATTGAACGGATACTCAGTGATCCGATGCAGGGCTAAGGGATTCGGCGAGCTGGTGACTGTTGTAGGCCTTATGCCGGAAGTGCATGTGGGCAGCGTTCTGGTCCTGGGAGGCTCCTGGAAGATCGACCCCAGGTACGGAAGGCAGTTTACTGCCGAAACATTTGAGGAGACTCTGCCCGCAACTGTATATGGAATCGAAAAATATCTCGGGAGCGGCCTGATCAAAGGGGTCGGTCCCGAGTTTGCGCGAAGGATCGTGAAGGAGTTCGGCAGAGATACTCTTGAAGTGATCGAGACGGATCCCGACAGGCTGATGAGCGTGCCCGGAATCGGAAAGGCCAGGGTCGAACAGATCAGAAACAGCTGGCAGGAGCAGCGCGAAGTCAAAAATATCATGCTCTTTCTACAGGAGCACGATGTGAGCACAAGCCATGCGACCAAGATCTACAAGACTTACGGAAACGAAAGTATCGGGATCGTCCGGGAAAACCCCTATCGCCTGGCCGATGATGTCTGGGGGATCGGCTTTCGCACGGCTGACCTTATTGCGGAAAAAATGGGCTTCGGGCACGAGCGCTATGCCCGTCTCAGAAGCGGCCTGCTCTATACGCTGAACCGCCTTGCGGATGACGGCCACTGCTACGCGACCAGAGCCATGCTTCTGGAAAAAGGGACAGAGCTTCTGGAGGTAGAGGACAATGTTCTGTCCATGACACTGGATGAAATGATCCGCAGCAGGGATGTCATCGTTCAGCCGCCTCTCTCTGATGCCGGTCAGTCTCTGATGCCGGCTGATTTCATGCAAAGCGGTACTGCTCAGCTTGAAACTATAAGGCCTGAAACGAAGCAAAGCGGTACTGCGCAGGTTGAAACTATTAGGCCTGAAACGAAGCAAAGCGGTACTCCGCGGTCTGACAGGATGCCGGCCGATGCAATGAGGGCAGATCTGGCGCAGGGAGTTTTTTCACCTGCTGATTCGAAGCCTGACAATGCCATCTACCTGCCTCCTTTCTTTTTCGCGGAGAAGGGTTCCGCCAGACGTCTGGCAGCTATTTTCCGGAACAGGCAGGGAATCCATGTCGATGCAGAAGGCCTGGAGGACCGGGTCGCGGCCCGTACAGGAATGCACTATGACGAGGTGCAGATGAAGGCGATCCTCATGGCTGTGCAGAGCAAGATCCTGGTTCTCACCGGAGGACCCGGAACCGGAAAGACGACGACCACGCTCGGTATTATAGGTGCTTTCCGGGAGGCCGGGGCAAGGATCCTTCTGGCTGCGCCCACGGGGCGCGCGGCAAGGCGGCTGGCCGAGACGACAGGGATGGAGGCAAAGACGATTCACCGCCTGCTGGAGATGAAGCCTCCAGAGGGATACCGCAAAAACGAGGAGGAGCCTCTGCAGGGAGATGTGCTGATCGTGGATGAGTGCTCCATGATTGACCTGCTTCTTTTTTACAATCTTCTGAAGGCCGTTCCGGACACCATGACCATAATCCTTGTGGGGGATATAGACCAGCTTCCCAGTGTCGGTGCGGGAAATGTCCTCAGAGACATTATAGATGCAGGCTGCTTTCCTGTTGTCCGTCTGACCCGTATCTTCAGACAGGCCAGGACCAGCAGGATCATTACCAATGCTCACAGAATCAATGAGGGGCACATGCCGGATATTTCCAACGGGAAAAACAGCGATTTCTTTTTTACGGATATGGACCGTATGGCAGAGAAACTAAGCGCTCAGCAGGGCAGGACGGTGGAGCCGGCGGAGGCCGCTCTCCGGACCATCCTCGACCTGGTCAAAAACAGACTGCCCCGATATTATCGGATCCCGCCCGCGGAAATCCAGGTCCTCACACCTATGCAGCGGGGGATCATAGGTGCCTCAAATCTCAATCAGGAACTGCAGAAAGCCCTTAACCCCGCTCAATCCGCAGGCCCCGGTCTGCGCAGGGGCGGGTTTATTTTCCGGTCCCGGGATAAGGTCATGCAGATCCGCAACAATTACGACAAGGAAGTCTTCAACGGGGACATCGGCGTCGTGCAGGCAGTGGACGCGCAGGAGAGAAATCTGACAGTGCAGTTTGACGACAGGTGCGTGGTCTACGACGTGTCGGAACTGGACGAGCTGGTTCTGGCCTATGCCGTGACCATTCATAAATCCCAGGGTTCGGAGTATCCTGTTGTCGTAATGCCTGTCCTCATGAACCACTATATTATGCTGCAGAGGAACCTGATCTATACCGGTATAACCCGGGCGAAGAAGGCCCTTGTGGCAGCGGGCACCAGGAAAGCGCTTGCCTACGCTGTCCGGAATGTGACCGTTCAGAGGAGAAATACCATGCTGAGCGCGCGGATCAGTTTAGAACTGTCAAAGGAATGAAGCCGGCGCTCCGCAAGACCCGGGCAGACCTCTGGAAAGGGGAGCCTGTCCGAAAGTGCCGCAGGCTGCAAAGCTGTATGTTCCGTTTGTGTTGTTTAAAAAACTGTACATATGGGAAGATCTACACGTTTGTTTTTTGGCATATACACAGTCTTCGGCATCGTGTTTCGGGGAGTGTGGACAATATTGAAAACAATTTCATATTACTTATTGCAAGAGCAAAAAGAAATATGGTAATATTTTGCTAAAGTATCTGTTAGCTGCATGCATCGGTTATTCGGGCAGCATTTTTTCCTGCAGGGGGGTTTTGGTATTTTATAGCAGGAAGGGGAGAGCCAGGCAGTGGTTGATAAACGGGATGCTTCAAAAAAGTCTTGATTTGAAATTTGATTTTTAATCATGAAAGAAGAGGAGGATCGTCTTATGAACAGTCTGGATAACTGTATCAATTACCTGCTTACCGGAGCTCAACATACTGTGTTTCAGTACATGAAAAAGAATCTCAACAAGTTTGACATCACACCTATTCAATATGGTGTCCTGGGATGTATATGGGAATTCGATATGCACAATCCCAAGGAAATTGCGGCGCATCTGGGGGTTGAGAACTCGACTATTTCAGGCATCCTTGAGAGGATGGAGAACAAGGGCCTGATCAGGAGGATGATTGACAGTACCGACAGAAGGTTTATCCATATAGAACTGACAGATCTTTCCAAGAGCCTGGAAGTCCCTGTGCGGACAGTGGTGACTGAAGTTGATAACAATGTTCTGGCTCAGTTCAGTGAAGATGAGATCAATACACTGAAGGACATGCTGCGCAGGATCTACGCACAGGAAAAGTGATTATTAAGAGAGTTTCTGCCTGTCCCGGTTCTTTGCCGGGAACCGGGGGAATTAGTTATTTGAGGATGAGAGTTTACTCTCATCCTTTTTTTCTTACGTCACGGCCCTGCACTGATATTTTTCCCCTTGCGTCGGACACGCACCCTGCAGTGATATTTTCCCCCTTGCGCCGGACACGGGCGGGCCGTGATATTTTCCCCCTCGCGTCGGACACGGGCGGGCCGGGGCAGAGAGCGGCGAGTCCGCCCCTTCCCGGTCAGGACTCTCATTTTTTCCCGCGAAGATGATTTTTAAAGTAATATTAGACTCATAGGGAGGTGCTTGGAAAAAATGAATATTGTTGTATGTGTAAAACAGACTCCGGAAGCCGGCAGGGGGGAACTGGACCGTTTTTCGGGAACTGTGAAGAGGACAGAAGGGCGTCAGGTCATCAACCCTTTTGACCTTTATGCAATGGAGGCGGCACTCAGGCTTCAGGAGCAGGATCCATCCACAAGGATCATAGCGGTCAGCATGGGACCTGAATCTGCCGGGAGTGTCCTGCGCGACTGTATTGCTCTCGGGGCTGATACGGGATATCTGGTGACTGATCCTTCTTTTGCCGGATCAGATGTCAGAGGAACAGCTCATGTGCTGGCGAGGGCCATCTGTGTGATCGGGCAGCTCGAGCATATTCAGATCGATGCTGTCTTCTGCGGCGCGAAGACGATTGACGGGGGTACATCCATGCTGGGTCCGGAACTTGCGACCATTCTGGGCTATCCACGGGTGACCTATGCTCTTCAGTGCTCATTTAATGACGGAAGTTTTACTGTGGAAAAAGAGGACGACAGGGGCAACAGGATCTATTCTGTCGGGACGCCCTGTCTTTTAACCTTTACCAAGGCTTCTTTCCCGGTACGCTACCCCGCGATTTCCCGCATTCTGGAAGCGGAGAGCGCGCAGCTGCCGGTTTTGAGCGCCGCGGATCTGGACGCTGTGTCCTGCGGGACACAGGAGGATACACAGAGCTGGCGGAAATATGCCGGCCTGAATGGCAGCGCTCTTCATGTAGAGGATGTCAGGTACAGAAAGCTTGAGAAAAAAAGCCAGATTATCGAGGACCCGGATCCTGCCCGTGCTGTAGCGGAGCTCTCACAGATCTTATACTCGAAAAATATACTTTGAGGAGGGCGCGGTATGAAAAGAGAAGTGTGGGTATATCTTGAGTCATCCGAAGACGGAAAGCTCTCTTCGGGATCAAAGGAGCTGCTGGCACAGGGAAAGACGATCGCGTACATGTCAGCGCCGGGGAAGACCGGACTGCGCGGAATCCTGGCGGGAGGCTGTGCCGGTAAGCTGGAAGATGCTGCCCGGGAAGCCTTGCTGAACGGAGCAGGGGAGGTAACAGTCATCGAGGGAGAAGAACTGGATACGTTCAGCCCTGAGTGCTATTCGGACGCAGTAGCGCAGCTGCTGGCCAGACCCTCCGAAAACAGCCCTTCAGTCATGCTCTTTGGCAGAAGTCCCGAAGGAATGGACCTGGGGCCGGCCCTTGCCGCCCGCCTCAATGCCGGTATGCTCTCGGACTGCGTGGATGCCTCGCCTGCGGCGGACGGAATAGTCTGGGAGCGCCATGCCTTTGGCGGGACAGCAGTTGCCGCCCTGAAATTCAGGGACGGAGATCTTCCCCTTGTCTCAGTGCGGCCTGGCAGTCTGGCCGCAGAAAAGGAAACAGGAAAAACAGTAGAAGAGTGCCATCCTGCCGGCGGGAACTGCCATGGAATTGACAGCTTTTCTTATGTACCTGTCCGGAAAATCAGGCGTCCTTCCCTGATCAGAGTCATGGAAGCCGCCAGCATGCGCGGCGCTGATATAGGGAGCGCGGATGTGATCGTGGCAGGCGGCAATGGAGCAGGGCCGGAAGGATTTGCGCTCATTCAGGAACTGGCAGACCTGCTTCACGGCGCGGTCGGGGCTTCCCGTATAGCGGTGGACAAAGGATGGGCACCTCACAGCCGTCTCATAGGGCAGAGCGGCAGGACAGTAGCGCCCCGCCTCTATATCAACTGCGGTATCTCGGGATCAGTTCAGCACATCGTCGGTATGAGGGACGCAGCCTGCGTCGTCTCGATCAACAAAGACCCCAGGGCTCTGATCTTCAATGTATCCGACTACGGGATCGTCGGTGACCTGCACCGGGTCCTTCCGGAAATGATCACGGAGATCCGCAGAAGCAGGAACTGAGGTAAATCCAGGACGGAAGCCTTTCTAAATACAGAAGGAAGACTGCCCTTTCTTAACACAGGACGGAAGCCTTACCTTTCAATCCACAGGACGGAGTACTTTGCATACAGGACAGAATATCCTGCCAAAAAAGAGAGATGTATGTTCCTGACCCTGCAGCATTCCTGTCATACTGACCCCCGTTCTTCTTTTAATTATGCACAAAAACAGGGGGACAGTTTGTTAGTATTTGCCAAAACATCAACAATTCAAAGGGAAAGGTTGTTCTGTTTGTGGAAATGTGCTAAAATTAATGCAAAATTATGCAGGCGTATATTTTTGCGAACAAATATTTAGCGAACTAAGTATTTGTTCTTAAATTTTGTTCAGCCTGCGATTTACTGCCACATGAAAGGAGGAGTTGGTAACAATGAATCTGGGTATCCTTGTTTTGCTTCTTGCCTTAATACTTTTTGGTGTTCTGGCATTCCTTCAGGATTCCCGTTGAGATATCTGTTTTTGCAGGCGTCATCTCCTCTACGATCCTGATGTGGAAAAGAGTCCCGGGCGGAATCAAGGAGTGGCTCAAGGTTTTCAACAAGGGCGCGGCGGACTCCGGTGTTTCCATCCTGAACACTGCCATCGTCGTCGGCTTCGGCGGAATCGTCCAGAAGACACAGGGCTTCCAGGATCTGGTGGCAACCCTGAAGACCTGGCACATTTCTCCCCTTGTATTCGTCATGCTGACTGTAGCGATCTGCGCAGGTGCCTGCGGTTCCGCTTCCGGCGGTATGGGCGTTGCCTTCAACGCGCTAAAGGACACCTACATTGAGCTCGGAGCCAACCTCCAGCATGTCCACAGGATCGCCGCCATCGCGGCCGGTACTCTGGATACACTGCCTCACCAGGGCGCGCAGATCACCCTGCTGGGTATCTGCAAGATGACTCATAAAGAGGCATATTTTGATATCTTCGTCACTCAGATCGCGATTCCCTTCATTGCCTGCTTTATCTTCATCGCCTGCTGCGGAATGGGAATGTGACAGGCAGTAACCCGGATCCGGGACCATGGACTTTTCTTCATGGCTGATACAACAGGGCATACCGTAACATTACGCCCTGCCTTTCCTGCGTTTTTTAGCTGATTATTTATCGAATAAAAATTGCCTGTAAAGGCGGTTGGTCAGTTTACTAAAATCGCCAAAGAGTGTATTATTAATATGTGCAACAGCTGTCTTTCAAAGGACAGTAAATATATAGGATTCCGGAGCGTTTACCGCGTCCGGATCCTGACAACATCATCACGGGAATCCATTGCGGAGTCCAAATATCCAAAGGAGGAAAAAAATGGAATTCAAGAACTTACTGGTTGAAATCGAGGATGGTATTGCGGTAGTTACAATCAATCGTCCCAAGGCCCTCAATGCTCTTAACAGCGAGACACTTGCTGAGCTGGATGCCTGCTTCGCAGAGATCGAAGCTAATCCTGAAGCAAAGGTTCTGATCCTGACCGGCTCCGGCCAGAAGTCCTTCGTCGCCGGCGCTGACATCTCCGAGATGGTCAACGGCTCCGCTCCTGAAGGCCGCACCATGGGCCTGCTTGCCCGCGTAGCTTTCAAGCGCCTTGAGGATATGGAAAAGCCCACCATCGCTGCAGTCAACGGCTTCGCTCTGGGCGGCGGCTGCGAGATATCCATGTCCTGCGACGTCACCCTGGCTTCCGACAATGCCAAGTTCGGTCAGCCTGAGGCAGGCCTGGGCATCATCCCCGGCTTCGGCGGCACACAGAGACTTCCCCGCCTGACCAACAAGAAGATCGCGAAAGAGCTCATCTTCGGCGCTGACATCATGATCGGTGCAGAGGAAGCTATGCGCATCGGCCTTGTAAACCATGTCTATCCTCAGGATCAGCTCATGGATGAGGCCAAGAAGCTGGCTAAGCACTTCATGCTCAGCTCCCCTTACAGCATCGCTCTGGCTAAGCAGGCAATCAATGTCGGCCTTGATGTTGACCTCGATGCCGGCCTGAAGCTTGAGGCCAATATGTTCGGTCTGTCCTTCGCAACACACGACAAGAAGGAAGGCATGACCTGCTTCCTCGAGAAGAGAATGAAAGAGAGAAAGTTCATCGGCAAGTAATTTCCGAAGGCAGGATCTCCTGATTCAGGGCTCACGTCCGTATCCCGGCTGAGGCTGCGGATACTGTGTGAGGATGAATAAAAATTTGAGCAGATATATCCATAAAAAATATGGACTGCGTGAATTACGCCGCCGCAGGAATGCCTGCAAGCGCCTGCGGCGGTTTTTTCATAAGCTGTGCGGCTGTACACGAATTATTAGACGGGTGAATCATGATTACAGGCAGTTTTTTTGTTCTCAATAATTGCCGGTTTGGTTCATGCCTGTAGTTGTGATCCGCATTGCAGATTTATATGAATAAGATTTGGAGGAGTATTTAGCAATGTCAGTTAAACCTATTATCAGCGCAGCGGAAGCCGCAAAGTTTGTACAGGATGGCATGACTTTTACCACATCCGGTTTCGTCGCATGCGAGATGCCCGAGTCCCTCAGCAAAGCTCTGGAGAAGAGCTTCCTTGAGAACGGTCATCCCCGTGATCTGACCCTTTTCTACGCAGCTGCACAGGGCAATCGTGACGGCAGCGGAGCTGACCATTTCGCACACGAAGGCATGCTCAAGAGAGTCATCGGCGGTCACTACAACATGGTTCCCGAACTGGGCAAGCTGATTTTTGCCAACAAGCTGGAAGCCTACAACCTGCCTCAGGGTACACTGTCCGAGCTCTGCCGCGACATCGCTGCTCACAAAGTAGGCACCATCACCCACGTCGGCATGAACACCTTCTGTGATCCCCGTCTTCAGGGCGGAAAGCTCAATGACATCACCAAGGAAGACATCGTAGAGCTCGTCAACATCGGCGGCGAGGAGAGACTGCTCTACAAAGCATTCCCGATCCAGGTCGGCTTTATCCGCGGTACCTTCGCAGATGAGCACGGTAACGTGACGCTGGAGCGTGAGTGCTGCACCAACGAGGCAACATCTCTCGCAGCAGCTGTCCACAACAGCGGCGGCAAGGTCATTGTCCAGGTTGAGAAAGTTGTCGAGTCCGGCAATCTGGACCCCCGCCTTGTCAAGATCCCCGGCATCTATGTCGACGCGATCTGTGTTGCAGAGTGCGAAGAAGATCAGGCGCAGTGCCAGGGCACACCCGGCTTCGATCCCAGCATGAACGGCGACATCCGCATCCCTCTGGGCGCAATTCCTGCTCCCAAGCTCAGTGCCAAGAAGATCATGGGCCGCCGTGCAGCCATGGAGCTGGAAGCGGACAAGGTCGTCAACCTGGGCATCGGCGCTCCCGAATTCGTCTCCGCAGTTGCGAACGAAGAGGGCATCGGCGACTACATGACCCTGACCGTTGAGGCAGGCCCCATCGGCGGCGTTCCTCAGGGCGGCAACAAGTTCGGCGGCTCCATCAACGTCGAGGCGATCCTGGATCAGCCTTATCAGTTCGACTTCTACGATGGCGGCGGTGTTGACCTTGCCTTCCTGGGTCTTGCAGAGTGCGACAAGCACGGCAACATCAATGTTTCCAAGTTTGGCCCCCGTCTTGCAGGCTGCGGCGGATTCATCAACATCACACAGAATGCAAAGAAGGTCTTCTTCATCGGTACCTTCACGGCCGGCGGCCTGAAGGAGCACTGCGAAGACGGCAAGCTGATCATTGATCAGGAAGGCCGCCAGAAGAAGCTCATCGACACAGTCGAGCAGATCACTTTCTCCGGCGAGTACGCCAACAAGACCGGCCAGCCCGTTATGTACATCACAGAGCGCGCTGTCTTCAAGCTCGAGAAGGACGGCATCCATCTCATTGAGATCGCGCCCGGCATCGACCTGCAGACCCAGATCCTCGACATGATGGACTTCGCTCCCATCATTCCCGAGGGCGGTCCCAAGCTTATGGATGAGCGCATCTTCCGCGATGAGCCCATGGGCCTTAAATAATTGACGGTCTTCAGACCGCGCCTGCGCAGGCCTTTTCAGGATTTCCGCCCATTGACGGCGGCTGTCCCCGGCAGGGCTTAAGCGCAATGTTCATAGCCACAAATATGCCGGGAACCTGTACGGACAGGTTTCCCGGCATGATTGCGGATACAGGCAGATACAGGCAGGGATATACTGGATCTGTCAAAGCAGGTAATAATGCATACAAAACTTAGGGCTATGCTTATTGCCGCAAATATTTTTATGTGCTGACATGGCAGTTCCTGCGGATATTCGGGATATCATGCCTCTTTGGGCAGGGCTGAGCCGTGTTTTACTCTGAAGGGGCAGGGTGCCTTCTGCTGTCAAAATATGCAGAAGCCGGCTTGGAATTTACCGGGTCAGCATATGAAAGGGTTTTTACAAGTAATGTTACAGATGTTTATGGAAAGGAGTAATTATGGATTTCAAGTTTACTGAAGAGCAGCTGAAGATTCAGCAGATGGCAGCGGATTTTGCCAAAAATGAACTGGCTCCCACAATTCTTGAGCGCGACGAGAAGGGCGAGTTCCCGACCGAGCTGTTTAAGAAATACGGCAAGACCGGCGCCTATGGTCTTCCTTATCCCAAGGAAGTGGGCGGTCTTGGCGGCAGCTATATGAGCTATGCTCTGTCCGTCATGGAGCTCTCCAAAGTTGATGCGGCATTCGGCATCATCTATTCTGTTGATACTTCTCTGTATGGCGGCTCCATCATGAATTCTTCCGCTCCCATCGAGATCAAGAAGAAATTCCTCGAGCCCATCACTTATGGTGAGAAGATCGGTTCCTTCGGTCTGACTGAGCCCGGCGCAGGCTCCGATGCTGCAGGCTGCAAGACTGTCGCTGTCCAGGACGGAGACGAGTGGGTGATCAACGGTTCCAAGTGCTTCAACACCAACGGCCCCGTTGCTGATTTCACTGTCATCTATGCTCTGACCGATCCCGCTCTGGGAACCAAGGGCATGGCAGCGTTCGTAGTCGAGAAGGGCACACCCGGATTCACCGTCGGCCGTGTCGAGAACAAGATGGGTATCCGTCAGGCACAGGTCTCCGAGATGCATCTGGAGAACGTCCGCGTTCCCGCTGAGCAGATGATCGCAAAGCCC
>Ga0256407_10004147_pt1 | contig 24605 bp, 19 predicted proteins | sample RumenRJG_04DNA_FD_193489 | JGI IMG/M metagenome (GOLD analysis project Ga0256407, IMG submission 193489) | Bovine rumen microbial communities from Lethbridge, Alberta, Canada - RJG_04 | ecosystem: Host-associated > Mammals > Digestive system > Stomach > Rumen | place: Canada: Alberta... | reverse complement strand
TTCCGAAACATGAAAAACTTCCGAAACAGGAGAAGCTCCCGAAGCAGGAGAAGCTCCCGAAACAGGAGAAACTTCCCAAGGCGCAGAAGCTTCCGAAAGCACCGAAGATCCGCCGGGACGAAGGAGCGGTGGTGAAGATCATCCCGCTGGGCGGCCTGGAACAGATCGGAATGAATATTACGGCCTTCGAGTACGGAGACAGCATCGTCGCAGTGGACTGCGGCATCGCGTTCCCTTCGGAGGATATGTACGGCATCGACTGCGTGATCCCGGACATCACCTATCTGAAGGACAATGCCTCCAAGGTAAAGGGATTTGTGATCACCCACGGCCATGAGGACCACATCGGCGCACTGCCCTATATCCTGAAGGACCTGAATGTGCCTGTCTATTCCACAAGACTGACGATCGCGCTGATCCGCCACAAGCTGGAGGAGCACCGCCTGGCGGACTCCGCAAAGCTGTTCGTCGTGAACCACGGGGATACGGTCCCGCTCGGCGACTTTAATGTGGAGTTCATCAAGACGAACCACTCGATCTCCGACAGCTCCGCACTGGCGATCTTCTCGCCTGCCGGAGTGATCTTCCACACCGGAGATTTCAAGATCGATTACACGCCGGTCTTCGGAGAAGCCGCAGACCTGCAGCGGATGGCGGAACTCGGGAAAAACGGCGTTCTCGCGCTGCTCTGCGATTCCACCAATGCGATCCGTCCGGGATTTACCATGTCGGAGCGCACGGTCGGCAGGACCTTCGACATGATCTTCTCGGAACACCAGAAGAACAGGATCATCGTGGCGACCTTTGCCTCCAATGTGGACCGTGTGCAGCAGATCATCAACACCGCGTACCGGTTCGGCAGAAAAGTCGTGGTGGAAGGCCGTTCCATGGTGAATGTCATCGGTATCGCCAACGAGCTTGGATACATTTCGATCCCTGAGGGAACACTGATCGATATCGAGCAGCTGAAGAATTATCCGCCGGAAAAGACAGTGCTGATCACCACAGGCTCCCAGGGAGAGAGCATGGCAGCTCTGTCCCGGATGGCCAGCGGAATCCACCGCAAGGTGACCATCACCCCGAACGATGTGATCATCATGAGCTCCCATCCCATTCCCGGAAACGAGAAGGCGGTGGACAAGGTCATCAATGAGCTTTCCATCCAGGGAGCGGAAGTGATCTTCCAGGACACACATGTCTCCGGACATGCCTGCGCCGAGGAGATCAAGCTGATGTACTCCCTGCTGCGCCCGAAGTTCGCACTCCCGGTGCACGGTGAATACCGTCACAGAAAAGCGCAGGTGGAGCTGGCGGAGGCCGTGGGCGTTCCGAAGGAAAATATCCTTTTCATGTCCACAGGCGATGTGGTGGAACTGACAGCATATTCCTGCAGGATCACAGGACGTGTGCAGGCCGGCGGCATCATGGTGGACGGACTGGGCGTCGGCGACGTGGGCAATGTGGTCCTGAGAGATAGACAGAATCTTGCCCAGAATGGTATCATGATCGTGACTATTGCACTGGAACGCGGAACGAACCGCCTCATCGCCGGTCCGGAGATCGTCTCCAGAGGGTTTATTTATGTCAAGGAGTCCGAGGACCTGATGGAGGAAGCGAGAATGATCGCGCAGACAGCGGTGGAGGACTCTCTGAGCGCGAGGGTGAGCGACTGGACCAAGCTGAAAGGGATCCTCAGGGATGAGCTTTCAGATTTCTTCTGGAAGCGCATGAAGCGGAACCCGATGATACTTCCGATCGTTATGGGAATCGACTGAGAACATGGGAAAGACGACACGAGGTTCGGAACAACTGAACAGGCTTTCCTCGGGCATGATGGTGATCGCGGCACGCATCCTGATCTACACGCTCCTCCTTCTGGTCCTGTACCGCGGTGTCACAGCCGCCTACAGTTTCGGCTACGAACTGTTTTACAGCCAGAGCGCGGAGGAGGCGCCCGGCAGGGAGATCCGGGTCACCATCCCGCAGAATGCGGACACCGCGCAGGCGGCGGAGCTGCTCCTTAAAAAGGGACTGATCCGCAGCACGGCCTCGTTCCGTGCCCAGGCGGCTTTTTTCGGCCTGACGGTGAAGCCCGGCAGCTATCTCCTGAACACGTCGGAGACAGTGAAGGAGATCCTGGAGGAGCTGAACGCCGGGCCTGACAGCAGCCAGGAGGGGAAAAAGTGACCCGTGACACAAGGATCCGGGAATATATCGATTCCCTGGATCCGGGCAATGACGCGGTGACGGAGGAGATCCGCAGGGAAGCCGTGCGGAACGAGGTCCCGGTGATGAGAAGGGACACGGAGGCGCTGCTGAAGACCGTCATCGCGATGATCCGCCCGGAGCGGATCCTGGAAGTGGGAGCCGGCGCCGGGTACTCCGCCATTGTGATGGCGAAAGCCGCGCCGGAGGCGGAGATCATGACCATTGAGAACTGGCCGCCCAGGATCATGGCGGCAGCAAAGAACATTGACCGCGCGGGACTTTCCGGGCGGATCAGTCTGCTGGAGGGCGACGCGGGCATCCTTCTGCCCGGACTTCCGCCGGAGCAATATGATCTTATTTTTCTGGATGCGGCCAAGGGTCAGTACCTGATCTGGCTTCCGCATCTTTTAAAATGTCTGAAAACCGGAGGTGTCCTGGTCTCCGACAATGTTCTTCAGGAGGGGACGATCGCGGAATCGCGCTATGCCCTGGACCGGCGGGAACGGACCATCCATTCCAGAATGCGGGAGTACCTGTACGTGCTGACACACACGGAGGGACTGAGGACTTCCGTGACGCCCTGCGGGGACGGTACGGCGCTGACGGTGAAGACAGAACAGTGGACAGGATCTTTACAGAGATAAGGAGAGACATGCAGAAAATGATCAGAAAACCGGAGCTTCTGCTGCCTGCAGGGAGCCCGGACGTGGTGAGGACCGCCATCGATTACGGCGCGGATGCCGTGTATCTCGGCGGAGAGGCTTTCGGTCTCAGGGCCATGGCAAAGAATTTTTCGGCGGAGGAAATGGCGGAGGGGATCGCCTACGCCCACGCGCGGGGAAAAAAGGTCTATGTGACAGTGAACATCCTGGCTCACAATGAAGACCTGGCTGCAGCTGAAAAGTATTTCGGGGAGCTCTCCGGGATCCGCCCGGACGCACTGATCATCTCGGATCCGGCACTGTTTATGATGGCAAAACGCATCTGTCCGGAGATCGATCTTCACATCAGTACCCAGGCGAACAACACAAATTACGGAACTTTCCTGTTCTGGCACCAGCTCGGCGCAAAACGTGTCGTGGCAGCCAGGGAGCTTTCCCTGAAGGAGCTTACAGAGATCCGGGACAGGATCCCGGAGGAGCTGGAGATCGAAGCCTTTGTCCACGGCGCCATGTGCATTTCTTATTCCGGCAGATGCCTGCTCAGCAGCTTCCTCGCCGGAAGGGACGCGAACCGCGGGGCCTGCGCCCATCCCTGCCGCTGGAAATACGCTCTGGTGGAGGAGAAGCGGCCGGGACAGTACATACCGGTGGAAGAGGACGAGAGAGGAACCTATATCTTCAACTCGAAGGATCTCTGCATGATCGGTCATATCCCGGAGCTCTGCGAGGCGGGCATCCGGAGCTTCAAGATCGAGGGAAGGATGAAGACGGCGCTGTACGCCGCCGTGACTGCCCGGAGCTACCGGAAAGCCATCGACGACTGGTTTGAGGATCCCGCCCTCTACAGGGAGAACCTTAAGCTGTACGAGGAGGAGATCGCGAAGTGCACTTACCGGGAATTCACCACCGGGTTTTATTTCGGGAGACCGGACAGCAGCGCGCAGATCTATGACAGCAACACCTATGTGCGGAGCTGGACCTACCTCGGGACGGTGGAACGCACTGATGAAGAGGGATGCGCCCTGTTCCGGCAGAAAAACAAGTTCTGCACCGGCGACAGAGTGGAGATCATGAAGAAAGACTTCCGCAATGTGTCAAGTATGGTCCTGGGGATCCGGAACGGCGAAGGTGAAGAAATGGAGAGCGCTCCCCATCCGCTGGAGGAGCTGCATGTCCTGATGGATCCCGCGCCGGACCCAGGGGACCTGATTCGTATGGAGACAAAGGAATGACCTTTTATTTCGGAGCCCTGACCGCCTTGTGCGCGGCTTACTGGATCCTGCTTCTTGTGTATTCCGGATTCCTTGTGCAGCAGCACTGGATCTGGCTGTTTTTTACAGCCTTTTTCCTTCTGAACGCAGCTGCGGCATGGGGATACCGGCGCAGCCTGCGGATGACACCGCTCTGGCTGGTGACGGCCCTCCACACCACAGCTTTTGCCGGAATGGCAGTGATGATCGCCTCCGGGATCCTGATCGCTACCGGCATGAGCCAGGAGGAAGTGCGGAATCCCGAATTCTGCATTGTGCTCGGGGCATCGGTAAAGGAGGACGGCAGTCTGTCACCATCCCTGAAGCGGAGGCTGGACGAAACGATACGCTTCTCTGACCGGAATCCCGGAACACGCTTTGTCCTTTCCGGCGGGAAAGGCCCGAAAGAGCCGGTGACGGAGGCGGAGGCCATGGGGGCCTACCTGGTCTACAACGGTGTGCCGGAAGACCGGCTGCTCCTGGAGATCCAGTCAAAAAATACCTATGAGAATCTTCTGTACAGCGATGCGCTGATCGGACGTATCCGTGCGGAAGAAAAAAGTGCCCGCAGCAGGGCTGCAAAAAAGGCGCCGGAAGGAACCTCGATCATCCAGGCGGAAGGACTGCCAGTCAGAGTGGCGATCCTCAGCGCAGACTATCATCTGTTCCGGGCGATGCACATGGCGGAAAAAATGACAGGCGGAGAGTACTGCGGCATCGCCGCGCCGAGCGATCCGGTGATGTTTGTCCATTTCGTGACGAGAGAATGCATCGCGATCGTGAAGGACAAGTTTTTCGGGAGGTTGTAAAGAATGGCGGAAAACCGTGATCTGAAAAAGCAGCTGGAAGAGCTGAAGACACTCAGCGCCTATGAATATCTGACAGAGACAGAGATCCCGGAGATCCGGGCTACCGGAGTGACAATGGCGCACCGGAAAACAGGAGCCAGGGTCTTTCTGCTGCTCTGCGGCGACAGCAATAAGGTTTTTACCATCGGTTTCCGCACACCATCCAGGGATTCCACCGGCGTGGCGCACATCGTGGAGCACACAGTGCTCTGCGGATCGGAAAAATATCCCTCCAAGGATCCTTTCGTGGAGCTGGTCAAAGGATCTCTCAATACGTTCCTGAACGCCATGACCTATCCGGACAAGACCATCTATCCGGTGGCGAGCTGCAATGACACGGATTTCAGAAATCTGATGGATGTGTATCTGGACGCGGTATTTCATCCGAACCTGTACCGGGAGGAGAAGATCTTCCGCCAGGAGGGATGGCATTATGAGCTGGACGATCCTTCAGGAGAACTGCGGCTGAACGGCGTCGTGTACAACGAGATGAAGGGCGCTTACTCCTCCCCGGACGGCGTGCTGGAGCGTGCTGTCGGAGAGGCCCTGTTTCCGGGACATCCCTACGCGGAGGATTCCGGCGGCGATCCGGACAGGATCCCGGACCTGACCTACGAGGACTATCTGGAGTTTCATTCCAGGTATTATCATCCTTCCAATTCGTATATTTATCTTTACGGAGATACGGACATGGCGGAACAGCTCCGCTACATTGATGAAGCCTATCTTTCGTCCTTTGAGCGGAGGGAACCGGATTCCGTGATCCCCGTTCCGGCGGATCTTAAGAGCTTTGAGGAACATGTCTGCGAGTATTCTCTTTCGGAGAGCGAGTCCGTTGAGAACGCGGTCTATTATTCCTGGAATGTCCGTGTAGGCGCCGAGCTGGATCCTGTCAGATACAACGCGTTCCAGGCTCTCTCCTATGTATTGATGGAAGTGCCGGGCGCGCCGCTGCATGAAGCAGTGATCAACGCCGGTCTGGGGGACGATGTCTACGGAGGATACGCCAACGGGATCCGGGAGCCGTATTTTACTGTGACGGTGAAGAACAGCGCTCCCGAAAAGAAGGATGAATGCACCAGGGTGCTCATGGAAACGTTGAAGGAGCTTTCCGAAGGCGGACTGGACCATGAGATGCTGAAAGCGGCGATCAACGCTGCGGAATTCCGGGCGAGAGAAGCGGACTTCGGATCCTATCCGAAGGGTCTGATGTACGGGATCGAATGCTTCAACAGCTGGCTTTACGACGAGGATCCCTGCATGCATCTGAAGTTTGACGACCTGTTCCGGGAACTCTACCGCAAGGTGGATGAAAACTTCTTTGAAAAGCTGATCCGGGAAGAGCTCCTGGAGAACAGGAACGGGGCCCTGATCATCATGAGACCCGTCCGGGGACTGACCGAGAAGAAGGATCTGGAACTGAAAGAGAAGCTGGCCGGGATCAAAGCCTCCCTTACCCGGGAGGAAGCGGAAGCGCTGGTAAGAGCAACGAAGGAACTGAAGGACTACCAGAGCGAGCCGTCCTCTCCGGAGGATCTCCGGAAGATCCCGCTGCTGAAGCGGAGCGACATCACCCGTCAGGCGGAAAAGGTGATCTTTGAGGAGCGGGAAGAAGACGGCGTGAAGGTGATATGGTCGGATGTGTTCACCTCCGGGATCGCCTATCTGCGGGTCCTGTTCGACTGCAGTTTCCTGAAAGAGGAGGAATTCCCCTACCTTGCCCTCCTGAAGGATTCCCTCGGATATATCGACACCGAACAACACAGCTATGCGGAGCTGTCCACCCTGATCAACCGCTGCAGCGGAGGCATCAGCTTCGGCATGGACAGCTACGCAGACTACAGCGGCGGTGACAAGGTCACCCTCGTGTTTGCCGGCTTCGGGAAAGTCCTGTACGACAGGATCCCCTTTGCCCTGGATACGATGCGGGAGATGCTCCTCACCACAAAGCTGACGGACCGGGAGCGCCTGAAGGATATCGCCGCGGAAGTGAAAGCGGGCCTGAAGGACAGGCTGACGTCCTCCGGGCATACGGCAGCCCTGGTGCGGGCGGGAAGCTGTCTTTCCAGGACGTCTTTGTTCAGCGACGCCACGAAGGGGATTGCGTATTACCGGATGCTGGAGCGTCTGTGCGCTGATTTCGAAGGGGAAGCAGAGAAGACAGAAGCCATTCTGCAGGGACTGGTGAAAAAGATCTTTACCGCCGGCAATCTTACCGTTCATGTGACAGCGGACGCGGAGGGCTTCGAAGCTTTCCGGAATGCGTTCCGCGGCTACAGGACGCGCTGGCCGGAAGCAGAACAGCAGGCAGAGACAGAGACCTTCGTTCCCCAGGTGCGGAGGGAAGCCTGGACCAGCGCCTCCCTGGTGAACTATGTGGCGCGGATCGGCAATTTCAAAAACCATGGGTTCAAATACACCGGCGCCCTCCGGATCCTCAAAGTACTTCTGAGCTACGATTATTTATGGAACAATATCCGCGTGAAAGGCGGAGCTTACGGCTGTTCCGCTGCTTTCGGACGGGGCGGCGCCGCGGGCTTTGTCTCCTACCGGGATCCGAAGCTCCTGGAGACCGACGGGATCTATGAAGGGATCGCGGACTATGCCGCAGCTTTTTCCGCGGAAGAGCGGGAAATGACGAAGTTCATCATCGGCGCGGTCAGTGAGCTGGACATGCCGCTGACGCCCCAGGGCAAAGGAAGCCGCGGGCTGGCCGCATGGTATTCGCGCCTGCGGGATGAAGACATCCAGCAGGAGCGGGATGAGATTCTGGACGCTGTGCCGGAGGACATCCGCGCCCTGGCGCCGCTTCTCAGAGCGGTGCTTTCCGACGGCGTGAAGTGCGTGATCGGAAACGAAGCGCAGATCCGCGCGGCAGCGGACGCGTTCACGGACGTGAACCCGCTGTTCACGACCTGATCAGCACTCCTGGAGGCCGGGAATGACAGGAAAACAGACCTGACACAAGAAAGAGGAAAGAAAGAATGAAATCCGGATTTGCGGCGCTGATCGGGCGCCCCAACGTGGGAAAGTCCACACTGATGAATCACCTGATCGGACAGAAGATCGCCATTACTTCGGAGAAGGCCCAGACAACAAGAAGCCAGATCCGGACGGTCTATACCGACGAGAGAGGACAGATCGTTTTCGAGGACACACCTGGTCTCACCAGGGCGAAGAACAAGCTGGGACGATTCATGGTGGACGTGGCGGAGAAGACCATCGCCGATGCGGATGTGATCCTCTGGATCGTGGAGGCGGGAGCGTATCTCGGCGCCTCCGAGCAGGAGATCCTCGAGCGTCTTCGGAAAGTGAACAAACCGCTGGTCCTGGTGGTGAACAAGGTGGACAAGGTGCAGGACAAAAAAGCGCTGGCGCAGTCCATCGAGGCCTATGAGAAGGCAGTGCGCCCGTCGGACCTGATCGCTGTCTCGGCGTTAAAGCACCAGAACATGGAGATCCTCCTGGAGACACTGTTCCGGTACCTCCCGGAAGGCCCTCTTTTCTATGACGAGGATACCGTCACGGAGGAACCCATGCGCGATATCGCCGCGGAGCTGATCCGGGAGCAGGCCCTCCGCCTCCTCAGGGACGAAGTGCCTCACGGCATCGCTGTGACAGTGGAACGGATGCACGAGCGGGAGGACGGGACCTTCGATATCGATGCGGAGATCATCTGCGAGCGGGAAAGCCACAAGGGCATGGTCATCGGCAAAGGAGGACAGATGCTGAAGCGCATCGGCACCGGCGCCCGGAAGACCATTGAAGAGATGTGCGGCGCGCCCGTAAACCTGAAGCTCTGGGTGAAGGTGCGGAAAGAGTGGCGGGACAACGACACGCAGCTTAAGAGCTTTGGATATGATCTGAAAAAACTGAAGTAGCTGGAGCGGCAGATGCGGAACGGAGTACAGGAAGTGACCGGTATGGTGATCAAGTCCATGCCAGTGGGCGAGCGCGACAGGAGAGTGACCCTGATGACGATGGAACAGGGGAAGCTGTCCTTTTTTGCCCGCGGCGCAGGAAAGCCGGGGAGCCCTTTCATGGGCGTCACCCGGCCTTTTTCGTATGGGAAGTTCTCCCTTTTCCAGGGCAGGGATTCCTACAGCCTGGAGGGAGCGGAGATCGTGAATTATTTTGAGAAGCTCTCCGCGGACCTGGTCACCACCTGCTACGCCACCTATTTCCTCGAGCTGGCGGATTACTACGCCCGGGAATTCGCCCCGGAGCCGGGGATCCTGAAGCTTCTGTACCTGAGCTTCCTCGCGCTCCAGAAGCCTGCCATCCCGCAGCTTCTGACCCGGCGGATCTTCGAGCTGCGGATGATGGTGACCGACGGAAGCTACGACGCGCTCCCGCCCCTGTACCGCGGCGGAAGAGAGCCGGGCGCCTCCGGCGCCGACTGCACCTATACCTGGAATTACATCTGTACATCGCCGCTGGAGAAGCTGTTCAGCTTCAGCGTGACGGAGGAGATCCTTTCGGACCTTGGAAAGAATGTGGACGCGTCCCTGAGAAAATACACGGACAGGAAGTTCCACTCCCTGGAGATCCTGGAGATGATGAACAGATAACAGCGCGGCGCCGCACTGCGCGGTGAAACTCTCCGGCGCAGGACGATCAGCTTCCGGGAGTCCGCTCTCACGGGGCACTTCAACAAAAAAACAGCAGGCCGCCGGGCCTGCTGTTTTTTGAGTCAGAAGCTGAACTTGTCCAGGAAATAATTCCGGAGATCTGCGATGGCAACGCGCTCCTGCGCCATGGTGTCTCGGTCGCGGATCGTGACACAGCCGTCGTTCTCGGACTCAAAGTCGAAGGTCACGCAGTAGGGAGTGCCGATCTCGTCCTCTCTTCTGTAGCGCTTGCCGATGGCGCCTCTGTCGTCGAAGTCTGTGTTCCAGTACTTGCTGAGTTCCGCGTGAACAGCCTCCGCCTTTTCGGACAGCTTCTTGGACAGCGGCAGCACAGCGATCTTCACGGGCGCCAGCGCCGGATGGAAGTGCAGCACAGTGCGGACGTCGCCGCCCTCCAGCTGCTCCTCGTCGTAGGCGTTGCAGAGGAAGGCCAGGGTCACGCGGTCAGCACCCAGGGACGGCTCGATGACGTAGGGGATGTACTTCTCCTTGGATTCCTCATCGAAGTAGTTCATGTCCTCGCCGGAGACTTCCTGGTGGCGGGACAGATCGTAATTGGTGCGGTCAGCGATGCCCCAGAGCTCGCCCCAGCCGAAGGGGAACAGGAACTCAAGGTCGGTTGTCGCCTTGGAATAGAAGGACAGCTCTTCCTTGTCGTGATCCCTTGCGCGGAGGAAATCTTCCTTCATGCCGAGATCCTTGAGCCACTTCACGCAGTAATCCTTCCAGTACTGGAACCACTCGAGGTCGGTGTCCGGCTTGCAGAAGAACTCCAGCTCCATCTGCTCGAACTCTCTGGTGCGGAAAGTGAAGTTTCCGGGCGTGATCTCGTTGCGGAAGGACTTTCCGATCTGGGCGATGCCGAAGGGCAGTTTCTTTCTGGAGGTGCGCTGCACGTTCTTGAAGTTGACGAAGATGCCCTGGGCAGTCTCCGGGCGGAGATAGACCACGTTCTTCGCGTCCTCGGTGACGCCCTGGAAGGTCTTGAACATCAGGTTGAACTCACGGATGTCGGTCCAGTCGGACTTGCCGCAGGACGGGCAGGGGATGTTGTTCTCGCGGATAAAATCCTGCATCTGCTGATGACTCCAGCCGTCGACGGAGGATGTTAAGGCAATGCCTTTCTCCTGAGCGAAATCTTCGATCAGCTTGTCCGCGCGGAAACGCTCGTGGCATCCCTTGCAGTCCATCAGCGGGTCGGAGAAGCTGCCGATATGACCGGAAGCGACCCAGGTCTGGGTATTCATAAGGATCGCGCAGTCCACGCCGACGTTGAAGGGAGACTCCTGCACGAACTTCTGCCACCATGCCTTCTTGACGTTGTTCTTCAGTTCAACGCCGATGTTGCCGTAATCCCAGGTGTTGGCAAGTCCGCCATAGATCTCCGAACCCGGATAAACAAAACCGCGGTTCTTTGCGAGGGCTACGATCTTTTCCATTGTGTATTCCATTGTCTTTCTTTCCTCCTTATCCTGGCCGCTGGCTGCGGTCGGTCATGCGGTTAAAACACTGCTATTATATCCGCTGCGGGATGACATGTAAAGAAAAAACCTGCGCCCCGGCATGCTGGCGGAAGAGACAGACCCGACGCATACCGGCGGGCGGAGCAGGGTCCCTTATCGGAAAAAACGATAGGGTCGATTTATAGATTCTTTACTGTTCCCTCTTTGTGTTTTGTGCTAATATAAGAGATGTTGAACTGTATTTTAAACCACAGGAGGAAAACTATGGCTAGAAAGTGGGTATATCTTTTCAGCGAGGGCAATGCGAACATGCGTGAGCTCCTCGGCGGCAAGGGCGCGAACCTGGCAGAAATGACCAATATCGGTCTTCCGGTTCCGCAGGGCTTCACCATCACGACGGAAGCCTGCACGCAGTACTATGAGGACGGCAGAGAGATCAACGAAGAGATCCAGGGCCAGATCAATGAGTACATCGTGAAGATGGAAGAGATCACCGGCAAGAAGTTCGGCGACAAGGAGAACCCGCTTCTCGTTTCCGTCCGTTCCGGCGCAAGAGCTTCCATGCCCGGCATGATGGACACCATCCTCAACCTGGGCCTGAATGAAGAGGTCGTCAAGGTCATCGCAGCGAAGTCCGGCAACGAGCGCTGGGCATGGGACTGCTACAGAAGATTTATCCAGATGTACTCCGACGTCGTCATGGAAGTCGGCAAGAAGTACTTCGAGCAGCTGATCGACAAGATGAAAGAAGAGCGCGGCGTGAAGCAGGACGTCGAGCTGAACGCGAACGATCTTCACGAGCTGGCAAATCAGTTCAAGGCTGAGTACAAGGCGAAGATCGGCTCCGATTTCCCGGATGACCCGAAGGAGCAGCTGATGGGCGCCATCAAGGCTGTGTTCCGTTCCTGGGACAACCCGCGCGCCAATGTGTACCGCCGCGATAACGACATTCCTTACTCCTGGGGAACTGCTGTCAACGTCCAGTCCATGGCGTTCGGAAACATGGGCGATGACTGCGGCACCGGCGTCGCGTTCACGAGAGATCCGGCTACCGGAAACAAGGGCCTGTTCGGCGAGTTCCTGACCAACGCTCAGGGCGAAGACGTTGTGGCAGGTGTCCGCACCCCGATGCACATCACCGAGATGGAGCAGAAGTTCCCGGAGGCCTTCGCGCAGTTCGTCGACGTCTGCAAGACCCTCGAGAACCACTACAGAGACATGCAGGATATGGAGTTCACCGTTGAGAACAAGAAACTCTATATGCTGCAGACCAGAAACGGAAAGAGAACCGCGCAGGCTGCTCTGAAGATCGCCTGCGATCTGGTGGACGAAGGCATGAGGACCGAGGAAGAGGCGGTCGCGATGATCGACCCGAGAAACCTCGACACCCTGCTTCATCCGCAGTTCGACCAGAAGGCTCTGAAGGCCGCCACCCCCATGGGCAAGGGCCTCGGCGCTTCCCCGGGCGCTGCCTGCGGCAAGATCGTCTTCACCGCTGACGACGCTGTGGCATGGGCGGAGAGAGGCGAGAAGGTCGTCCTGGTCCGTCTTGAGACCTCTCCGGAAGACATCACCGGCATGAAGTCCGCACAGGGTATCCTGACTGTCCGCGGCGGTATGACCAGCCATGCAGCAGTCGTTGCCCGCGGCATGGGCGAGTGCTGCGTCTCCGGCTGCGGCGACATCATCATGGATGAAGAGAACAAGCAGTTCCAGCTGGGCGGCAAGACCTTCAAGGAAGGCGATTTCATCTCCATCGACGGAACCACCGGCAACATCTATGACGGCGTGATCCCGACTGTCGACGCACAGATCGCCGGCGAGTTCGGTCGCATCATGGCATGGGCCGACAAGTACAGGAAGCTGAAAGTCAGAACCAACGCCGACACTCCGACCGACGCGAAGAAGGCGAGAGAGCTTGGCGCTGAAGGTATCGGCCTCTGCCGTACCGAGCACATGTTCTTCGATCCGGAGAGGATCGCCGCGTTCCGCGAGATGATCTGCTCCGATACCGTCGAAGAGAGAGAAGAGGCTCTGGACAAGATCCTTCCGTATCAGCAGGCTGACTTCAAGGCTCTCTATGAGGCGCTTGAGGGCAACCCGGTCACCATCCGCTTCCTGGATCCGCCGCTGCACGAGTTCGTTCCCACCGAGGAGCCGGAGATCGAGAAGCTGGCAGCTGCCAAGGGCAAGACTGTCCAGGAGATCAAGGACATCATCAACGGACTCCACGAGTTCAACCCGATGATGGGCCACAGAGGCTGCCGTCTGGCTGTCACCTATCCGGAGATCGCCGCGATGCAGACCAAGGCTGTGATCCGCGCCGCCATCGAAGTCCAGAAGGAGCACCCGGAGTGGAAGGTCGTTCCGGAGATCATGATCCCGCTGGTAGGCGACGTGAAGGAGCTGAAGTATGTGAAGAAGACCATCGTGGCCACCGCGGACGCGGAAGTCGCTGCCTCCGGCATCGATCTGAAGTATGAGGTCGGAACCATGATCGAGATCCCGAGAGCCTGCCTGACCGCAGACAAGATCGCTGCGAACGCAGACTTCTTCTGCTTCGGAACCAACGACCTGACCCAGATGACCTTCGGTTTCTCCCGTGACGACTCCGGTAAGTTCCTGAACGCTTACTATGACGCGAAGATCTTCGAGAACGATCCCTTCGCGAAGCTGGATCAGGAAGGTGTCGGCAAGCTGATGAAGATGGCCATCGACCTCGGCAAGCCGGTGAACCCGAACCTGCACATCGGCATCTGCGGCGAGCACGGCGGCGATCCGTCCTCCGTCGAGTTCTGCCACAAGATCGGCCTGAACTATGTCTCCTGCAGCCCGTTCCGCGTCCCGGTCGCAAGACTGGCGGCGGCACAGGCAGCCATCGCAGACAAGAAGTGATGAACTGAACTGCATACCTGAGTTACTGAAGTCCCCCGGCTGATGCCGGGGGGCTTTTTTAATGCAGTTGTTCCGCGGACTCTGCGCTGCTGTTCGATGATTTCGATGGTTATGATCAAAACAGATACAGACAAAAGACATGCAGAAAAAGATATGCTAAGATTGCAGGTCCTTTATTGACAAGGCGGAAAAGAAGACTATACTGTGTTGAGGCTCTGAAAGAGCGTGGAAAATCAGTGGTAAATGATTGAGATTTTTGATGAATCGTCTGAATCCGGCGGGTCATCAGGGGAGTTTTATGATCATATTTTTCTTTCTTCTGTGGCTGATCCTGAACGGAAGGGTCACTGTAGAGCTCATTCTTCTGGGCATTCCGATCTCTGCCCTCGTGCTGCTTCTCGCAAACCGGGCGGTGGGCTATACCGTTAAGACCGATATCCGGATCATGCGGAACCTCCCGGTCTTTTTCCTCTACACATTGAACCTGGTGGCGGAGATCCTGAAGGCCTCCGCCGCAGTGATGGGCGTGGTGCTGGATCCGGCCAGAAAACCGGAGCCGGTGATCGTGGAATTCCACTCCGGTCTGAAGACGGAGCTGCAGAACGTCCTGCTGGCAAATTCCATTACCCTGACACCTGGAACCTACACCCTGTTCCAGGAGGGAGACCATTTCGTGGTCCACTGCCTGAAAAGAGAGTACGGGGAAGGAATGGAGGAATCGAGCTTCGTGAAGTATTTGAGACTTCTGGACGGAGGTGAGGAAAAATGAGCCTGCAGGAAGCGTATCACATGCTGTACAGCGCGGCGTTGATCGCGCTGGCGTTCCTGATCGGAATGGTCCTTCTTTCCGCGGCGCTTAAGAAGACCGTGACGGACAGGATCCTCTGCGTCAACATGCTGGGGACTATGGTCATCGCCTCCATCGCGGTGCTGTCCCGGCAGCTGGAGGAAGCGTATCTGCTGGATGTGGGCCTGATCTACACCATGATCAGTTTTGTCGCGGTGCTGATGCTGGCCCTGACCTACATTCCTCCGAAGCCGGAGCGGCGCGAGTTTGAAGAGGAGGAGAAAACAGCGGAACAGAAGGGAGAAAATTCATGACGGCGGAATGGATCCGGTTCTGGATCACGGCGGCCTGTCTTACGGCGGGCCTTTGCGGCTTCGGGTGCGCGGTGCTGGGCGTGTACCGCTTCGGGTTTGTGATGAACCGGATGCACGCTGCGGGCATCGGCGATACCTTCGGCCTGTTTTTTACGGCTCTCGGCCTTGCAGTGTCCTCCGGCGCCTTGTCTGAGACGCTGAAGCTCCTGCTGCTGGTGGTGTTCATGTGGTTTTCTTCTCCGGTCTCGACCCATTTCCTGGGCCAGGCGGAGTACTATACAAACCCGCATCTGTACCGGAGGGTGGACAGAGCGGGAGAAGAAGAGGAGGAGCGGGGATGAGTATCACGGATCTTCTGGCGGGAGTGCTTCTGGTCCTCCTGATCCTGTGCGCTGTCTGCGTGAACCTGACCTCCAGCCTTCTGCAGGCTTCGGTGCTCTTTATGGCCTACAGCTCGGTGATGTGCATCATCTGGATCCTCATCGAGTCCCCGGACCTCGCCATCACCGAAGCTGCCGTCGGGGCCGGCATCAGCGGCACTCTTTTCCTGATGACCCTGAGAAAGATCCACGCGGTGGACCGGGAGCAGAAGGCAGAGGAGGAACAGTCATGAGCGGCAGATTTCTTCACTGGCTGGACGGAGAAGAGGAACTGCTGGAGCATCTTTCCGACGGGGCGGAGACGCCGGACGCCAGCCGGAAAGAGAGAAAGCACCTGGTCAGCGGTCTGAAGGACGAGGTGGATCACTCCGCCCGGGGGCAGAAGGTGATCCGCATGGAGCGGACGATGTTTTACAGATTCTACGCGGTGACCGCGGTGCTCAGCTGTCTTTGTCTGCTGGGAGTGCTTCTTTTCGTAGTGGCTTATCTTCCGGAATTCGGCGCGGAGAATCCCCGGACACTTCCGGTGGTGGAGCGTTATGTGACGAGAGGACTTGAGGAGACCGGCGCGGTGAATATCGTCAGCGGGATGATCCTTGACTACCGTGCTTTCGATACTCTGGGAGAATCCCACGTGCTGTTCACGGCGCTGATCTGCGTCACGATCCTTTTGAGGGTCGACCGGAAGAACATGCGGACCGAATACGAAGACTATCATCTCATCCGGGAGGAGCGCTACCACGAGATCAGCGGAGACAGTATCCTCCACAGGGTCGGCATGATCCTCATTCCCTGCGTCGCGCTCTATGGGATCTATGTGCTGCTGAACGGACAGAATTCCCCGGGCGGAGGCTTCTCCGGCGGGGCTGTCATGGGGGCCGGCATGATCATCTACGCCTCCGCTTTCGGATTCCGAAAGGCGGACCGGCTGATCACAGCACGGCTCTCCTCAGTGCTCACCTTTGCTGCTCTCGGTTTTTACAGTTTTGCAAAGGGCTATGTCTTCTTTACCGGTGCCAACGGCCTTGAGAACCATATCCCGAAGGGAACGCCCGGCGCCATCTTCAGCGGCGGCCTTATCCTCCCGCTGGATATCGCGGTGGGACTGGTGGTGGCCTTTACCATGTATGGATTCTACAGTCTTTTCCGAAGGGGGAACATCGGCGGTGGTCAGTAATCTTTTCTCAAATTATCTGGAGGCGGGGGCGGTGATCCTGTTCGGCATCGGCTTCACGATGCTCCTGTTTCACAGAAACCTTTTCAAAAAGCTGATCGGCATGAACATCATGGACACCGGCACTTTTCTGTTCCTTGCCTCCATGGGCTATATCTCAGGACGGAAGGCGCCCATCATCGTGGACGGTGTTCAGAGCACGGAGGCCTACATCAACCCCGTACCTGCCGGACTGGTCCTCACGGGGATCGTGGTGTCTGTCTCTGTCACGGCGATCATGCTTTCCTTGACGGTCCGGCTGTACCACCGGTACCACACTCTGAACCTGGATGACATCTATGCCATGTCCAGGCATGAAACGGAGGACAGATAGTTGGACTTTGTCAGGAATTTTCCGCTGTTTTCCATTGTGCTGAGCCTGTTCTCGGGCGTTCTCTGCACTATGCTGGACGGGAAGAAGGCGGAGCGGTACACCACGGTGTACGAGCTCTTTCTCATCGCCCTGAACGGGGCGGTGCTCCGGTACGTGCTTCAGACGGGAGAGTCCTTCACCTATGTGATGGGGGAGTTTCCGGCGCCCTGGGGGAACGAGATCCGGGCGGGTGTCCTGGAGGCCCTGCTGGGACTCTTTTTCCTCCTGGTCCTGTTCTGTTCCGTGCTGGCCGGACGGCGCTTCGTGCGGCAGGACATGGATGAGAGCAAGATCAACCTGTATTACACGCTGCTGAATCTTCTGACCGCGGCAATGATGGCCCTTATCTGGACCAACGATGTGTTTACGGGATATGTATTTCTGGAGATCCTCACGCTGACAAGCTGCGGCATCCTGATCGTCCGGGAGATCGGCCGGACCACTCTGGCGGCGGTCCGGTACATGATCCTGAACCTTCTGGGCTCGGGCCTGTTCCTCCTGGGGGTGGTGCTGCTCTACAGCCTTACCGGCCATCTTCTCATGGTGCCGATGCGGCAGGAGATCGCGCTGCTCGCCGGGAACCGTGAAAGCATGGTGGTCCTTTCACTGACTCTGGGGATTCTTACCATCGGCCTCGGGATCAAGAGCGGACTGTTTCCCTTCCACTACTGGATGCCGGACACCTACGGCTCGGCGACGCCGACATCGGCCGCGGTGCTTTCCTCGCTGGTGTCGAAGTGCTATATTTTACTCCTCTTCAAGATCTACTGGAGGGCAGTGGGGATCGACGTGTTCGAGCAGCTTCCCCTGAAAAATATCCTTCTGGTGCTGGGGCTCTGCGGCATGATCCTGGGGTCTGTCTCGGCGCTGCACGCGGACAGCCTGAACCGGATGGTGGCTTTTTCCTCCGCGGCGCAGATCGGCTACATCTATATGGGGATCGGTCTCGGCGGGGCCGCAGGGTACGCCGCGGCGCTGTTCCACATGCTGGTGCATTCCGTCACCAAGTCGATGCTCTTCCTCACAACGCCCCGCCTTGCGGAGACGGCCGAAGACCAGAGTATGAAGTTCCGGAATCTTCAGGGCAGCGGGAGAAAGAATCCGCTGGCCGGCTTCTTTTTCCTGGCCGGTGCCTTCTCCATGATCGGCATTCCGGTGTTCGCCGGCTTTTCATCGAAGCTGTTCTTCGGAATGGCGGCGGTCTCCGGCGGCAGCGCGAAGAAGCTGATCCTGGTGATGGCCGCGCTGGCGGTGAGCTCCGTTCTGAACGCTCTTTATTTTCTGAGGACGGCGATCCGCATCGGGACGCCGGACGAAGAGGAGACTGATGAGGCGGTCCTGCCGGGAAACGCGTTTTCCCGGATGAACTACACAGTCCCCATGCTGGTCCTGACAGCCATGAACCTGTCTCTGGGACTTGTTTCCTGGGAATATATGGACCTGATCCGGAGCGGACTTGAAATGTTCTGAAACAATAATTGAAGGGAGGCAGCACAATGCTGATGATCCTTGCGTGTCTTTTCCCTGCGCTCGCGGGAACACTTGTCTGTGTTTCCGGAATGCAGATCCGCACAAGAAACCGGTGCCTCGGGGCATGCGTACTGGCGACGGATCTGCTCTGCGCCGCGGCGGCGCTGCAGGGCGGACGCGTCTCTTTCCTGACGCTCGCCGAGAACCTGCACATGACCTTTGCGGCCGATGACATGGGCATTTTCTTTCTCGCCGCGGTACTTCTGCTTTACACCGCGGTCTGCTTCTACGCCTTTGAGTACATGGAAAGGGAAGAGCGCACCGGAATGTTTTTTTCCTTTTATTTCCTGTCCTTCGGGGCGCTCATTGCCGTGTGCTTCGCGGGAAATCTCCTGACGCTCTATTTCTGCTTTGAGATGCTGACGCTTCTCTCCATGCCGATGGTGCTGCAGGAAATGACGAAGGAGGCCATCGCCGCGGCGCTGAAATACCTGTTCTACTCCATCGCGGGAGCGCTGATGGGTCTTTTCGCCGTATTTTTCGTGTACTTTTTCGCGGAGGGAAGCGCGGAGTTCGTACGGGGCGGTTTTCTCGACGCCGCGAAGATCGCAGGGCATGAGGCCGTGCTGCTGGCGGCGGTGATGGCGGGCATCAGCGGCTTCGGGACCAAGGCGGGTCTTTATCCCATGCACGGGTGGCTGCCGACAGCGCACCCAATCGCGCCGGCGCCCGCGTCGGCTCTGCTTTCCGGGATCATAGCGAAGGCCGGCGTCATCGCGGTGATCCGGCTGGTCTATTACTCTGTGGGAGAGGAGCTGATCCGTGGGACGTGGGTGCAGTACGCCTGGATGACACTGGCTATGCTGACCATTTTCATGGGGTCGATGATGGCGTTCCGGGAAAAGGTCACGAAGAAGCGGCTGGCCTACTCCACGGTGAGCCAGATCTCCTACATCCTGCTGGCTCTGTCGTTTCTCTCGGAGGATGGGCTGAAGGGAGCCCTGCTGCATGTGATCAGCCACGCTTCCGCAAAGGGCTGCCTGTTCCTTTGCGCGGGCGTCTTCATCTGCAGACTCGGGAGACACCGGGTGGAAGAACTGCGCGGTGTCGGGAAACTTATGCCGAAGACGATGATCTTCTTTACCGCGGCGTCCCTCTCCCTGGTGGGCATCCCGCCCATGGGCGGATTCTTAAGCAAATGGGTCATCGCTTCCGCTGCTCTGAAAGACGGCATGGGCGTGTGGGCGGTGCTTCCGCCGGTGATCCTTCTCATCTCGGCCCTGCTCACAGCGGGGTACCTATTCACGGTGGTGGTGAATGCGTTCTTTCCCGGGGAAGAGTTCCGGGAGGATCTGGCACCGGGGAGCGCCGAGCCATCCCGGCTTATGACGGTTCCCATGTTCTGTCTCTGCGCGGTCTCCCTGGCAGCAGGCCTTTTCGGTCTCACGCTTGTCAGAGGATTCTGAGAGAGGCAGGATTCATCAGTTTGTAATCACAGTAAATGGAGGCAGTACAGTTGAGCCCGTTTTTTCTTATGATCCCCGTACTTCTGCCGGTGGCGGGCGGAGGCCTTCTGTTCCTTCACCGGTTCCGGGAAGACAGGAACAGGGAGCTTTATACAGAAGCAGTGGTCTGTCTTACGTCGGTCCTGGTCTGGACCGCGCTTTTCCTGGTAAAGCCCGGAAAAGCAGAGATCTATTCTTTTACCGGGGGGTTTTCCGTCGACTTTGCCCTGGACCGGATGGCGGCTCTGTTTGCAGGGATGGTCTCAGTCATGTGGCCGCCGGTCCTTCTCTATGCCTTCGAATACATGAAGGAAGAGAAGCGGAAGAATGCTTTCTTCGCTTTTTATGTGATGACCTACGGCATCACCCTGGGGGTCGCTTTCGCAGGGAACATGACCACCCTGTACGTGTTTTACGAGATGCTCTCCCTGGTGACGCTGCCGCTGGTGGTGCACTACGGAGACCATGAGAGCATGTTCGCCGGCCGTGTCTACGCGGCATTCACCATCGGCGGAGCGGCAGCGGCATTTTTCCCGGTGGTGCTGACGACGTTTCTTACCGGCGGCGGGGATTTTGCTTTCGGCGGATGTCTGGGGCCGGAGGCGGTCTCCGGAGGTCTCCCGGGGATCGAACCGGAAGGGATGCGGCAGATGCTGCTTCTCGCCTTTCTTTTCGGTTTCTTCGGCTTCGGCACGAAGGCGGCAGTGTTTCCGCTCTGCAGATGGCTGCCGCTGGCATCGGCGGCGCCCACCCCTGTGACCGCGCTTCTTCACGCAGTGGCGGTGGTGAATTCCGGCGTCTTCGCTGTTACGAGGGTCGCCTGGTTTGTCTACGGTCCCGGATTCCTGAAGGAGACCTTCGTACAGAAGATCTGTCTCGGAGCGGTGTGCTTCACCATCGTCTATGCCGCCTGCATGGCACTGAAGGAGCGCCATTTCAAACGCAGGCTCGCATGGTCCACGGTCAGCAACCTTTCCTACATGCTCTTCGGGATCATGCTCCTCACTCCCGGGGGACTGAAGGGAGGACTGCTCCACATGCTGTTCCACGGCGTCATCAAAATGTCTCTGTTCCTCTGCGCAGGCGCTTTCATGCATCAGACAGGCCGGGCCTATCTCTATCAGGTGAACGGTGCCGGCAGAAAGATGCCCGTCACCTTTTTCTTCTACACGCTGGGGGCTCTTTCCCTCACGGGGATTCCTCTGTTCTGCGGGTTTGTTTCGAAGTGGGCACTTCTCACTGCGGCAGCCGGAGCCGGGACCCGGGAGGGAATCACCGGACTTCTGTGCCTCATCGCGGCGGCCTTCCTTTGCGCGGTCTACACCCTGACAATCTCGGCCAGGGCATTCTTTCCCGCATCGGAGGAGACGAAGGAGGGAAAGGATCTCTTCACCGGCGCGGACGGTAAGGAGATCCGGGAAGCAGGCGTGCGCATGCTGTTTCCCATCGTGCTTTTCGGTATCATCAATTTATATTTCGGCCTTTTTCCGTCATCGGTCCTTGAATTTACCGGCCGCATCGCGGAGGGGCTCTGACAGGCAGGTCGTACTATGCTGATCGCTTTTGTTGTTTTTCTGCCGTTTCTTTTTGCGTGTCTTTCCTGCTTCGCGGGTGATGCTTTCCTGATCCTCTCTTCAGGAATGGAGCTTCTCCTGACCCTGCCGCTGGTCTTCGGACATGCGGAATTAACGGTTCCGGGCATTCTTGCCGGGGGATTAAGCTTCATGACGGACGGCTTCCGGAGCGTCTATGCCGTGATCGCAGCTTTCATGTGGTTTTTTACGTCGGTCTTTTCCAGGGAATACTTCCGGGAGGAACCGGAGAATCTGAAACGCTACCGCTTTTTTGTCCTGATGACCCTCGGGGCCACGGAGGGCGTGATGCTTTCCGGGGATTTCATGACTTCCTTCGTGTTTTTTGAGATCCTCTCCTTTACCTCCTTCACCTGGGTGATCCACGAGGAGACGAGGGCAGCGGTAAGGGCAGGATATACCTACCTTTTTATCGCGGTGATCGGCGGACTGGTCCTGTTCATGGGGCTGGCCCTTTTAAACAGCACCGCGGGGACTTTTGCTATTCAGGAGCTTCCGGGAAAGATCTCCCGGATTTCAGATGAGCCGTCCCGGAGACGGATCTTTGCCGCGGCGGTCTGCATTCTCCTCGGCTTCGGCGCCAAGGCGGGCATGTTCCCGCTGCACGTATGGCTTCCGAAGGCCCATCCGGCGGCGCCCTCCCCGGCGTCGGCCCTTCTTTCGGGGATCCTGACCAAGGTCGGGATCTACGGGATCCTGATGACAGCGCTGTGGCTTCTCCCGGCGGATCTTTTCTTCGGCGTCCTGGTGCTCACCCTGGGACTTGTCACCATGGCCCTCGGCGCGGTGCTGGCGCTGTTCTCCGTGAATCTGAAGCGGACCCTCGCCTGCTCCTCCATGTCCCAGATCGGGTTCATCCTGACAGGGACTGCCATGACGGTGCTCCTCACCGCAGCCGGAGAAGAAAAGGGCAGGGCGATGGCTCTGGGAGGGACCATGCTTCATATGGTGAACCATTCCCTGATCAAGCTGACGCTTTTCATGGCAGCGGGAGCGGTGGTCATGAATCTTCACGCCCTGACCCTGGACGATATCCGGGGATGGGGAAGGAACAAGACAGGGCTGAAGGCGGCCTTTGCCCTCGGAGCCCTGGGGATCAGCGGCGTACCGCTCTTCAACGGCTATATCAGCAAGACGCTCCTCCATGAGGGCATCGTGGAAGGGATCCATGTCTGGACAGAGATCATGGAAGAGTCCGGCGCTCCGGCTGCCTGCACTGCGGGATTTGCCTGGCTCCCGCAGTACCTCCGGGCTGCGGAATGGATCTTCCTCTGCTCCGGAGGACTTACCTTCGCCTATATGCTGAAGCTTTTTATCGCGGTGTTCGTCGAGCGGAACCGGGACAAAGAACGGCAGGCGGCGTTTGATGCCTCCGCGTATTCCATGGACCGGCTGAGCGCTTCTGCGGTCTGCGGCTCCGCGGCCGCCATGCCTCTGCTCGGACAGCCGGCGGTCATGAACCGCCTCGGCACCTTCATGACCGGCGCCTTTCTCTCCGGAGAAGCTGATCTCATGGAGTTCCGGCCTTTCCTTCCGGGAAACCTGAAGGGAGGGATGATCTCCCTCGGCATCGGCGCAGCAGTGTATCTTCTGTTCGTGCGGCGGGTGCTGCTGAGAGATGGCAGATACGTAAATCTCTGGCCGGAGAAGCTTGACCTGGAGGAGGGCCTGTACCGGCCGCTTCTGACAAAGATCCTGCCGGCGTTCTTCGGCGGTCTGGCGTCTGTGTTCGGAGAGAACCGGGTGCTTGCTCCAGTGGGCAGAACTCTGACGGGCATCCCGGAAGAGCGCGGAGAAGGCACTCTTCCCGCGGCGGCGGCGCTCTTCGGGGAGAACCGGATCCTGAGACTTCTTTCTTCCTGGATCCTCCTGACAGCCTCCGTCCTGACGAAAGTCCTCTCCGGAGGCGTGGACGGACTGGTGATCCTTTTGCGCATGACCCTCATCAGAGAGGTGCCGGTGCACGACGCGGAGCGACGGAAGGCGGGACGCCTGTTCGCGCTGCGGGAGGAGACCCGGGCAGCGGCGGAGCCCATCCTCCGGAACTTCACCTTTGCGCTTCTTATGACCTGCATCGGGATCCTCATGATCCTCGGAGCACTGATCTACTGCATCGCGGCGGCCTGAAACGGCCGCCGTTTTTTATCATCCATCCTGCTGCATGAGGAAAACAATATATGCGAAGCACACATCAGCCGAAAGTTCCTAGTGAGCCGTGTCCGGCCTGGACCGCGGCGAGGACTGTCCGAGCCCGGTTTACCAGGCCTTGAGACACACTTCGTGCGAGTTCCGCAGACGCGGTCCGTCAGGGCCGGATACGGAGAACTTAGAACTTTCGTGCAGTGTGCGGAGCATATATCGTTTCCCCGGCTGATGTGTGCTTCGCATATACCGGCTTTCTACGGCTGGTGGCGGTTTAGGATAAGGCGATTCTGGAATTGTCGGGGCGGGGAGGGGATGGTATGATAAAAAACAGATAAAGAAAGGAGATGTGGTATGAAACTGATATCTTTTCACAGAGAATTCGGTCCGGCGGAGGAAGCGGGGATCTTAAGAGAAGACGGATATGTGCTGCCTCTTGCGGAGACAGATCTCGGGATCGTGACGATGAACGACCTGTTCGTGAAGCTTGCCTGGATGGCGGAAGCGGATGGAGACGCAGCGGAGAAAGGGTATTTTTCGCCCTTGAAGGAGGCGGAGCAGAAGTTCCTGCAGAATGGCGGGCCTCTTCTGAGTCCTGCCGGCTGCGGGAAGGAGGACATCCGGATCCTTTCGCCGGTGCCGCATCCTATGCAGGACGTGATCTGCCTCGGGCTGAACTACACCGAGCACGCGGAGGAGGCCTTCGGCTACGACGGTGTCTTCACAGCGGAGAAGGCGTATCCGATCTTCTTCTCAAAGAGGGTCAATGAAGCTCCGGGCTCCGGCGACCCGATCCCGGCCCACAGAGATCTCACAGAGCGGCTGGATTATGAGAATGAGCTGGGGGTGATCCTCGGCAGGGACGCCCGGGA
>Ga0256407_10004142_pt1 | contig 24622 bp, 21 predicted proteins | sample RumenRJG_04DNA_FD_193489 | JGI IMG/M metagenome (GOLD analysis project Ga0256407, IMG submission 193489) | Bovine rumen microbial communities from Lethbridge, Alberta, Canada - RJG_04 | ecosystem: Host-associated > Mammals > Digestive system > Stomach > Rumen | place: Canada: Alberta... | reverse complement strand
GCGTTTTGCTTGGTAAACTCCGCCTCTAACGAAACCTTGTCGCCCGCGTTCCTTCGGCGCGTCGTAAAGTCGTAAACCTTTTTGCTTCCGTCCTTAAGCGTAAAAACCAAGTCAACTTCGTGCTCGCCAAAAAAGCATGGGCCGCCCGTAATCGCAGTCGGCTCGCCGCGAGCGACGGCGGCGGCAAAGTCTTCCAAGCCGGCGGTAAAGTAAGGCATTTGCTCTTTGTAGGGCCACTTGACTTCCTTGAATTGCGGAAGTTTTTCTTCCACCATTTTGCTGTCGTTTATTTGAACGAAAGTTTTGTACACAAGCGAAACGGAAGAGCCGCCCAAAGCGAGCGCGGCTTTTGCAAGCAATTCTTTTTTTTGCGCGCGCAATTCCTTGATGCGGTCTTGGTTGGCCACAGTGTTGCCGGAATCCTTGTAGCCCTTTATCTCGGCGTTGATGCGTTCCGCCAAAACCTTGTCGTCGCCCTGCAAGGCGCTTTCCAACTCCGCGGCGTCGGGAGCCTTTTCCGAAACCGCCTCAAAAAAATCGGCGGCGCTAAAGGGCCAGCGGATAAAGTCGTTGGAAGAATTTTTGTAAATCGTGTCCTCTTGCTTTACGCCGAGAGACGCCAAAAGGCTTTGAGTGGAATAAACGTCTTTTCCGTGAACGTAAAAATACTCTTCGTTGTGCTCTCTCTCTTCAATCTCTTCCATATCCGTCACCATTTCTTTTCTATCGTAAGAATGTTCTTTTTGTCTTCGTACTTGTATTTTACCGCGTCCATAGTTTTCTTTACGATGTAGATTCCCAAGCCGCCGATTTTTCTTTCCTCGGCGCTAAGGGTCACGTCGGGGTCGGGCTTTTCCAAGGGATTGTAGGGAACGCCCCAATCCTCAAAAGTTATGGCCACCGTTTGCGGCGCGGGGCTTTCCACGCTGACAACCGCTTGTCCGCCAGCTTCCGGGTAAGCGTAAGAGGCGATGTTGCAAAACAGTTCGTCCACCGCGATGTTGATCTGAGCCAGTTCCTTCATCGGGCATTCAAGCTTTTCAAGCTCGGCCTCTACAAAAGCGGAAACTTTGGCTGTGCTGGCCTTGTCGGCGTCTACGGTTAATGTTGCCATAATGTTCAATTATACTCCGCAAAAGCGTTATTTGCAAGGTTTTCGTAAAAGGAACGGATGTCAGGCTCCATAAGCGAGTCAAAGTTAAAGTGGATTTCGCCCGCAACGTTCTTTAGCGTTTTGTTCAACTCCAGCTGGGCTTTTAGCTGGTCCGTTCCAAACCAAGGACTTTTTTCATTGCCCGAGCCAATCGCCGCGGCGGCCTTGTAATCAGCCATTCCTATGTATAGAGTGACGCCGCTCCCCTCCACCGCTTGGTTCCACCAAGAGGCAAGCTCGGCGTAGTCGGCCACTTTTAGGCCGATGTTCCAGTATATTTGCGGAACGATATAGTCAACGATTCCCCTTTGAATCCAAGTGATGGAATCGGCGCAATGCGCGGAATAGGATTCCGTTCCGCCGGTGGCCGAACCGTAAGGATTGGCGGCGCTTTTGTTGCCCCAAATGCCAAAGGGCGAAACGCCAAAAAGGGCGCCGGGCCGAATTTCGCGGGTCAAGCAAAAAAGCTCCTTTATCAAAAGGGTCGCGCTTTGCCGCCTAAAGTCGTCCAAGTCCATTCCGGCTCCGTATTTTTTGTAAGTCTCCGAATCGTCGATTCCCGTTTGCGGGTAAAAGTAGTCGTCCAGATGAAGGCCGTCCACAGGATAGTTTTGCAAAATTTCGCGCGCGCCGCGGACCACAAGCTGGCGAACTTTTGGCTGGCCGGGATCAAGGTAAAAGTTTCCGTCGGAACTGGGAAGGATGAATTTTTTTAGCCCAGCCATTTGGGGACGAACGGAAAGCAATTCGTCAAGGCTTTGGCCCTTTTTGGCCTTGATTCTGTAAGGGTTTATCCAAGCGTGCAGCGCGATGTTTTTTTGGTGTGCGGCCTGGCAAAAGTACGCCAAGGGGTCAAAGCCGTCTTGGGGAGCGACGCCTTCGGCCCCGCAAAGCCACTGGCTCCACGGAAAAACGCTGGAAGCGTAAAGCGCGTCGCAAGAAGGCCTTACTTGAAAAAAAATCGCGTTAAAGCCAAAGCGCTGGCACTGGTCAACGATAAAGTCAACGTCGGCCTTTAATTTTTGGGCGTCGCTGGTCTTTGCGCGAGGATAATTTGAACTGATTGTCGCAACCCAAACGCCCCGCAATTTGGGAGCGTTTTCCACCGGAGAATACACGGCGGCCGGTTGGCTGTCAGAAACGCAAGAAATGACGGCAAGCGGCAAAAGAAGCGCCAAGCATGCAAGAATCGCGTTTTTTTTGCCGTTCAAGCTATTCAATTGAAAGAATGTTAATAAAGCCGGTCACTTCAAAGACTTCGCGGACAACGTCGTTTACGCCGGTAAGCTTCATCGATCCGCCGGCCGCGCTGATTTTCTTTTGGGTGTTCAGCAAAATGCGAAGTCCCGCCGAAGAAATGTACTCGATTTTGCCAAAGTCAAAAACCAAGTCCGCCACGCCGTCAAGCGCGGAGGCAAGAGCTTCTTCCAACTGCGGGGCAGTCGTTGTGTCCAAACGGCCCGAAAGCGCGATTGTCAATTTGTTTCCGTCTTTTGTTTGTTTAATATCCATAAATTCTATTCTAACACAAATTTTCAGTCCGCGCAATGCTTTTTATAGTGAAGAACTATCGTTCCGCGCTCGTTCAGGACTTGGCTGTCGGCCAGGATCCAACGGCTTTCTAGCGGCTCGTTCAAAAAGCGGATTCCGCGGCCGATCGTCACCGGCTCCACCGTCAAAAATATCTCGTCAACAAGGCCGGCGCGCAAAAACTGCAAGTTGGTTGAGGGGCCGCCCAAAAGCGCGGCTTTTTGGATTCCGCGAGCCTCAAGCTTTGCGCAAATCTCTTGGGGCTGGCCGCAAAGGTAAACGCGCTCAACGCCGCGCGCGTCCTGGGCTTGCGAGGCCTCCGCGCCGGCCGGGTCGTGGGTTAGGATAAAGTTGGGCACGCCGAAGACCCTGAAAGAACCGGTGTTTTTTCCCATAATCACCGCTTGGCAAGACTTGGCTCCGGCCAAAAAAAATTCGCGGTCTTCTGGCGAGCCGTAGCGCTCGATTCCGGTTTTGCTGTCCAAAGCCGCGATTCCGTCAATCGAAACGGCCGCGTACATAACCAAAGTCACAGCTTGACTCTCTCAAAAAAGGATTCGCGCAAGGCGGCGTCCTGGCTTAGGATTCCGCGATGGGCCAAGGTCGAGGTAACCACGCCGGGCCTGTTCACCCCGCGCATCGACATGCAAAGGTGCTCGGCTTGGATCGCCACGATGACGCCCTTGGCGCCAAGGTTTTGCATCAAGGCGTCGGCGATTTGTTCGGTCAAGTTTTCTTGGATTTGCGCGCGGCGGGCGTAAACGTTCACCAGGCGGACAAGCTTTGAAAGCCCCACTACCTTTCCGTCGGGAACGTAGCCAATCGCCACCTTTCCAAAGAAAGGCAGCAAATGGTGCTCGCACATCGAATAAAATTGAATGTCTTTTTCTATTACCAAGTCGCTGGCGGTGGAGTCAAAATTCTTTGAAAGAATTTGGTCAGGCTTCTGATCGTAGCCGCCGAATATTTCTTTGCAGGCGCGGGCGACGCGGGCCGGAGTTTCCTCCATTCCGGGCCTGTCGGGATTCTCGCCGATTCCCTCCAAAAAAAGCCTCATCGCCTGCTCTATTTTTTTCTCGTCTATCATAGGACAATCATTTTACAAAAAATCGCGCAAAAAGGAAAGCGGTTTTCCAATTTTAAAGCACAAGGATTTTATCTCGTCGCTGGGCTGAATTCTGTCGGGAACCATTATCGGAACGAGGCCCGCCGCGGCCGCGCTTTTTATTCCGTTGGGACTGTCTTCTATCGCGGCGCAGTTTTTTGGCGCAAGGCCCAAAAGCGCGGCCGCCTTTTGGTAAATGTCCGGCGCCGGCTTGGACCGTTCAATCTCGTCGCCAAAAACGCAAGCCTCAAAATATTCAAAAACGCCCACCGCTTTTAGCTGGCGGGTGGCAGTCCTGCGGCTGGTGCTGGTGGCAAGCGCAAGCCGGTAGCCCTTTTGTTTTAGGTAGTCCAAAGTTTCGCGCGCCGCCGGCATTAGCGGAATGCCTTTGGTGTCTTCCCATTCCCTAAAGCGGACGGAAAAGTCGCCAAAAAATTTTGGCTTGTCAAAGCACTCTCCGTAGCGGGCTGTCAGCTGCTCCGCCATAAGGTCAACGTTGCAGCCCCGGTTTTCGTCAATCGCCGCCTGAATGTCGGGCAAGCGCATCTCCTCCGCCAGCTGCTTCCAAATCTCGTCGCAAACAGTTTCCGAATCCAGCAGCACGCCGTCCATGTCAAATACAAGGGCCTTAATGTCTTGGGTCATAATGAGATTCCGCATTCGCATTACAATAAAGCGCGGCGTTGTTTTTGTCAATGTTTTTTTTGCGGGAACGGAGGATGAGGCTTTACGAGCAGCAGAGCGAAACAAACGGCGACACAAAAAAAGCGGAGCGTTACAAACTCCGCCTGTCGGACGCTTTTGAAGTTAAGGAACTGACCACAGAAGCGACCGCCTAAGACGCGAGAGCCCCTACTCGCGGACAAGCTTATAACTAGACAAACTGTTTTCCTTGTAATATGTCGCGGCAGAGGCAGCTGTCGCAAACGCGTTGTCAGGTATAAGATTTTCTGACGTAACAGAACCTTTGTACCAGCCGGTTTTATTTGCAAAATTTAGCGAAGTAAGATTATTCACAGCTCGGAAAGACCTGTCAATTTGCGTTACGCTTGAAGGAATATTGATAGATTCAAGCCCGGTGGAAGAATAGAAAGCGTCCCACTCTATAGTAGTGAGACCTGCCGGCAAGGTCACATTTTTCAAAGTGGGATTATAGCCCAATGAATATTTCGCGATGGTCTTCACGCCGTCTGGAACAGTCCACGAAGTCGCGGTTCTTCCTCCAGGGTAATAAACAAGCGTTTTTTTGTCTGTTGTATAAACAACGCCATCTATAGAAATCAAGTATCTATAATCGGTCATATGGCTATGTGCGGGCACGATAATATTCTTGGATCTAGCAAGCGCGCAAGCCGCGTTTTGATTCGTAAACTCATTGTATTGAACATTAGGCGGTATGATTACGTCAAAATTCGGCTGATATCTGACTCCGCCAGACCAACTCTTAAAGCCAAGATGCGTAAGGTTAGTCTTTGAAAGGTCAAGAAGCGAGCCGGCGCCGACTTCATCTGTATCTCCATACCTGTAAAATTTTTCCAAAAGCGACTTAATCTGGTCCTCATTCGCGCTGCTGTCAACTTGAATCACAACCTTGTCGCCGCCCGCATAAGTAAACCCATCAATGCTTGTCCACGTCAACGTCGTCTTCTTGGTCAAATATCCGTCGCCGGCGACCGCCCACTCTTGTGCGGGACTTACGCTTGCTTGCGGAGTGACGGCGAACTTGTAGCACTCCAGCGGGAAGTTTACGTCCGTGACGCCGGCGGCAAGCTGGAGGACTTGGCGGTTAGAGCGATACGCAGTGTAATAAGCCTCGTCGTCAGGAGCAATCGTGATTCTGGCGACGGGCTCGCTTCCTGTAAGTTTTCCTTCGATGTACAATAAGGGATCTTTCAACCACTCGGTCGTGTTGCCGTAGCACTTCAGGCAGATGTCGTTCTTTTTCAAGCCATCGCTTGGAATGGAAACAGCGCCTTTTAGGAAAGTTTTTGGCGTGCGAGCCGTGTCGGAATCGCCAAGAACATAAATCGCGCCGCCCATGGCGCTGTTATAACATTCATTCCCGGCGATTGTACAGCCGTCTAGATGGAGTTTGCTGCGCTCATCCAAGAAAATCGCGCCGCCGCCTTTGTCAGAGTCGCCGCTGGCTCCGTTGTATCTTATTTCGGCGCCTTGGACGGTCAAGTTGCCGCCCTTCAAGTAAAAGGCGCCGCCGCTCTTTTGCGCGCAATTGTATGCGACAGTTCCGCCGTATAGGTTTATTGCAAATTTATCCGTACCGGAGTTGGCGGCAAAATAAAAAACGCCGCCATGCGCTCCCGCCTTGTTGGAATAGTCGGACGTCCGCGTCGAATCGCCGTATTTGGCGGCATGGGCTATCAAATCCGAATCGTCTCCTATCACGCCGCCTGTCATAGTGAACGTTCCGCTGGAGCCACAAATCGCGCCGCCAGAACTTGTAGCGGTGTTCCCGCTTATGCGGCCGCCGCTCATCGTGGTTTCTACAGAAGAAGTGGTTTCTACAGAAGAAATAAAGTAAATTCCCCCGCCAGTTCCGTTTGCTCCATCCGCATGGTTTTTCTCTATTACAGCGCCAGAAAAAATATTCAGCTTACTGCCTGAGCCAGCGCCTTCATTAGTTATTGCAATTCCTCCGCCACATCCACTGTCGCCTTGCGCGCTGTTATTCGACACCACGGAGCCGTCCAAAAGATTCAGTACGCTTGGGGGAGTTATGCAAATTCCGCCGCCAAAGCTATTTTTCATCATGCCGCTGCCAGCGCTAGAATCCGCGCTGTTTTCCGTCACATAGGCGCCGCGGCCAAGGGTAAGGGAGCCGCCAGTGGCGGAAAGATAAATTCCTCCGCCATAAGCATTTGAAATGTACGTGCTGTTTTTTAATGTTCCCGTTCCGCCTGTAATCTTTAGATTTTTTATCGTTATTGGAACTGTCGTGTCTATTGTAAGGGCGGAGGTTCCAGCCGCGCCGTCCGCGTCAATTTTGTCTTGCGGAACGCCCATGTCGTCCAAGCCTGTCGCCCCGCAAAGGGTAAGGGACTTGGCGTAGGTGTACCCGCCGCCTGAGCCAGAATTTTTCAGCCTGTCAGGAATCGTCTGGGGGCCAATATTTCCCTTGATGAAAATCGTGTAGTTTTTGCTTGCGTCCTGCAGCATGGCCAGCGCGTCGTCAAACGATGTCTTGGGATTGAGGAAGGTTCCGCTTTCCGTTGTGGTTGTGGCGTTTGGGTTGACGTAAATTTCGGTAAGCTTAAAGCCGTCTATCATCGCGGCGGTGATTTGACAGGTCGTGGTTTTTACGCCGGTTTCCGCGTCGGTCGTTGTGTTGAACCAAGGCTCGTTTCCGTTTTGAACCCACTTGTTTGTGGCCAAGTTGGCAAAGATGTTGACCGCTTCTGTAAAGGAATAAAGCGGAGCTCCCTCAGGTTCTCCTTCAGCGTCGACGCCTGAATAAAATTCAAAGGTCATAAGACGACTGCCGGCGGGCATTCCGCCAGTCAAAACGCCGTCTGTCATCACGCCCGCGCTAAAGGCCCATGTCGTTCCTTCTTTTGTCGCGTTTATTTTGTAAGACATGCCGCCCATTTTGTAAACGACGCGCGCAAAGCCGATTTTTGAATCTGGGTCGCCGACTTGCAGCGCCAAAAGGCCGCTTCCCGTTTGCGCGGCGCTAAGCGTTACGTTCTTGTTTGTCACAAAGGGAGCGCTGGGGCTTAGCGTGTAGTATTCCGTATTTTTGCTTTCGCCCTTTAGGATTTCCGCTCCGTTAGATTTTACGCTTGCGACGGTCTTATATTGTTTTGTCGGGCTTGTCGAAGGATATATCGCTGGAATCGGAACGGTGTAAGACAAAGTGCCGTCGTCGGCGACAGTCACCGTTCCATTATACTCAATCGAAGCGTCCGCCGTGTTCACAACCTTAACGGAATATTCCAAGCCCGTCGCGGGAATTTGCGGAAAGGCGGATCTTGAAGCGCCAGACGCCGCGCCGCCGTTTTGAACCGCCGCCAAAATCTCAGCCGGAGCGGCTCCTCCAATATCCAACGCGCCGCAAATTGTGACAGTTCCTTCCGTTCCGCATTCCGCGGCGTTTTGCAAACCTGCTCCCGCATCCGCCGCTCCCATGTTGGAGCAGCCGACAAAAAGCGCGGCAAAAAGAGAGGCGGCGATTACTGTCAACTCAAAAGTTTTTTTCATCTTCATTCCTTTTCCCCTCCTTATTCCATAGTCACGCATATCGCGGGAACAACGCCGACATAAGAATAGGTGACCATATTAAGATCGTTAGTATAACCAGTTTTGTGGGAACAGCGAACAGTAACGCCACTTTCATTATTTGGCGAACGAAGCCACCAATAGCAGCCGCCAGTAACTGTGTCTTGTTCCAAATTATTTGCCTTTGCATAGTCTGACAGCGGCCTCACTCTTTTGCTGGTCTCGGCAGTATAACATGAGTAATTCCCAAAACCGTATTCGGCGGTCGTGGCTTCCCGCTCGCTCAACAGGAATACCTTGTCGTTTGTGTTGGGGCAAGTGTAGTCGGTCGGATGCTCCGGGTCGCTTCCATCCGCTCTTGGGAAATGTTCGGTCGTGTCAGTCGTGCTGGCGCCGTCGTTCACAACTGTTGTCGTGGCGATTTTGCTTTGCGCGTCGGACGAGAACGCAGTCTGCAAAAAGCCCGTTCCGCTGTATTTGGAGCTTGTAGTGGTTCCGCTTGTATAGTATGCCGTTCCGTTTAAGTAGGCGCGTACCGTCGAATAGTAATAGTTGTTCGGATAAACAGTTTTTGAGCTTATGGTTCTGTTGCTTGTGTTGTCATAAAAGTTGATGTGCTTGTCCAAAACGTTTTCCGCAAGCAAAAGCCATTTTGGCGCGGTGCTAGCGTTTCCGTCGTGGTCAAAAGACATCGTAAGAACGCGCCACTTTATCGGCTCTACCTTGAACCACTTTTCAATTCCGCTTTGCCCGACAGGGGTGCCGTCGCTGTAAGTGTAGCTAGTCGAGAAGCCGAATTCGTTGCACTTTACGTACCAAGCTCCGTCGCTTCCGCGATAGTAGTCAAAGGCGCCGTGCTTTACGGGGTCCTTGTCGTTTTCGTTTACCGTAACGTCCGCGGCCTTTACGGTCTGCGGCCAGTCGCCAAAGTAAACGTATGTGGCGCTGGTTCCGGCGCTGCCGTCCGTTCCGGCTTTTGCGGGAGTCGCTTTTGCGGTGGGCTCGTACTTTTTGCCAAAGCCAACCGTAAAGCTTGCGCTGTAAGCCTTTCCCTTGTAGCCGCCGCTAATGGTCACGGTGTAGTCTCCTTCGGGAAGAACGCAGTCGCCGCTTGTCTTAAACGTCAAATAGGCGTAATTCGATGTAATGCTTTGCGTCCAGTAGCCGTCGGAATCGCCAGTAGGAACGTCTTCGCCGTGGTAGCTGACCTTAAACGAAGGATAAATGTAGTCGGCGGTGGCGCTTCCAAACTGAATCAGCGAAGTCGAGCCGTCTTGCTTTATGGCGTAGGCTTGGAATGAAAGTTTTCTTGCAGCGGCGTCAACGTCCACCCAAGTCTTGTCAATCGTAAATTTCATGTCAACGCAAATCGGATCTATCGTAATGCCGCCGCCGTTGACGCCAAAATAGGCCTCGCCGTAAGTCGCGCTGGAGTTTGTCTTGTCTGTGCCAACGCCAAACTTGTCGCCGTAAAAAACATAGCCCGCGTCGTAATTGTAATTGTTGCCGCCGCTTTGCCAGCCGTATCCCGATGTGAATACAATCTTGTCGCTTGTCGCGGAAGGCTCGTCGGCGCAGGCGACTCCGATTTTTGCCGTGGCGCCGTTAAAGCCGCTTTGGCTTCTTATAGTGCCGGTCACGTTGATTTTTCTTCCGCTAGCAAGCCAAACATTGGACGGGTCTTTGTCAACGCCGCTGGGGTTGTCCGCGTCAACCGTTATGTTGTAGTTGCCGTAAACATAAGCGTTTGATTTGACGTTCAAAGTCGCGCCCTCGGCAACATAAACGCCGGCTCCGTTTCCTTCGGCGCGGTTTCCTTCCACGCGGGCGTCCTTTGCAAGCGTAAGCGTGGCGCCGCCGGTATCGACGCTGTTCAAGTATATTCCGCCGCCGTCGCTGGCGCTTTTTCCGCCGGTGACTTTTAGGCTTGTTATCGTAATTGGAACAGGCATGGGCATTATGTAAAGCGTGTTTCCTGACGCGTCTCCGTCCAAGCAGTCAAGCCGGTCGCTGGCTGTAGCGGTCGTTGTGAACGTCGTGGCGCCGCTGATGGTAAGGCTTTTTGCATGGGCCCAAGCGCTGGTGTTCGAAGCGTCGTTCGACAAGCCGGAAACTGTCGTACAGCCTTTTACCGTTCCGTCGATGTAAATAGCAAGGTCTTTTCCCGCGTCCTTAAGGTCGAACACCGCAGTGGAAAGCGAGGCGTAAGGCTTGCTTTTTGTGCCGGGATTTGAGTTGTCGCCTGCAGTTTTGCAAACGCGGTAGCCCTGGGGGTTAGTCGTCGCATTATAAGCCGCGTCTGCGGCCACGTAAATCGGCGCGAATAGCTTGACCGTCTTTTTGTCGGCGGCCATCTCGGCGCTCCATTCGTCAAAGTTGTCGTCGGGCGCTATCAATTTGAATTTTTCTTCTACGTTGTCCGGGAGCGTTTTGTCAGAGGGCGGTTCTGTCGTTGCCGACGCTACGATTATGTCTCTCCAACGAGCCCACGCCCCGACTCCGGTATTGGACAAGGCTATTTGGTCAGAACTTGTGTGATTGCTTAAATCGCTTTCAACAACAACAGCGTCCGGCCAAGAATTGGTCGACTCAAGCGCCACATCATTCAATGGGCTGGCATCCGTTCCGCTTCCGCATGGAATATAGGCGGAGCCTCCCAGCGCAAGCATCTTTCTTAAAGTGGATACAGCGCCGCCAAAAGGCGACTTGTTTTTAGAAATGGTTCCGCCAGATATAGATGTTTTAGCGCATACGCAAACGCCGCCGCCCTCTTCTGTCGCCTCGTTTTCGGTTATCGTTCCGCCGGTCATTTCAAATTTTCCAAGTGTGTACACGCCGCCGCCGTTGACAGCCTTGTTGCCGCTTATCGTTCCGCCGGTCATTTCAAATTTTCCAAGTGTGTACACGCCGCCGCCAGAGCCGGAACCGATGGAAGACCCTTCGGAGGTCGTGTTGCCGCTTATCGTTCCGGATTTCATCAGGAAAGTTCCGGAATTGTACACATACACGCCGGCGCCTCGGTCATTTAACGAGCTTGAAGAATTAGTCACATTGCCGCTTATCGTTCCTCCTTTAAGTTCAAGCGTTCCCATGACATAAGCGCCGCGTTCGTTTTGCGTAACAAGCGAGCCGCTTTCAAGAATGACTTTAGGGCCGCCGTAAACACAAATTCCCGTCTTTCCGTTCTTTACGGCAATGTTCTTTACTTTTACCGTCAACGAGCCGCCCGCCATAATGTCAAGAACTTCATCCGCGCCGCCGCCGTCAAGCGTCGAGACAGGCGTTTCGTCGGAGGCAAGCGCGTCCAAGCCCTGTATCGTGATTGACTTGCACTTGCCGCTCAAATTGTTGGGGTTAATCGTCGTCGCCCCTTCCACGGTTCCGCTTACAAAAATTTTATAGTCAACCGTTCCCGTTCCAAAAGCCGCGATTTTGTCAACAGCCGCCTGCAAATGCTCCAAGGGCTCGTAGGCGTGGCCGCTGTTCTTGTCGTTCGCGTCAAGGCCTTCTCCCGCTCCAAGAGACGCGGGCCGTCCAACGTAAATGACGGAACCCAATTGGCTTTTTGCCAGCGCTTCGGTCACTTTAAACGTTCCGCCGCTTACCAAGCCGGTTCCGTCGGGCAGCCACGCGTTTGTTTCCATGTAGTCAAACACGCTGATGGTTTGAACGGTGGAATAAACGAACTTGCCGTTGGAATCGTAAAACAAAAGAACGACTTCGTAATGGCCGCTCAAAATCGAAGGAACCTCAAAAATTCCCGCGCCGCTTGTTAAAGTATAAGAAACGATCTCCTGTCCTGCGTGAGTCGTCTTCCATTTGCTGTCGGAGCAGCTGGCTTTTAAAGTCTTAATGTCAAGGCTTGCGTCCGACGAAACGTTAAGCTTTATCGATCCTTTTTTTTCATCGTCGTTCGTCTGCTTGGGAACGATGGCAAAGGCGTGGTTTACGACCGGCTCCGACACGTCAAGGGTCTTTTCAAAAAAGTCGGACAGAACAATTTTGTCGGCGGCTTCGGCTCCGCCCATATTCTTTTTTATGCCTACAGTTATTTCCCAATGGCCTTCGGTCAACTCAAGCGCAAAGGACGACGCTCCGCCCGTCGCGACAAACTTGGCTTGGTCTTCGGCGCTTTTTCCTATTGCATAGCTTCCGCTTCCGTCAGTTTGAACGGCAGTAACAAATTTGTAGTATTGGGTTGAGTCATTTATGTCAGGAAAGGCCGAGCGCGACTGCCCGTCAGACAAGTCCTCCAAGGGAGAGACGGCCATCGCGATGCCGGCCGGCAAGGCGGAATTTGCGGAGATTGTTCCTTTTAAGATTACAGTTTCTGCGCCGGCGCTGTTTTGTACCCTTTCGCCGGCGTCGTTAGAGACGTTGTTGCAAGAAAAAAACGCTCCAAAAGAAAGCAAAGTAAGAAAAATCATGGGAACGCTTTTACTTGCAGCATGTATAGCGTTTCTAAAATCTTTCCACTGCAACATTATTACATATAATATACTACAGTTCCGCCGCAAAATCAAGAAGGTATTGCGCAAAGTCCGCAAAAACGCTAGTATATATAACAAAGAATTCTTTTTAGGAGATGCAATATGGCAGACGTTAGAGTTGCTATCAATGGTTTCGGCCGCATTGGCCGTTTGGCTTTCCGCCAGATGTTTGACGCGAAAGGTTACGAAGTAGTCGCTATCAACGACCTCACAAGCCCCAAGATGCTCGCCCACCTTTTGAAGTATGACACAGCGCAGGGCGGTTTCTGCGGAAAGATTGGCGAAGGCAAGCACACTGTTTCAGCCACAGACGATTCAATCATCGTTGACGGAAAGGAAATCAAGATTTACGCCGAGAAAGACGCGGCCAACTGCCCCTGGGCGGCCAACAAGGTTGACGTTGTTCTTGAGTGCACAGGTTTCTACACATCTAAGGAAAAGTCAGAAGCCCACATCAAGGCCGGCGCCCGCAAGGTTGTAATTTCAGCTCCTGCCGGAAACGACCTTCCCACAATCGTATTCAACGTAAACCACAAGACTTTGACAAAGAACGACAACATCATCTCTGCCGCGTCTTGCACAACAAACTGCTTGGCCCCGATGGCCAAGGCTCTTAACGACAAGTACCCGATCCAGTCTGGAATCATGTCTACAATCCACGCCTACACTGGCGACCAGATGATTTTGGACGGACCGCAGCGCAAAGGCGACCTCCGCCGCTCTCGCGCCGGCGCCCAGAACATCGTTCCCAACTCAACAGGAGCCGCCAAGGCCATCGGTCTTGTAATCCCCGAGTTGAACGGAAAATTGATTGGTTCTGCCCAGCGCGTTCCGACACCCACAGGCTCAACAACATTGTTGTTCGCCGTAGTTAAGGGCAAGGACGTTACAAAGGAATCCATCAACGCCGCCATGAAGGCCGCCGCCACTGAGTCATTCGGCTACAACGAGGACGAAATCGTTTCTAGCGACATCATCGGCATGCGCTACGGCTCATTGTTCGACGCCACTCAGACAATGGTTTCCAAGATCGACGACGACACATACCAGGTTGAAGTTGTTTCTTGGTACGACAATGAAAACAGCTACACAAGCCAAATGGTTAGAACAATCAAATACTTCAGCGAGAACTGCTAACTCTAGCATTTAGCTGAACCTTAAATGCGTCTTCCTTTCGGGAGACGCATTTTTTTTTAAGTATTTGATTGTTCTTTCGATTAGTCCGGTAAAAACGCTCCGCACTGCTCGCGTTTTCTCGGACGGGTCCTCACAATCAAGTACTTCTCCGAGAACTGCTAAATCGTTATAATAAGCGCATGTACAAATTGGCTTTGTTTGACTTGGACGGAACGTTGACGCAGTCGGAGTTTGGGATTTTGGCTTCGGCAAAATACGCGCTTGAAAAGTTCGGCATTTACGAGGCGGACCAAAAAAAGCTCAAGCGCTTTATCGGCCCGCCCCTTTACGTTTCATTTTCCGAATTTTACGGACTGAACGGAGCCGACGGCGAGGAAGCGGTTCGTCTTTACCGCGAAGTCTACGAGACCGAAAATTTCAAGAACGCTCCGGTCTACGACGGAATTCCGGAAACGCTTTCGGCGCTAAAGGAAGCTGGCGCCGCGCTTATGGTGGTCACGTCCAAGCCGCAAGACATGGCGGAGCGTGTCGTGGAACACGTCGGCCTAAAGCCCTTCTTTGACGCGATCGTCGGTCCCGGCCGCGAGATGCATACGCCAAGCAAAACTGTTCTGATAGAAAGGGCCTTGTCGTTGGCCGCGTTGGACAAAAAAAATGCGGTCATGATAGGCGACCGCAAATTTGACATTGAAGGAGCCGAGGGAGCCGGCATAGACTCAATCGGAGTTCTTTACGGCTACGGCTCCAAAGAAGAGCTGGAACAAGCGGGAGCCAAGCTTTTTGCCCAAACCCCCGCCCATATTTCCAAACTTATTATCTAAAGAAGATGATCAAAATCTGCGAGACAACTACAACCGCTACAAGAGCGATCGGATAAGTTGAAGCGTAGGCGCCGGCAACCTTTTCCGTTCCGGCTGTAGAGATCAAAGTTCCCAAGGCGGGAGTTGAAGTCATGCCGCCGCAGATCGAGCCAAGGTTGTTGAGCAAGTTCAACTTAAGGACGAACTTGGCAAAGAAGAAGCCCGCGATCATCGGAACAAGCGTCATGATGATTCCGTAGATAAAGTATACCCATTCAAAGTACTTGACGAAGCTGGCTCCGCCGGCAACGCCCGCTCCAATCAAGAAGAACATAAGGCCAAGTTCGCGGAAAACTTTGAGCGTAGACTCTTGCGGAGTGACCGAAATGTTTCCGATTTTTTGGAAGTGGCCGAACACCAAGGCCAAAATCAAGCAGCCGCCTGTTGTAGTAAGAGAGAAGTTTCCAAACTTAAACGATCCAACAAAGATTCCCAAAATGGCTACGATCGCGAAAATGCAAAAGCCAAAAGGATCAAACTCAAGTTCGTTTCCGCTCAACTTTTTGGGAGCTTCGGGAGCTGACTCAGAAAGCTTGGCGCGTTCCTTGTCCATGTCGGCGCCAAGGAATTTGGGAACGAGTTGCACAAAGAGAACGACTCCGATAACGCCGAACAAGTAGGCGATTCCGTGTCCTACGGCTACGATTGCCTCAAGCTGGTCGGCAGTGAATTTTGCCGAATCAATTACAGTCGCCTTTGCGGCAGAGAAAGCCGGTGTCGAAGTGAGCGAGCCGGAAAGCAAGCCTACCAACATGGCGCCGACCTCTTCTTCGGAACGGCCAAAAACCTTAATGTCAAAAACGCAGCAAGCGGCGCACGCGATGCCGCCAACAGCGATGATAAGCAAGCCCAAAAGAATGTAAGACTTAAAGTTCTTCTTTAGGTCTCCAAAGAAGCTGGGGCCGGCGATAAAGCCTACGCTGGTTACAAAGAGCACAAGGCCAACGTTCTCGACGATTTTAAGAGCGCCAGAAACGTAGCTTGCGCGCAAGACTTCGTTCAAGTCGGCGCTTGTAACTTTGACGACAAGCTGGTTTCCAAGCGGCGTGTAGAAAAAGGCTCCGAACAAAAGGGCGATGATGAAAACGCCCGCCGTTCCCAATGAAACGCCGTTGATTGTAATGCGGCCAAGCAAGTAACCCACAGCGGCGATTGCGAACACGCTGAATGTAAGGAATACGATTGCTTTGATTGAAAGAAGTCCTCCAAAAAGAACCATAATTAAACCTCGAAAAGTTTTAGAATAGTGCAAATATTATATAACAAATCGGGGCTTTTGTTCAATGGGGCTTCGCCTATGACAGCGCGATCAGCCCCTTGCTCAAATCTTTAAGGCGGACGGAAAGGGCATCGTATTGGTCTTGCGGAACGTTACCGCTTGCCCTGACTTTGTCGGTGAATTCTTCGCTAAGGCCGTCAATGGCAAAATCTTCAAAGGCGCGCTTTATGTTTTTGTACAAGGCGTAGTCGCACTCAAACGAGAATTCTTTTTTGGGAACGTATTCCTCAAGCGCGCCTGTTTCCTGGCATGCTTGCAGCAACTGTTTGGCCGCTCCGCCGTAAGCCTTTACAAGGCCGCCGGTTCCCAAAAGGGTTCCTCCAAACCATCTAGTCACTGTTAGCATAAAGTCAGTGGCTCCGCTCCCCTTCAACGCGTCAAGAACCGGCCGGCCGGCCGTTCCGCCCGGCTCTCCGTCGTCGCTCATTCCCATAACCTCGCCCGACTTTCCCAACACAAAAGCGTGGACAACGTGCGTCGCGTCATTGTACTTTTCTTTTTGAGCTTTTAAAATCGCTCGGGCCTGGTCCTGCTTTTGGCAAGGGATAGCCTCTGCCAAAAATCTTGAGCCTTTTACGACAATCTCAGTTTGAACTTGCTTTGTTAGTATCTTCATTTAATTTGTCGTAATAAAATTGAATTGAAAGGATTACCGAAGCGGCCGTGTAAAATGTCAGCGCGAACGAAGCAAAACTTATCAATGAGCCCAAAGAATAAATGTTGGAGCTGGACTGGTATTCTTTGTAAATAAAGGCGTGCAAAACATTGAACGCCAAAATAAAAAAGGCCTTTCTAAAATGACAAACAAATTCAAAGGCCAAAAAGCCAAAGACGTTCTTTGCAAAAAACTTCAATCCTTGCGCAAGGGACTTTAAGAAGTTTTGCTTTGTGTTGTCGTAAACAAAAGACCAAACAAAAGTAAAAGGAAAGAAAACAATAAAAAGCAAAGCCAAGAACATAACATAGCAACGCAACAGTTTTCTAAAGCTGTCAGGATTCGTTTTTATAAAGTCCATCAATTGTTCCGGCGTTTGGAACAAGGGCAAAGAAAAGAACTCAACCTGGCTTGTGATGACAGCAAAAACCGCCATGCACAAAATCATCGGAATGATAAAAAAGGCCGCTCCCCTTCTTGCCCTTCTTTGCCTTAAACCGGCGAACAAAAAATTTAGGGCCACCGGCTGGTTCCTTACAAAGCGCAAGTTGCACAAAAACAATCCGTAGTGCAAGATAAAAATCAAGGCCAAGGACAAAAGCTCAATCAATAGAAAAACTAAAATTGAAAACGACGACGCGCCCTGGTATCTCAAAAAGAAAGAAGAAACAGTTATGGCCAAGCCTGTCATCGCGGAAGAAAGAAACGCGCAAAAAAAGCAGTATATCATTAAGATAAAAACAGCGCGCGGAACGGCAAAGCGAGACGATGCTGAAAAATTCTTGGCAAGCTCTAAAGTTTTCATTCAACTTCCACGCTTTCAACTTCTTTTGTAGAAAGCTTAAAGCCCTGCGCCTTAAGGCCGCGCTCGATGTAATCGTTGGTCTTAAAGCTTTCTTTTAAAACCTTGGCGCGCGCTTTTTTTGCGTAATGAAGGGTAAACTTAAAGTTCTTTCTTGTGTCAACGTGCAGCACTTCCATTCCATCAGGCGCGATAAAGTAGTCGCGGTTCATAATCCAGCTGGGAACGCGGCAGCGCTTTACGTAAGCCTGCTTTGTTTTTGGATCGCGGTAAATCGCGGTGAACAAAACGTCGTTGATGATTTCTTTTTCGGCGTAGTTTACGTAAACCATTCCAGCGTCAACAAAGAGTTTTTGCGGAACGTCGCAAACCGTGTAAATGCCGCTCTTTCTCATTACAAAAATTCTGTCGTAAGGAGTTACGCGCAAGACTTCCGTTCCGCCCGAAACTCCGATTCCGATATAGCCTTTGTCGTCGTAGCGCAAGGGCGTGTCGCGGGTGGCGACTGTCTTTACGTCAACGGCGCTGAACTTGGCGATTTGTGTGTGGCGCTCCAACTCCTCCGGCTTGAACTTGTCCAACATTCCGTTAAGGTATTCAACCGCGCAGTCCGTCAAATGCTTGAGGCGGCGGGCGATTTCCTTAAGGCGGCCGTTGATCGCGGCAACCTCGTCGCGGTTTTTGTTGATGTCAAAAAGCGAGATGCGGCGGATCGGAATTTTAAGCAAGCGGTCAACGTCTTCTTGCGTGATGTCGCGGAGCAATTCTTTTTTAAAGGGCTTAAAGCCGTCGATGACCGCCTTGTTGACGCCCTCGGCGGTTTTCATTTGCTCGATCTTTTTATAAATGCGCTCTTCGATGAAAATGCGCTCCAAAGTTCTTTGGTGCAGCTCTTCCATCAACTGGCCGCGCTCGTACTCCAACTCGTCCTTTACGATGGCCACAAGTTTTTTGGCGTAGTACTTGATGATCTCGGTGGCCGTCATAACGACAGGCATGTTGTCCTTGATCACAAGCATTTGGCAAGAAATTGACTTTTCGCAGTCGGTGTAAGCGTAAAGCGCTTTTTCAACGTCCTTGGCGTAAACGCCGCGCGGCAACTTGATTTCTATTTGACAATGGTCTGTCGTAAAGTCGTCGATCGATCCGATCTTGATTCTTCCGGCGCGGTAGGCGTTTTCGATTGAGTTAAGGAGCGCGTCGCTGGTTGTGTCCAGCGGCAGTTCGGTGATTACGATTTTTTTGTCGTCGCTCATGTCAAACTTGGCGCGCGACACGATCTTTCCGTTTCCGTCGTTGTAGTTTGAAATGTCGATCAAGCCGCCGGTCGGAACGTCAGGGTAAAGCTCAAAGCTCTGTCCCTTAAGCGCCTTGATTTCGGCCTGGATTACTTCCTTAAGGTTGTAGGGCAAAATCTTTGTGCTCATTCCTACGGCGATTCCTTCCGCTCCGATAATCAAGGCGACTGGAATTTTGGCGCGGTAAACTTCCGGCTCGGAAGAACGGCCGTCGTAGTTTGGTATGTAATGGGTCACGTGCGGGTTTGTCACCAAAAATTCTTTTGCCAATGGGTGAACGCGGCATTCAATGTAACGGGGAGCGGAAGCGCCGTCGCCGGTGAACATGTTTCCAAAGTTTCCCTGCTTTTCGATGAAGATGCCCTTGTTGGCCAAAACGACAAGCGCGCCGCCAATCGAAGCGTCTCCGTGCGGATGGTACTTCATGCATTCGCCCACAACATTTGCCACTTTTTGGAAGCGGCCGTCGTCCATCTTAAAAAGCGTGTGCATGATGCGGCGCTGAACCGGCTTTAATCCGTCTTCCAAGTCCGGAATGGCTCGGTCGCGAATAACATAGCTTGCGTATTCGATAAAGTTTTTGTCAAAGAGATTTTTTATGAATGCCATTTTATTTCCACCCTATCATCAATTATAGCAGAAAAAACTTTTTTTGTCTTTAGTTTTTTGCGCAAAGGGGAAAAATTCTTGCCCTACAAAACGGCGTTTAGAAATTGCTTTAAGCGGGAGCTTTGCGGATTGTCAAAGATTTGGCTGGGAGTTCCCTCTTCCTCGATAACGCCGTCGTCCATAAAAAGAACACGGTTGGCGACTTCGCGCGCAAAGCCCATCTCGTGGGTGACGACAATCATTGTCATTCCCTGCTTGGCCAAATCCTTCATAAGCTGCAAAACTTCGCCGACCATTTCCGGGTCCAAGGCGCTTGTAGGTTCGTCAAACAAAATCACGTCGGGCTTCATTGCCAAAGAGCGAACGATCGCGATTCTTTGCTTTTGTCCGCCGCTAAGGGAATCCGGATAAACATGCGCCTTGTCGGCCAATCCGATTCGTTCCAGCAAGTCCATCGCGATTTTTTCCGCCTCCTCCTTAGTCTGGATTTTAAGCGTAAGGGGAGCCAAAGTTATGTTTTGCAAAATCGTCAAATGCGGAAAAAGATTAAAGTGCTGAAAAACCATGTTCATCTTTTGGCGGATTTTGTTTAGGTCTGCGTTTTTGTCCGTAACGCTCTGGCCTTCAAAGATGATGGAGGAGCCGGCGGCGGGCGTTTCCAAGCGGTTAAGGCAGCGCAAAAAAGTGGACTTGCCGGAACCGCTGGGGCCGATGATTACGACTTTTTCGCCCTTTTCTATTTTTGTGGATATGCCCTTAAGGATGTCCAGCTTTCCAAAAGAAATGCTAAGGTTATTTACTTCTATCACTTCTGGCCATCCTTCGCTCGCAGAAAGCGAAAAGCTTTGTAAGTCCAACCGTAAGGCACAAGTAAATCAAGGCGCAAGAAAGCAAGGGAATCCACGCGTTGTAGGTTGCGTTGCGGATATTGTCGCAAGTTTTTTGCAAATCGACGACGGCGATAAAGCTGGCCACCGACGTTTCCTTGATCAGCGTGATAAATTCGCTTGTGTATGTAGGAAGGACTGTCTTAAAGGCTTGCGGCAAAATAATCTTTACCAAAGTTTGCGACCATGACAGGCCAAGGGAACGGCCCGCCTCCATTTGCCCGCGGTCAACGCCTTGAATTCCCGCCCTGAAAATTTCGGTGCAATAGGCGCCGGAATTTATTCCAAAGGCTATAATCGCAACCAAAACCGCGTTGCTCAAACCCATTGGAGAAAAGACGACAAAGTAGAAAATCATCAACTGTGTCGCCATCGGGACTCCGCGAATGACCGTAGTGTAAAACTCGGCGATAAGCTTAAGGGCCTTGCTTTCGGAAATCTTAAAGATGGCAAAAACGCAGCCCAAAACGGAACCGATCAAAATGGCGCAAAAAGCTATAAGCAAAGTGGTTCCAAGGCCTTCTGGAATCAACATCCAGCGGCCATGACTTATCATCACGTCGTAAAAAGTTTGGAACATAAAGTCAATTACAATTCTTCGGGCGTAACAATCTTAACGTCGCCGTCCAAAGGCATGTAGGCTTCCAACATTTTTTGGTAAATGCCGTTGGCCTTGATTGTTCTGATTGTATTGTTGATTGAGTTCAAAAGCTCTGTGTTTCCCTTCTTTACGGCGATGGCGTATTCATCGGTAAAGAAATCGTCGTCGACAATCTTAAGTTCAGGATTGCGCTTTACAATTTCCTTTGCGGGAAGCTCGTCGATGATAATCGCTTCAATCGCGCTGTTCTTAAGCGCCAAGGCCGCGTCGATTACAGTTCTAAACGACTTTACGTCGGCGCCTTCAATTTCTTCAGTGGCGTAGATTTCGCCGGTTGTGGCGGCCTGAACTCCGATTACCATTCCCTTCAAATCAGCGACAGAAGAAACGCTCTTGTTGCTCACGCGCACGATGATCGTCTGCTTTGAAGAATAATATGGATCGGAAAAGTCAACGCTCTTTCTGCGCTCGTCAGTCGCCGTCATGCCAGAAGCGATAAAGTCAACAGAACCAGCCTGAAGGGCGGCGATAAGGCCGTCAAAGCTCATGTCAACGACTTTGAGAGTCTTGCCATAGTCGTTGGCGATAAGGTTGCTGAGCGTAACGTCAAAGCCTACGACATCCTTGCCTTCAACCCATTCAAACGGGGGAAACGCGGCGTTTGTCCCCATCTTGACTACTTTTTCTTTTTTTCCGCAAGAGAAGCTGAACAATGAGCTGATTGCGATTAATACAAACAAAAGTTTTTTCATTTTGAATTACCTCGTTTGCATTGTAGCGCATTTCGCTCTCTATTGCAACAACACGAACGGAGCTAAGCGTCGATATCCGCGTTAGAAAGCAAGTGTTTTTCTATAAATTCGCGGCGTTCCGGCGTGTTTTTGCCCATGTAAAAGCCCAAAAGCTTTGGAACCAACTTAAGCTGGCTGATTTCCACCGGCGTAAGATGCATCGTCTCCGGCTCGATAAATTGGCGGAACTCAGTCGGGTTGATTTCTCCCAAGCCCTTAAAGCGGCTGGTCTCGGCGCTCTTTCCAAGCTTGGCCTGGGCCTTGTCGCGCTCGTCTTCCGAATAACAGTAAATGTTTTCTTTTTTATTTCGCACGCGGAAGAGCGGCGTCTCCAAAATAAAGACGCGGCCGCTTGTGACCAACTCTTCAAAATAGCCCAAGAAGAACGTCATGACCAAGTTTCGGATGTGGTAGCCGTCGTTATCGGCATCGGTAGCGATTACGATTTTTCCATACTTAAGGTTTGAAACGTCGGTTTCGATTCCAAGCGCCATCATCAACTGGTAAAGCTCGTCGTTCTTGTAGATGTCGCTCTGCTTTTTGCCGTACATGTTCTCCGGCTTTCCGCGCAGGGAGAAAATCGCCTGGTAGCTGGCGTCGCGCGAGTGCGTCATCGTGCCGCTCGCAGAGTCTCCCTCGGTGATGAATATCATCGAGTTTTCGCCCTTGGCTCCGTCGCTTACGTGGAACTTGCAGTCCTTTAACTTTGGAATGCGGATGCTGATTTTCTTGGCCGCTTCCTTGGCCTTTGTCTTTACCGCGCTAAGCTCGGTGCGAAGCTTTTCGTTTGTTTGAATTTTCTCTTTGATTTTGTCGGCGGCCTGCGGATTGTGGTGCAGCCAGTTGATAAGGCCGGCCTTTACTTCTTCGACAATCCATTGGCGGATGTCGGTGTTGCCCAGCTTGTTCTTTGTTTGGCTTTCAAAAACCGGATCCTTAACCTTTACCAAAACAGCGCTGGCCATTCCTTCGCGAACGTCTTCGGCTTTGAATGATTCCTGGTAAAAATCGTTGATGCCTTTTACAAAGCCTTCCTTAAACGCGTTAAGGTGCGTTCCGCCGTCGGCCGTGTACTGGCCGTTGACAAAGCTAAAGTGGTTTTCGCCGTAGCCGTTTGTGTGGGTAAAGGCAAAGCGAATGCGCTGGCCAACATAGCTTCCGATCGGATACAAGCAAGTGTCTTCTATTTCTTTGTTCAAAAGGTCGAACAAGCCGTTGTTGCTTTTAAACTCTTGTCCGTTAAGGCGCAAGGTCAAACCTTCGTTCAAGTAGGCGTAATTCCAAATTCGCTTTTCAACGAATTCCATGTTGAACGTGTACTTGCCGAAAATTTCTTCGTCGGGAACGAACTCAAAGAAAGTTCCGTTGGCTTGCTTTTCCTTAAGTTTTCCCTTGCGCTCTTTTACCAACTTTCCCTTTTCAAAAATCGCCTCGGCGCATTCGCCGTCACGGACAGACACAACTCTAAAATAGCTTGAAAGCGCGTTGACAGCCTTGGTGCCTACGCCGTTCATTCCGACTGAAAACTGGAAGACGTCGTCGTTGTACTTGGCGCCAGTGTTGATTTCACTAACACAGTCAACGACTTTTCCAAGCGGAATGCCGCGTCCGTAGTCGCGAACCTTAACGCGGTTGTCCTTTACGGCGATGTCGATTTTCTTTCCGTAGCCCATGATAAATTCGTCAATCGAGTTGTCGATGACTTCTTTTAGCAAAACGTAAATGCCGTCGTTTTGGTTGGAACCGTCGCCCAAGCGTCCGATGTACATTCCGCTTCTTAAGCGAATGTGCTCAAGCGCGTCAAGGTGTTTGATTTGGCTTTCGTCATAATTTTTGGGGGCTTTTGTCGCGGGAGCTGTCGCCGCTTTTGCAGGAAGGCTCTTTGCGGCAGCCGCTTTTGCGGGAGCTGAACTCTTAGCCGCGCTCTTTGCGGGAACAGATTTTGCCGGAGCTTTTGAAGCGCTTTTTGCCGGCGCCTTTTTAGCCGGAGCTTTTTTTACTGATGAAGTTTTAGAGACTTTTTTGGCCGGCGCTTTTGCCGAAGCCTTTCCTTTTTGAGCTGCCATTTATTTTCCCCACCCTGCGTCCGCGCTCAACTAACGACGCGCGGCCGCAAAAACAATAATAAACAATTATATAGTAAGAATGATTTTTTTTCAAGCCTAGGAAGCGGCGGCCAAGAAAATCGTTTGCAAGACTAAGAAGCGACGGCCGCGGGCATCTCGTACAAAAATTCTTGCCGCTCTTCATCGGGATTGATTTTATTGTGACGGCCGCCATAGCATGACACGCGCTTCATTCCAAGCTTTTCCATCGTTTTCCACGAAGGAACGTTTTCGCTGTCGCAATGCGCGATGATTTTTTTTACGCCAAGACTTTCGCGCGCCCATTCAACAAGAGCGCGGGCGGCCTCAACCGCGTATCCGTTTCCTTGCGCGCTTTTCGCAAGGCACCAACCCATTTCCGCGCTGCCGTTGTCCAAAAGCTCAAGGTTGATTCCGCCGACATGAACGCCCTTGCAAAGAATCGCGCATTCCAAATCATGCGGATTTTCCGACTTCCACTCAGTTTCAGCGCCGCGTAAAAATTCCGCAGTCTCCTCAATTGAGTCAACAGGCAAAAAAATCATAAAGCGCATATTCGCCCTGTCGCATGCATAAGCGTGAGTCGATTCAAGGTATTCAAGCGATTGCGGAACGATTTCCAACCGCTCTGTCTTTAGACGGATTTGTTTTATCATAGACTTTGCTTACATTTCGTAGCCGGGCTGAATGATTGTGTTTTTGTCGGCGCGAACTTTGTCGTAAACTTTTCCTTTCCATTCATCTTGAGGAACGTCAACAACGCTAACCGAAAAATGCTCTTTTTCGCGCTTAAGCTCTTTTGAAGCCGTCTCCAACACAGCCTCAGCCAATCGCTTCTTTGTCTCATCATCCCTTCCAGGATACATCTGAATCGTAATGTGCGGCATACTATCCTCCTCCGCTTTGTAGCAGATTATACCGTTTTTGCGGAACGAATGGCAAGACAAAAAAAAGCCCGGCAGTCTGCCCACAATCGAAGAGCCGTGAAGAAAAACGCGCCAGCGTTTTTTAGGCTCATCGATTAAAACGGGCTCGGAGCGACTGTGTCGCGACGCCGCAGGCGGCTGCCGGGGTCGGAACTCGCATGGCCGGCACAGCCCGGAAGGGC
>Ga0256407_10004141_pt1 | contig 24625 bp, 27 predicted proteins | sample RumenRJG_04DNA_FD_193489 | JGI IMG/M metagenome (GOLD analysis project Ga0256407, IMG submission 193489) | Bovine rumen microbial communities from Lethbridge, Alberta, Canada - RJG_04 | ecosystem: Host-associated > Mammals > Digestive system > Stomach > Rumen | place: Canada: Alberta... | reverse complement strand
GGCGTGCAGGGCGGCACTTTCACGATGGGCGCGACGCCCGAGCAGGGCGATGAAGTTCAAGACTGGGAGAAACCAGCCCATCAGGTGACGCTGTCAAGTTACTGCATCGGTCAGATCGAGGTAACATCCCACAGTCCCTGATTCGGGCTCTGTCCGCGTGTACCGCGGCGGCGCTTGGAACGTCCTCGCCAGGGCTTGTCGCGTGTCGCTTCGGTCCGATATCTTGCCGACCAGCCCAGTCAACCACATTAGGTTGCGACTCGTCCTTTAGTTTTGTCTTACGCTCTTAAATTTGCCTAAGGGCATGGACTACAAGAGGCTGTGTCATAATACGCTCTTCTGACTTTGATTGGACTAACGGCCTAAGAGTTAAGTGAATCGGTATCCGCATTCCTGACAACGGGGTGCGGATACCTTCGTTCAATTCGCTAAATTGGCCGACGTTTACCATTATGCGGATATGCGGAACAGTTAACGTCAGTTGCCGTTTCTCAAGCCACCCACCAGGTCGTCGTTTTCGACTGTAGTGCTCGTTTGCTTGACGCGCGTGTTGCTGGAGCCGAAGGCATAACTCAACGACAGTTGCACGTTGCGCTGGTTGAAGTGCCCCACACCGTGGTTCACATAGTCGCCCTGGGTGATATAGTCTTTGGACACCTGGTACTTGTGCAGGATGGAGTTGGCACTCAAGCGCACCGTCAGGCGGTTGTCCTTGAGGAAGGAGCGTGACAGGCCCAGCATGATGGTGGGGTTGGGCATGGTGCTGTAGCCATACACATGGCTCACATCGTGCCCGATTCCGTGCCACATGCAAGTCGCTGTCGCGCGCAACTTCCACGGCAATTTCTGTGACAATTGGGCATACAGGTTGCCGCCCCAACCGCTATTGGTGAGGTCCTGGGACGGGTTGTGATAGCGCTTGTAACACAACTCGCCGTTCATGACGAGGGTGGTCTTGCCTGTCACCATCCACTGCAGGAAACCGCCCACGCCCGCCATCAGGTAACGGCAGTCGTTGCTGACGGTCGTGCACACGATGCCGTCATGTGAGGTGCGGGACCACCCGATGAGGTTGCGGGTGATGGTCAAGGTGGGCTTGACATTGAAGGTTATGCGGTTGCCCGTGTGCTGGAAGTTGAGGCTCAGCATGTTGTTGCGGGCACTCGACAGGTGTGGATTGCCGTACTCTATCGTTGTGGTATAGCGCTTTACAGCCGGATTGAGATACTGGATGCCGGGGCGGTTGAGGCTCGTTGCCCACGACAAACGCAGGCTGTTGAACGGTGACAGTTGCCAGTGAACGCTCGCCGAGGGCACCAAGTCGTGCAGGTCGCGCCCAAAGGGCTCCCCGTCGCCATTGGGGTAGCTGGCGAAGAAGTGGCTGTACTCGTATCGCAAGCCGCCGCGCAGGGTGACATCGCCCACCGTGTAACGCCATGAGGCGTAGGCTGCCCCCACATGCATGTTGTGCTTGAAGCGGGTGTCGGTGTCAAGTTCCGCAGCGCCGTCATAGTTCATGCGGTTGTGGCTTTTGTTCTGGCGTAGGATATATTTGCCGCCCACCTCCAGCAGGTGATGTTCCCATAGCGGCAGTTGGTAGTCGAGTTGCCAGGTGTGCTCGATAAAGCGTTCCTTGCCCCACTTGCTGTAACTTGTGTAGTCAAACTGCGGATTGACCAGGTTGATGAGCGAGTCATACTGTTCCTCGTGTTGGCCCGTGGTCGAGAACATGTAGGACGCGGTCAGCACTTCGTCCTTGCGGCTGGTACGATGTTCCCAGTCGGCACGCCCGTTCCATGTCATGCCCCCATATCGCGGCATGAAAAACGGGTTGTCATAGGATGTGAGCAAATGCCCTGCCGCATCATGATACTCGATGTGGCTGTTGCCGTGAATTTTCAGACCATAGCGGTAACCGCCAAAGGATGCTGTAATTAGATTGAGCGAATCCACCTCATAGCTGGCATTCAAATCGAGGTGATATACCCAAGCGGGTTGATCGTTGCGATAGTGATTATACATGCTCGCCCCCGTGTCCTTAAAGGTTGTCCAGGTCTCGTCCTCGCCTGCAAACATGCGGCGCGTCTGTCTTTGGAAAAATGCGGTTGCTCCCATGGTGAATTTACCCGCGCGTGCAGCGATGTAGGCACTCGCATTGGGGGTGCCGAAGGTATTCATTGAAGCTGTCACTGTGCCGTTCACGCCCTCGATGCGTGCACCCTCGACGGTGACGATATTCAGGATGGCTGTTGCCCCTTCGGCATCATAGCGAGCACCAGGCTCGGTAATCACCTCGATTCTCTTGATTGTGTTGGCTGGCATGGCACGGAGCACCTCTTTGGGGTTGGACGACAAGGCCGGATCGGGGTGGCCGTTCTTGTAAATCTTGAAACTCTCACCGCCGTTGACGTGCACCTTGTCCTCGCCGTCAACGCTCACCAGCGGCACCTTGCGCAGCATGTCGAGCACGGTGCTCGTGCGCGCCTCGGGGTCGGCCTGCACGTTGTAACTCAAGCGGTCGTCCAGCGTTTTGACCAGCTGGCGCATCGTCACCACCTCGACATCCTTGAGCATTATCGTGTCATTGACGCTCAACTCAACGCTGTCCTGTTTTACTTCGGCTTGCCCCATATTTTCCTGGGCCATCACATTAGCGGCCGTCACCATGACAGCTGCCATCATTACAACTGTTCTCAACATTTTCATTCCTTGTTTTTTGATTGATTTCGGCGGCAAAATTACCCTCCTCATCCCACTCAGCCACCTTCCCTCGACTTACCAAGTCTTAATCAAAAACTTATTTAGTCTTAACACCCTGCAAAAGTTTTTCTACATACATTATCTTTACTTCAACTTTTATCGCTAACTTTGCAACATGTCAAATCAACCAATGGCATGGAACAACTCGTAGAAATACCCAAAGCACAAGTCATCATGGCATTTGTCGCCACTTGTATTGAATCGACTGCTCGCGTCCTGAATACTACATATCAGGAGGTGTACAGCCGCATGAAGCGTGTTGGGTTGATTGAGCGGTATATTATACCTCATTATGAGTCCTTGCATACCGAAAGCCGCGAGAATATAGCAAACGGCATGATTGAATGCCTTAACCGATGGGAGAAATCATGATGAGTGAGGTTGTTGTTTTCCATGGCGGGACGGACATAGTTGAGGCGCCAATTTGCAGGTTGGGTCGCAGAAACCTGGATTTTGGACAGGGGTTTTATGTGACAGACATTCGTAAACAAGCCTTGGATTGGGCTATGCTGATGGCTGACCGCAGAAAAAAAGAACCTGTGTTGAATAGATATCTCTTGAAACGCGATGCCATCTTGACCGAGGGTCGTTGCAGAATCTTCAAGGCTTATGACCTCGATTGGTTGGAATTCATTGTTGCCAGCAGGCGAGGCCAACAGGTTGCAGATGCCTATGACTACATTGAGGGTGGTGTTGCCAACGATAGAGTGGTTGACACGGTTAACCTTTATATGCTCGGGCTGATGGACATTGACACTGCATTAGGACGATTATCCCAACATCAGCCAAATAACCAGATGTGTTTACTCAGCCAAGACCTGACTGACAAATACCTGATTTATGATGGAACCGAAGCAATATGATGACCCCGTCAAATCACCGATTGTTCAAGAAATCATCTTGAGTAACCGCATCGGTGCCATTGCAGTGGAACTGGCCAAGAGGCTTAATATTGAGCCTGTAAAAGCATTGGAACTGTTCTACGAGAGCCAGACTTGTGCCGACTTGCATGACAAATCCACAGGCCTCTATCTTTACAGCGACCTCTATATCGCCGACGAGTTTATCCAGGAGAGTCAGAACCTTCAATAGGTTTTTATCCACATTTTTGTTTTTCCATAACATCTTCATTCACATTTCGGCACTGATGACGTGTTGAAAACTTATTTAGTCTTAACGGAGGTGAAGACTAATGGGTTATTTGTGTATTTTTGCAGGTGATGAACGTGAGGTTGAAAAATATTGCGGTATTGGTAATCGTGGCGCTGCTGGGCGTGTTTGCCTATCAGGCATATTGGCTCGTGCAGCTTTACCACACGATGAGCGAGCAGGTGGACAACGACATTCAGGAGGCCATGCGCGTCGCCGACCTCAAGGAGGTCTTTCTGCGCCTCAAGAGCATCGAGGAAAAAGGGCCCCATGGTATGATGGACGTGAGCGCCGGAGTCGAGGAGGATGGCAGCATCGTCGCCAAAAGTGTCACTACCACTCAGGTCACGCTTGACGGCGACACGCTTGAACAGAAGACCGGTGTCGTGCTGCGTTCAAGCCCACAGCCTGATAGCGACAGTATAAAGAGTGAGAATGCCTTTATGAGAATGCTCGAGGAGCAGATATCGGTCACCGAACTGGCTACGATGATTCAGCAGGGCCTGCACTTGGGTGTTGACCGCTTTGAGGGTACCCGATATGAGAAATATGACACCCTGCTCACGGCAGGATTGCGGCAGTTGGGGCTGAGCGGTGACCACCGTCTGGTATGCATTAAGGCCGACACGGTCTTTAGCCATGCGACGGCAGGGTACACCCCGAGCAAGCGGGCGCGGCAGTTTGTCTATAACTGGACAGATTATGGCCGCTACGAACTCACCATCGAACCTACCACGGGACTGGTCTTGCGGGAAATGATCGGCATCCTGATGGCCTCAGGGCTCATTGCCGTGCTGTTAGGCTTGGCCTTTTATTTCTTGATAAGGACCATCATCAGGCAGCGTACGCTCGACGAGATGAAGACCGACTTCACCAACAACATCACCCATGAGCTGAAGACGCCCATCGCCGTGGCCTATGCCGCCAACGATGCGTTACTCAACTTCGGCGAGCAGGCCGATGAAGACAAGCGGCGCCATTATCTGACCCTGTGCCGCCAGCAGCTGGAACGGCTGGGCGGCATGGTCGAGCAAATTCTGTCGATGAGCATGGAACGGCGGCGTCAGTTCAAACTCAATGTCGAGACAATCAACTTCTCCGAACTCTTGCAACCCGTCATCGAGCAACAACAGGTGAAGGCTGATAAACCCGTCACCTTCACGACTCATATTGAGCCTGAAGGCTTGACCGTACAGGCCGACCGCGCTCACCTGAGCAACATCTTGAACAACCTTATCGACAACGCCATCAAGTATTCCCCTGGTGAGGCGCATGTCGAGATTACCGCCACATCCACGGCCATCAGCGTTGCCGACCATGGCATGGGCATCGCTGCCGACAAGTTGCCGCACATCTACGACAAGTTCTACCGCGTGCCCACGGGAGACTTGCACGACGTCAAGGGCTACGGCTTGGGACTGCATTATGTCAAAACGATGGTCGAAAAGCATGGATGGAGCATCGATGTGTCGAGCACAATGGGCGAGGGAACGACATTTACCATCATTTTCCTATGAACGAGACCATCAACATACTGCTTGCTGAAGACGAACGCACCCTGGCGATGATCATCAAGGACACGCTGGATGGCCAGGGGTTCCATGTGACTGTGGCAGACGACGGTGAGGAGGCGTTGAGGCTGTATGCTGTCAATAAGCCCGATGTGCTGGTGGCCGATGTGATGATGCCGCGGCTGGATGGCTTTGAACTGGTGCGCCGCATCCGCAAACAAGACCAGCAGACGCCTGTCATCTTCTTGACGGCACGTTCGGCAGTTAACGATGTGGTGCATGGCTTTGAGATGGGAGCCAACGATTACCTGAAGAAACCTTTCGGCATGCAGGAACTCATCGTACGCATCAAGGCTTTGTTGGGACGGGCATGCACGGTTGCGCCCCAACCCGAACAGGTCACGCGTTTCACCATTGGCCAATACTTGTTTGATGCGGTCATTCAGCGGTTAACGCACGTGCCGACGGGCAACCGCGTCGAACTGTCCTACCGCGAGAGCGAGATCTTAAGGCACCTGTGCCTGCATCCCAGCGAGGTGGTGACGTCCCAGTCACTGCTTCTCGAGTTGTGGGGTGATGACAGTTTTTTCAACAACAAGAGCCTGCATGTGTTCATCACCAAACTGCGGCACCGTCTCGCCCTTGACGCACGCCTACGTATCGTCAACGTGCGGGGTGTCGGTTACAAACTGATTAGTGGGGAATGAGCCTCACTTCACGCTCGCCTTGCGGGCGCGCGGTTCCCAGGAGAGAGGCGCTTGTCCCTCGGGCTGGACGATGACGGGCATACCGACGTAGGCAAAGTGCTCCTTCAATGTGATGATGTCTTTGTCGAGCAGACGGATGCAGCCCTCACTGGCGCGACCCGGGACGGTGTTCTCGTTGTTGGTGCTGCCGTGGATGCCGATGCCGCGATGGCCAGGCGTCTCAAGCCGCAAGAACCAGTGTCCGTAGGCCTTAATTTCGCCACGTCCGTCCTTGAAGTCATGCTTCCAGGTCGAGGCATCCTGTATCATTGTGATTTTGAAGGGTTTGCCAGCAGGGGACTCGGGGGTGCGCATGTCACCGCGGCGTTGCTTGTTGCCCTTGTTCTTGCCCATGCAGCAGGGGTATTGGGCAACAAGAATGGTGTCGCCGGCAGCATCGCGGTCATACACGCTGAGCAGTTGGTCAAGCTTGGAAACGACGATAAAAGCCGTCCCACTGGCTTTGTCGGGCAATGGCGGCAACTGAGGGGCCGCTTGGGCGGGAGTCGGGGTGCTGTCGGTTGTATGGATGGTAACGGCGGGTTGCGCCTTGTCGGTTTTCCCTGAGCATGCTGTTGCTGCGATGGGCATGAGCAGGGTGATGAATATGGCGAGTTTATTAAGCATGATGATATTATTGTTTATGGGACAAAAGTAATACAAAAGTGATAATTGTGCAATAAAAAAATCCGCGGCCTTACAAAAGGCTACGGATTCATGTGTGTTCCAATAAAAACTATAAACTTGTGGTTATGAAAATGTAACTGATGTCTTCAATCTGAATGTGATCTGGAAAAAAGTTTCTTTCGCTTTGTGGTGCAAAAGTATTATTACTCGGAATGTGACTCAAAAATAATATACAAACAGGGCATTTTTATCGACAAAGCCCCTACCTATTTCATTATTTCTTCCGAAAACAATTATAAATAATCGGTTGCATTAAGTACATATAGACAAAAGCGTCAATATTTTTGGCGAAGTTTCTAAATTTTATTAATTTTGCAGCCGTTAAATGATATCAGTATCAAATTACAAACCAATAGTTTATAAATATTATGTATATTGAAGAGATTCATGCCAGAGAGATTTTGGATTCGCGTGGCAATCCTACTGTAGAAGTTGAAGTAACCCTCGAGAGTGGCGACATGGGCCGTGCATCGGTGCCCAGTGGTGCATCGACGGGCGAGAACGAGGCCCTCGAGCTGCGTGACGGTGACAAGAACCGTTACGGTGGCAAGGGCGTCTTGAAGGCCGTTAAGAACGTCAACGAGGTGATTGCCCCCGAGATTGAGGGCATGGATGCCTTTGACCAGCGCGCCATCGACATGGCGATGATTAAGCTCGATGGCACTCCCACCAAGAGCAAACTCGGCGCCAACGCCATCCTGGGCGTGTCGCTTGCCGTGGCTCACGCTGCCGCCAACTATTTTGGCATTCCCCTGTATCGCTACATCGGCGGTACCAATGCTCATGTGCTGCCCGTGCCCATGATGAATATCATCAATGGTGGCGCACACAGCGATGCCCCCATCGCCTTCCAGGAGTTCATGATTCGTCCCGTGGGCGCCAAGACCGAGGTTGAGGCCGTTCGCATGGGTGCCGAGGTATTCCACGCTCTGGCCAAGCTGCTCAAGAAGCGCGGCCTGAGCACCGCCGTAGGTGACGAGGGTGGTTTCGCTCCCGCACTCGACGGCATTGAGGATGCCCTGGACAGCATCGTTCAAGCCATCAAGGACGCTGGCTACAAGCCCGGTGACGACGTGAAGATCGCAATGGACTGCGCTGCCAGCGAGTTCGCAGTAATCGAAGACGGCAAGTACTACTATGATTACCGTCAGCTCAAGAGCGGTCAGCCCAAGGATCCCAAGGGCCGCAAGCTCAGCGACGACGAGCAGATCAAGTATCTGGAAGAACTCATCACCAAGTATCCCATCGACTCCATCGAGGACGGTCTCGACGAGAACGACTGGGAAGGCTGGGTTAAGCTCACCAAGAAGATTGGCGACCGCTGCCAGCTCGTGGGTGACGACCTGTTCGTGACCAACGTGAAGTTCCTCGAGAAGGGCATCAAGATGGGTGCTGCCAACTCCATCCTCATCAAGGTGAACCAGATCGGTTCGCTCACCGAGACGCTCGACGCCATCGAGATGGCACACCGTCATGGCTACACCACCGTGACCAGCCACCGCAGCGGTGAGACCGAGGACACCACCATCGCCGACATCGCCGTGGCCACCAACAGCGGCCAAATCAAGACCGGTTCGCTCTCGCGCACCGACCGCATGGCCAAGTACAACCAGCTCATCCGCATCGAGGAGGAACTGGGCGAGGCTGCCGAGTACGGCTACAAGAAACTCATCTGATTCCCCTCAACAGCGCATTTCGCTTTGTTTAAAACGGCGCATTTCGCGAATTGAACGAATCATTGAGGCAACCGCATTGTAGAGACGCAACATCCCTTGCGTCTCTATTTTTTTGATGCCTGGTTAGCATTCAGGCTCATCACCCACTCAATATAATCCGGTGTCAACCTCGACTTTGCCATATAACTTCTTTTTTCGGCAAAGGTAGAATGCACAGCACTAGACTGAAAGGACTAAAAAAACAAGGCCCCATTCGGATGCCTTGCATTTAGTTTATATTTAAGATTATCATATCAGAATACCATACCATTGAAGCCACCATCATCGTACGGATTCCTCGGAACTCTCAGCAGGTCGTCAGGCAATTCAACACCCTTGTACTTCCTGTCCAGTTCCTCATAGAGTTGACGGATGCGTTCCTCCTCCTCGCGGTCGGCCTTAGCCTTCAGTGCCCTCCACCGCTTCGAGAAGATCATCATCAGTTCGGGAGACAGGTAAACGACCAGCCAAGCGGCTCCAAGCCCCAGCTCCCACCCGGCAAGCATCCACACTATCACCATGACCAGTAAGGCCACGGGAGCCAGGATTAATCGGCTAGTAGTGTTATTTACGCTCGTTTTCATCGTTCCGTCTCCTTTCTATTCTTTAGACTCCCAAAACGTCGTTTCGTTTACTTCAGCTCCACCGTCGCGATGGCGTCACTTGATTGTTTGCCTTCAATTTGCACAAGCTTGCCCGTGCGTTAGCACGTTTATGGTACCAAGGCGAGGCCCACACCGTCATATCTCATGCAGAAACGGACTGATTCAATTGAAAGGTTCTTTTTTTGGTGTAGATTCTGTCAAAAAATGAAGGCAATGTGATGGTTGGGGTCAAAAAATCATGAATAAGCGTTTGGTTTTAACAAAAATGATTATCTTTGCGATGGAATCACAAATAAACTGTATTATGAAAAAGATTTTATTTTCTCTTATTGCTCTGATGGCGGTGATGACCGTCCAGGCGCAAACTATCTGTGGCTCATGGCAAAACATGGAGTCTGAAGTTACAAGTCAGCAAAACGGTTCCTATGCGATTTTCTCAGGAATCTATACCTTTAATGAGGACGGCACCTTTAGCACGGCTGCCGATTACACGCTCTCAACAAAGCCGGCTAAGACAAAAGCAAGGGAAGTCGCCTATGCTGCCTATGTTAAGGGTACCTATCGTATCGAAGGCGAAAAAGTGGTGATGAATTACGATTTGAATTCCATCAATCTGGAATTGGTCAGCGTCTCGGAAAACGGTAGGGTAGTGGCCTCGCCCGAAAAGAGGACACCCTACACCAAAGATGAAGTCAAGTCCAAACTTGCCAAGGTGTTCAAGAATAAGACTTGCGTTGCCCAATTTAACGTTGACGGTTCGATGCTCCAACTCACCGACATGAATGATGGCAAGATGGAATCGCTGATTCGTATCGTGACGCTGAAGAACTGAGAAAACTCTCTCGTGAAAGAAACAAGTTCCCGCAACCTGTCAAGGCGTGCGGGAACTTCTTTTTTTCAATAGTTCGGCGGCTGCATTTTTGTGCTTTGGAGATTAAACTTTAAGTGGGATTTGGAATCTTATTACGGTGGAAGCCGGTAGCTGATGTCAAAAAATGGCGTCAATTCGTGCTTCAGATTAAAATAAATGACTAATTTTGTGACGTTAACAAATTCTTATTGATTATGAAGAAAGTTTTATTTTCACTTATTGCCCTGATGGCGGTGATGACCGTCCAGGCACAGTCGATTTGCGGCTCATGGCGCTCCGTGCAGCCTGTTGTTGAAACCGAAGAGGATGGTTCATTGATTATCCAGAACTACACTTACACCTTTAATGAGGATGGCACTTACTCGATGACTGACGAGATTACGCTCTCGAGTGAGCCCGCTCCGACGATGGCTATTGAGATTGCTGTCAGCGTTGATGTGAGGGGCGCTTATGCCCTCGATGGTGACAAGTTGACGATCACGCCTAATGAGGATAGCTATAAATATACCGTGCTCAGTATCTCAATGAATGGCCAAGTGGCAAATAACCCCATGATTAAGTCTCAGATGAATTCCATCTTCAGCAGCGCTGAATTCAAGGAAGAGTTCCTCCAGACTGTTGAATACTCCGCCAAGGTGGCTGACTCGTCATTGGAGTTGGCTAACGAAGATGAGACGCTGAACTTCACTCGCTTTGCTACCATCAAGAACTGATTATCACACAGTTTTAAAGCAATAAATAACTCCCGCAAGCCATCAATTGGTTTGCGGGAGTTTCTGTTTGTCTAACGTCTATCGTCTATCGTCTATCGTCTATCGTCTATCGTGTCACATCTCACTTCCCCGTGTAGTAACACTTCACCTCGCCCACTGGCAGCTTGCCCACGAGCAGCAGGGGAATGCGGCTCTCGTCGGTAGCCATCCACACGGTGATGTTGTCGCTGGACTTCTTGCCGCCCTCTTGGGTGAAGCGGAAGTTGATACGGTGTGCCTGGCGCTTCTTGCCGTCACGCATCTTGATGCTCTCCACACCCTTGTAGTTGATGGTGAGGTACTCCTTCTCTTTGCCCGAGAAGATGACCGTGGTGTAGTTCTTGTTGCGGCTCAACTCGTCATAGTCGAGGTTGCGCAGCATGTAGAAGACGCTCACCATGTCATAGGCCTGCGTCTTGGCGCTTAGGTCAATCGAGGTGGTACCTTTCTTGCGGTAGCGCGTGCAGTGGGCATTGGTGTGGCTGTAGTTGTAGGAGAACTTGATGACGTCGCGGGCATAGTAGTCCTTTTCGTGCGTCGCTTTCTCGTAACGCAGCGGCTTGAGGTTGGAATCCATCGTGCAGCGCAGCGTGTCGCGCACGGGATACACCTTGTCGGCCCAGGAGCGTGTCTTGCCCGTGAGCTGCGAGTAGTAACCGCCGTCTTTGGTCTTGTGGATACTCAGCGTCGCGTCGGCGGCATGTTTCCATATCACACCCCAGTGATAGACGATCTCGTAGTTAAGCGTCTCGTTACTGAAATCTCTCGCCATCGCCTGCTGCGGGAGCAGCATGGCAACAACGAATAGTACCGTTGTCATCCAAGTTTTCATCTCTCTTGTCATTTGTTTTGTTCCCTCATTAGACCATCGGTTTGCGGTTTGGTTTAATGCGGGCCACGATGGCAAGCCAGGCTAAGGAACCGTCACGGTTGTGGAGCTGTCGTCATAGTAGATGGTGGTGTTCTCCTCGCTCGAGCCCATGCTTTTGGTGATGGTGATGCGCCCGCCCTCAAACTGTGGCAATGCGGTGAAATAGATGGTGAGCACCGCTGCGGTGTCGGCAGGAAGCGATGTGAGGCCTGATGGATACACTGCCACAATCCAGTTGCCTTTGGTCAGATTGGAGGCGATGTTCATTTGCTGGCGCTTGGCGTGCTTGGTCAGCTCGATGTCATCCACTTCCAACCCGTCAGGCAACTTCATTTTGAATTGGAAGCCACGCGTAATCTCATTGTTGGCCAGCATCACGTTCACCATGGCGCTGGAGTCGGGGGCAATTTCAAAGTCCTCGATATAGATGCTGTTGCTGCGTTGTGCCATGGCCGTCAGCGTTGTGACTGCCACCAGCATGGCTATCATTAGGCGTCTCATATTCTCTTAATTATCATTGGTTATCACCCGCAAATGTACAACATCTTTCCCATTCCCACAACTCCCACGAGGCATGTGCTGAAAATAGTAAATTTTGAAAAAAAGTAGGGTAAAAATATTGACAAAACGCAAACAATATTGTAATTTTGCAACGTCAAAATTATTGTTTTACCATTTTATCACCTTTTATCGCCATGAATAACATGAAAACAGAACAAGTGCACAGGGAACTGTGCGCCCGCCGTGACAAGGAATTTCTTGAGTTGTATCTGCCCACACTCGATGCCCTGCTCGAGCAAGGCCTCCCGTTGGCCAAGGCGCGTCGCGCTGCCGTTGAGTTCACGCTCACCAACGGTCACCCGCACTACCATGTGGAGCACGAGCGCGCCTATCGCTGCGTGTGCCACCTGATGAATGCCGAGAGCAAGAAAGGTTGTGGGGCGCGCACCTATCGCGCGATGGACGACTTGGGCCTCGCCAAGGGCCGCCTGCGCCGCCAGATGTGGTATGAAATCACCCGGCAGGTGATGTCGCTGAGGGAACGCGGCATGAGCGTGAACCAAGCCATTGACCACGTGCTGGAGCATTGCCGTGCTTCGCGGTTTTACATCTCCCCGGCCACAGCCTTGACCAAAATCTGCGGTCAAGCCCGCCTGCGCACCCTGCGCTAAGGGACAAGAGAAGTCCCCCGTGCCGTGGCTATGCCGCGGCCTCTCAACACCAGAATACTAACGAATAAAACACCAGAAAAACCATGAATCGACACAATTATCGCATCGACATCGTCATCGACCTTGACGAAATCCAGCAAGCCATCTATACCGAAGGCGTGTGGCACCCCGCCGAGAACGCCACCGCCTGGGGCGTGAACAGCAGTAATGAACCTATTGTGGACCGACGCGTGCGCGAAGGTCTTGACGACCTGATGGCACGCATGAGCGGCTACATCGTTGACAGTAACATCAACTTCAATCTGGAACGCCAGAACATCGTCCTCGGCCTGGGGCTGGAAAAACGGCCGTTGCTGTCGTTGGCCCGTGACCTGAAGAATGCCATGATCTCGGCGCTTGCCAACTACACGCTGATGAGTCTCTACGGCGACGAGGACAGCATCTATGGCACGGCATGGCGTCTGCACCGTGCCCGCGTGCTGTTGCTGCTCTCGCGCCCGTGAGATGCGCAGTATGGGTTAAGGCAGTTTGTGAATGAGAGTGAGGCCGTCGCGCAGGGGGATAATGACCTTCTCGACGCGGCGGTCTCCCTTTACCTTGTCGTTAAATGCCATCACGCCCCGGGTTTGAGCCTCGCGCTGGGCCTTGGGGTCCACGACCTTGCCCGCCCACAGGGTGTTGTCGGCGATGATGTAACCGCCATCATTCAGGTAGTCCATCACCAGGTCGTAGTACTCGACATACTGTCGCTTGTTGGCGTCGATGAACACGAGGTCATAGCGCTCACCCAGCGTCGGGACGATGTCGCGCGCGTCACCGATGTGCAGACGCACCCGCTGGCCATAGGGCGACAGCGCCAGGTGCTCACGGATGAAATCTTCCTGCTCGTCGTTGATTTCGATGGTATCGACGTGGCAGTCGTCGTCGGGCAGACCCTCGGCAAGGCATAGAGCCGAGTAGCCGCTGAAGGTGCCCAGTTCGAGCACGCGCCGCGGGCGAATCATGCGCGTCAACATCTTGATGAGCCTTCCCTGCAGGTGGCCCGAGCACATGTGCCAATAGTAGTTCTGCACATGGGTGTCGTGGTCGATGCGTGCCAGCGCCGCCGGCTCCTCATCGATATGCCCCAAAATATACTCCTCTAACTCCTCACTCATAAAGACAATGTGATTTAGATTGTTTCTTGTAGCTGTATTGGAAGACAAGAAAGACAATAAGAACAATAAAAAGTATTAATGACGGTATTGATGAATGACATGACCATCCGCTGCAATGATTTCGTTGGTCTCTTTGTCAAAGAAATAGCGCTCGACCTTGACAAGTTTTGAGGCAAAATTGACAAGAATGCCACATGGGTGCTTAAGTAAGCGCATGTAATTATATAGCTGAGAGCGCATGTTATTGTTCAAGTCATCGGTGGCTTTGCATTCCACAATAATGTCCCCCTTACATAAGAAATCCACTCGGTAAACTGCTTCCATGGGCTTGCCATGATACAAAGGGTGAAAGGTCATTTCACGATTAAATGGAATCTCTTGCTCTTCAAGTTGTAATTGGAGACCTTCTTGATAGCAATATTCATTCAAACCTGCCCCTAGCTCCTTATGGACTTCATAGATGGCCCCAACCACATCATACAAGTGCTTTTTTAAGAATTCTATATCAATCATAAAATAGAAAATTGTCTTTCTTGTCTTTCTTGTCTTCTAATTTACACTGGAGGGGAAGGAGTGGAGGGCTAGGCGGTAGCTGTCGAGGCCGAAGCCGGCGACGATGCCCTTGCAGACGGGAGACAACAATGACTTGTGGCGGAAAGGTTCACGGGCGTAGATGTTGCTGATGTGAACCTCGATGACGGGGGCGGTGATGGCGGCGACGGCGTCGGCGATGGCCACCGAAGTGTGGGTGTAGCCTCCGGCGTTGAGCACGATGCCGCAGTCGTAAAAGCCCACCTGCTGCAGCCGGTCCACTATCTCCCCCTCGATGTTGCTCTGATACACATCGATGGTGTGCTGCGGGAATTGCTCAATCAGTTCCTGCAGGTATTGGTCGAGTGAACGGTTGCCATAAACCTCGGGCTCTCGCTTGCCCACAAGGTTCAGGTTAGGGCCATTGATGATGTGGATGACCATTATTTCTTGAAGTAGTACAGGAAGGAGGCGATGCCTTGCAGCGCGGGCTTGCGCTGGCCCTCAATCTCCATCTTAAAGTCAATCTCGGCCTTGCAGATGCCGCGCAGGTCGGCGATATTGTGAAGCTTGGTGACGAGACGCACACGGCTGCCAGTGATGACGGGCTGGCCAAAGCGCATCTTGTCCATGCCATAGTTGACCTGCATCTCCAAGTTGTTGACTTCGATAATCTGGTTCCACAGGTGGGGAATCAGCGACATGGTGAGGTAGCCGTGGGCGATGGTGCTGTGATAGGCACTCTCGGCCTTGGCGCGCTCCACGTCCACATGGATCCACTGGTGGTCGAGTGTGGCGTCGGCAAACATGTTAATGCGGTCTTGATCGACGGTGAGCCATTCGCTGGCACCGAGTTCCTCGCCTAGATGCGAGGCAAATTCTTCGTATGAATTAATTGTGAGCATATTTTTGATTTTAGTTTCTGTTTTCAGTTTTTCAGTGGGTCGAGGAGGAGAGGCGTCGTCGCATGATCAATGCGGTGACCATGCTGGTGAGCAGGCCGACAGCGGCAACCAGGGCCATGGTAATGATCACATCGCTCCATTGCACCTCGACAGGATAAGCGTTGATGATCATGGTGGCAGGGTCGCCACTCAGCCGTAGCCAGCCAAACTGCTGCTGACACAGGCACAGGATGAGTCCGATGACCACGCCAGTCACGGCGCCCACCAGGGTGATGAGCCATCCCTGGAGGACGAAAATGCGCGAAATCTGGCGGTCGTTGGCTCCTAAGGCACGCAATGTGGCGATGCTCTCGTCCTTCTCGATGATGAGCAGCGACAGCGTGCTGATGACGTTAAACGTGGCGATAATCAGGATGAAGGCGAGCAGCAGGAAGGCCATCCATTTCTCGATGTTAACCAGGCGGTAGGCCTCGCGCTGCTGCATCAGGCGGTTCTTCACCTGATAGCCGCTACCCAGCACCTTGCTGATGCCGCGCATCACCTGCTGTTCATTGGCTCCGGGTGCCAACTTCACCTCAATCTGGGTCGCTTCGGTCTCGTAGTCAAACAGTCCGCGCGCCACATCCAATGGCACGTAAATCAAGTCGGCATCGTAACTGTTCTGCTGCAGCTGGAAGATGCCCGACACAAACAGCGAGTCCTGCCTGAAGGCACCCATCGGGTTGGCAAGGTTGACGCGTCCCTGCCGTTGCGGCGCGTACAGGTGCACCATGCCCAAGAAATCAGGTCTGACGTAGAGCCTGACGGCAGGCCCAGCCCCAGCCACGGCATAGCGCGATACCTGGTCGCTGAGTTTCCACACGCCATCAACGATGACCGAGTCCATGTCGTTCATCGTGTTGTAGTCGTCGGGGACACCCTTGAGGCGCACGGGCATCTGCAACTGGGCGTACACCGCAAGCGCCTGGTCCTCGATGACGGGAATGGCACGTTCTATACCCGGGACGTTGCTCACGGCGGTGATGACGCTGTCGGCGTCGGCAACGGTCTTGCCCACGGTGGCGGTGATGGCGACTTGCGGGTCAAGCATCGCCAGTTTGCCCATAATGAGCCCTCTGAAGCCGTTGAACACGCTGAGCACGCAGATGAGAGCAGCGGTGGCCACCACGACGCCGCACACGGCGACAATCGAGATGATGTTCACCGCCTGATGCCCCTTCTTGGACACCAGGTAACGCCACGCTATCTTCAACGGCAAGCTCATAATCAATTCTTGGAGTTCTCAGAGTTCTCGGAGTTTTCGGAGTTCTCGGAGCGTTTGTCGCCGGCAAGGAGCTGGTCGATGTGGTCGATGTAGTCGAGCGAGTCGTCGATGTGGAACTTCAGCTCGGGGCAGCGGCGCAGTTGGTAGCGCACCTGCTGGGCGAGCTGGTGGCGGATGCCGCGCTCGTTGGCGGTGATGTTATCCATGATGGCCTGGGCGTTCTCGCTGGGGAAGATGCTCAGGCGCACGTTGGCGACGCTCAGGTCGGGCGAGACGCGCACGCTGCTCACGCTCACGAGCGTGCCGCGCGTCTTGGCGGTCTCACGGCGGAAGATCTCGCTGAGTTCCTTCTGTACCAGGCGGCTGATTTTCAGTTGTCTTGTCGTATCCATATTCTTTCGTTCTTTTTTTGTTTTGCGGCTGCAAAGGTACAACTTTTTCTATAATTTCTTGCTGATATGGGGTATATAGATGACCTGGAAGGATAAAAGAGGAACCGGGGATGACGAACATCCTCGGTTCCAATCGTCGCGCCGGTGATGGCGCTATTCAGTTGGGATTACTCCTCGGGCAGCATGACAACCTCTACCTTGTTGCCGGCCGACAGGAGCTGACGGGCGAAGGCGGCGATGGTCTCAGGCGTTTGAGCCTTAACGATGTCGAGCACGCCGGTGTGGCCGTCAGAGCCGGTGAGCAGATAGTTTTGGATCTGCTCCAGCCAGTAGCTGTTCTCCTTGAGTTCGGTAGTGTGATCCTTGATGAAGAGCTCCTTGATCTCCTGCAGGGTGGTTGCGTCGATGTGATTGCAAGCCTCTGCCATCTCGTCGTTCATGATCTTGACGGCGAGGTCGGCAAATTCGGGCTTCACGGGGCATGAACCCATGATGGCGGTGAAGAAGTTGTTGCCCTCGTAGGTGGACCAGCCTCTTGCGCCAGCCGAGTAGGCAGCACCGTTGTCCTCACGAATCTTCTGCAGATAAATCTTGCTCAGCACCTGACCCAGGATGTCGGCCTTGATTTGGTTCTCGAGGGTGTAAGGCGTCTTGGCGTCATACCAGTAGATTTCGGCCATGGCCTTGGGCGTCTCGCTCTTGCGGGTGAAGTGGGTGATGGTTTCGCCCACGGGGTGGGTAGCGATATCAACGAAGTTGGTCTGCTTGCCCTTCTTGCCGGGCAGGCTGGCGATGTACTGCTGGATGAGGGGACGGATCACCTCGTCGTCAAAGGAACCTACAAACGTGAACGTGTAGTTGGCGGCATTGGCGGTGCGCTCCTTGGCGATCTGCAGCATGCGGTCATAGTTGACCATCTTCAGCATGTCGGCATTGACGGGACGGTTGCGCCAGCTGTGGTTGTTGAGGATGTACTCAACAGAGTCCTCAAACACGTTGCTCGGGTCGAGGTCGCGGTTCTTGAGCATGGTCTCGACTTGACCCATAATACGGTTGAAGCTGTTCTCGTCCTTGGTGATGTCGGTGAAGTTGAGGTAGATGAGCTGGAACATGGTCTCCAGGTCCTTAACGGTGCTGGAACCAGCGAGTTCATCGGTATAGTCATCCATGCTGAACATCACGCTGGCGCGCTTGCCAGCGAGAGCCTTTTGCAGCTCGGTGTTGGAGAAGCCACCCAGACCGCTGGTCATCGATGCGATGGGAATCATCGAGGTGTTAACCAAGTCCTGCTCGCCATAGAGCGATGAACCACCGCGCTGGAAGGCGCTCATCTGTATCTCGTCCTTCTTGAAATCGGTCTTCTTGAGGATGACGCGTGCGCCGTTGCTCAGTTCGAGCTCGGTGTAGCCAAAGGTGTTGTTGGTGCTCTCCTTTTTGATCTTGCCGGGCTTGGGCAGCTTGGCAATCAGGGGCTCCTGCTTCACGTTATCGACAAATGCCTCGACATCGGCGTTCAGACCGGCGTCAACGGCGTTCTTCAGACCCTCGGAGGTGGGATAGACGGCACCATCCTTCTCCTGGTTGAAGTTCATCACGACGAGGTTCTCGCCAGTGGTGGTGATGAGCTCGGGAATCAACGAGTTCACCAGGTCGATGGGCAAGTTGGGAACGAGAGCTTGCATGATCTCATACTTCTGCTCGATGGAGGGCATGGGCTCGTTGTCGAGATAGTTGCGGTAGTATTGAACGGCGAGAGCCTCGTTGGAGATTTTCTCGCGATCGTTGTAGCTGTTCTCGAGGCGGCTCATGTACTGCTCCTTGGCGCGCTCATACTCGGTGGCGGTGAAGCCGTGCTTGGCGGCGCGCATGGCCTCGGTGACAACGGCTTGAACAGCAGCCTCAGTCTGGCCCTCCTTGGGGAGGACCATCATGGTAAAGGCCTTCATGCTGTTGGCCAGCAGGTAGTTGTCGTCACCAGCCATAGCCTGGAGATAGGGGCAGTCGGGCTCCTGGGCCTTCTCGGCCAGACGGTCGTTGAGCATGTCGCCCATCAGGTCGATGCCATAGTCCATGATGAGGTACATGAGGTCGGTCTTCATCTCCTTGGTGAAGAAGGGCTCATGCTTGAACATGACGAAGACTTGGTTCATCGCCTGCTCTTTGTCCTTGTCAATGACGATGATGGGTTCCTCGTTGTCGGGCACGGGCTCGTCAACAACCTGTGCGGCGTTGGGATCCAGGACACAGTCCTTGAACATGTCCTTGATCTGGGCCTCGATGTGGTCCACATCCACGTCACCCACGATGACCAGGGCCTGGTTGTCGGGACGATACCACTTGTGGTAGTAGTCGCGCAGCTCCTGATAGGGGAAGTTGTCCACGATTTCCATCAGACCGATGGGCATGCGGCGGCCAAACTTCGAGCCGGGATACAGGGCCTCGAGCTGGTTCTCGAGCATGCGCTGCTGGGCGCTGCGGCGCAGGCGCCACTCCTCGTGGATAACGCCACGCTCCTTGTCGATCTCCTCGTCGGTGAGCAACAGGCCGTTGCTCCAGTCCTTGAGAATGAGCAGACACGAGTCGATAGCGCTCTGGCGAGTGCTGGGCACGTCGTTGATGTTGTAAACGGTTTCGGTAATCATCGTGTAGGCGTTCAGGTCCTTACCGAAGGCCACACCCAGCGAGCGGGTGTAATCGATGATGCTCTTGCCCTCACCGTTGAAGTGCTCACTGCCATTGAAGGCCATGTGCTCCAGGAAGTGGGCGAGACCGCGCTGGCTATCCTCCTCCTGGATGGAGCCTACGCGCTGGGCAATGTAGAAATTCACACGGTGCTCGGGATAGTCGTTGTGACGGATGTAGTAGGTCAATCCGCAGTCGAGCTTGCCAATGCGCACCTGGTCATCCACGGGGATGGGCTGACCGGTTAATTGCGCCTTGACGGTGCTGGTGCCAAATGCCATTACCATTAACAGCATCACGGCGAATAACTTTCTCATTTTCATGTAGTTGTAAAATTGGTTTTATAAAGTGATTGATACAGTAATTCTATTGTAGTTAGACGGCTTGAATCGCTGTTTGGTTGCAACACAGGGTGTTAAATACCAAACTAACCTGCAAAGATAGTCTTTTTTTCATAATATGAGTCATTTGATGCCAGTTTTTGTCCTCAAGGCCGTTATTCAGTGTCTCTGAACCAAGGGTATTGCCTGCGAGAAGGTGCTTCCCGCTGCCTGCCAAGGCGGGTTTGCCTGGCCGTTCAAGAGTTGCCAGGTTCACCTGGTTGTTATTGCTGCTCATTTCCATATCGTGACGTTTTTTGCCTATTAGACGCACGTGAGGGCCAAAAAATTACATGAAAACGCAAAAAAAATGTCATCGTTGCCACTTGGGCATGATGACATTCTTTTGTACAGTGTTCCTGATGGCCCGTCAGTTGAGCAGACGTGAATTCAGGATGTCCCAGTGCTTCTTGCCGCGTTCCTCGTCGATTCGGGTCCATGTTGCCCTGATCATGTAGGCTCCGGTGGCTCCCAGGCTTGCGAAAGCACCCGTCATGAGAACAGCGAGCAGCCAGATGTGCTGCTTGGCAAAAATTGTCGCCAGCGCGCTGCCCAGCGTGAACAGCGCAAGGCATACTGCCATCGCTGTGATTTTGCGCCCCAGGGCATTGTTCTTCGCAGTGTTCATAGTTAGAAATGTTTAGATGATGAATAATAAAATTCAATTTTCTAAAATGCTAAGCACTTCAGAACTTGAAGATTAAAGATTAGTGATGAGTGATTAGTGAAGAAAACTTTTTCAAAGTTTGCGGGTTTTCGCCCCTGTGGGTCTATCCCTAATCACTAATCTTTAATCCCTAATCTTCAAGTTTCCTAAAGGGGCAAAGCCACTTTAGAAACTTGAGTAATATAATAATTAGGTGTTCCTTGTGTTGCAAAGATACTGCTAACACAGGGTCCTTGTCAAGCTTTGTGGTCACAAAAAGCGCGATTGTCAATATTTTTTACGCTTTTTTGTCTAAATATTTGACACCCACCGCCTTCGCTTCAAAAAAAACTATGCCTGAAAGAGGCTATCGCGCTTCGCGCGAGAAATCAAACAAAAAAATAATAAATATTTTTTGATTTCTCGGCCGTTAGGCCGATGAATTTTTTATGTGGCCAGGGGATGGCGTGGTTTACTGGTCGCGGTTGACGTCGTTGATTTGGCGAATCATCTCGTCGATGTCACACTGCATCCTGTGGTAGAGGAATACGCCCAGGGTGGCGCCGATGGTCGCTCCGACGATAATCGGGATGACCGACATACGCGCGGCCATTTCGCCAAGGGCCAGATGGCTCTTGTAGAACTCATAGATGAACCACAGGAGCCACAGCATGGCAACGGTCAGGCTGATGCGGTGCGACTTGCTGCGGTTGGCCTTCATCTTAGTGAGCCGGCGCGCGGTCTCGACCATGTCGTCGCCCATGCGCTGCACGTCGATGCGGTTGATGAAGTAGTCAACGATGATCGAGCTCAGCATCAGCACGATGGTGACGATGATGAGCGGCCACGACAGATTCTGATCATATTTCATCCAGATGAACAGGGGAATGCAGAACATGCCGGCAGCGGCAAGCATCATGCTGGTGCGGTGCACGTTTTTCATCTTGCCCTTGATGGCCTCTTTGACCAGTCGCAGGTTGAGGTGCCCCTGCTCGTCCACCTTGTTTTTGATGGCGTTGAGTTGCTGGCGGATATCGTCGAGTTCGTTGAAGTCGTTGTTGTTGAGATTTTCCATTGTATCGTGTGGTTTTTTTTAATTCATTTGTTTGAGTTGTTCCTTAATGCGGTGCAGTCTCACTGAGACGTTTTTCACCTCGATGCCGACGATGAGCGCGATTTCCTGGTAGCTCATGTTCTCGAGCCATAGCAGGACGATGGCGCGGTCAAAGGGTTGGAGCCGCTGTATGCGCGCGTGCAGCATGTCGGTCTGCTTGTTGTCGGCATCGTTCTTGTCAAACAGGTTGATGCCTTCCAGCAACGGTTGCGTCGGGTGGCTCTTCTTCTTGCGGTCGATGGAGATGCACGAGTTGAGCGTGACCTTATAGATCCACGTCTTCAAGTCGCTGTCCCCCTTGAATGAGGCGAGCCCTTGCCAGAGTTTGATAAGGGCTTCCTGGAAGAGGTCATCCACCTCCTCCTTGTCCTTAGAGAACATGTAGCACACGGTGTAGATGGTGCCCTTGTTCTCGCGGATTAGGCGCGCAAATTCGGCTTCGTTCAGTTCCATTTCAGTCGTTTTTGTCCCTTAGACGCACGGGGTATCTAAAAAACTACACAATATTTCTATTTTTTTCAGAGAACTCTGAGTTCTCTGAGTTCTCTGAGTTCTCGGAGCTCTCGGAGAACTCCGAGAGAGATTAAAACGTTTGCATATCCACCAGATGCTTGTAGGCACCGCCGGCGGCGATGAGTTGGTCGTGGGTGCCGCGTTCGATGATGCGTCCGTCCTGCATGACGCAGATCAGGTCGGCGCCCTTGATGGTGCTCAGGCGGTGGGCGATGACCAGCGTGGTGCGCCCGTGCATGAGTTTGTCGAGGGCGTCCTGCACCAGGTGCTCACTCTCGGTGTCGAGGGCGCTGGTGGCCTCGTCGAGGATCAGGATGGGCGGATTCTTCAAGATGGCGCGGGCGATGCTGATGCGTTGCCGCTGTCCGCCCGAGAGCTTGCAGCCCCGGTCACCGATGTTGGTGTCGAAGCCCTGCTCGCTGGCCATGATGAAGTCATAGGCGTTGGCGATGCGTGCCGCCTCCTCGACTTGCTCGCGGGTGGCACTCTCGACGCCAAAGGTGATGTTATTATAAAATGTGTCGTTGAACAGGATGGCCTCCTGGTTGACGTTGCCCATGAGGGAGCGCAGGTCGGTGACGTCAAACTGGCGGATGTCGGTGCCGTCGATGCTGATACTGCCCTCCTGCACGTCGTAGAATCGGGGCAGCAGGTCGGCCATCGTGGTCTTGCCGCTGCCGCTCTGACCCACGAGAGCGACGGTCTGGCCCCGCTTGATGTCGAGTGTCACGCCGTCGATGACCCAGGCGTCGCCGTAGCGGAAACGCACATTATTATATTGTATGCCTTGCTCCATGCTGGTCAGTGGCACGGGGTGCTCGGGCGACTTGATGGGGTTGTCGGCGGCAAGGATCTTGTCGATGCGCTCCATCGACGCCAGGCCGCGCTGGATCGAGTAGGCGGCCTTGGACAGGTCCTTGGCGGGGTTGATGATGTTGTAGAAGATCACCATGTAGTAGATGAACTTGGGCGCGGTGATGCTGCTGTGGCCGCCCAGGATGAGCGTGCCGCCAAACCACAGCACGATGGCGATGGTCAGGGTGCCCAGGAATTCGCTCATGGGGTGGGCGAGGACGTAGCGGCGGTTCATGCGCGTCTGGATGGAGCGGAAGGTCTCGTTCTCGCCCTCGAAGCGCCGCCTCACTTTGTCCTCGGCGTTAAAGGCCTTGACGATGCGCAGGCCGCCGATGGTCTCCTCGATGTTGCTCAGCAGCACGCCCCACTGGTTCTGTCCCTCGAGCGAGACGCGCTTCAGGCGCTTGCCCACGCGACCCATGATCCACCCGGCCACGGGCAGCAGCACCAGCACAAACAGCGTCAACTGCCAGCTGATGACAATCATCATCACCAGGCAAGCGATGATCATGATGGGGTTCTTGAAGAGCATGTCGAGCGAGGTCATGATGGAGTTCTCGACCTCGGTGACGTCACCGCTCATGCGCGCCATCACGTCGCCCTTGCGCTCGTTAGAGAAGAAGGCGATGGGCAGCGCCGTCATCTTGCGGTAGATCTGGTTGCGGATGTCGCGCACCACGCCGGTGCGGATGGGTATCATGAAGTAGTAGCTCAGGTAGGAGCTGCCGGTCTTCAGGCCCGTCATCAGCACCAGGGCGGCAGCAATGGCGGCCAGGGCCGTCGATTGCCCGTAGCGCTCGATGATGCACTGCACGCCGTAGTAGAAGTCGTTGACCACCACGTCCTGCAGACTCGCGCTGCCCAGCGGCATGAACTGGTAGGTGTTGGTGTTCAACCCGAACAGCATCTCCAGGATAGGGATAATCAGCGCAAACGAGAACAGCGTCAAGAACGCGGCAAGCAGGTTGAACACCACGTTCAACACGATATACTTCTTGTAAGGCGGCACAAACCGCTTCAACAGTTGCCAAAATCCTTTCATACGGCAAAGATACATTATAACGGCGAATTATGCTAATTGAACGGATTTTTTTTGGCTGCCGCACCACTTTCTTTTCTCTCTCAGAATGAAACGAATTCAAGCGAATGGGCTGACGCACAACTACAAACAACGGCGAATAAAGGCAAGATCGCGTCAGCCAGAATCCATTTAATCCGTCTAATCCGCTTCCTAAGTTGTTATGCAAGTATTTTGATGAAGATTTCCGTCAAAAAATGCAATATTATTGAATTCGGCACAAAAGTCACCTGATCTGCCGCTTGAAACGCTCGTCGGGGCTCTGCCCC
>Ga0256407_10004139_pt1 | contig 24627 bp, 22 predicted proteins | sample RumenRJG_04DNA_FD_193489 | JGI IMG/M metagenome (GOLD analysis project Ga0256407, IMG submission 193489) | Bovine rumen microbial communities from Lethbridge, Alberta, Canada - RJG_04 | ecosystem: Host-associated > Mammals > Digestive system > Stomach > Rumen | place: Canada: Alberta... | reverse complement strand
TCCGAGCAGTGCTCTTTCCTTGCAGGAAAAAATCCGGGTGACGTAACCGTAACCTTTACTCCCCACTTAGCACCCTTCAAGCGCGGAATGCTCGCTACGGTCTATGCAAAGCCTTCAAAGGAATTCAGTGATGTTACTTCAGAGAAGATCAACGCTATATATAAGGAATTTTATAAAGACGAGACATTCGTAAGAGTGCTTTCCGGAAAGGAACTGCCGGACGTTAAGGCAGTAGCTTGTTCAAACTACATTGACGTAAACGGAGTTTTCGATCCCGAGACAGGAATCATCAAGCTCTTCACGGCACAGGACAATCTCGGCAAGGGCGCAGCTCTTCAGGCAATACAGGCAGCAAACGTAATGTTCGGATTCGAAGAGACTTCCGGACTTAAGAATATCGTAAGAGGTATCTGATCATGGCAGGACAGAAAGAAAATCCCGTAATCACGGGCGACATGAAGAATAACGTAGACAGGGCATCGATCCTTATCGAATCACTTCCTTACATCAGGAAGATGAGAGGCCAGACATTCGTCATCAAGTACGGCGGAAATGCCATGATCAACGAAGAATTAAAGCAGTCTGTCATGGACGATATCACGCTCCTTAAGTATATCGGCATCAACCCTGTCATCGTTCACGGCGGCGGACCTGACATCAGCGACATGCTCAGCAAGGTCAACAAGGAGTCGCATTTCGTAAACGGATTAAGGTATACGGATGAAGAGACCATGGGTTATGCCCAGATGGTATTGATCGGAAAGACCAACAAGGATATCGTATCCACTCTTTGCGGAAAAGGCGCAAAGGCTATCGGTATCTCAGGCATCGACGGCAACCTTATCGAGGCTGAGAAGATGACTGAGGACGCTGAAGGCAATGCCATTGACATCGGCTTTGTCGGCAAGATCAAGAAGATCAACACCAAGGTCATCTCCATGCTCGCAAACGACGAGTATATCCCCGTCATCGCTCCTATCGGCGTAGGCAAGGACGGCGAGAGCTATAACATCAATGCTGATACGGTCGCAGCTGAAGTAGCCGTAGCATTGGGCGCTTCAAAGCTCATCACCCTGACAGATGTCGGCGGAGTATTGAGAAAGCTCGAAGACGGTTCTGACTACATCATTCCGGTCCTCGACGAGAAAGACATCAAGGATCTCGTTGACGAGGGCATCATCAAGGGCGGCATGATCCCCAAGATCGAAGGCTGTCTTGATACGGTATTGCGCGGAGTCGACCGTGCCCACATAATAGACGGAAGGATACCTCACTCTATTATTCTCGAGACATTCACAAAGAATGGCATCGGCACAATGATCGTAAAGGAGAAAAAGGAACATTATGAGTATAGAAAATGATCTCTCCCTGATTCAGGATTACGACAAGAATTATTGTCTTCAGGTATTTAACCTTCTCCCTGTTGCATTCACAAAGGGAAAGGGCTGCTATCTCTATGACACCGAAGGCAGGAAGTATCTCGACATGATCGGCGGAATCGCCGTTAACTGCCTGGGCTACGCTCATCCGAAGCTCACATCGGCTATCTGCTCACAGGCAAAGAACATCATTCATGCCTGCAATTACTACTATATTCCGCAGAAGTCAGAGCTCGCTTACAGGCTCTGCCGCGCAAGCTTTGCAGACAAGGTCTTCTTCTGCAATTCCGGTGCTGAAGCAAACGAAGCTGCGATCAAGCTCGCAAGAAGCTATTTTTACTATAAGGATATAAACAAGTATGAGATCATCACGGCCACAATGAGCTTCCACGGAAGAACGATGGGAACCGTTGCTGCAACAGGCCAGGAAAAGTTCCAGACGCCTTTTGCACCTAATCTTCCGGGCTTTGTCTATGTTCCCTACAACGACATTGACGCAATGATCAAGGCTGTAACTCCCAAGACTGCAGCGATCATGTTGGAGCTCGTTCAGGGCGAGAGCGGTGTTCATCCCGCTGACCTCGAATACATCCAGGCTATAAAGAAGCTCTGCGTCGAAAAAGGCGTTCTTCTTATCTTCGACGAAGTCCAGACAGGTATAGGGCGTACCGGCAAGATGTTCTGCTATCAGAACTACGGCGTACAGCCTGACATCATGACGCTCGCAAAGGGCTTGGGCGGCGGTGTTCCAATCGGCGCCATGCTCACTACAAACGCCATTGCGACAGGCATGAAGCCCGGCGATCACGGCTCCACTTTCGGCGGAAATCCCCTTGCATGCGCTGCCGGCAATGCCGTACTCGAGACTATCGAAGAAGAGAACATCATCGATAACGTAAGGGAAGTAAGCGAAGAGATCTTCGAGAAGCTCAACAAGCTGAGGGCTAAATACAACTGCATCCGTTCGGTAAGGGGCAAGGGCCTTCTTATCGGCATTGAATTCGATGATACGATCACAGCCCAGGGAATGCGTGAACAGTTATTCTCAATGGGCATTCTCGTAAGTGCCATCGGCAAATCAACGATCAGGCTTGCACCTCCGCTCATCATCACAAAGGCTCAGGCAAACCAGTTCATCAAGGCTCTCGACAAGATCTTAAAGAACGTTCAGGGACCGAAGAATGTTTTCGACAAGATCAAGGACGCTATTCCTTCAAAGAAGCAGATCAAGGAATCTGCAGCAAGCGTAAACAATGCCAAGATCGACAAGCTGGACCAGTTAGGCCTTACCGAAGGAAAGGACAAGAAACCGGCAGAAGTCAAAGACATAGACCTGATCGATGACGAAGAATAATAAACCGACAGTTAAGGAGTAATTACAATGAAGCATTATATTGATTTCCACAGAGACGTTTCCTTCGAAGACCTTGATTACCTTCTGGACGTGGCAGCAGATCTTAAGGCAAAGACAAAGGCCGGCATCGAGCACCACCTTCTTAAGGGAAAGACGCTTGCCATGATCTTCACAAAGTCTTCAACAAGAACGAGAGTCTCCTTTGAAGTCGGAATGTACCAGTTAGGCGGTATGGCTCTTTTCTTGAGCAACAACGACATCCAGATAGGCAGAGGCGAGACCATCTACGACACTGCAAACGTATTGTCCGGAATGGTTGACGGCATCATGATCAGAACATTCAAGCATCAGGACGTTGAAGACCTCGCAAAGTACGGCAGGATCCCTGTGATCAACGGTCTTACTGACGACCAGCACCCTACACAGGTATTGGCTGACCTCCTTACAATCAAGGAGCATAAGGGCACGCTCAAGGGTCTCAAGATGGCTTACCTGGGCGACGGAAACAATATGGCAAATTCCCTCCTCCACGCTTGTGCAAAGGCAGGAATGGACATCTCCGTAGCAAGTCCCAAGGCTTATACATGCCCTGACAAGTATGTTCTCGAGGCAAAAGAGGATGCCAAGGTCACAGGCTCCAAGATCGTCATGACCGAAGATCCTTTCGAAGCAGCAGAAGGCGCTGACGTAATCTATACAGACACATGGACATCCATGGGCCAGGAAGCAGAGAAGGCTCAGAGAGTTGAGATCTTCAAGAACTATCAGGTAAATTCCAAGCTTATGGGCGTCGCTCACAAGGATGCGATCTTCATGCACTGCCTCCCTGCTTACAGAGGCTATGAGGTAACCGAAGACGTTATCGACGGACCTCAGAGCGTTGTATTCGACGAAGCCGAGAACAGACTCCACGCTCACAAGGCAATCCTCGTAAACTGCTTCCTTAACTGATGAATACGAGCCCGGTAATAAGAACTGCAAGCGTCAATGACGCACCTGAAGTATCGCGCCTCTTAAGAAGCGCGATGCTTACTTATTGTGCGGATTCGGGTATATCTTCTTCGATGCTCGAAGCAATGACCGAGAGCATCGAGAGTGTAGCCGACAGGATCTCGCGTCAGACCTGCCTGGTGGCTGAGACGGACGGGAAGATCGTCGGCTCAATCTGCATCAAGGAATGCCCCAATCCCCTGGTCTACAGTTTCTCGGACAAGACTTTCGAATACTTAAATGATCTCGGAAGATCCTTTTACATCTCAAGATTTGCAGTGCTCGAAAAATACAGAAAAACGGGCCTTGGAATAGACCTCATGGCAAGGGCCGTCAAACTGGCAGCCGGATCAGGTGCAGACTGCATTCTCCTGCACTCCGCGGCAACCAATAAGAACATGGTCGAATTCTACGGCAAAAGAGGATTCGAGCTGATAGATTCGGAAAATTCCAGAGGTTATATGAGAGGTCTTTTCGCGAACAGATTAAAGGCCTGAAGCGCACTGTTCCCGGAATCCGCAATCACCGGAATTATATAGTCTTCGAAAAAAAGATATCGCAGCCTGAGAAATCAGGCTCGTTCTTTATCTGCTCATAAGCCTTATCTCTTGATTCAGCACTGTCATACATCGCGAAAACAGCGCTGCCGGAACCGGTCATGCGGCTGAAACGCGCGCCTGTGGAAAGAAGCGTTTCCCTTACTTTCTTTATCAGAGGGACCTTTTCCTCAGACGGTATCTCGAGATCGTTTGTAAGGAGCTCTCCTCCCTTAAGGAATCTCGTAAGAGGATCGCCTTCATCTTCAATAAGACCGGCTATATAAGCCTCATACCGTTCTTCGTCGAATACCGGCAAAGGCTTACTGTCTATGGCGTGGAAGCACTCGGGTGTCGATACGCCCTCTTTGGGCTTTACGATAAGAAGCGGTATGTCAGACAGCGGCGTCAGGACCCTTATTTCCTCGCCTACTTTCTCGCAGAGACATGTTCCGCCGTAAAGGAAGAACGGAACATCCGCTCCCACATTTACCGCAAGCTGGTTAAGCTCTTCATCAGTAAACGGATTGCCGAAGTGTTCCTGAAGGACCATGAGCACGGCTGCCGCATCAGAGCTTCCGCCGCCCATTCCGGATTCAGACGGAATACGCTTTGTAAGGACTATCTCGATATAAGGAAATTCATTTCTCTTCCAGCGGCCGGCATCAGGAACCGAAGGATCTGTCTCGGCTTTTTTCCTCAGCATTGAGATGAACCTGTCTCTGGCCTTGCTGCAGAGGTTCTTCTCAGGATCGATATCATTTCTGCCGATGCATTTGATATCAAAACCGCATTCGCGTTCGGGATAGATGTTGATAGTGAGATTGTCTGCAAGATCTATTTCCTGCATTATCGAATATAAGCTGTGATAGCCGTTTGGAAGTATCCCGCGTACCCGCAGGAACAGATTCAATTTGGCATTAGCTGTTATTTCATAAGAATCCATAAGGATCTCCTAAGATCAGACAAAGCAAAGGTTTGTAATTCAATTTTACTCTACAAAAGTATATAAATCAAAATCCTGCACGTTCGGGAACAGCATGTTCCCATAAAAAAGACACTGTCAAAACCTGACCGAATCAGTTCTGACAGTGCCTTGTTATCAGCTTAATTATTCAGGATCAGACTGCTACTTCTTCCTGTGACTTCTCAGGCATGATGCCTACTCTGACTGTTCTTGTGAGAACATCGATATACGAGAAGGATACGAGTGATTCCTTGCCTGCTTCATTCTTGCAGAGCATTGTGAAAACATTGGGATAGCAGTGCTCTACTGTACCGATGTATGTGATGATCCTCTTACGTCCGCCGTTGGTCTTGCAAACTATACGCTTGCCGATGAGCTCTTGAAACTTACCCTTGCACATTTCCAAATCGGAACTGATAATCATACGTCTTCCCTCCGCCCGGAGAATTGTTGATAAATATTGCAAACGCCTTAAAGGAACATTACGGAAATATTACCAAACTTGCACCAATGCTAACATTTCCTTGACATATTGTCAACGAGAAAACACAACATTTAGTAAAAAAACAGCGGCAATCTCACAAAATATAGTGGTTAGGGAGAATTTTTTCTATTTTCTTACAGAACAGCTTTTAACTCTCATTGAAAAGGCATTCTTTTTACAATACAATCGTAGCATTACTCTAAAAAACTGATAGGAGAGGTCAAAAATGCTTAGTGATATCGAGATAGCCCAGAGTGCAAAGATCAAGCCCATCGCAGAAATAGCAGAGCAGGCAGGAATCGATCCTGACAAGCTCGAATTCTACGGAAAGTACAAAGCAAAACTCCCGTTAAACTACATCCGGGATCTGCCTGAAAGACCTGATGCCAAGCTCATCCTCGTTACGGCGATGAACCCGACACCCGCAGGCGAAGGCAAGACAACGGTAAGCATCGGACTCGCGCAGGGCTTAAAGCTTGTCGGCAAGAATCCTATTCTGGCATTAAGAGAACCCTCATTAGGACCTGTATTCGGCGTCAAGGGCGGTGCCTGCGGCGGCGGTTACTCGCAGGTCGTTCCTATGGAGGATATCAATCTCCACTTCACAGGTGACCTCCACGCTATCACTACTGCAAATAACCTTCTTGCAGCCCTCATCGACAACCACCTTTTCCAGGGCAACAGCCTCAACATCGATAAGGACAGGATCTTATGGAAGAGATGTCTCGACATGAACGACAGGTGCCTTCGAGCAGTAACAGTCGGTGTCGGCGGCGGCACAAAGGGCGTAACACGTCAGGAGATCTTCCAGATCACCGCAGCTTCAGAGATCATGGCCATCCTCTGCCTTGCAAAGGACATGGATGACCTCAAGGTCAGATTAGACAGGATCGCTATCGCATACGACATGGACGGAAACATCATAACTGCAGACCAGCTCGGTGCTACGGGAAGCCTTGTTACATGCCTTAAGGACGCTATGTGCCCTAACCTCGTCCAGTCACTTGAAGGTGTTCCCGCGCTCGTACACGGCGGACCTTTCGCGAACATCTCACACGGCTGCAACACATGCATAGCAACAAAGACAGCATTAAAGCTCAGCGACATCGTCGTAACCGAGGCAGGCTTCGGTGCTGACTTAGGCGCTGAGAAGTTCCTTGACATCAAGTGCAGAGATCTGGGCATCTGGCCTGATCTCGTAGTTATCGTAACCACTGTAAGATCTCTCAAGTACAACGCAGGCATCCCCAAGCAGGATCTCTCCAATCCTAATCCGGAGGCTGTTAAGGCAGGTCTTGCAAACGTATTGAGACATATAAAGAATATGCAGAATTTCGGCATCCCGGTCCTCGTTGCATCCAACAGGTTCCTTACGGATACCGAGGAAGAGCTTGCCATCGTCGAGGAAGCATGCAAGGCAACAGGCGCCGAGTTTGCTCCCGCTGAGATCTTTGCCAAGGGCGGCGAAGGCGGAATCGATCTCGCAAACAAGGCTCTCTCGATCCTTGATCAGAACAAGCCGAAGAACCCTGTCTACAGCTACGAGCTGACAGATTCCGTGGAAGAGAAGATCACCAAGGTTGCAACAAAGGTCTATGGCGCAGGCAAGGTCGACATCCTCCCTGAAGCTCAGGCCAAGATCGACGAATTCGTTAAGAAGGGCTACGGCAATCTTCCTATCTGCATCGCAAAGACACAATATTCGCTTTCCGATGATCCGAAGAAGCTCGGCAATCCCGAAGGCTTCACGCTTACGGTAAGAGACTGCTATATCTCTGCAGGCGCAGGTTATCTCGTTATCCTTACGGGTACGATCGTAACCATGCCGGGTCTTCCCCCGCATCCTGCCGCAATGGATATCAACATTGATAACAACGGTGTGATCACAGGACTGTTCTGATATTCGATGAAAAGGCCAAATCCGACATTTCTGAAAAAAGCCGAAGGGATAAAGACATCCCGTAAAAAGCGTACGCTCGTGATCGTCCTGATCCTGCTTGCGATTACTTTCGTAGTAGTCTTCATAAGCTCGATCGCGTCAGCTCAGGATACTTACAAACTGATGTATCCCGGACTTGTCGGTGCCGCAACAAGCACGACCACGGCTTATTCTGCATACCAGAGGCCTGTACATACAACAACGGAAACGACTACTGAGGTAACGACGACCGTAACGACCACCGTACCGCATGCGGAGCTCGCTGCGACGCCTACGCCTACCATTTCACCTGAAAGGGACAACGGCCAGAACAATTCACCTGACCCGTTCATGGAGGACAGAAACTTCAGTTTTAAGCCTATCGGGATCCAGACCGCCTCATATCAGCAGCGTGCCGTTTATCTCGATGAGCTCAAGGAACAGGTTACGGCTTATCAGAGGAGCCATACGAATCTAAGGATCTGCTACGAGTTCATCTCATTATCAAGCGGCGAACGTCTTGGCGTCGATGAACTCGATCCGGTCGTTCCTTCCGGCGCCATGGCTATTCCGGCCGCCATTGTTTATTACGATAAGATCGCAGGCATAACGGGTCCCCTTTCCGAGGTCGTTACCTATGACGGAAGCTCCAAGGGTTCACGCAATTCCTCTTATATCGCCAAAACATTCTCATACGGCAAACAGTTCTACATGAGGACGATCCTTTATTATTCGATCGCGAAAAACGACAGCATCGCCCTGAATTTCCTGATCAACAATCTCGGCGGCATGGAGGAAGCATTATCTGAGATCAAGAAGATAAGCGGCTATATCTCATTTGATGACAAGGTTATCTATAAGGATTACAGCGGCAAGGAATTCCGCACCACCGGAACGATCTCATGCTATGACATGGGCCAGTATCTTTCATATATCTACCGCACGTTCACGATCAACCCTCAGGTAAACCAGCGTCTGTTAAATGATCTGGCGGCAAATGAGGTCGGATCGCCGTTAAGTGCCGCATTCCCTGAGGATACAAGGATCCTTCATGTCCTCGGCCGCAACACCGACCGTAAGGCATATATGGAATGCGCGATAGTAGATTACAAGGAGCCGTTCGCACTCATAATCTATGTTGAAGCAGCCTCTTCGGAAGCAGCAGGAACAGCGATAGCAACACTCGGAAGCTATACACAGAAATATATCGAGCAGTGCTATAAATAGAGAATAAAATAATCCCGCCTGCTTAAGGCTTCCGCGCGAACTCCGTTCGCTTGTGCAGAAAAACAGGTTTGATAATTATCCGCTTCCCGTCAAATGTCCTCATAATTGAATTTATATATTTTTCTTTTATGCTATAATCCTAATGTTTGAAATACGAGTTCGTCCCGCGCGGTCTGCCGCCGGCCAAGGTCCCGTGCGATTTCGGGCTGTGAACCCTGTCAGGTCCGGAAGGAAGCAGCAGTAAGCGGTTTACGGAGTGCGCCGCGGGTCAAGCCTTACCGGCGGCAGTTCGGGCGGGACGGACTTTTTTATTATCTGTTTTTGAAACCGGCTTTAAGGAACTAACTATGGAAGATCATATCGTTCTCTACAGACAATATAGGCCCCTTACTTTCGATGACGTAGTCGGTCAGGAAGCCGCCGTCACCGCTTTAAGGCAATCAGTAGTCTCTAAGAAGCTCGCTCATGCCTATCTTTTCTGCGGCCAGCACGGTACGGGAAAGACCACGATCGCCAAGATCTTTGCCAGGAGCGTCAACTGTGAGCACCCGGTAAACGGCAATCCCTGCAACGAGTGCCCCACCTGTAAGGGCATCCTTGACGGTTCCATCCTTGACGTAACTGAGATGGACGCCGCTTCCAACAACGGTGTCGATGACATCAGGCCCATCCTTCAGGAAGTCAATTTTGCTCCGACAAGAACAACATATAAAGTCTATATAATCGACGAGGTCCACATGCTCTCCAAGGGTGCTTTCAATGCGCTCCTTAAGACAATCGAGGAACCTCCGAAGCATGTTATCTTCCTTTTCGCGACCACGGAATCCGATAAGATCCCTGCAACCATCATATCCCGCTGCCAGAGATATGATTTCAAGAGGATCCCCTTGGATCTCATTACCGGAAGATTAAGGGAAGTCTGCGGAAAGTCAGGGATCAAGGCTTCAGATGACGCACTGCGTCTCATCGCTTCGAGATCAGACGGAGCTCTTCGTGATGCGCTCTCCCTGCTCGATCAGATATCCGCCATATCAGGCGGAGACAAGGAGATCTCTTCGCAGGACGTCGAGAAGATAACAGGCACCGTAGACAGTTCATTCCTCTTTAAGATGGCCAACTGCCTTATCGATGCCAGATTCGACGAACTTATCGATCTTTGCGAGATCTTAAATGCATCAGGCAAGAACCAGGCGCGCTTTACTTTGGATCTTGCTGCTTATTTCAGGGACCTCCTCATCATCAGAGTCAAGGCAGATCCCATCATTTACCTGCCCTATCCCAAGGAAACCATCAAGGATATGTATCAGACAGCTGCCAAGGTCAGCGCCGATACATTGACCGGTTATATCAGTTACCTCTCCAAGGAATATGCCGAGCTCCGCAAGTCTCCGGATATTCCCACGAGCTTTGAGCTTATGCTGATGCGCCTTTGCGGCAGGAAATCAGCTTTGCCGGTAACTCCGATCGTTATCCCCGACTTCGAGAAGAAGCAGGCTGAAGCTGCCGCATCGATCACGATCGGTGACAGGAAAGAACCTGAAAAGCCCGTAAAGGAAGAACCTGCCAAGGCTCCCGAAGAGCCCGTTAAGGAAAAGGAAGAGCCTGCCAAGGAAGCCGAGCCGGAAGACAAGCCTGTTTCCGAAGCAAAGCCGGCCTTCTCCAATCCTGCTCCCTACAGGCCCCAGCCTTCATCTGCGCCGTCGGGAATGTTCCCGTTTAACCAGGCGCCGGCTGAGCCCAAGACAAGCGAACCTTCGCTGTCTTCCTTCGATGCTCTTTTCACGTCTTCTTCGGCAAGCGCTGCTGCAAAAGAGCCCGATGAACCAGATGAGCCGGAAGAACCCGCTGATCCTGATGATGCTTATATTCCGGGTGATGAATCTTTCAATGAGCATTCAGAGCCTACGATATTCTCATTCATGCCCAGGGATACCGAACCGCAGTTAAGCTTCGGCACGGACGAACCTGAGCCTGAAGAACCGGAAGAACCGGAAAAGCCTTCGGGCTTCTCCTTTAATCTGTCCGAAGACAAGCCCGCTCCTTCAGCAGGGATATTTGCAGGCCTTTCCAGCTCATTCTTGAAAGACCTTGAAGAAGATGCCGGCTCAAATGATGCTCCACAAGAAGAACCTTCTCAGGAAGCACCTGTACAGCCCCGCTCACAGCTTGCCGTTCAGGCAGACAAGAGCGGACTTATCGTTGACGGCAGGCCCAGAACCGGTGTCAGGGCTCCTTCTTTCGGCGGCGAGTCCACGGATGTCGATTTCAGATGGACCAATATCACGTCCAAGCTCAAGGAGAGCAACGATAATATTGCGGTCATCCTTGAGCAGACCAAGCTCCGCAAGGACGGTAATTCCGCATACATCGTATTCGAAGACAAGGATACGAAGCTCCTGTCCAACCTTAAGAGATCCCAGGCATTCAGACAGATCTCTGCAGGCATAAAGGACGAGTTCGGCGCAGAGCATCTGTTCCTCTGCACGCAGACACAGTTTTCAAATCTCGAGAAGAAGAACCGTGAGTCAGAGCTCGACAGAAAGCTCGATGACTTGAATGAACGTTCCCAGAATCTGGGCGTTCCGACGGATTTTCATTTCGGTGACTGAATATATAATCGATTAGAATAATTTTCGGAGGTTTTTAAAATGGCTAAAGGATTCCGTGGCGGAATGGGAATGGGCGGCAACATGAGCCAGGTCATGGCTCAGGCTCAGAGAATGCAGAGACAGATCGAGATGGCTCAGGCTGAGATCCAGGAAATGCGTTTTACAGGCACTGCAGGCGGCGAGCTAGTTAAGGTTGTCGTTACCGGCAAGCACCAGATCGAGAGCATCGAGATCGCAAAGGATGTCGTTGATCCTGATGATATCGAAGGTCTCCAGGATCTCATCATCGCTGCTGCCAACCAGGCTTTGGCACAGATCGACAAGACCAACCAGGAGCGCATCGGCTCCATCACCGGCGGCATGAAGATGCCCTTCTGATAATGGCAAGATATTCGCCTTCGATTCAGAATCTCATAGCACAGCTCAGCAGTCTTCCCGGCATTGGCGGCAAGTCTGCCCAGCGTCTGGCATTCCATATCCTCGCAATGGACGATAAGGATGCCGAAGCTCTGACGTCTTCGATCATGGCTGCAAGACAGTCTACAAAGAGATGTTCGTGCTGCCAGAATTTCACGGACTCAGATCCCTGCCCTATCTGCTCGGCTCCCCTGAGAGACAAGACTACCGTCCTTGTTGTCGAATCACCGAGAGACGTATCCACTTTCGAGCGCGCCCACGAATACAAGGGCCTTTATCATGTGCTTCACGGTGTTTTTAACCCCATGAAGTCCATGAGCATCTCGGATACGACCATCCCGGATCTGATAAAGCGCCTTGCCGATCATCCTGAGGTAACGGAGCTTATCGTCGCAACCAACCAGACAGCCGAAGGCAATGCCACGGCTCTCTACCTGTCGAGAATGGTAGGACCTTCCGGCATTAAGGTATCGAGGCTCGCTTCAGGTCTTCCGATGGGCTCGGATATCGAATATGCAGATGACTTAACACTCCTTTCCGCTCTTAAGGGAAGAGTGATACTTGCAGGAGATAATAATGAGGCTTGATAAATTTCTTAAGCTGTCCAGAGTAATAAAGCGCAGAACGGTCGCAAATGATGTCTGCCAGGCCGGCAGAGTTACCGTAAACGGCAAGCCCGCAAAGCCTTCCGTAAAGCTCAAGGTCGGTGATGAAGTTGCGATCCTTTTCGGAAGCGGAGAGGTCAAGTTCAGGGTCTTATCGCTTCAGGAGACAGTCAGGAAAGAGGAAGCCGCCTCGATGTATGAGCTGATTGAATGATTTCTGAGTCATTAATATTACAAGTACTTTAAGTTTAACCCCGGGTTGTTGTTTTGGACCCGGGGTTAAGTAATAATTACTGTATAACGCTGTATTTCCGGAGGCATATCTTGCGCAAAGTCAGACGCAAAACAGGCGGAATATCGTTCTTAACGGCAATGATCTGCATTGTCTGCGTTGTCGTCGGTATTCTCTGCATTACCAAGTATGCCAACATCAACAGACAGAAGGAACGCCTTAAGGCAGAGAACTCTTCTCTTGTCGCCCAGTCTGAAGCTTTATCCGACAAGCTGCAGCAGATCAGAGCACAGGAAGAATTCGGCAAGGACGATTCCTATGTTGAGAGCGTTGCTAGGACCCAGCTCGACATGGTCTATCCGGGCGAGGTCATCTTCCGCGTATCCGGCGATAAGTACGGCAACTGATTCCCGTAAGAACCTAATCTGAATCAAGGATATTCTTGGAAGCAAGATATGCTTCGCTCATGCATGCCTGGAGATTATATCCGCCGCTGATTCCGTCTATGTCCAGAGCTTCCCCTATTATGTAAAGACCCGGCACTATCTTCGATTCCATGGTCTTCCTGTCCACCTCATGTAGTGGTACTCCGCCTCTGGTGACATATGCGGTATTGATATCAGGCGCTTCTTCAAGACTGATCTTCAGGTGCTTCATCTCACGGCAGACATTCTTACGGTTCTCCCTCGTAAAGCCCTGCGCGTAAAGACCCTCTGCCCCCGCCCTGGCCGTGATCTCTGATGCGGCAGACTGCGGAACGAAGCCTGATAACAGCGTGGCTATCTTCGTATCAGCGTGCTTTCCTATAAGATCAAGAAGCTCTTTTTCGAACTCATCGTCGTTCCTTTCAGGCACGAGATCAAGTTCAATGAATACATCTTTTCCCTTGATGTCTTGGGGGACTTCCCTGGATATCTCCATAACAGCAGGCCCTGTCAGTCCGAATTCGGCAAAAAGGACTCCGCCTTCCGTTGAAGCAGTCTTCCTGCTTTCGCAGAAAAGAGACACCCCGGCATTAACCGATACACCGCTCAGCGCCCTGCAAAAGGTTCTGTCCTTATCTTCGGCCTTCAGCGGCGCCAGAGCGCCTCTTACGGGTATCACAGTGTGTCCCAGTTCTCTTGCGAATCTGTATGAATCTCCGGAAGAGCCGGTCTTCGGGAATGACATTCCTCCGCAGGACAAGATCAACTGATCGAATATAAACGTCCCCTTTGATGTGTCAACCTCAAATCCGGACATCGTCCTGATGCCCTTAACTCCTGCATCACAGACTATTTCCGTGCTGTCAGAGATATAGGATACAAGCCTGTCTCTTACGGTTACCGCGCTGTCGCAGACCGGGAAGATCCTGTTATTGTCTTCTTCCTTGACCTTTAAGCCTATCACGTTCTCGAAAAACCTGACCGTATCTTCCGGTCCGAATTCCTTCAATGCCGGATATAAGAATTTGTCCGCGCCGTGATATCCTTCCTTAAGTCTGCTTATTTCTTTCCTGTTGGTGATATTACAGCGCCCGTGGCCCGTAAGAATGAGCTTTTTGCCGGGTATTGAATTCTTCTCTATTAAAGTTGCTTCGACATCGGCATCGCCTTTGAGCCTTTTCAACTGGCAGGCCGCAAAAAGTCCTGCTGCACCGCCTCCGATTATGCCTATGCGCTTCTTCATCAGGCTTCTATTACTCTTATCTGGAATCTGTCGAATCTGACGTTCTCCGTGTACTGCTCACGGAAAAAGATCGTCTGGCCGAAAGCCGCAAATTCTTTGGTGTTCTTCTTCATCCACATGGGAACCGGGATGTCCATCTGCTTGCAAAGCTCTATAAGAGCCTTTTCCAGACACTTTGAATAGGAGGTATCTGTGTCCTCCGTCGTGACCTCTTTTATCTCTGTCATCCTGTTAGCGACGAAAAGTCTGCCCTCAAGTGTCAATCCGGAAATCCTCCCTGTTTGCCTAATCCTTTGCCACTATTTTGCCTTTTTTGAATCTTAAAGTAAATATTGAGGGTGGTAAGATATGGTTGTTCAAAGTAATTGTTCCTTACTTCATAACACCCTCCTTAAGACACTGACACCCCCTCGTCAGTGTCTTTTATTTTTAGGTAAAAATAAATAAAATTTGCTAGTAAAAATAACAATAAAACCTAGCTAATAAAAGTGTTTTCTTATTGATTATGTAAAAATAAGGTTGTAAAATGTTCTTAAATTATATTTGCGGTTTACTTTTTGAGCCGCAAAACAGGAGGTCCAAACATGAAGAAATGTCCCGATTGCGGTATGGTCATTGCCAATCAGGCTATCAGATGCCCTAAGTGTAAGTATACATTCACATCAGCAGACGAGAGTACAGGCGGCAACGATTCCGCTGTAGTTACTCCTCAGGCAGCAGCTGTTTCAGCAGCAGCTACAGGCAAGTCCGATAAGGTTGCCGGTATTATGCCGATGATCGAAGTAAATAAGGACAATGTTGATACTCTTTATGAGCAGCTCAAGGCAGCTATCGTTAAGAGAAAGACCGAATTCGATCACTTCATCGATTTCCTCGAGAACAGAACATCCTGGCTCACAGCACCTGCAGAAGTTAAGGGTTCCCTCGCTTGCGAGAAGGGTCTCCTCATCAGAAGCGTTGCTGTTGCTAAGCAGCTCTTAAGGATCAAAGATACGATCATGCCCCAGCTCGACGAAGAGTCCGCTATCATCATCGCCCTCTTCCACGAAGTAGGTAAGGTCGGTATCGAAGGTAAGCCTCTTTTCATCCAGGATGAGACAAGCTCTCTCGGCGCTACATCAACATTGGGTCTTTCCTTCAGCAGCAGATTGTCAGGTGCTTCTTCAAGCTCCAACCCGACATACTCAATCAACAATAAGCTCGTTAACATGAACGTAGGCGTAAGATCCCTCTTCCTCGTTTCACAGTACATGCTGCTTTCAGACGACGAAGCTCAGGCAATAAGCTACGCTTCAGACGTTGAGCTTCTTAAGGGCAAGCTCTCACCTTATACACTCCTCCTCTCTACTGCTCTTCAGATGCAGAAGACGATCTATGAGGATTCCGATGTTGTATCAGGATACAGCTTCACAGTGATCAATCCTTAATCGGATCTAATAAGCGTTTAACCGAAAACGGGCTGTCAACTGACAGTCCGTTTTCTTTTGTATGCTGTATATCAGAGGAGTGATCTTTTATAACATTTCGACAAGGCTTAACAATGCACGGTAGACCCAACGGTTATCCTTATCGTCGTAGTACTCGTTGAGCAAAGGTTCAGAGCTTACTCTGATGATAGTACCTGTCTTGCTGTCTGTAATATCGAAATAAGTTACTTCGTTAAATTCTGTGAAACTGATCTGGTCTCCGGCCTTGATCGTATATTTCTCGTTTGTGGCTTTTCCGTTTTTGACAACATAACCTGTAATATCCTTGGAAGCTTTTACTTTTACGCTTAACTTCACGTAGCAGGTTGTATCTGCGATCACCGGCATACCGCTAGCTGATGCCTTATAGTATCTTGTGATACTCATCACGCCGTTCATTCCGTCATTCTCATAGCAGAGGAACTTGTCGGTACTTGTCATATTACAATGAATATACATTCCTTCGTGGTGTCCCACAAACCTGATCGAGCTGTCATTTACTTCATAAACGTTGATGTCACAAAGATCTCCGTCCATGCAGGATGTTACATAGATAAATGCCTTGCCGTTTGTCTTAATGAGGAATGTGCTGCCGATCCTGAGTCCGGAATTATCAGTATGTACAGGAAGAACATAAGCGTGTCTGTTGTAAGTGATCTGGATCTTCTGATTGTCAATATTATTCTCAACAACGAATGAACCGTATGCAGAATCGAGTGTGCGCTTCTTGTCGTTTGCCTGGAAGACCATTACGCGTCCGTTACACATCGCGTTAACTGTTCCGGCCTTTTCTTCGTCAAAATCCTTAGCGATCTCAAATAAGCTGAAGATTGCATTTGCTTTATTATTCTTATCAGCTTCATTGAAACTCTTTGAGCAGTAAAGCCTGAGAACAGTGCCGTCTTGCATTTTTACATCAATAAAGCTCTCCAAGTCCGTTTTGATTAGTTCTACAACGTCACCCTTATTGATGATCTTAGATTCATTAGTCAGTTTTCCGTCTCTTATGATCTGACCTCTGTAATCAGACTTGATCCTTGAAGGAGATGTGTTATAGACACTGCGGATGTTATTTGCAAGCACCGGCATTCCGTCATTTCCTACTTTGAAAAATCCATGAAGCGTGAACATATAATTGCGTCCGTAATGCTCGTAGCAGGAGAACGAATCGACCGAATTGATCTCGCTGGCATAAAGGCCTTCATAGCATCCAACATAATTAATGGAACCATATTCAAGAGAATATACATTGATCTCACAATTATCACCGCCGTGCATAGCGCTGATGTAGAGATATACCTGGCCGTTTTTCTTTAAAAGGAAAGATTCGCTTACTCCGAGTTCAGAGTTTTTGATAGGGAGTGCAAAACCTTTATCCTCAACCTGGACCCACACCCTGCCTGTTGTATACGGGTGGTGGAATACATAACCCCATCCCTCATTATATGTAAACTTAACACCATCGTTACCGTCTCTTAACTTCAAGACAGAACCAGCCTTCACAGAATCGAGCGCATCGGTTTTCTGGGTTTCAGTAGCCTTGGGGGTTGTCTCTGCGGGAGCCTCGGTTGTCTTTGCCGACTCTGTCTCGTTAGCTGCCGGTGTTGTCTCCGGGATATCACTCTCTTTTGTATCTGTGTTCTCATCGAAGTTATCATCCGGTAAAACGACTGAAGGATCAGTAATAACATCTGCATTTGCTCCCTGCTGGTTTACCGTAATGCCTGAAGCGAGCGCCTCGTCATTGATAACTACACTTCCGATGGGCGTTCCGTCTGCCAGCTTGATCTCTGCCGTGCATCCGGAAGCTGTGACCGCAATGGCTCCTGAAAGGATAACCGCTGCAAGTGCTGATTCAGTAATTCTGCCTCTCTTGATAGGTTTTGTTATAAACTTCATTTTAATCTCCTCCATATATTTGAAGTTGTTCTACAGGTGTAGATTCTACAAACGTAGAACAACCTTACGAGCGTCATTCTACATTTATAGAAAGCACATGTCAAGACTTTTTTCTACATTTGTAGAATATTTTTCGAAACCGTTTTCGAGGGCACGAAAAAAGGGAGCTTAAAGCTCCCTTCGTTTAAACAGCATTATCTATATTCATGCTTGCCTGATCAAGCTTAAGATTGCCCTGTACACCCAGCGTTCATCGTTCATGGCGTAGTATTCGTTCAGGAGCGGTTCAAAGTCCACTCTGACGACATTGCCTGAGTTTATGTCTTTGATATCAAAATACGAGACTTCGTTAAGCTCGCCGGGACTTACCGGATCTCCTGCCTTGATCGTCATCGTCTCAGTTGTAACCTTGCCATTCCTGACGATATAGCCTGTTATATCGCGTGCAGCCTTTACGTCCTTCAAGGCTTTAACACGGCACATATAGTCAGCTACAACAGGCAAACCGGTTTTGGAAGCTACCTTGAAATCTCTGCTCAAACTGATAGTCAGGTCGTCGCCGTTAATTATGGAGCAGTTGAATCTATATGGATCTTTTATATCAACAGGCAGAGCAATACCTGTGCAGTGTCCGCTATATTTAATATCACTGTCACTTACTTCATATACACTGACATCAAAAGAGTTATCTTTAAGCAACGTATTTATGTAAATGTATGCTTTCCCGTTGGCTTTTATAAGAGAAGCATTTAACAGGATTGATTTGGATCTGTCAGTATAGATATTTAATGAATAACTCTTTCCATTATGTACAATGTGGACCTTATCGGCACTCTGGCCACGCTCGTAATAGAATGAACCGTAATCACATTCAAGCGTGCCGGTGTTGTTATTGTAATCGAAGGGCAGTGTCTTTCCGTCCTTCATATCTTTAACAGAACCATATTTAGGGGAAGCCGTGGTCTGGGCAGTGCCTGCTGTTGTCGCCGTTGTGGCTTCTGTGCTGTTAACCGGCGCAGATGTGGGCGTAGGGGTGACCGATACTTCAGGCTCTGCCGTTGTCTCAGTGGTTGTCTCAACTGTCCCCGTAACTTCCGGATCATCTGAGATGTCAGAAGGGATCTTGGTTCCACCTGAAGTCTTCTGATCTTCAAGGATCCTTATAGCCTTATCGATCTTGACTTTGCCGCAGATCAGTTCTAATTCGCGGTTGCGGAAGTACTCGAAATATTCATTCTGTGTGACAGTCTTGCCGTCGATAGAATATGAGGGATCCTCGGAAAGGCCTTTGCCCTTAGGCGCTGCGCCGGTAATAAGATCATTTAATGAATAGAGCTTATCTTCGAACTGAGTACCTGCGGTATTCGCCTTGTGATACACAATGAAATCTTCAAAAGGGACATAGTAATAAGCCTCTTCCGGCTCCATTTTCACGCCATCCTCAAAGACCGGTGTAACCTTTCCATTTTTGAAAGTATACAGACTGACTGAGTTGTTCGCTCCCTCTGTCGGTTTTTCCAGAACGAGTTCGGGGATCAGATCATCATCAACATAAATGAAAGCATACTTGTAATATGCCTTATTTGCCTCATTGTCAGATACGCTTTGATTAATGAATTCAATATAAGGATCAATGAATGCAGCATCCCATCTTCTGGTCTTTGTCGTCTCAGTAGTAGCCTCAGAAGGCGTAGATTCCGTAGTATCAGACGTTGCAACCACTGCACTCTCCTCGGGCTCAGAAGGCTTTTCCCTTACCCAGGGCTGATGGTCGATCGAAGATGCGGATACCAGGAGCGAGAAGACCAGGGTAACGCAAATGGAAGCGATCTGGATCTCTCTGGATGTGATCTTATGTGACAGAAGATTCTTGATCCTCATCTTGGTCTCCATGCCTCCGAAAGAAAGGCCACTGAAGGCAGTGCTCTGCATGAATGCGCCCTTATTGTCGTCAGCTGCATGTCTTACGAGAGACTTGCAGTATTCCTTTACCATGGAGAGGTTGAAATTGCTCGTTGTCTCCTCGTCGACACGCATTTCGATATCTGCGCAGAGCATGAAGAAAGCAAGCCATACAAGCGGATTAAACCAGTGTATGCTGAGAACGATGTAGCTAAGGAGCTTGGTAAGCCCGTCCTTGTTCTTTATGTGGGTCCATTCGTGATTGAGCACATATTCGCGCTCATCGTCATCCATGTTGATCGGGAAAAAGATCTTAGGCTTGATGATGCCTACGACAAAAGGCGAATCGATGTCATTTGCCATGTAATATCTTCCGTCGAAAGAACGGGAACTCCATCTGGCCCTTGAGTAGAAGATCGCATATCTTATTGCTGAAAAGATCAGCATGGCGGCCGTTACGCCAAGCCAGATAAAGGGCAGGACCGTCTTAAACGTTACCTTGGGAGCCTGCTCAGTAACCACAGGTGCGGTATCCGGAGCCTCATTGCCGTTACCGGTTACGGCAGCATCAGGATCATTCTGCTCTATGGCAACAGGCGTATAATCAACTACGGCGATCTCCCTTAATCTCGTCTCGGGATCGTAGACCGTGGTCTCTGATGTTACGGTCTTAGGCTGCACGAACTTGCCGAAGTTAAGAATGCTCGTAGGTGAATTGAAGTTAAAAGGCAGCACTAGCCTTAATGCCACAATGATCCAGAAAAGGATCATGACTTTCTTGGGGCATTTTTGGAAAATAAGCCTGAACAGCAGCACGACAAGTATGGCAATACTGCCGTACAAACTCATCTCAAGCACCTTGGAAAATATAAAACTCATAACACTCTATCCCTTGGTTTGTTCCTTATTCTTCCGTGTGCTGTTCTATCATGTCGATAAGACTCTGGGCGTCTTCCTTGCTCATCTTCTTACCGCCGCCTAAGAAAGCGTTGACGAACATCGGCAGGGATCCCTTGAAGTTCTTCTCGACGAGTTCCTCGCTCTGCTGTCTCTGAAGCTCGTCACGGCCTACCAGATACGTGATAGTGGATTTCTCGCTCTGTATGAATCCCTTGTCCTGAAGTCTTTTGAGCATAGTATAGACAGTGGTCTTCTTCCAGCCGTGGATCATCTCACACATGGTGGACAACTCGCCGGAAGCAATCGGAGAGTATTCCCAGATCAATTCCATCAGCTTATACTCGCTGTCACCGATCGAATTCTCTTTCATTGCATATATCCCCTTTATAATTATTTTGACATCATTCTACAAGTGTAGAATTTAATTGTCAACTTCTTAATATCAGTTTTTTGTGATAAGTTACATTAAAGGAGGTTGCTCGCCATGAAATACGACAACGACAGGCTCGGAGCAGCATTGAAGCTCTATCTGGGAACCGATCCTCTGCCGATGCATATGCCGGGCGGCAAGCGCAACCCGGACTTCGTGTCACAGACATTTATGCGCGATATCACCGAGATCGGCGGATTCGATAACCTCCATTCCCCTACCGGCATCCTTAAGGATATGGAAGACTGCGCTGCTTCGGTCTGGAAAGCGAAAAAAGCGTTTATTTCCGTAAACGGTTCTTCCGCGCTTATCCTTGCCGCCATCTGGAGCGCTTGTAACCTCTACCCGAATTCGAAGATCCTTGCTGCAATGAACTGTCATCTGTCAGTCTGGAATGCCATAGAACTTACCGGCAGTTCCATAGTCCCTCTGATGCCCGCGTTCGACATAGGACTTCCTTTCGCAGGACACGTATCCCCTTCTGATATCGAAAGATACCTTGCCAGAGACCCGTCACTTAAGATCGTCGTCGTAACGTCTCCTACTTATGAAGGCGTGCTGTCAGACATGGATGAGATCTTCCGTATAACCAGGAAATACGATGCCCTCCTCATCACCGACAGCGCGCACGGCGCTCATCTCGGACTGGACGATACCTTCTTCGGACCGGATTCCAAAGGCGACATCGTAATAAAGAGCCTTCATAAGACACTGTCTTCCCCAACACAGACAGCAGTAATGCTCCTTAACGAAGGCTGTCCCATAGAAGAATCCCTTATAAGAAGAGGTCTTGATATATTTGAGACTTCCTCGCCCTCGTACATATTATTGGGCGGCGTATCCAAGTGCCTCTCGAGCCTTTATTCCAAAGGTCCCTCGCTCTTAAAGCCCTGGGAAGACGCAATTACATACGCCGAGGAAAACTTAAGAGGACTTCGCAACTTCAGGCTCTGGGAAGCGCCCGTCAGGGAGAGATCAAAGTTCGTAATAATGGGCTACGGGGATTTCCTTTTCGATCAGCTCAGAGGAACATTCAATATCGAATGTGAAGCAAGCTTCCCTTCCCATCTGATAGCAATGACAGGCATCGGCGACACGGTCAGTTCCCTGAAGCGATTCTGCGATGCGGTCAAGGCAGTAGATGACGCAGTGGACAGTCCTTACACCGAATCCAAGTTTATCTCAAGGCCCTACCCCAGATTTGCAATGACGCTCAGGGAAGCGGCTCAGTTAAGGCTCCGCTCCGTAGAACTCGAGCCTGAATTCAGCATCGGCAAGCCTTCCGGTGAATTCATCTACGGCTTCCCGCCCGGAATACCGCTCCTGATGCCCGGAGAGATAATTACGGAAGATACCGTCAGGATCCTTTCCAGGGGCGATATCAAGCTGCATATGGGCGGCGGGCGCAGTTACAACGGACTGATACCCGTTTTGCCTTGACTGTTAAAGGTCATCAAAGTATAATTCACGTATTAAAAAAGAGGGAGATTAATACTATGACAAGAATCGTTACAGTAGAGACAAGAGATCTCGAGAAGTCAGCTAAGGAAGGCGGATGCGGCGAGTGCCAGACATCTTGCCAGTCTGCATGCAAGACATCCTGCGGTGTTGCTAACCAGCCTTGCGAGCAGCTCAACAAGTAAGCTGAATTTATCTTGAAGCCTAAGAGGTCTCATTTTACGTGGGACCTTTTTTTATGTAATCGGGAGTTTTAAATGATCCACTGTTATCAATTCGAAGGTCTTAACATCGTGCTCGACTGCTATTCCGGGTCCATTCACATGGTCGACGAGGTCGCCTATGACATGATCCAATGGTATGAGAACGAGCCTGCTAATGCAGTTGTCGCCAAAGCGGTCGAAAAGCACGGCATCTCAAAAGAAGATGCTGAGGAATGCATCGCCGACATTGACGATCTTAAGACAGCCGGAAAACTCTATGCTCCCGATAAATATGAGCACCTGGCCAAGGATTTCAGGAAAAAGAATTTCAAGGTAAAGGCTTTGTGCCTGCACGTTGCCCACACATGCAACCTCAACTGCTCCTACTGCTTTGCAAGCCAGGGCAAGTACCACGGCGAGCGCGCGATAATGAGCTATGAGGTCGGCAAGAGAGCTATCGATTTCCTCATCGAGAATTCAGGATTCCACAAGAACCTTGATATCGACTTCTTCGGCGGCGAACCTCTCATGAACTGGGACGTCGTAAAGCAGCTTGTAGCTTACGGCCGCGAACAGGAGAAGATCCACAACAAGAATATCCGTTTCACGCTTACGACAAACGGCATGCTCTTAGATGATGAGGTCACTGAGTTCGCCAACCGCGAAATGCATAACGTCGTTCTCTCTCTGGACGGCCGCAAGGAAGTCAATGACCGCTTCAGAGTCGACTACGCAGGCCACGGTTCATACGATAAGATCGTTCCGAACTTCCAGAAGTTCGTAGCAAAGCGCGGCAACCGCAGTTATTACATGCGCGGCACCTTCACGCACTTCAACACAGACTTTGTAAATGACATAAAGCAGATGCTGGATCTGGGATTTACAGAACTGTCAATGGAACCTGTAGTTACAGAGCCTTCCAGCCCTTCTGCGATAACCAAAGAAGACCTGCCCATAGTTTTCGAGCAGTACGAAGAGCTCGCAAGACTTATGGTCCGGCGCTTTAAGGAAGGCAGACCTTTTACCTTCTACCACTATATGCTCGACCTCACATGCGGTCCCTGCATCTATAAGAGGATCGCAGGCTGCGGCTCCGGCACAGAGTATCTCGCCGTCACACCGTGGGGCGACCTCTATCCCTGCCACCAGTTCGTCGGCGACGACGCATACAAGATGGGTAATATCTACGACGGCGTTCAGAATACGGAACTCCGCGACAGGTTCGCATGCTGCAACGCTTACAGCCGTCCCGAATGCAAGGACTGCTGGGCAAAGCTCTACTGCTCCGGCGGTTGTGCGGCAAATTCCTATCACGCTTCAGGCGACATCAACGGCATCTACGAGATGGGATGCGATATCTTCAGAAAGAGGATAGAATGCGCGATCGCGGTCAAGCTCCTCACTTCAGGCCTGGAGCAGCCTGGCGAAAAGAAATAAAACCAAGGTGCCTTTCGAGGCACCTTTTTAAATTTCAACCATTAGTTGAACCGCTGTGATAAACTCAATCTGTCAGTTATTGTTTTCACTTCGTTTATGAGGATAACATAAAAGAAAAACGGAGGTCCGGCATGATCGACAGCAAGAAGATGGGGCGTTTTATAGTAGAGAAGCGCAAGGCTCTGGGACTTACACAGACTCAGCTTTCAGAGAAACTCAATGTCTCCTTTCAGGCTATATCCAAGTGGGAGAACGGAGTGACATTTCCGAACATCGAGATCCTTAAAGAACTTGCATCTGTTCTTGAAGTGACCGTCGATGAGATCCTTGCAGGAAGCGAAAAGGAAGAAAGCGGACTCTCCTACAGCAAAGCCGGAATAGATATAGCCTATACCGATTCGATCAAAAAGGAAATGGAGAAGAGCCTTGAGACAAAAGACCCCCGTGTGCTGAATGGTCTGGGGCCTTTCGCGTCACTGTATGACATCAATTTTCCTGAGATCAAAGACCCGGTCCTTGTATTAAAGACTGAAGAACCCGGCTCAA
>Ga0256407_10004138_pt1 | contig 24633 bp, 19 predicted proteins | sample RumenRJG_04DNA_FD_193489 | JGI IMG/M metagenome (GOLD analysis project Ga0256407, IMG submission 193489) | Bovine rumen microbial communities from Lethbridge, Alberta, Canada - RJG_04 | ecosystem: Host-associated > Mammals > Digestive system > Stomach > Rumen | place: Canada: Alberta... | reverse complement strand
TTTATTGGTTTTCCCCTGTTTTTTTAGAAGGCGAAAGCAAATATTTCAAACGCAAAGTCGCTGAGACGCAGAGCTTTTCTTTGCGCCTTAGCGCCTTTGCGTTTAGTTAATTAAAGCGAGTCATTTCCATCGCCACCATTTCCGCCTCCGTTGTCACCACCGCCGGAGGTTGAGCCTGTTGCATTGCCGTCAGGCACGAGGAAGCTCTCAATGCTTGAGCCGTAAGAGCTCTTTGAGAGGTTGTAGGCAGCATCGCCCTTGTACTCTGCCTCCTTTGTGTTGGCTGATACGAGCGACTGAGAAGAAACGAGTGTCTTGCCGTCAGACTTGCGAGTGTGAACCCAAGCATAGGCGCAATCGCCATCGTTACCCACGTGAGCGAGCACGCCGTCGGCAGAAGCGAAGCCGTGTGAATTGCCTGTCACGTCGGCAAGCGTTTCGGTGTTTGCAGCATCGAGGATGACCTTTGCTGCTGAGAATTGGCAGTAAGGAATGCCTGTCTCCGCGTTCACCATCTGCTTGACGAGGAAGAACGAGATCTGGTCGCCATAGCGATAGTCAGCGTTGTTCTGAACAACGGCAGCAGAGAACTGCGCCACGGTTGTGTTGGAAGTGATAGACTCACCGCCCAGACGGATGTCGGTCTTCACGTTCTGCCCTGTGCCTGTGAGCACGATAGCAGGGAGCGAACCCTGTGAAATCTGATACGCCGTTGCCACACAAGCACCACCAGCAACCGCCTGCTTGGTGAGGTAGATAGGTGTGCGCTGCATGTTCACCTTCACGAACATGTTGTAGTCGGAGAGCGTCTTCGGCTTTGCCTCAAAACCGTAGTTGAGGAGCGGACGGATGCCCTTGTACATCGCGATGATGTTGGTGAAACGTGTGCGTGTTCTCATCTGTGCGTCAGTACGAGGGTTAGCTACTGCGGTCACCTTCTCTGACACAATGGTCATACCATTGACCTGCTTGAAGGTGAGCTGACCTACAGATCCATTCATTTTACGAATAAGGCCGTTAAGTATTGCCATAGAAGCCCCCTCCATCTCCCGAGGGGAGAGTTTTATATGAAGGTCAAAGGTCAAGGGTCAAAAGTCAAAAGCCTTAGTCCTTAGACATTATCTCTTCATAACCGTTGAGGGGTAAGCGGATTTTTAGGATTTAGTAATAAGAGCAGTAGAGAGAAATAAATGTTGCGCACCTATCAGCGACTTAAAATAGCCCTTTCAGTTCCCTTTCATAAATGGGAGTCACTACGGACTTACTACGGAGTAGTATAGGAATTGGGGTGTTGGGTGTTAGGTGATTGGTGAAGGTGGTTACCTTTCAACGTTGGCGCCGTTTGTCGAATGGAGTTTTCCACTCTTCACTCATCGTTTTTTCACTTTCACAGTGCAAAGGTACAAAACTTTGATGAATCCCGCAAGAAAAAAACAGCGAAACTATGATTTGACACATTTTTGCTTTTGTTATATCATTGTGTATCAAGTAATTAATATGTAAAAAATCTTACTTTTGTTGTGATTTTACTCACTAAATACGCTTATCTGTCAACCTGTCAATCTGTCAAGATGTCAAGGGGGGGTATTTCGCGCACTAAATACTATATAAAAAATAAATATATTAATATATTTATTTTTTATAAGGAAAAATCGGGAGCGCTTCTACAAGAATCCCCCCCCTTGACCGTTTGACAGGTTGACAGATTAATGACTGATTGATCTGTGTTCGAAAAAAAAAGAAAAACTCTGCGGCTTTGCGTCTCTGCGTTTACCGGACAACAATAGATTATATTCCTAATTCAACTTCCTTGCCGAATGGTGCGAGTGATAGTCCTGCCATCTTGAAGTGTTGTTTGCCCCACGGTATTCCTATCACCGTAATGCAGAGCAGCAATCCGAAGAATACGTGCATTATCCACGCCCACAAACCGCCGAATATCAACCAGAGGATATTCAGAGGTATGCGTATGCAACCTGTAGGGCTCTTTGTATCTCTGACCTTAGAGCCAAATGGCCATAGGCATAAAAGGCCTATCTTGAATGTCTGTAACGCAACAGGTATGCCGATTATGGTAATTGCCAATGCCAAACTGCCTGTGAAATAACCTATGGCAGCTTCAAAACCGCCAAAAATCCACCAAATTATATTGCCTAATATCTTCATTTACATATAGTTTAATCTGATTGACTTGGGTAACTTGGAAACAACGAGGTCGTATGACTCTTTGATTATTGTTTTAACGAGATCATCTTCTAATTGCTCGTAATACACATCGCTCCAATGCTTCTTGTTCCAATGCCACGCAGGGGTAACAGATGAGTATTGTTCCCGGAGTTCTTCATTCCTTTCAGGTGTCAGTTTCAAGGCTAAACGAGGTTCTGAATTTCTCATATCATGCTGACCTCCACCAAGACTGAGACAAAGGAATATCTTACCTTCTATTCGATAGGTTATGACGTCATCACCAAAAGGCTGGTCTTCCGTTACACCCAAAAGAGACAAAGTGAAATCTCGTACTTGTTCAATATCCATATCTAATTGGAATTATCTATTCATACTCTGTTTAATGCCTTACTTTTTCCTATTCCTATGCTCTTTTCTGAAGTCTTGAGGTCTTATAGGATTCTTATATATCCAAAGCCCTTTCTTGCTTTCATGTGCCAGTCTTTCAGCCTCAGCATAAGACTCATCTTTGTTATAGTCACGATATTGCCATGCTAAACCAGCCTTGATCATCTCAATACCCACATCTTGAATTTCAGGAGTTGAGACCTTGCCGATTGAACGCTTCCATTTGTCTTTTTTCGTGACTTTGACAGTGAGTTCCTTTCCCCAGATCATACCAGACAGGTATTCTTTGGCACGATTCCCGAAGTCTTGTTTCTTTTCCGGAGCATCGATGCCGTCAATACGAATCTTCACCTGTTCATGACCATTGACAAGCAAAGTGAAGGTATCACCGTCTGCTATGCCAACTGCCTTACCCATTAATATTTGGGCAGACAACAGTAATGGGAACATTAATAATATGGTAATAAGTATTCTTCTCATTGATTACATGCTTTGATTAATATAATGCTGCTTGCAAAGATATGAAAAATAATCTAATTCAAAAGCATAAACACCATCTTTTTATGGGAAACATCAAGAAAAAAGATGCAATAATATGTTTTTTTACGGTTTTACGTGATTTGTCAATTATCACCTATTGACGGTATTTTTTGAAAATAATCATATAATCTGTGCTGATATTTGAAAAAAATAACTAACTTTGCAATCACTTGACGGTAATCGGTTTCGACATCACAACGCATAGCGTTAACGAGTGCCGAAACATGATACAAGGGAACTCCGATGAAAGTTCGGGACTGTGCCTGCAGCTGTAATCCTCATGTCTTCTTCGGAAGCTAAAGGACAAGGAATTATGCCACTGTCGAATTGGCGGGAAGGCTCCTTCGTCTGGGGAGAGTCAGAATACCTGCCGTGGAAGTCTTGTTGAGGTCTGCTCGCCCCAGGGTTAGGACGAAAGCCTCGGCCAAGTGGCCATAAAAGTGTATTCTCAAAGGTCTAAGGCTTATGACCTCTGATTTATGACTTTTGCCCTTTGACCTTCGACTTTTGCCCCTTGACTTTTGACCTTCGACCTTAGACTTTCGACCCTTTGAACAGGAATTACACTAAGCGCCGAGTTATGTACCATATCAGATTAGTTTCACTTTTCTCATTATTCATACCATTGCTATGCTGCGGAGCCACTCTGCAGCCAGATTCTGTCGTGACCGAAAAGAAGAAGGTGAAGCAAGATGCCATATATAAGGAGAAAGAACTCAGCGATGTGAGTGTAGTGGGAAAAGACCGCACTCAAAGGCTTCGTGAAGGGGCTTTCAGCGTCAATGCCGTCAACATAGGCGATAAGGTTAACTCTATCAACGACATCACCGACATCATAAACCGTACTGCCGGGGTGAAGGTACGCACTCAGGGCGGTATGGGTTCGGATTTCGACCTTAGCGTGAATGGTCTCTCGGGCAATTCCATCAGATACTTCATCGACGGTGTGCCTCTTGAGACAAAGGGCGCAGGCATGAAGTTTTCCGATATCCCCATAAACCTTATCCAGCGCATTGAGATTTATAAAGGCGTGGTACCGTCATCGTTCGGTATCGATGCCCTCGGCGGTGCCGTGAATATTGTCACAAAAGCCTCATCGCCCAACACCTCCACGCCCCCACCCTATCTCGACGCCTCGTATAGCATCGGAGCTTTTGGCACACATCAGCTGAATGTCAATGGGCAGTATGTTCTTCCCAAGACAAAACTGATTCTGCGCCCTGTGATAGCCTACAACCACTCAAAGAACAACTACACGATGAAGGAGGTGGAGGTATGGGACGAGCAGTCGCGCAAGTACCTTCCAACAGAGCGTAAGCGTTTCCACGACGGCTACACCTCCTTCCTCGCACAATTTGAGGCAGGCTTTACGAATATGCCGTGGGCAGATGCCGCTTTCATCACCGCATCGTTCTCGCAGATGCATAAGGAGTTGCAGACAGGTGCCACGCAGAGCCGTGTGTATGGCATGGCTGAGCGCGAGAGCAAGGCATGGAACATAGCAGCAAGGTATGTGAAGAGGAATTTCATCCTGCCGAAACTCGACGTGAAATTCTCAGCCTCACACACATGGGACAACTCCATAACCACAGATACATGTTTCCGCAAATATGACTGGAACGGCAATTTCATCAAGTCGTCACGCAGCGAAATAACATCGCGCGAACGTTCTCGAAGGCATTACGGACGTCCGTTGACCAATGTTCTGCTGAATCTCGGCTACACCTTCAACGATAATCATCAGCTTGACTTCAACTACTCCCTGAACCGCATAGGCAATGACCAGTGGGATGATGTATCAGAGATATTCATACCATCAAACGATGTCCTCGCAAAGCATATCCTCGCCCTTACATACAATCAGCTCCTTATAGATGACAGGATGAAGAACACATTCTTCATAAAGGATTACATAAACCATCTGAACGTGGAGCAGACATATATCCCAAGTGTCACTAATTCGAGAGACGTGATGGGCAGCAATATCAACAGCTATCTTGGCGCAGGCGGAGCTATGAGCTTCGAAATATGGAGAGCATTAGGCATAAAGATGTCATACGAGCGTAGCGTGCGCCTCCCTCTTTCACGCGAATTGCTCGGCAATGCCTCTACCATCTACCCTAACCTCACTCTCCGTCCTGAGGAAAGCAACAACTGGAATGCGGGTATCTATGGAACTATCAGCCTCAGCAACAGCCACTCGCTTGAATATGACGTGAACGGTTTCATACGTGATGTGGACAACTACATACAGCCTACCATATCAGAAAAAGAGGGCATGATACAGTATGGCAATCTCGATGCCATCTACGTCAAGGGTTTGGAAACAGAACTGCGATACATCTGGCGCAACCGAATGCATGTCACCGGCAACATAAGCTGGCAGAACGCACGCGACCGTATGCAACTGAAATCAGACGGCAAGCCTTCAGCCACATACAACAACCGTGTGCCAAACCGTCCGTGGCTCTATGCCAACCTCAACCTCGACTACGAGTTTCATAATATTCTGTCAAGAAACGACCGCTTAACGCTATCAGCGGCTTACCAATGGGTACATTGGTACTTCCTAACATGGGAGGCTTACGGATATGCCGAGACAAAGGCGCGAATACCCCGACAGAACATCTTCGATGCAACGGCAACCTATTCCTTCCACAACGGCCGCTATAACATTACCCTTGGATGCAACAACCTGTTCGACCATCTGGCATACGATAACTACAAGCTCCAGAAGCCCGGAAGGTATGTGTATGCAAAGTTCAGATTATTCTTACAATAAAAATCATAATTCTAACTACAAAAAGCTTATGAAGAAACTATTACTCTCGGTCATGGCTATGCTTTGCGTGGTCATGGCAAAAGCAGACGAAACGGCAGCCAACGCCATACTGGTGTGGGTTGACGGTTCATCTACCTGCTACCAGCTTGAAAGTATGCCACAGGTGACATACAGTGAGGGTGCAGCGGTACTTACGCTTCAGGGTAAGTCAACCCCGGAACTGACGCTTCCACTCGAAGGCGGAGCAAAGTTGGAAATCACCTATGGCGTGTATAAGGAGACTACTGCCATAGAGGAAATCGAGGTTGAGACTCCACAGGACACAACACCCGATAACGTGCGCCGCGTAGGTAAGTATATCTCCGGCGGAAAGCTCATTATCGTTCGCAACGGTCATCAGTATGACGTAAGCGGAAAGTTAATTAAGTAAGTATCACCTTCAATCAGACAAAACAATGAAAAAGATATTATTTTCAATAGCAGCACTCATAGCAAGTGCAAGCATCAGCGCACAGACAGTACAGCTCTTCAAGGGCGAGACATTGGTAAAGGAATATACCCAGGACGAAGTTGACCGCGTGGTATTCAAGGAGGCACAGGAAATCGTCAACCCTATCGACGAGTCCAAGTACCACTACGACCTCTACCTCACCGTGGGCAAGCATGGCGGCATGAGTTCAAAGAACACAACACTTGTGCGCAGCATCGACGGTCTTGATGCAAGCAAGGGCGTTATCACCATCACAGGCATTGGCACAGAGCTTGGCGAATACACCATGGAGTCAATCTCAAAGGATGGCTACTACTATCAGATTCCGTCAAGTGCCGACCGCTTCACCAAGTATGAAATCAAAGACAACACCGTGAAAGTCGTTCAGGAGCAGCCTTTCAAGGAGAACACCTTCAAGCCAAGAAACTACGCTCACGCATGGCTCAACGACAATACCCTTCTCCTTATGTCATCTGACGGCGAGAACAAGAAGGTTATCTGGACAAAGCTGAACACCGACGATATGACTATCCTCAGCGAGGGTTCTTTCGAAGTGCCTATCGATGAGGGCTTCAGCACCATCACCACATCAGGTCTCCTTGCCTATCGCGCAGCCGATAACAAACTCTTCTACACCTACCACAGCAAGACTGTAGTGGGCAAGAAATCAACAAGTGCAGAGAAGTTCCACCTTGTTGCCATCAACGCAGCCGACATGAGCATAGAGGCTAACAACTTCAGCTTCGAGAAAGCAGAGGAGGCTGGTAGTGCCTATGGCGAGCTGATGCAGAACTTCACCATGTTCGACAAGGCCGGTAACCTCTACTTTGCAGCCTTCCAGACTGTTGGCGAAGTTGAGCAGGGCCGCCTCTATCGCATCAAGCCGGGCGAACTGAACTTCGACCCAACATACAACGGCTTCACCAACACCGACGGCAAGCTACTCACCGTGCAGTATATCGGCAACGGCAAGGCATTCGTTTACAGCCGCACCGACTCTGAGGGAACAGCAATCGACAGCTACTCTCATTACTATTCAGTAATCGACCTGAAGAACTGCACCAGCACTCGCCTCACCTACAATGGAAAGCAGCTTCCATATAGCGGTGGCCGTTTCTCTCAGCGCTCAGTAGTAGTCAACGGAAAGGTTTATTTCGGCATCAACGCCAAGGACGAGACTAACTCACAGATCTACATCTACGATGCCCTCACAGGCGAGGTTACCAAGGGTGCAGAGGTTGACGGCTCACACTTCTTCGATATGATCCGCGTAATCAAGAACTGATAGCGATTTCCGTAACACTGATATAAAATGCAAAGACGCGAAGGCACAGAGATTATCTCTATGCCTTCGCGCCTTCGCGTTAATATTGTGTCCGCAAGAAAAGGTCGAATGAAATTCCCACCTGCATAATCCCTACAACTGCCAAGACAAGTTCATATATACATTCCTGCCTTTCTGCGGTATGTCGCACCAGTTAGAATTAGGTGGTAGAGGAACACAGAAGTTACGAGATTTGTCCACTGACCACAGGGAAGTAAAGAAACGACTTGTTTTAGCTTGGTGAGCTTGCGAAGAACTTGCTTTAGCTTGGTGAGCCTAAGCGAACACTTGCTTTAGCTTGGTGAGCCTAAGCGAACACTTGCTTTAGCTTGATGAGCTTGCGAAGAACTTGCTTTAGCTTGGTAAGCCATAGGCGAACACTTGTCAATTCATGAGGGGGATGGGTAACGCATAGGATAATTGCAGAAGTTAAATGAATTAAAATAATCGAGTGAAAGTAGCGAAGTATCAGAAATTATTTCCAAGTTTCCTTTTTCTTAAAGCCCTCTCCATCCTCCCCAAGGACCTTTATATCTCCGATGTAGGAAACGGATTTACAATGGTTTTACAACGGACTTGCTTAGTGACCACCCACCTTCGTCTTTTGACCTTTGACCTTCGTCTTTCGTCTTTTGACTGATTCGCAATGCAAAGTTATAACGCTTTTTCTTCTATACAAAAATTTTGCCTGCTTCTTTTGCGTTAAACAATTTGAAATATTTGTTATTAATCAGTAAGCCAATTTGTTACGTGCTTTTATATGTAAATTGCGATTGACATTTGTTTACAAAATACACCAATACACCATTACACCTTTTTAGACAGACACCCTCACACTGAGTAAAAGCACCAGAGGTGTGTTTATATTGAAATTATACGTCAAACTCACCAAGCTAAAGCGAGTGATAATTTGAGAGAAAAAAATAGCAGAGCCCCTAACGGAGACTCTGCTTAATGTCTTCTAACAAGTCTTCACCGGCTTCAAGTCCGATGCTGAGACGCACGGTGGTGTCAGGTACCGACATCTCCGCACATTGCTCGGGAGTGAAGAGACCGAAGATAGTAGAGGCAGGATGAATGGCAAGTGACTTTCGGTCGAAGAGATTTGTTGCCCTTCGGATTATCTGCAACTTGTCGATGAACGCGAAGGCAGCTTCCTTGTCTGCAAGGTCGATGGTGAAGACGGCACCGGGCAATGGTCCGAACTGCGCCTTCGACAACTCATAGAAAGGGTTGTCAGCCAAACCTGTGTAGTTCACGCGCTTTATCTCGGGCAGTTGCCTACATTGCTCTGCAAGCCATAGCGCGGTTCCTGCCTGACGATGGAAACGGATATCGAGGGTATCGAGACCGAGAGTTTCCATATATGCCGCCTGAGGAGTCATCACACCACCGAGATTTGTTATAAGTTCTGTCTTTACACGAGCCGTGAATGCCAGTTTCTTGCCAACACGCTTGCATCGTGCCTGTAAAGCAGGGGAAGGAGCCTGAGACCAATCGAATTTACCATAGTCGATGAGGAGTCCGCCAAGTCCGGTACCTCCGCCGGAGATATACTTTGTGCTTGACACCACCTCTATATCCACACCGAAGTCAACGGCTCGGAAAACAGAGAATGGAACAATCGTAGTATCGGCAATAAGAGGCACGCCAGCCTTGTGGGCAATGTCAGCCAACTTGCGGATATCGGCAACGAACAACTGCGGATTGGTTATTATCTCGAAGAAGAGGGCGCATGTCTTGTCGTCAATCTGAGCCTCAACCTCCTCGGGCTTTGTGAAATCCACAAAACGTGCCTCAACGCCGAAAGTGCCCAACGTATCGCGAATAAGAGAAACACTGTTACCAAACAGATGCTTCGATGCCACGATATTCAGACCTGCTGCGCTTACGGCAGTCAGGGCATAGTGAATAGCAGTCATTCCGGTATTGAGCGCCGTCACACTCACAGCCCCAGTCAGTTTCCTCACGCGCTCCTCAAGATAGGTAGTGGTAGGATTGGCAATGCGGGCATACGATGGGGCCATGGAACGACCGCAAAATGCGTCGCCCATGGCCTTTGCAGACTCAAACTCAAACGCTGCCGTGTAATATACAGGCATCGAAAGTGCACCGTATGTATCAGGTTTCTGATACTTTGTTGTCAAAATTTTCGTTTCGTACTGCATCGTGTTTTAGTTTTGGGTGTTGGGTGCTAGGTGTTGGGTGATGGTGGTTTGGGGTTAGAGGTTAGTGGGTATTGAACGCAGAGTCGCAAAGAAAATAAACTCTGTGTCTTTGCGTCTTAGCGTTTGAAATACGCCAACACCTATCACCTAACACCCATCACCTATTTACCTATTTACCTGTCACCTATGATCTTTTTGACCGCAATGACGAGTTTATCCACATCCTCGCGTGTGTTATAGAGAGCGAAGGTAGGACGGACGCTCATCTCGTAACCCAGAGCGCGAAGTGCCGGTTGTGCGCAATGGTGTCCGGCACGAACGGCAATACCTTCCTTGTCAAGCAATGTGCCTACTTCCGGAACAGGGATTCCGTCGAGGACAAAGCTAACCACCGATACGCGGTTCTTAGGATTGCCCAAGAGAGTCAAACCTGGAATCTGTGCAAGCTGCTCTCTCGCATACTCCGTTAGCTGATGCTCGTGATGCTCAATGTTACGGATACCCAGATGGCTCACGTAGTCGAGAGCAGCACCAAGTCCGATGGCATCGGCAACATTAGGCGTACCAGCCTCGAAGCGAGCAGGCGGATTATTATACTCGGTATGCTCAATGGTCACATCCTTGATCATGTTACCACCACCCTGCCATGGCTGCATCTTGTCGAGCAGGGCCTTGCGTCCATATACCGCTCCGATACCGTTTGGACCGTAGATCTTATGTCCGCTGAACACGAAGAAATCAGCGCCAAGCGCCTGCACATCAACAGGAGTGTGGGCGATGGACTGCGCACCGTCAATCAAGACAGGAATCTGATGAGAGTGTGCGATGTCGATGATACGCTGTACATCGTTGATTGTGCCGAACGTGTTGTTCACATGACCGACAGAGACGAATCGTGTGCGAGGTGTGATGATACGCTCGAACTCAGCGAGGTCGAGATCACCGTTCTTATCTGTAGGAATTGCGTGCAATGTAGCGCCACGTTCCTGACAGATGCGCTGCCAAGGTACGATGTTGGCATGGTGGTCGAGTTCTGAGACGATGACGTCATCGCCCGGGGTGAGATACTGTCTGCCGTAGGTCTGTGCCACGAGATTAATACCCTCGGTAGTACCACGCACGAAGATAATCTCCTCAGATGATGCAGCATTGATGAAGCGCTGTACTTTCTCACGAGCCTCCTCGTAAGCATCCGTAGCACGAGCTGCAAGAGTATGCGCTCCGCGATGTATATTGGAGTTATATGTGCGGTAGTATTCCGAAATCTTATCTATTACCTGATTAGGCTTCTGCGTAGTGGCACCGTTGTCGAGCCACACGAGGTCATGGCCGTTCACCTTCTGATTGAGCACGGGGAAGTCGCGCTTTATCTGCTCAGAGTTCAGTGTGTCTGACTCCTCATAGTGCAGGTCACGCAATTTCTGTGTCTCAGGGATGCCGATGCCGAAACCGTCGTCCTTCGGAAGCGTATGCTGTGAACCGGTTTGCAATGGTACCAGTTCGAACGGAAGTGACAATGCCGCAAGGTTCAGGACCTCATCGGGCACAACTTCCTTCCGCGCAGCCTGCAACTCCTCCGGGCAATACTTCTGAGCTACCTCTCGGAGCAGCTCAAAGCCAGGATCAGCGATGCCATAGCCTTCTATGTTTTGTAAATTTATCATTATTCTTTAGAGGTTAGGGGTTAGAGTTTAGAGGTTAAGGTTATGGGGATAGAGGGAGATAGTGCTCAAAACACTAACCTCTAACCCCTAACCTCTAAACTGATATCAATTACTTCTCCACCTTGTTGCGGTGCTGATAGTCATGATAGTAACCTACCTCTACATTCTCAAGCACGGCAATAGCATCATCGGTGAGAGATGCGAGAGAGAAGTACTTTGTGAGCAAGTAAGATGCAACGCCGAACTTGTCAAGTCCCATGAGACGTGCTGAGAGTGATGGTGCAATCTCGCCAGGAATACCACTCTGGTGAAGACCTACAACACCCTGGTTCTTCTCACCTACGCGAACGAGGATGATCTTGGTAGTTCCAACGCCACGGCCTGTGAGATACTGGCCCTCTACCTCTACCTTATCAGAAGGAATCAATGGAACGCCACGCCAAAGGATTACCTTTGTGCCGAAGAGATCGGTTGTTACAGGTGGCACGCCGCGCCATGTGCACTCACGCTCGAAAGCTGCGATAGCTCTTGGATGAGCGATGAAGAATGCAGGCTCCTTCCATACCAATGAGAGCAACTCGTCGAGGTCGTCAGGTGTAGGACTGCCGTAGCGTGTGCTGATGCGGTATGCTGGGTTGGCTGCTGCCAAAAGACCGAACTGCTTGTTGTTGATAAGCTCCCACTCCTGACGCTCCTTGATGCTCTCGATAGAGAGGCGGAGCTGCTCCTCCAACTGGTTGTAAGGATTGTTATAGAGGTCGCTTACGCGGGTATGTACACGAACTACGGTCTGGAGAGTGTTGAGTGAGTACTCAGTTGGATTCTCCTCGTAGTCGATATATGTCTCAGGGATGATGTTATCCTCCTCGTGACCGCTTACAAGGTCGATATGCTTCTCGCCGTTGTCGTTTACAGATGCCTTCAGGCGCAACTGCTTGTCAACAGCCTTGTTGAATGTCTCGCGGAAATCAGGAACCTCCTTGATGAACTTAACAAGTTCCTTGAGTTTCAAGCCGAGGAATACGGTTGGGGTAATAGCACGTACGCTTACTGTTGACTCCTGCTCATCGAGAAGGTCAGCCTCGCCGAAATACTCGCCGTCACCCAAAAGAGCGATCCGTAAATCCTCGCCGTGAGAGCCCTTGCTGATAACCTCAGCCTGACCGCTTGCCACGATGAAGAAACGCTGTTTATCCTTACCCTCCTCTACAAAGAGCTGGTCAACATCAACCTCCTTAGCCTCGAAAGAGCTAACCAGACGGTTGAGAATCTCATCGTCGAACTCAGAGAAGAGAGGTATAGCCTTGAGGTTCTTTGCTGTAAATGAAGGAACGCCATTTACATACTGGATAGGAAGACGATCGTTTTTACGCAACTCTACCTTAGTACGGTTAACGCGGAAAGTACCGCCAGTTACCTGTACCCAAGGAAGGAGTTTCAACAAAAGTCTAGGAGTGATTGAGCCCATCTGAGGGGCTGTCTTGGCGGTTGTAGCCAGTTTTCTGGCTGTTGCAGTCGTTACGCTGCGCTGTAAATTAGAATCTGCCATAATTTTTTTTCGTTTGAGTTTTTTTATTGTTAATAAACTATTTCTGAATAGTCACCTTGTATGTGGCGCCTTCTACGTGTTCAACGGAAAGCACGTTATAACCTTGATCCGTGGCATTGCGAGGCACGTTGTCAAGTGGCTCTCCCTCAGAGAGAAGTACTTCAAGCACTTCACCTTCCTGGAGCTTTGAGAGTTCAATCTTTGTCTTGACGAATGTCATTGGGCAATGCTCTTTTGTTATATCTAATATTTTTGTAGCCATAAGCCTAACCAAGCCTTCCCAATGGGAAGGATGTTTTATAGTAACATCCCCACCCAATGGCCGCGCCTGATATTTCGTTTTTTAATGTTTATAATGGATTGTTTTATCTCCAATCCCTTCACCGCGTATGAGTGTATCTACTCCCCTTGGAAGGGGTAAGGGGGTTGGAGCTTGTCACATACTCCGATGTTATCAACATCGGACTACCCATTGGGGAGGGACTGGGTAGGTCAGATAAACAATGTCTCACCGTCTTCTGAGAGTTTCAGGAATGAAGCCACGCCGAGCACATCCTTTACCTCGGGTATAAAATCCTCCTTTTTGAGACCGAGCACGTGCATAGCCATCTCACAGGCGTAGAAGTTGATTCCCAAGACTTTAGCAGCCTCAACAAGTTCTTCAAGAGTAGCTACATTTTTCTTACGCATAAGGTAGCGGAAAATCTTTGGTCCTGCACCGAGGAAGTTAAAACGACTGGTAGGCGTAACCTTGAGTCCGCCCATCATGAATCCAAAGATTTTGGTAAGCCAGTTGCCACCCGTAAACGAGCGTCCCTGCTTACGTTTGATTGCATCAAGCCCCCAGAAGGTGAAGAATATATTCACCTCATAGCCGACAGCCGCCGCGCCCGTACCTAATGTAAATACAGCCGTAAGCTTGTCGAAATCACCACTAAAGGCGATGATGCTAAGTTTCTTATTTTCTGCCATAATTTATTGAGTTTGAGTGTCTGATTTTCTGAGTGCAAAATTACTTCTTTCTGCTGAATGAGACAATCCCACAGGGATGGTAAATCGTATACCACGATTATGGTATGCAGAATACCACAAAAGCACTATTGTATGAATGCGGATTTCGCAGTAATTTTGCACACAGAAAATCAGAGACGTCCACCGGCTTGCAGCCGACGTTGACTATTTCTTTCGTGCGAGGATGCTTTCGCACGTTGCACACAGAAAATCAGACACTCAAACTCAATAATATTATGGCAAAGATTTATGTAAATGGAGAAGCGCAGGAAGTTAGCCTGCCACTCAACGTTAGTGAACTAATCAAGCAGAATAACGTGCTGCAACCCGAAATGGTCAGCGTACAGGTGAACGAGGAGTTTGCCGAGCGCGAAGACTGGGAAAGTATTGTATTGAAAGAAGGCGACAAGGTCGATTTCCTCTATTTCATGGGAGGCGGCAGCCTGTAATAAGTAATGTTTAGGTCTAAAGTCCAAGGACTTTGTTGGGAATAAAGTTGGAAAGAATAAGGAATCAAGGTTTGATACAAATAACCCCTAATCCTTAATCCATCAACTTTCATCCTTTGACCTTTGACTTTTGACCTTTGACAAAAAAAATTATCACTATGATTGATTTTACAGAAGAACAGATACAGCGATATTCGCGACATATACTATTGCAGGACGTGGGTGTGGAAGGTCAGGAGAAGATAATGAACGCACGCGTACTTGTTGTAGGCGCAGGCGGTCTTGGCGCTCCTGTTTCTCTCTACCTTGCCGCTGCAGGAATAGGAACAATAGGTATTGTTGATGCCGACGTAGTAGATCTGAGCAATTTACAGCGTCAGGTAATCCATTTCACAAAAGATGTGGGCATAGCAAAGGTTGAGAGCGCAAAGGAGAAGATTCAGGCAATCAATCCTGATGTTAAGGTAGAAACCTATCAGGAGTTTCTCGACTCTTCAAATGCCCTCGACATCATCAAGGAATATGACTTCATCGTTGACGGAACAGATAATTTCCCTGTGAAATTCCTCATCAACGATGCGTGCGTAATGGCAGGAAAGCCTTTCTCTCATGGCGGCATACTGCGTTTCAACGGTCAGACATTCACCCATCTTCCGGGTACAGCTTGCTACCGTTGTATGTTCAAGGAGCCACCTCCAGCAGGAGCCGTTCCAACTTGTTCACAGGCAGGTGTGTTAGGAGCCATTGCCGGTATGCTCGGAACTATTCAGGCAGCCGAGACTCTGAAATACTTCACAGGTGTAGGTGAACTGTTGACCAACCGCCTTCTCACCTTCGATGCTAAGACTATGCAGTTCCGCACCATCAATGTAAAGCATAGCGACTCTTGTCTAATCTGCGGCAGCCACCCAACTATCGACCATCTGATAGACTACGAACAGGCTGCTTGCGACCTCAAAAACCACTAATTTCGGGAGTTTATAAGACAAAAACAATAAAAACTTAGAGGACCTTTAACAGCTTTCTCTTGTTTTTAACCTTCAAGTTTTTGTAATATTTAAGGTCTTGCAAGTTTGTTATTGCCTGAAAGGCAACACCATGAGTAACCGAGGTGCATACTCGACGAAGGAGAGGATGCCCTCGGATATAGAATCTCCATCAACTAATCAGCCTGGAAGGCTGTACCTGATTGGCGATGTACTGCCCTCCAGGCAGTAGTGGGAATTGGCACTTTATCCCCGCACATCCTCGTTTCACTCGTATGTACGGGGTTACGAATAGTACTGTCTTCCAGACAGTTTTGCACTTACGAAACTTAAAGTTATACCTTTACAAGCGAAACTTAAATTATGAAAATTCCACTTAATATTATCGATGAGCTGATTGCTCAGGCCCGACAGGATGCCCCAAACGAAACGTGCGGATATCTGTTGGGAACAGAGAACGGCTATTCTGAAGCGGAGGTGACTGAGCATTATTGGATGGAGAATATCGACCACTCTCCAGAGCACTTTTCATTCTCGCCAAAAGATCAGTTTGCCGCACTAAGATATGCTCGCGAGAAAGGCTTGAAGATACTCGCCAACTGGCATAGTCATCCCGCATCACCCTCTCGCCCATCGCAAGAAGACTTGCGACTTGCCAACGACCCAACCATCCGATATGCCATTCTCTCTCTCCATGAAGGCGTTCATCTCAACTCCTTCAAGATTCTGAATGGTGAAGTCGTGGATAAAGAAGTGCATCTTTAAGAAATGCCATGCTTGTTTTATTATATTACCAAGAAAATCGTCAGTAGAACTCGCTTCTAACTGACGATTTTTTTCATACCGCCAAATCATATCCCTATTTTCATGTATTATCACAAACAACAGACATATTCTTCCTCCCTTCATCCTCCGTTGAAGAACGAAAGAAGAACGGACCTACAAGGCAAGTAAATGAAAAATGACTTGCTTTAGCTTGTTGTCGAACTCAGGTTAAATATTAAAGCAGAATCAAAGTGCATGGAAAAAAATATATATAATGCGCTTGTTAAAAGGGATTTTTTTATCACATACCACAATTGCGGTATGCAAATGCCTAAGACATGGGATTTCGGGAGTGGGAGAAACTTAGTACCTTTGCACTCGAAAGATTGAAACACGCACCGGCTTGCAGCCGACGTTCGTTATCTTTCGAGTGCGAGGATGCGTTGCACGTTGCACTCGGGAAATCAAAAGGACGGCCTCTCCCCCCGCCCTCTCCCGTAGAGAGGGAGCCGGAAGTCGAAAGGCCAATTAAGCAACAAGTAATAAAATAAAAGAAAATATCCAATCCCCCATTAGCCGAATCGGCTCCCTCCCTACGGAGGGAAGTTCGATGTTGATAACATCGGAGTATGTGCAAAGCGGGGGGAGAGGCCGAGGTTTAAATTAAAAATTAAGACATTATGAAAAAAGTAAAAAGATTGTTTTGGGTTCTTGCTGCTGTTGCTCTTACCGCCTGCAACAGCAATGATGACGGTGTAGAGAGTGGAATAGAGATTCCGGGGATTAATCTTACCGAAGACGTGGAATGCTGCTCGGCTGAGGAGGCTCTGCAGGTGTATAAGTTCCTTCAGACTGTGAAGATCGTGCCGGGATTGACGAAGGAGGTTGACGGTAAATATAATGTGTTTGCCTATACTCGCGATGGTAGTTTCCATAACGGATACAATGAGATTTTCTTTGTAGCCACTAAGAGATTGACAGGCAACTACGTTAAGGATCTTGAGGTGAAGAACATCTCCCCTCTGATGCACATGGTGAAGATGGATATGTATCACAGCACTCCTACTGGTCCTGCGGCAGAGAGATTCAGCGAAGATGTTATCGCTGTGAAACGCTCATGGGTTTCGTTCATTATGAACACCAGCGAGGCAGGTTCTTGGACTCTCTCATACGATGTTCAGATACTGGGCAAGGAGGACAAGGTTGAGAAGCAGGAAATCGTGGTAAATGGTCTGCCAGAGGGACAGGCTTGGCTCAAGTCTTTCAAGGTGGGCGATGATACATACTTCATTTCTCTGGTTAATCCTAACGACTGGAAGACTGGCACTAACAAGATACAGGCTTATATCTCAAAAAAGAGTGACCCAATCACCACCCCATACGCATTGGCTTCTGAGACGTTTACCGTGGAGATTGACCCTCGTATGCCTGATATGGGTAACCACACATCACCTGACAATACTCCGCTTGTGAAACAGAAGGACGGCAGCTATCAGGGTAATGTCAACCTCACCATGACTGGTTTGTGGCGCATCCACTTCACCGTGAAGGATGCCAAGGGTAATATCGTGGCTGGAGGCGATGACCAGAAGGACGGTTTCAGTTCATTGTATTGGGATGTGACGATATAAAAAGGCCCCCTCCATCTCCCCGAGGGGAGAGCTTTTTAGATTGTATTTCAAATCACAAAGTCCCCTATCCCCCCAAGGGGGCTTTGTACTATAAAAATTCCCTCCCCCTCGGGGGAGAAAGGAGGGGGGCTAGGTTTGTTTTGTTTTCTATGATTACACTTCTTTTGTTATCAACCATATTACAGACAGATACAGCCGCCACCGAACCACAAAGATTGGAAGAGGTGGTGGTTGTTGCTAACGGACAGGGCGGCAAGAGGTCGGCCAAAGGACAGGCGGCATCTATTGACGAGCACCTGAAGGAACTGAACCATGTGGATTTGGTCAGGCGCGGATCGTATGCCTGGGAAGCGACCGTGAACAATATGCAGACGGAGCGTGTCTCTACAACTATCGACGGCATGAAGATTTTCTATGCCTGCACCGATAAGATGGATCCCGTGACGAGCTATGTGGAGAGCGGAAACTTGCAAAGCATTCTTCTTAACTCGGGATTGAACGGTAATCCGCAGGCCACGGGCAACATCGGTGGTGCTCTTGACCTGAAGTTGCATAGGGCAGGTTTTGGTGCCAATGCTTTCAAGGCAAGTGCCGATATTGGCTATGAGAGTAACGGCAACATGCAGGTTTATGGTGCAAGTGCTGCTTTTACTTCCAATTCGTTCTATACTAACGGAGGCATCTTCTTTCGCCATGCCGACAACTACAAGGAAGGTGGCGGAAAGGAGGTGAACTTCTCGCAGTTTCAGAAAGTGAATATCTATGACAACTTCGGATTCAGCCTCTCACCATCAGACGCCATAGAGGGTACTTTCATCTTTGACCGTGCAACAGATGTGGGATATCCTGCCCTTAACATGGACGTGGCAAAGGCGGAGGCTTTCATCACCTCGTTGGCATACAACCGAAGGTGGGAAGAGCGATTGGTGCAGTCGTGGGAAACAAAGGCATACTACAACCATATCACCCACATAATGGACGATACGACGCGCCCTGATGTGGAGATTCACATGGATATGCCGGGCGAGAGTTGGACGGCAGGATTGTATAGTCTGCTGCGTGGCACGAAAGGCAGTCATGAGCTAACGGCAAACTATGACCTTTACTACAACCGTCTGTTTGCCGACATGACGATGTACCCTGGTGGTGCTGCGCCGATGTATATGGTGACATGGCCGGATGTGGGAACATTTAATACCGGAGCTGCGCTTGCCGATAATATCCGCCTTAGTAGCGTTTCGGTATTGAACTTGTCGGGCAAATTGTCTTGGCAGCATCAGAGGCTGAATAACGACGAGGGTTATAAAGCTCTTGGTGTATTCTTTCCGGGTATGAAACAAGAGTATCATCAGACTACAGGTCGCGTAGCTGCCAGTTACCAATTATCAATAGGTAATTCACAATTCTCTATTGGGACAGGTTGGGGAAGCAGGGCTCCTACGGTTACTGAGGCATACGGCTATTATCTCAACAACACTTTCGACCAGTATGATTACATCGGGAATCCGCATCTGAAGAATGAGAGTGCCATTGAACTGAATGCCAACTATAAACTGTCAATTGACAATTTTCAATTGTCTTTAGACGCAAATTCGTTCTTCTTCTCAAACTATATCATCGGACAGTTTGAATCTCGCCTAAGTGCGATGACTGTTGGTGCTGAAGGAGTGAAGGTTTATGGCAACCTTTCACATTCAAGAATCATAAACACATCTCTGACATCTAAATGGGATTTCCTGCCGTGGCTTGCATGGAATACACGTTTAGGCTATAGTAGCGGAACGGACGATAAGGGTGATACGCTACCAATGATTTCGCCTTTCAGCTATACTACAAGTTTGAACCTGCATCTCGGCAGTTTTCATGGAAAGGCAGAACTGACTGGTAACGCACGCCAGACAAATTACGGAAAGAAATATGGTGAAACGCAGACCTCGGCATGGGCAATTGTCAATCTCTCTGCTATTTATCAATTCTCACTTTTCAAATCTCAATTGCCTGTCACCCTTCGTGCCGGTATAGAGAATTTGTTTGACAAACGTTACGCGAGCTATGCAGACTGGTGCCGTATTCCGCAGAAAGGACGTAATATATATATGAATATATCGATAGAATTATAACATATTACACTTGTTCGCGAACGAATCGCAGCATTTCTAACTTGTATTTATCATTTTAATTATTGCTGTCCGGTAAAAACAAAAACCAGAAAAAAACATTTATGTTCTAAAAGGCTTGCAGCCTTCATAATGTATTGCTTGTCTGAAAGCCTTTGTAAGCCTTTGGGGCTTCCAGTCTTTCATCCAACCTATCCATTCCCCTCTGCGAGGGTTGGAACATAAATGAAAAAACATAAAAAAGCCAATCACAACCTTACGGTGATGGTTATATGCTTTTTCCAGTTTTTTACCTTAATGTCTTGCCGTAGGCCTGATATGTGGATTTATTTTATCGGGAAGCCCCAAGGGCTTACCAGAAAAATAAATACGCATAGCAGCAAGAGGCGAGGAACGAGACTCTAAGACATTAAGGGGTTTTTATTGTTTTTGTATTATTCATAGGCTTACCAAGATTCAATTTCTTGATGGAAGGTAAGTTACAGAGGTTTATCGGACTGTAATAAGAAACTTTCTTGTTTTTCGCAAAAATATTAGTACAATTAAGCGCCAATTCGACAAAAAATAATGCCGAATTGGCGTAAATTTGTTTTTATGTCACCATTTTATATCCCAAATACCATGTTTATGGTATGAGAATGCCGAATATTAGGGATTTCGCAGGTGAGGGAAATGTAGTAATTTTGCACTCGAAAGATTAAAACACGCACCGGCTTGCAGCCGACGTTCGTTATCTTTCAAGTGCGAGGATGCTTTGCACGTTGCACTCAGAAATCAGAATGACAACGGCCTCTTCCCCGCCCTCCCCAGTAGGGAGGAAGCTGGAAGGCAAAAAAAGAAACATTAAAGAAATGAACAAAACGATGGACAATACAAAGCGAATGCGAATGCAGGGTTGTTGTTGCCAGGACATGATGATGGCAATGATGTAAGAGACTGTTGGAAGAACAGTACTCAGGTATAACATATATTTAATATAACACAACAAAAAAACACGAGAACAATTATGAAGAAGATTATTTTTACATTAGCTATATTTTTAGGTTTCGGACTCAGCAGCGTAGAAGCAAAGGGTAATGGTGCTAACAATTCAGAAAGCAATGTTCGCACAATTAAGAGTCCACGTTTCGCACGTCCTCTCATTGAGAAGTGGATTGAGGAATACGCAAAGACAGAGCCAGGTGTTACTTTCCAGATTGTAAAGGGTTCAGCAAACCAAGAGGATATTGACTTGAATGTTGTTTCAGATAATAATGACAACATAAACACAAACGGCATCAATCAGGTTATATATTTCGGAGAGACAGCCGTGCTGCCTATCACAGCACGTAGCTCAGAGGCTGCACGTCTGCTCGAAGGAAAGCATCTTAACGCTAAGAAGCTTAAGCAGCTTTTCTTCCTTAACGAGGATTTCGACGAGGATGTAAAGAAGAACAAGACTTTCGAGACTATCGTGGTTTATAGCGGTAGCAATGCTACATCTGTAGCTTCTTCTTTCGCTCACAACTTCGGTGAGGAGAGCAGCAGTTTCCGTGGCAAGCGCATCTCTGGTGATGACTTGTTCCTCAACACCGCTATTACTAAGGATCCTCTCGGCGTTACTTTCAACGCTCTTTCAAATGTCTTTGACTTGAAGAACCGCCATGTGAAGGAAGACTTGTCAATCGTTGGTCTTGACTTGAAGAAGAATCTTGCTGACACATTCAGCAACAATGGTTCTCTTGACGATGTGCTTCAGGTTTTGGAGAATGGCAAGCCATCAGAGATTGCAGTTGAGAAAGTGGGTATCTCATTCAGCAATACCGACGAGGTTGTGAACCGCTTCCTGAAGTGGGTGCTTGAGAATGGCACTAAATACAACCACGAATTTGGATTGTTGAATTTGGACAACAAAGTGGCACAAGTAGAAATCGACAAGGTGAAAAACACACTTACTGCACAAAAATAAATTAAGGAATTAGGAATTCAAAATATTAAGATGTTAAGATATTAAGGAATTAATTAATCTCTTAACATCTTAATTTCTCACAAGCTATTAGATTTTATGGTAAAAAGATTATTTATTGCAACTATTGTTGCGATAAGCCCTTTGTTGGCTTTCGCACAGAATGTGATATCAGGTCACATTTCAGATGTTCGCACTGGAGAACCGCTCATCGGAGCAGCAGTAATTGTAAAAAATGAAAAGAGCCAAGGAGTGGTAACCGACTACGACGGAAACTTCACTCTCCAGACCAAGGTGCAGGCTCCTCTTACTCTCCGTGTTGAGTATGTCGGCTATCGTCCCCTCGACGTAGATGTATATGACTTTGAAGAACCTGTACAGATTGCATTGGCAGATAATTCCAACAGCCTTAACGAGGTTGTCGTTGTCGGCTACGGAGTGCAGAAGCGCAAATCTCTTACAGGATCCGTGACAACAGTCAAGAATGAGAAGCTTTTGCAGACCTCAACCTCGCTTGACAATGCCTTGGGTGGTGCCGTGGCAGGTCTTAGTGCTGCTTCTTCATCAGGTGAGCCTGGTGCAGCTCTCAACATCCGCATACGTGGTGGCAACTCCATCAACGGTGGTAATGAGCCTCTCTACGTTATTGATGGTGTACTTATCTATAACGATGCAGCATCAACCAATACTGGTAACTCATTCGCTGGTAAGAACTTCAATCCTCTGGCATCAATCAATCCGTCAGACATTGAGTCTATCGAAGTACTCAAGGATGTTTCTGCTTCTGCAATCTATGGTTCACGTGGTGCCAATGGTGTAATTATCGTTACAACTAAGAACGGTAAGAAGGATAAGCTGAAAGTTGACTATGGCTATTCCATCGGTATTGCGTCTGTACGTAAGCGTCTCGACCTACTCAATGCGCAGGAATGGGGCAATCTATACCTTGACCTTGCAACCGATGCACAGAAGGCTGCCGCAGGTGTTACTCCTGAAGTGGTAAAGTCATGGGGAGAAGGTACAGACTGGCAGGATGCTCTTTTCCGCGATGCAACTACTCAGCAGCATCAGCTTTCTGTCAGCGGTGGTTCTGACAAGGAGCGTTTCCTTATCTCTGGTAACTACATCGACCAGAATGGTATTATTCTCGGCTCTGGCTTCACACGTATCGGTGCACGCTTAAACTATGATCGCGACATCTTCAAGGATGTCACCGTAGGACTGAAAGCCAACCTCTCAAAGACTACACGTAGCGGACAGAACGGTTTCCGCGGCCTGTCTAACGGATTCAGCGGACTGCTTGAGCAGGCTCTTCGCACATCACCAGCAGTTCCTATCCACAATGAAGACGGAACATGGAACTATGCCAACCCATTCGAGTCAGGCGACTTCGTGCGTAATGGTAACACACCAAACGCCATTGCCGATCTTAGCGAGGTGCAGACAGAGACTATTGTTGACAATGTTTTGCTCTCTGGTTTCGCACAGTGGCAAATCATCCCTTCATTGCGTTTCCGTACACAGGGTTCCGTAAATGTTATCAACACTCGTCAGAATCTCTTTGGTGGTGGCAACTCACAGATTGGCTTTAACTCTGAAGGCTACGGCTCTGTCGGTACAAAGCGTTGGGAGAGCGACCAGTTTGAGGCTACCCTCACATGGAATAAGAAATTTGGCATACATGAGTTTGAGGTTCTTGGCGGTTACACCTATCAGCAGGAAAAGAGTGAGCGTCTGCTTGGCTCAACTGCCTATTTCGCAAATGAGAACCTCGGCTATCATAGCCTTCAGGCTGGCTCTCAGTTCGTTGATACTGATACCCAGTTCATTACCTCTTCTCTCTATTCAGGCATAGGTCGTGTAAACTATTCAATTTTTGATCGTTATCACTTCACCGCTACATTGCGTGCCGATGGTTCCAGCCGCTTTGCGAAGAACAACAAGTGGGGATGGTTTCCTTCACTCGGTTTCTCATGGAACGTAAACGAAGAGAAATTCCTGAAAAGTGCAAAATGGCTTGAAGACCTGAAATTCCGCGCAAGTATCGGTACTGTCGGTAATCAGGAAATTGGCGACTACAAGTTCCTTTCCACATACGCTGGCACACATTATTTCCTCGGAGGCGTGAAGAATAGCGCATACTACCGTTCAGGTCTGGGTAACGATGACCTGAAATGGGAAACCACCTCATCATTCGACCTCGGCTTTGACTTCAACATCCTCAAGGGGCGTGTAGGCTTCGTGTTCGACTACTACCACAAGAAGACCTCAGACCTGTTGCTCGACATTCCTGTAGAGCAGACCACAGGATTCAGCACACAGCTTGCCAACGTGGGTAATGTAACAAACGATGGTGTTGAGTTCGCAGTCAATGCATCTCTCTATCAGACAAAGAAGTTCTCATGGAATGCCAGTGCCAACATTGCGCACAATAGGAACGAGGTGACGAGTCTTGGCGGTTCACAGAATCAGATTATCAGCGGTAACACCATCATCCGCGTAGGAGAAGCCCTTGGCACATACTACGGATGGGAGTTCGATGGAGTAGTACAGAAGGGTGATGACCTTGCAAAGGTTCCAGTGCCATCAACAAAGACAAACGTAGAATATGGTGATGCTAAATTTGTTGACCAGAACG
>Ga0256407_10004136_pt1 | contig 24635 bp, 19 predicted proteins | sample RumenRJG_04DNA_FD_193489 | JGI IMG/M metagenome (GOLD analysis project Ga0256407, IMG submission 193489) | Bovine rumen microbial communities from Lethbridge, Alberta, Canada - RJG_04 | ecosystem: Host-associated > Mammals > Digestive system > Stomach > Rumen | place: Canada: Alberta... | reverse complement strand
GTGCAGGAGTAAAGTCTTTATCAATATTGTACTTTTCGTAGTAAGCTAATTTGTCAGCAATGATTAGATTGTATACTTTACGGCAACAGCCGAAAGTCTTCTCAATCAAGAGCTTTTGCTCTTCATTGGGGAAGATTTCAAATTGCAAAGCACGTACATGCTTTGAATTATTACTTTTGCTATATGCCATAAATTCTAATCTTACTGAATACTACTTAATAATCTATTTGATATATTACTTGCTTCAAAATAATAATTAGATTCTACACAATAAATCTGCTTATTTCAACATCTTTTTCGATTCATCCCCTAGCTATAGAGCAAGGGGACTTCTCTCAAATAAATGTTAAAAAATCTTCACTAGGTCTTGATAGTGATGATTTAATTACTGTTGTAAATCTTAAGTGTGAGCCTGCTTTAATTGGCAGTTTTATAAAGGATGATGGAATTTTTCCGGCCAATCACATGAACAAAGAACACTGGCTGTCAGTTGCTTTAGATGGGGGGCGTTCCTGAGGATAGGATTAAACTCTTAGTTGACATGAGTTTTGAACTTACTGCTTTAAAAGTAGTGAAAAATATGCGCAAGAAGTCGTAGTTTTATCAATTTCTTTTTAGAAAAAATACCTTATAATCAAGACAGATAGCTTTGATTTCTTTAGGCGACGTATTATGGTAAACACTCAATTAAAATTACCTTGTGTTGGTAGCAACAACTTTGAAGTCTTTTTTAAAGATGGTGGCGCATACTACGTTGATAAAACAGCATTTCTTGAAGAAATTTTAAAAAGCAAAACTACTGTATATCTTTTTACAAGACCTCGCCGTTTTGGTAAATCATTGAATTTATCAATGATTGAGTCATTTTTGAAACCTGACTATAAAGCAATAAATTGCTTGGTTCAACGTAAAAAACAAGATCCAAACTATGCTAATACTGACAAGTTTTACGATCACATAGAAGTTACTTCTCAGACTGATATTTTTAGTACTTTAAACATTGGAAAAAAACAAGACTTTTGCTTTAAATATATGGGGCAATACCCCGTAGTTTCAGTTTCATTTAGGGAGGCTTTCTCTTTAGAGGATCCTGCCTCTGCTTTAAAAGAACTACAGAATGTTGTCGTAAATCTTGCTAAAAAACTTGGATTCTTAGCAAATTGTGAAGAGTTGGATGAAGTAGATAAATTAACTTTAGGACAACTCCAAAAATTAAATTTTATTGAATTATCTCCTACAGATAGAAAGTCAATTTTAAAAAATTCCCTTCAAAATTTAGTTTCTTATCTTGCTAAATATTGCCATAGAGAAGTGTATTTACTAATAGATGAGTATGATGTTCCATTAGCAAAGACTGCTACTGCTCTAAAAAAGCTTGATGAAAGCATTGCTCAATATCAAAACCAAAATCGTTTAGATAAAGTTTTTGAATTAACTGATTGGAAAGAAGAGTATGCAAATTTCAAGGAAGTTTATTCAACAATGCTAAGCAAAGCTTTGAAGGATAATACCATTATCAATAAAGCAATTGTATGCGGTTGCTTGAGAGTTGTTAAAGAAAGCATTTTTACAGGACTTAATAATTTTTCAGCAGTTGATTTTAACGTGCCTGCATTTTCTTCATTCTTTGGTTTTACTCATGATGAGGTTAAAGAGCTTTTAAAATACTATGACCATGACTTTGATACTTTAAGTAAATACGATTTATGTAGATATTGGTACGATGGCTATAAGTTTGCAGATACTGAGATATTTTGTCCATGGGATGTGATCTCTTTTGTTGATGGTATTACTAAAGGTGTTACTGAACCTAAAGCTTATTGGATTGGAACATCAGGTAATGAATTACCTCGTGATCTATTCAATCAAAATCCTAAGGCTTACGCACAAGGATTTGAAGATCTTTTATGCGGAAAAGCAATTGAGGTAAACGTTGAGGATAATCTTAACTATCAATTAATTGAAAAAAATGAAAATCCAAATTACTTTTGGACTTTATTGTATTCAACAGGGTACTTAACCTTAGCTGATGAATCTTGTGAAAATCATGAGCACAAGATGCTTAAAATACCTAATCATTGCGTTAAAAAATGTTTAGAAAATCTTTTGAAATGGTGTTTTTCAACTGGTAATCCAAAGTTCCAAAAGAGTTCTTCAACTATCTTAGATGACTTATACACAGGTAATAGTAAACGCATTGAGTTTGCCTTAAACGAGCTATTAAACCGTTTTGTAAGTTTTATGGACTATTCAAATTCTCCTAAAGAGAGTTACTACCATGGCTTCTTAAATGGTTTGTTTAGTCAATTATCAAGAGATGAGCAAGTGATCAATTACTCTTCAAATCTTGAATTAGGGGAAGGGAGAGCGGATATCTGTTTTGTCATGTTAACAAAAGATCCTGAACTACCAAATAAAGGAATTTTATTAGAGCTAAAGGTTGCAGATAGTTCAAATCTTTTAAATGAGACATCACAAAAAGCTATAGATCAAATTACTTCTAAGCAGTACGACCAAGCCTTTTTAAGTAAGTTCGACATCTTAGGTGAAATCAAATCTTACGGTATTGCTTTCAATGGAAAGACTTGTATTGTTAAAGATAAAACCCTAACAAGATAGCTTTTAAAAACAAAATTAGTACCTTCATCTTTAGTTTTCACAAATCTGTACTAGAATACGCACATTCTAGGAAACGATATGGAAACTAAAACTCAAAAATCTACTTTAATGACTGAAGGCAGCATCTATCAAAAGCTCATCTATTTTGCTGTCCCTTTAATCTTAGGCAATTTTCTGCAACAAATGTACAGCACTGTCGACTCAATTATGGTCGGCAACTTTGTAGGTGCGCACGCTTTAGCTGCGGTTTCATCTTGCGCCATTATCATCATTGTTTTAGTTGCATTATCTCAAGGTATTGCCGTAGGTGCTGGCGTTGTAATTGCTCAGTGTTTAGGCGCGCAAAACTTAAAACATACAAGACTTTCTGTCCACACTGCAATAACAATCTCAGTTATCTTTGGTGTGTTTTTAACTCTTATCACACTGCTCTTTTCAAACGTAATTTTAGTTGCCATCAATACCCCAGATTACCTCTTACAAGACTCTAATGACTATATGTTCTACTACGGCATTGGTCTTGTATTCTCAGTTATCTATAACATGGTTACAGGTGTCTTAAATGCAGCTGGTAACTCTAAAAGATCACTAATCTATCTAGCCTGGGCCTCAATTCTTAATATTGTTTTAGATTACCTTTTAATCTGTGTCCTAGATGGCGGTATTAAAGGAGCTGCCATCGCCTCAACTGTAAGTCAGTTTGTAGCCTGTGTCTTATCTACTTTATATCTAATGAGAGTAAACACCCCATACAAGCTCATGCTTAAAGCCTTAAAGATAAATGGCAAGATGCTCATAAGAATTCTAAGAGTGGGCCTGCCTACAGGCATTCAAGGCACAGTAATTACCTTTTCAAATGTCTTAATTCAGGCTGCGGTAAATAGCTTTGGCTACGAAACCATGGCAGGCTTTGGTGTATATTTGCGTATTGATGGTTTTAATATCCTGCCAATTTTAAGTATCTCGATGGCCATATCGACCTTTGTGGGTCAAAATATTGGAGCTAAGCGCTTTGACAGAGTTCATGATGGTATTAAGTGCTCTTTGATTATCAGTGTCATCTACACCGGACTTTTAGGTGCTTTAGCTTTAATCTTTGGTCATGAGATCAACTCAGTATTTACAAATGACGTCAAAGTTTTAGACTATGCCTATTTGTCTTTGTGGTACTTCTGTCCTTTCTACATCATCTTAGCTGTAATGTACGTGTACGCAGGTTCAATTCGTGGCACCGGTAAAGCCTTAGGACCAATGATCATTATTCTAAGTACCTTCTGTATTTTCAGAGTATTTTGGATCTTATGTATCATGCCAATTAACTACACCTTTGAGACTTTAATCTTGGTGTACCCTTTATCTTGGATTTTTGGCTGTAGCGCTATGTACATCCTCCATCGCAGAACTAATTACAATCAAAGCTATCTTTAGCTGTCATTAAGGCATATATAAGCCAAAGCTCACAAAAATATAGCCCTATTTGAGTGCAAGTGTTTGCATTCATGGACATGTGAATTTTTTATGGCAAAATAAGCGCAGTTTTTGCAAAAACTAAGGATTTTTTCATATGCTAGAACAACTAGATAATGTCATTAACCAAGTTAATGGCTTTTTATGGTCATACGTACTTATAGTACTTTTAATCGGTATTGGCTTGTACTTTACCGTCAGAACTAAGTTCGTACAGATCATTTACATCAAAGAAATGTTCCGTGTTTTAACCCACGGTATCAAATCAAACAAAAAAGATGGTGCACAAGGCATCAGCTCTTTCCAAGCTTTCTGTATTTCTACAGCATCTCGTGTAGGCGTAGGTAACATCGCAGGTATTGCAATTGCTATTACCCTAGGTGGCCCTGGTGCTATCTTCTGGATGTGGGTAATTGCTTTAGTCGGTGCAGCTACTGGTTTTGTTGAAAGTACCTTAGCTCAGATCTACAAAGTGCCATTTAGAAAAGGTGGTTACCACGGTGGTCCTGCTTACTACATTGCAAATGTACTAAAGCAACCAGCAGTTGCAGCTTTATTTGCTGTTTTAATTACCGTTACCTTTGCTCTAAGCTACAACTCTGTACAGTCAAACACTATCGCATCATCTCTAAAAGATGCTTATGACTTTGACCCAATTATCACAGGTTTAGTACTTTGCATTCTAACTTCAATGGTAATTTTCGGTGGTGCTCATCGTATTGCTAAGGTTACTCAGTTCTTAGTACCTTTCATGGCAATTGCTTACTTTATCGTAGCATTTATCATCTTAGCTAAGAACATCACTGCATTCCCTGCAATGTTAGGCTCAATCTTCTACCAGGCTTTCTGCCCAGATGCTGCCATCGGTGGTGGTTTTGCAGCTGTGATTATGACTGGTATTAAGCGTGGCTTATTCTCAAATGAGGCCGGTGAAGGTTCTGTACCAAATGCAGCAGCATGCGCTGTTACCTCACACCCTGTAAAGCAAGGCTTAATCCAAGCTTTAGGTGTATTCGTAGATACCTTATTTATCTGCTCAGCATCAGCTGTAATTGTGCTTTTATCAGGTCAATATGATTTAACTAACCCAGATTACACAGGTATTGCTCTAGTTCAAGGCTCATTAAAGTCTCAATTAGGTGATTGGGTTGTGTACTTCATGTCATTTACCGTTACCTTATTTGCCTTTAGCTCAATTATTGGTAACTACTACTACGGTGAGATTAACATCAACTACTTAACCTCAAGTCCAGTTGTCATGACTATCTTCCGTATCTTTGTAGTATTCATGGTATTCTTCGGCTCATACGCTTCACTTTCTGTAGTATGGGATTTAGCAGACTTATTCATGGCCTTACTTGCTTTAACTAACCTTTATGCAATCGTACGTTTAGGCAAGTATGCTTTCTTTGCTCTACGTAATTACTATGCTCAAAAGAACGCAGGCATTATGGAGCCAAAGTTCAAGGCAAGCTTAATGGATAACCAAGACGGCGTTTATGCTTGGGGTAATGAAGAGAAGTGGCTTAAAGATCACGAATAGTCTCTGACTTAAACATTAAAATAAACTTTTAAATTTAAAGGCTCTGCTAAACAGGGCCTTTTTTCATTTTTCAAAAAAACTAATCTTCCTTGATCTAGCAACCAAAGGCATAAAAATCACAAAGCTCAAAAGTTCATTTTTTTAACTGTACAACTATGTATTTTTTGCAGGCTTATAAAATGAACTTAATTTTCAAAAAAAGTCTCTATAGAGGAAAAATAATTAAAATAATTACCTTTTGGAGACCATTATGTCATTTTGGCAATTTAGAAAAGAAGCTGCAAAAAGCACACATGCCTCGTTATCAAACCTTATTGCAAAGCTAAAACTTGGGAATTCAAAGAAGCTTTCTTTACCTTGGTATGTAGTCTTCTATTTAGTAGTTTTGTACTATTCAACTGTACTTAACGCCCAAATCATCTCCCACTTCTACAGAATTCTAGAAAATAGCCAAAATGTCTCTACACTATTCTCGCTAACCCCTCCATTAGTGCTCTTTTCTGCCCTAAGCATAGTCTTTTTAGTATTTTGCTTTAGATATGTTTTCAAGATCGTGATGGCACTGCTTGTCTTCATAGGCTCCATTACTGGTTACTTTGCATATAAATACGGCATCATCTTTGACTATGACATGATGATTAACCTCTTACAAACTAACCCACAAGAGGCTAAATCCTACTTAAGCTTTGAAATTTTCTATAAGATCTTTATATTTGGAGTGTTGCCAACCTTATTTATTCTCTTTGTCAAAATTAAGTGGTCAAAGACTTTTTTAAGAGCAATTGTAGGGCGCGTGATAATTCTAGCAATTGCCTCTTCAACCTTATATGTCATTACTGCTAACTACTATCAAAACTACGCTTCAATTGGCCGTAACCACAATATCTTAAGAAAGGAAATTAGCCCATATAACTTTGTGTGGTTTGGCTATAAAGCGATTAAGCAAACTTATTTTCCAGAAAATGTAGTTTTTCAAAAGCACGGTACTGACTCAATTATTGATAACCCAGGTGAGCGCCCAGAGATCTTTGTAGTTGTAGTAGGTGAGACTGCGCGTGCCCAAAACTTTAAGCACAATGGCTATGAGCGCAACACTACCCCTTACACCGAAGGTCTTGAGAATTTTACAAAATTTGCTCCAGTTACCTCATGTGGCACAGCTACAGCTATCTCAGTGCCTTGCATGTTCTCAATTATGAATCGTGACCACTATGATGAGAAAAAGGCAAAACATCAAAGCTCACTTGTAGATGTCTTAAAGTACGCAGGCTACAAAGTAATGTGGTTTGATAATGACGGTGGCTGTAAAGGCGTATGCGACAGAGTTGAGCACGAGGATTTAGTTGTTAATGATCCAGAGCTTAAAGGAGTATGCACGGATGATTCTTGCTATGATGAGGCTTTATTACGTAAATTAAAGCCACGAGTAGATGCTGCAGCTAAATCTAAAAAGAGCACCGTGATCTTCTTACACGTTATCGGAAGTCATGGCCCTACTTACTTTAAACGCTTACCTGATAACTTAAAGCAATTTAAGCCAAGTTGTGAGCGCGCTGATATTGAAAATTGCTCAGTTGAAGAAATTGTCAACGCCTATGACAATACTTTAGTCTACACAGACTATATCTTAAAAGGTGTGGTGGATATCTTAAGACCATATTCTAAAAACTTTGGTACGGCGATGTTCTATATCTCTGATCATGGTGAGTCTTTAGGTGAGGATGGCTTGTTCTTACACGGTGCCCCTTATGCAATTGCTCCAATTTTCCAGCGCCGAGTTCCAATGATGACTTGGTTTTCAAATGCCTTTGCAGAGGATCATAAGATGAACTTAGGCTGCTTAAATCAAGAGGCGCAAAAAGAGCAATTTAGCCAAGATAACTTCTTCCACAGCCTCTTAGGTATCTTAGATGTAAATACCTCATTCTATGATGAGGATTTAGATCTCTTTAATCGTTGCCGTATTTGGAAGAAGCAAAATCGCAATTAAGTAAGATTTTGCGCCCATATGATCGTTAATGTGATTAATAGATTAAACAAATGCATTGAAAAATCTTGTCTTGTAGCCAAAAGTTTTTTGATTTTCAATGCATTTTTATATTTTATGTGAGCTTGCAAGATATATTGAGCATAAAAAGCGTTTAAAATAGTAAGAATTAGAACATGTTTACAAAAAAATAATAATAAAAAAGTGTTTGGAGCAACGAATGGATTTCGGTCCTCAAATCGTATCATTGTGCGTCATCTTTGTGGTGGTAATTGAGTTTTACCAATATCGAAGATTACAGATCTTCTCAGTAAAACTATTTCAGTACTTCTTAGCTTTAGCTATGGGTGCGATGGCATCCGATATTGTTTGCTCCTATGCCGTTCATCATCCAGAGTCCTTCTCGATTTTATTTAATAAGATAGTCCACCAGGTTTACTTATTATTAATCGCTGTTATCTCTTTATATACCTACATCTATCTAGACTTTAAAGACCGTAAGAGAAAGTCCTATTCAAGCATAGGTTGGGCTTGGCGTGTCGTCCCATTTATTATTTCAGTTTTTGGTATCTTCTTTGGTGATATCAACTATTACGTAAGTGATGAGGGCAATTACATCTATGGCTCAATGGTGCAAGTTGTAACCTATATGTCATGCTTGTATGGCATCATGACCTTGCACTCAATGTTTACAAGCTTTAAGTTAAATCGCTTAAAGCTAAATTATGATTTCTTCTTCTGTCTTTTAGTATGGCTAGCTGTTGCCTTCTATCAATTAGCTTTCCCTACAGCTAATATCTCAGGTCTTGCGATTGCCTTAATGGTGCTCTTTATTTACTTATCTTTTGAAAACTCTAAAGAATATCAAGATAAGGAAATCCCATCATTATTATCAAAGCAAGCTTTTGAAATGACTTTAGCTGAGCTTGTAGGTGAGAAACACCGTTTTTGGGTTGTGTATTTCTCGCTTCAAAACATTAAATCATTGCGCTCAACTTACAGTCAGGCAGATTGCTTAGAGTCAATTGATTTATCTGTGCGCTCTATTCCTGATTTTAAAAAGCGCAATATCTTTAGAATTACAGATTACTCTTTTGGCTTTATTATCTTCACCAAAGAGCACTTAGATGACTGGGTATCACGTTATAAGATCTCTGAAAAGGCATTGGTTTTAGAAAACAGCCCAATTCAACCTGTTTACTTTGCTTGCTCTATCGAGTGCCCAGAGCACGCTCGAAACTTTGATGACTTAGTCAACTTGATTAACTTCTGTAAGAGCAATTATGAAGCTCAAACTGATCACTCAATTTTGCAAGTTGATAAAGAGATTGCCTCAAAGCGTAACTATTTACAAAACGTTGAAAAGCTAGTGCAAACAGCTATTGATGAAGACGGTTTCTATGTTGTCTACCAGCCAATTATCAATACTAAGACTGGTCGTTGCGACTCTGCTGAAGCCTTAGTAAGACTTAAAGATTCAACTACTTATGGCTTTATCTCACCTGAAGTTTTTATCCCAATTGCAGAGCGTTGCGGTCTAATTAGTAAGTTAGGCGAGATCGTATTAAATCACGTCTGCCGCTTTATTAAAGAAAATGACGTACAAAAGATTGGCTTAAAGTACATTGAAGTTAACCTATCAGGTATTCAAATTGCCGATCCAACCATTGCTTACACGGTTCACAATACTGTCAAGAGCCATGGTTTAACTCCTGATATGATTAACCTTGAAATTACTGAAACTGCAATTTCTCGTCAAGGCAAGCTTGCTTTACAGAACATGGAGCAGTTAAAGAAGTTTGGCTATAAGTTCTCTATGGATGACTTTGGTACCGGTTACTCTAACTTCTCTCAGATTGTGGCAGTGCGCTATGACTTAATTAAGCTTGATAAGTCATTAGTATGGCCTGCTTTTGAAGAAGGGAATAAGCAGGCTAATACCATCATGCACGCATGTATTAACATGATGCTAAATCTTGGTATGGGAATTGTAGCAGAAGGTGTGGAAACAGAGGAGCAGGCAGCCGAGCTTCGCGAGGCTGGTGTTGAGCACTTACAAGGCTTCTACTTCTCAAAGCCAATTCCTGAAGAGTCTTTCTTAAAATATGTAAAAGACTTCAACAAAGTTTATCTTGAAGGACAAGCTTAGTTTTCAAGATTAAATAAATCTAATTACAAAGGAGGCTGATGCCTCCTTTTGATTTACCTGCAGAAAAAAAGAAGATACTTAATCTTCTGTAACTTCAAGTCATTATTTTACAATTCTTATTTAGCATAAGGTGGAACGATCGCTGTGCGTGTTGCATTGTTCCACCTTTCCTTAATTATTTGCTCCCCATTTTAACCTTTTCTACTTCAATGTAATTTCTCTAATCTTTCCATCAATTTAGCAATATCTCACTACCCCCCCCTTTACTCTAACTTTTAAACAAAATTCTTTTACAGATCAAAAGACTAAGTGTAACTTATAAAAATATTCTAAATATTAATATAAAAATTATAAAATATGATCTATACTATCTATACAAGATAAAAACTAACTATATAAAAGTAAAACAGATAGTAAGTTGATAAAAGGCCCAAATTTAAAGTATAACTTACTGAAATTAAAGATAAAAAAGGAGCTTCTATGATAGAGCAATTACAAAAGTTACTAGAAGAGCATCTAAGCTCATGGCAGATCAACGCCCGCTTTAACTTAGTCCATGAAGATGAAGGCTATAAGCTAGTAGACAGCTTCTACCGTAACGAGTTCTATTACAAGAGCTTAGAGAAGGCCTTAACCTTTGAAATTGATGGTCAAAGCTTAAAAGAGATCTTTTTAGCCCTGCCTCTAGACTTTGTGAAAAAGTGCTGTGTGGTTGCAGGTGTGCCTAAGTGCTTAAGGAGTGCAGCATGATTAACCGTGACTATGAGACCTATTTAATTGAGTGTCTGGTGCGATCACTTCGTGCTCAAGGCTATGTTTTAATGCATAACCCTCGCCGTGGCACTTATATTCTTGAAGATATCAAGACTAAAAGCCGCTTTATCTTAAACAGTTTTGAAGATGTAGTGAACTTTAAGATCAACAACACTGTGCAAAGTAAAACCTTTAAAGACAGCTATGACTACTCAAAATTAGAGCATGTTATAAGCTAGTGGCTCTACCTAGTCTATAAGAATTTTACAAAATTTGAAAACGTAAGGAGTTCATAACTATGGAGAACATGGCACCACTACTCGAGATTGAAGATGTGATTGAGAATGCTAATTTAAGTGTTCATCAAGAGCTAAACACCATTAAATCTAAGGCTCAGCTTTTAGAAGTACTAGGCTCAATTCCAAGTCAGAAAAGCTTAGATCTGCAAGAGCGAATTGATGCGGTGATGGTCAATCTTGATGCTTTAGTAAGTGAAATTGTAAAGCGTGAACAGCACTGTTAAGACTGTGAAAAATTGTGCACTAGTTTGCAAATCTAACAACAAATTTACGCTGTGTAAATTATATTATTTGGCTAAAATTCAGTTTTAACTTCTTGAAAATAAAAGTCTTTATCAATAAGAAAATTTGCACTTGTATAATAGATTATTAACAATAATAATTACTAATTATGGTGCAAAATGATTTTTAACATTTAGAAAATGTTAAACTATACATAGAGAAAAGTCGCAAGTATAAGCATAAGAATAAGCGACAAAAGATAATAATTTAGCACCTTGGAAGTTATATGCAACCCTATGTTTTTGAAGATTATTTTCTATTATCTCCTTTAAGAAAGCGCAGCCATAAGTGCCTTCCAGTAAATCTATTTTTAGTTCCTCACTTAGATGGTTTAGGTGATGAACCGTTCGTACTTTTTCAAAATAACTACGAAGATAACTATCCTGATCCTAAAGAGTTACTCCCTCTATCTATAAAAGAAGGCCTTTTATTAGATGAAGAAGAGCTTTATAAGGTAAATCTTGAAAAAGATGATTTAGAAAAGTTAATGTGCTTTGTAGGTACTAATGCTGCTCTCCTCAATGAGTTTTGGCAAGATAAAATCGATTTTGAGGAATTTATAGCTAAAGCTAACTTTGATGAGAACGAATTTGATATGACCTGGACCTTTGATGATCCAGAAGCCTTTAAAGATCTTTAAGTATCAAGCCTAAAGCCTATTCTTGTAGGCTTACCTAATAAATAAAACCTTGGGAAAAATCATAAAAAAAGGATCTAGCCTGTCCAACAACTAGCTAGATCCTACGAATTTAGTAGCATAATGCTACTACTCTACACTTATTAACTCTAGGTTAAGCAAAAGCTTAATCTTACAAAACTGGTTTTAACTAACTTTAATTCAATCGTTAGTTAAGTCTTAAAAGCTCTTTAAAAGAGCTTAAAATGTAAAAAAATCTTTTCTTTCTTGACTAAGGAAATTCTTCACATTTAATCTACGAGTGCATTATAGGACTATAATTGCAAGATAGATCGTTTAATAAACGGCAACGTATTTTTGATTATATTGTAGTCGTTTATTTGATATAAAAAGATAAATATAGCTTAGATTTGACTGCCTAACTACTTATGAATTATGAAGTTTTAATTAAAAACTATCACTTACTGACCACCTCTTCCTTAGTCGTGGTTAATGATAAGTTACAAGTTGTTTACTCTGAGCCTAAGCTTGAAGTTCTCCCATCAAAACTTTATCAAGCTATAGCAATAGATCTAAAAGATGTGGACCGTGCCATAGGCGATCCTAAACTTGTGGATGCGCCTGAGGACTTTGGATATATCAAGCAACCTGACAAGCACACAGTGATCTTCTACAGCAGTACTGGTAAATACACACAGCATGAAATCGTGCAGGTAAATGCGATTTTAAAAAACTTAAAATGTGTGATTAAGTATGATGTGGTGAAAAATGAGGACTTAGGTGATGACGATTTTGATATTGAAGTACCTCATGATGTAGCTAAGCTTGTGAAAAACGTGGCGATTGTGCATGTCCACAATCAATATCGTTTAGAGTTAGCCCTTCAAGATGCGGTGCGCTCGGGTGACGTGGAAATGCTAAAGCGTGCTTTTAAAATTCCAACTACAGGTAAAGACAGTGTTTTAGGCTTTGATCCACTGCGTTCAGAGCAAAACATGTCTCATATTACTAATGTCTTATGCGCTCGCGCTGCCATCTTCGCAGGTGTCCCAGTTGAAGCTGTATATAGACTCTCTGATAAGCTATTTTTAACTGTTGAGGCTTGTAAAAGTTTATATGATTTAAAAGACATGCGCTTTATCATCGCCAAAAGCTTTACCTTGCAAGTAAATGCCTATCATGAGTCTTTGCAGGTAGGTAAGAGCCCTAAACTTGTAAGTCAGGCGGTAGGTTATATCCAGGCCAACTTATACAATAAGTTTAATTTAGATGACTTAGCGACCTTTTTGAATATCAACAAAGACTATCTGCAGCGTATCTTTAAGAAAACCCGTGGTAGAACCATCTTCAACTACGTGCAATACATGCGCGTAAATTCTGCTAAAGAGTTACTTATTAGCACTAATTTGACCATCAAAGAGGTGTCCTCTTTATTGCAGTTCTCATCTCCTGCCCACTTTGTCAAAGTGTTTAAAGATCAATTTGGCACAACTCCAGCTAACTTTAGAAAGAAGTACGCTTCAAATCCTGAGGTTTAAAAGAAGATTTTTTCTTTTTTAAAAGATGCTCAAAGCTTGAAATGACTATTATCAAACTTTGAGCTTCAAAATTAAGTTTTAAAGATTTTGACCGTTTGTAGCGATCACTTCTTTGTACCAATTAGCAGAGTCTTTTAAGGTGCGCTTTTGAGTTTGATAGTCTACATAGATTAAGCCAAAGCGGTATTTATAACCACAAGCCCACTCGTAGTTATCCATAAGTGACCAATAGGTGTAACCAATTACATCATACCCTTCATCAATTGCCTTTTCTAAAGCTAAAAGATAGCGATGCATGAAGTCAATGCGTTGAGGATCGTGTACTTTACCATCAAGCATTAAAAAGTCAGTATTGGCCATACCATTTTCAGTAATTAAAATTGGCAAATGATACCTGTCTTGTAAAAACTTAACTGCGTAGTAAATTGATTCTGGAGTAATGGTCCAATCCATTGCGGTTACTGGTGATCCACAGTAGCGATTAGAAGGATATTTACTACCTGCAACCTCTTGGCCTGTGCTTTGGTAAACATTAAAGCCTAAAAAGTCGATTTTTGAAGTAACAAGTGCCCACTCGTCTTTGGTAAATACCTCTGTAACGCCCATTTTGGCTAGAGCATTTTGATGAAAACTACCTAATATTACAGGATCGATCCACCAGTCTGTGGAAAAAGCACTACGTGTTGATGAGAAGGTTAAATCTCTTGCGCTGTCGATTGCATCTTTAGAATTATCAGTAGGAGTATAAATCGCACCAGTTGGGGCATAACCTATTTGTGCGTGAGGTGCTAACTCTCTTATGACGTGTACAGCCCTACCATGAGCTAAAAGCACGTTGCGAGTGCAAGGTAATAAAGATGATGGTTCATTTAAAAATGGGGCGTGCTCTGCTCCTTCATATGAAATTCCGATAAAACAATTAGGCTCATTAAAGGTGATAAAGTATTTGACATAAGGAGCAAGCGCATTGACTACTACTCTTACGTAACTTTCAAACCAAAGCGGGGAGTTCTCATTTTTCCATCCTCCTTGTAAGAATAAGTCATATGGAAGATCCCAATGGTATAAAGTAACCATAGGTTCAATATTAGCTTCTTTTAAAAGCTTTACAAGTTTTAGATAAAAATCTAAGCCCTTTTGATTGATGTTTCCGGTCCCATTAGGGATGATCCGTGGCCAAGCAATAGAAAACCGATAGGCTTTAAGACCGATTTGTTTTAATAGTGCTACATCTTCTTCTAAATGATTGTAGTGATCGCAGGCAATTTCACCGGTCTCATCAAAAGGGACATGGCCTTTAGCTAATTTATCCCAAATGCAATCTTTACGGCCATCTTGATGGATGGCTCCTTCAATTTGATAAGACGCAGTTGCAGCACCCCACATAAAATGAGTTGGAAAAGTCATATTTTATCGTCCAGGTTTATATACAAAAAAGGCAAGGTTTTGTCGACCTTGCCTTGTGAATATTATGCTATTTTTTAGTATTTGTTAAGACTCTAAACCATTGTATTGAAGTACAACTTCTCTATCGAATACTCTTTCACAGTAGCAGCACTTCATATATACCTTTCCATCAACGGTGGTGATCTTAAAGCGAGCATTAGCATCACGCTCATCGTTGGTGATGCAGTTGCTGTTAGGGCACTTGAAAACACCTACAGTTTCATTTGGTAAACGAAGCTTGTACTTATCAACAACCTTAAAGTCTTTAATGTGGTTGATAGTAGCAGATGGTGCAAGCACTGCAATTTGCTCAGTTTGAGCAGGTGAGAACACAACATCTGAAATCTTGATGATATCCTTGTGGCCAAGTTCACCTGAGCGTAAGTTAAAGCCTACGGTTAACTGATTGTGTTTACCTAAGAACTTGAACATACGAATGATGTTGATTGCCTGACCTGGAGCGATGTGGTCAATTACAGTACCGTTAGCAATGGCCTCTACAAGGAGCTTTGACTTGTTATTTTCAACATGAGTATCTGACATCTTAAATCTCCTTGTTTAATACTAATGAAAGAATAGCTTCACGAGCGTAAACGCCGTTAGCTGCTTGCTTGAAGTAGTAAGCATATGGGGTATTGTCAACCTCAGGGGTGATCTCATCAATACGAGGTAGAGGATGTAAGATCTTCATATTCTCTTTAGCTGAAGCTAAAACATCTGGAGTTAAGATGTACTTTGACTTTAAGTGCTGATATTCAGTCTCGTCAAAACGCTCTTTTTGAACACGAGTCATGTAAAGAATATCCACCTTATCCATAACTTCTTCTAAATCCTTGTGGATTGAGAAGGTAATACCACGCTTTTTAAGATCATCTAAGATGTACTGTGGCATTGCAAGTGATTCTGGGCTTACTAAGTAAATTCTTGCGTTATATAGTGATAATGCTTCAGCAAGTGAGTGTACGGTACGGCCATACTTTAAATCGCCGACAAAAGCGATATTGATATCATCTAAACGACCTTGAGTCTCTTTGATGGTAAATAGATCAAGCATAGTCTGAGATGGATGCTGATTTGAACCATCACCTGCGTTGATTACAGGTACTGGAGAGATGTCGGCAGCAAGACGGGCAGCGCCTTCTTTGTGGTGGCGGATAACTAGTGCATCAACATATGAGGTGATGATGCGCATTGAATCCATGAAGGTCTCGCCTTTTTTACCTAATGAGGTATTAGTAGAATCAGCAAAACCGATTACACGGCCACCTAATCTTTGAATTGAGGTTTCAAAAGATAAACGAGTACGGGTTGAACCTTCAAAGAAGGTGACACCAATTAGCTTGTCTTTTAGTAAATCGTTACGAGGATGAGCTTTTAATTCAAAAGCGGTTTTTAAGATGAGCTCAATATGATCTTTTGAAAACTCAGAGATGGAGATGATATCTTTCTGGAATAGTGGATTTGTCATTGTATGTCCCTAACACTGATTGATAACAGTAAGAACTTGGGACCACTCACTTTCAGGAGCGGTAGCGCCATGCTTTTGCGCTGTTCCTGAAAGCTACATTATACGCCAAATTATGCTGTATGCTTAATTTTGGAAAAAATTTAATTTTGTATAATAAGATAAGCTATTGAAATATAAGTAATATTTTAACAAATGGCTTGTAAATCAGGTTTGCTAGTCAAGTTTGTTTCTAAAGAGGTATGAAGCAATCGACATTGACACCACGCCCACACCACACAATGGCAATAAGAGGTAAATTACCTCAAAAAAGCTCTTACCTTGTAAGTACAACTGCCACATGGCGTTAACGCCATAGTACAAAGGATTTACATAAGTAACAGTTAAAAACCACTTTGGCATACCATCTGCTGCAGTAATTAGTCCTGATGACATAATTAAAATTAAGCATAAGCAAAAGGCAGAAATTAAAGACTGCATGGTGGTTTTGCAGATAGTTGAAATGGCAAGACCAAGTCCTACAATACCAAAAGAGAAGATCACAATTAACAAAAAGATAGAGACAATACTGCCACGCATGGGAATGTCAAAGTAAAAGTAAGAGATGGCAACTAAGATAAGGGATTGCACGGAGGCAATAATAATAGGAGGGATAGCCTTACCTAAGAGCATTTCTACAGGCCTTGCTGGTGTCATGATCATCATGTCATAGGTACCTTCTTCTTTTTCACGTGAGACAGAAAGCGCAGATAACAGCAAAACTTGAATTACCGATAAAGCAAGTGACATGCCTACTAAGATAGTATAGCGAGTGTAATTATTTTCATTAAACAAAAAGCGTGAGTTTAAGCTAATCGCACTTTTTCCAAAGATCCTTTGATTGACCTTATCGACAATACTACTTACATAGGATAAAGCAGTATTAGCAGAGGCGGTGTTTCTAGCGTCCGTAATAACATTAACTTGGTGGCGATATTTAAAGTCAGAGGCGAGATACAAGGCAATTAAGCTTTTCTCACTATCAATACTGTCTTGCAAGCACTTAACACTGTGGCAGTTATCCGTAAGTTCAAAACGTGGGGTATTTAAAATCTCTCGGATAAGCTCATAGCTTACCTTATCTTTTGACTCACTATAGATAGCAATAGGTACATGCTCTAAATGATAGGACACACCATAGCCAAATAAGATACATTGAACAATCACTGGTGCAATTAAAATTACACGTGAATTAGGATCCATGAGCACAGTTAAAAGCTCTTTTTTTATAAGACCTACAATTCTTAAAAAGGAGAGATAAATAAAAGTAATCATCACTTACCATCCTTTTTCACTTGTCGTACGGTTAAAGTAAAAAAGACTATAGTCCAGGCAATTTGAATCAGCAAATTCTTTAAAAGGTATAACTCTTGCCCACCTGACATAATGTTAATGCGCATGGCTTTGACTTCATAGGTTGGGGGAATGATATGTCCAATGACAGCAATAAAAGGTTGGACGGCGCGCAAGTCAAAGATAAGCCCTGATAACATCACAGTTGGCAAAAAGCCAATCACCACCGCAATTTGGGTAGCGGTAAACTGATTTTTAAGTTTAGCTGAGATTAAAAGTCCTAAACAAATCATCTCTAAAGCATACACAGACAAACTTACTAATAGGTAGAGAATGTTGCCCCTTATTGGAATGTCATATAAAACTTGCCCTAAACTTAAAATTACAAACATTGTCATTAAGGCTAGTACGTAATAAACAATAACTTTTGCTAACACGATATCTAAAGCACTAGCGTTAGTGGCGCATAAACTTTCAAAAGTTCCACGATCCCACTCACGGGCAATGGCAAAACTTCCTAAGAACACGCACATTAAAGTTAAAATACTTACATACTGACCAGACATCAAAAACCACACTGACTCATTAGCCTCATTAAAGTAGTTGCGACTTTCAATGCTAATGTTGTGGCTTTTATAGCTCTTTTGTAAAACTGCAGCTAGTGTCTGTTTGATGTACCCTTCAGATATTGCAGCAAGTTGAGACTCTACGCCGTTTAGATAAATCATGATCTGCGCTTTTTTTACTTTAATTTGGGTGCTTAAATCATGAGGAACATAGACTAGGGCTTTAACCTTGTTATCGTCTAAGAGCTTTTGTCCTTCTATAAATGTAGGAACTACGGTTAGCTCATAATAATCAGATCCAAGAAATTCTTGAGTAATTTCTCTTTCAAGGACGCTGACGTTAGTGCTTACAAGACCAAGCTTTACAGGCTTGATCTCCATTCTAATGGCACTGCCATAGATGATGACCAAAATTATAGGCAGTAAGAACACCAACATAAACACTGACTTATCTTTTAAAGTCTGCAACACCTCTTTTTTCAAAAGTGGTACTAAATACTTAAACATTAGTACCTCCCTTGGTTAGACTCTGTCTAAACTCTTCAACTTTATTGATAAAGGTTTTCTCAATGCTAATGCGCTCATGTGTCTTTTCATCACGGCAGATATCTTTGGGCTTTCCTAAAACTAAAATCTTGCCCCTATCTTGAATTAAGAAATTGTCACAATACTCTGCCTCTTCCATAAAGTGCGTGGTGACAATTACACAAGTACCGCTTTTTGATAAATTGACAACCCTATCCCAAAATAAGCGACGTGCCAGAGGATCAGCACCCGAGGTAGCTTCATCTAAGAATAATATCTTAGGTTTATGAATGAGCGCGCAGGCCATAGATAATTGCCTTTGCACGCCAAAAGGTAGATCTTCACTTTTAGTTTTCTCAAATTTGTGAAGATGAAACTCTTCTAATAATTCTTGAATGCGAGTTTTTAATTTTTGAGGCTTTAGTCCATAGCTTAGTCCAAAGTATTCTAAGTTTTGATAGACATTAAGCTTTCTGTATAAAGAGAACTTTTGTGAAACATAACCTATACAAGAGCGCGCATCTGCTTTAGCCTTTTTAAGGTTATAGCCATTAACTGTTACCTGACCTTCACTTGGCGTTAAAAGCGCGCAGATCATTCTAAAGGTAGTGGTTTTACCTGCTCCATTAGGTCCTAGAAGACCAAAGATCTCGCCTTGGTGAACTTTAAAACTTGAGCTTTCAACTGCGGTAAAATTACCAAAAGTCTTTTTAATCTTATCGACAACTACCACTTCCTTATCTTGATCAAAGTCTGTTGGCTTATCTTCATTACCGTCTTTGACAAATTGACTATGGGCTAAAGACTCATAGATATAAGCATCTTCTAAAATGGCGGTGCGTTTTTTAATCTGTGCCTTGATATGCAGAGCGTTTTCTAGAAAGGGAAGAACTTTGTCAGTGTCCTCTGTGCTTTTTACAAGAATATCGATTTTGCCAAGGCGTGGGCAGACATCTAGCATAGGAGATCTTTCATGATGACGAGCGGTTAATCCCATTAGATCTTTTAAATAGGTGTCATAGTCATCATCACTTAGCTTTAAGGTATAGGTTAAGTCACGAACCTTTGAGATAAGCTCTTCACTTTTACCCATAAGCTTAATCTTGCCATCTTCAAGCATTAGGCAAAGATCTGCTTTTTGCGCTTCTTCTAAATAGGCAGTTGAGAAAATACAGTAGCAATCATGAGTTTTTAAATAATCATTTACTACCTGCCATAAGTCCATGCGCGAGATCGGATCAACACCTACGGTGGGCTCATCTAAAATTAAAATCTTAGGTTTAGCTGCAATCGTGCAAATAAGACCTAGCTTTTGTTTCATGCCACCTGAGAGCGCGCCAAACTCTCTATCTTTAAACCTCAGTAAATCAACCTTTGCAAGTAACTCTTCTAAATAGCTTTGATTGCTCTTAGTATCAAGTCCTTTTAAAGATGAGAACAGCACTAAATTATCCCAAACACTAAGCTCAGTGTATAAGCCTAAAGTCTGCGACATGTAACCTATATTTTGATTGAAATTTAAATCTGAGGTACTAGGAGAGAGATTATCAAGTAAAAGCTTACCACTATCTTTTTTCAAAACACCAGATAAGAGTTTTAAAAGCGTAGATTTACCGGCACCATCAGGGCCAGTTAAACAGATTAAGTGCTTAGATTTATCAATTTCAAGATTAAAGTTATCAAAGACTACTAGGGGCTTTTTACCTTTTACTTTGTAGCTTTTTAAAAGGTTTTGGATGGTAATTAAATTGTCCATACGCAAACCTTATAGCTTTAATTAAAGGTGGCAGTGACGCTTTGACCTAAGCGCAGAATATTATTTAGATCTTTGACATCAACTCTTACTTCATAGACTAATGAAGCGCGTAGCTCTTCAGTTTGTACGGTCTTTGGAGTGAACATTGCAGTATCAGAGATATAGCCTACAGTGCCCTCGACTGTATCTTGATTAGCATTAGATATGATGACCTTTGATCCTAGCTTTACTTTTGGTAGTTGCTCTTCAGTTAAGTAGATCCTAACTCGTTTTAAATCGGTCATAGATAATTCAAACACAGTAGTGCTAGGAGATGCCATGTCACCTATCTCTACAGATCTACTTCTTACTATTCCATCAAAAGGAGCTTTAATTACGCTTTGGTCATGCTTTTGATAGTTTAGATAATCAAGCGAGATTTGACAGGTTTTATAGGCAGCGCCTGCTTTTTGAATATCTTCAACACGGTTACCACGCTTTAGCATTTCAAGTTGGCTTTGTGCCTCATCAAGCTGCGCTTTAACCTGTGTCATAGTGTAATAGGCTTGATCTTTATCTTGAACCGAGACGGACTTTTTCTTAAATAAGGTGAGATATCTTTGATAGGTCTTTTGAGAAAGTTCAAAGTTATTAGTAAGTCTATCAACAACAGCTTTAGCTTTTTCGATATCTTCAATGCGATAGCCATTAGTAATCGAATCTAAGCTTGCCTTAGCCTCATTACATTGAGATTGTTTGATTTGAATTTGATAGTCTAAATCTTGGGTATCTAAAGTTGCTAAAAGCTCTCCTTTAGTAACTTTATCGCCTTCATCGACTAAAAGGGATTGGATTTTTCCAGGACGCTCAAAGCTTAAATTACTTTGTCTAATATCGACATTGCCGTAGGCTTTGTTGTCATCTCCAAGAGATCGGTGGGATAGGCTTAAAATGGCAATACAAGTTACAGCTGCTAACAAAAATACTACAACTGCAACCTTGTATCTTTTATCCATTCTTTTGCTCTTTTAAATCTCTTTCGATGTGCTCTACCATCGTATCATACATCTGCTTGAAAGTTAAAAATGGCTGTTCATCCTTGTAAGTCATATTTAAGAACATTCTATTTGTATAGATACAATAATGCATGGTGTAATAGTATAGCTTTTGCTCTTCAGTTAGAGGAATATCTTTGTAAATCTCATACCAATCTTGCTTGATCCTATCGATTACTTCCTCACGACCAATTCTTGCAATCTCTGGATCAACTGAAGCTAAGGACAACCAAGTTGAAGCAAACTTACCAATGTTAGGTGAGTTTACTAACTTATCTACATCATCACTTAACATTTTAAGTCTTTTGATAAAGGACTTTTCTTTTAAGATCTTATCCATATTAACTTTGAAGGTCTTAGAGCATTGCACTTTCATGGCTGCACGAATGAGCTCTAGCTTATTCTTGTAGTAAAGATAAATCGTAGAGCGAGCAATCTCAAGTCTTACTGCAATATCAGAAAACTTTGTTGCTTCAAAGCCTTTTTCACAGAATATATCGTAAGCAACTTCTGCAATTTCTCGCATCTTTTGCTCACGAATTTTGTCATTTACAGGAGCCTTATTCATTGCTTAATCCTTTTAAATGAGCTTATTTTTGATCTGTTTCTTTTAGATCTTGCTTAATATGGTTGCAAGTAATGCGCATTGCATCTCTAAAGCAAAGTGTAGGTGCATCATCGCCATAGCAAAGTTGCATAACAGAGGTGCAAGTATAGGTTGCATAAAGTAAAGTTAAATAATACTTCTTATCATAGTCTGATAATGCAACATCACCGCAAACCTTCTCCCACATATCGTGAATGGTAGAGAAAACTTCTTCTTTCCAGATATTGGCAATCTCTACATTTTCAGCAGCGATCTTAATTAAGGCTAATTCAAATCTTGCAATGTTCTTATCATTGTTAACTACATTGATATTTTCAATGACCATACTTAGTCTATCTGAAAACTTAGGTAGCTTTTCAATTTCTGATACATGCAAATTTGCGCCAATGCGTCTTACATGCTCACGAATAGCAGCACGAATTACATCCATCTTGTTCTTATAGTACAAGTAGATAGTAGAGCGGGCCATCTGTCCGCGAGCAGCAATGTCACCGTAGCTTGTAGCATCGAAACCTTTTTCACAGAAGATTTCATAGGCAATTTGGGCAATCTCGTCGCCACGAGTATCTTTACGACGTACTTTTTGAGGTGTTTCTAGCATAGTCTGATATTTCCCAATTTATTATTGTTATTATTTGGTGCGATTTTTTATATCTTGTCATTTTATGTGCAATGTAAAGATAGTACAACACACTAACACAATAGTTTTATTTCAAAAAACGGTACCTATCACAAATTATTGTCAATAATGCTTTGAGTTTAATCTCAATGCGACTTATTGCGCATTTAAAAATCAAAAAATATTGTGATTTAACTCAAAAAATTATCTTTTTTCAAAAAAAGACTTTACAAGTAGGGGCTTTTTGTAGATAATGGTTCGCGTTCTGCAGGGGCATAGTTCTAATGGTAGAACAGCGGTCTCCAAAACCGACGGTTGTGAGTTCGAGTCTTACTGCCCCTGCCACTTCAAGCATTTTTCTCTAGTTTTTCAAATTTTCATAACCTAAAATTAAACCAAAAAATACCACTTTATCTATTTGATTTATCAAATAAATGTTATTGCTTCATCGATTTTTTTATAAATAGCATATTTTGGTATTATGAGCAAACTAAAAATTTAGAACACGTAAAACGTGTGAAAGAACACGTAAAACACTTTTGCAGCGTGTAGTTAATTTTGTGTAATGCTCAAGTAGACCATACTAATAATACTCAGATACTATATTTATATATTAATTTATACTTACGAACTTCAATTTTGTGGATAACACTCTTTGTTTAATTGTCATGACTAAATTAGTCGAGTTTAACTTTTTCATTAATAAAGTGGAAATATATGTGATCAGATTGATATGAGCAACGATATTTATTATTTAGTGTTTGCGAACAGAGTTTATTAAAAGCAATTTATAATGATGTAGCCGTAAAGATTGAATTTGTATATTTTTTATTATACCCAAGATCTTAGTATCTTGTTGAATTAAAACACTTTTTTGCAAAGTGTGATCTGTTCTTTAAATTTAAGAAATATTAAATGGCTTAAGAAAGCGATTTGTGCTCATTAATCAGATCGTGATTTGGCTTTAGAAAAGGAAGAATTTATACAGAATTTTGGACTTTTGTTAATCAATACCTAGTAAGGTACAGGAATAAACAAAAAGGGATTTCTTTTATAAAATTGTAATTACTAACCAACAACTTATAAAAGGAAATCCCATGTCAGAAATTCTAACAAAAATCATCCCTTCAAATCTAGCACATAAGTCTCCATTTGCAGTATTAAGTCACGAAAGTATTCATGATCATGTTATAGCAGCAGGAATGATGGAGCGAGACAGAAAGTTTAGCGTTCCTGATTATATCTGTTCAACGCTTAGTTATGTGGCACAAGCACCTAACTACAATCACACTTTAGCAGGAGCACATAGTTTATACAAAATAAACACTGGCTCTGATATCAGCTGTAAGTGTGTGCATAAGAACATAGTCAAAGATAAAGCATTAACTGTAGTTGAGAACATTGCATCAGAGTTTCTAGCTTCAGTATCAGGCTTTATTAAGAGAAGGATTAAAAAGGCTTTGCGTTGTGCAAATCTTTCAGCCCTACTCAAGTTTTTAGGAGTTGACGATATCATCCTAATTGATGGTACTGAGGTTAGTGTAAGACCAGGATGCAGACCTAAGTTTGACTGTAAAACCAAAGGTCGTAAAAGACTTGATGGTAGAGGTCAAGAGATAGATGGTGCTGCTGGTATTAAGCTCCATATCGCTTACTCTGTAGTTAAAGCTACCTATGAATATGTAACCGTGACTGAAGGTGTTGGTAGTGAAAGAGAGCAAGTATTACTTGAACAATTTCATAACTGCCTAATTATCATGGATAGAGGCTACGTTGATGATGACTTAGAAGATGCCATCATAGCTTCTGGTAACCAATTCATAATCAAAGGTAAGAAGTCTATGGCTTGTAAAATCAAACGCGCTATAGATACAGATAAAGGTATAGTTGATACAACCTTAGTAGGCACTAAAGTAAGTGCGTTACCTGAAAACGGTAACTATGACTGCCAAGTTGAGAAAAAGAATGGCTCTGTTATCAGAGTTATCAAAACTCATCATGCTACAGACAA
>Ga0256407_10004135_pt1 | contig 24638 bp, 23 predicted proteins | sample RumenRJG_04DNA_FD_193489 | JGI IMG/M metagenome (GOLD analysis project Ga0256407, IMG submission 193489) | Bovine rumen microbial communities from Lethbridge, Alberta, Canada - RJG_04 | ecosystem: Host-associated > Mammals > Digestive system > Stomach > Rumen | place: Canada: Alberta... | reverse complement strand
CTCCCCCGTCCACACGATCGAGGAGTTCGTCCGGATCGCGAAGGAGCAGGAGCAGATGGGCGTCGACTCGATCTGCATCAAGGACATGGCCGGCATCCTCGCCCCGCTCGAGGCCCGCCGCCTCGTCGCCGCGCTCTGCAAGGAGATCTCGATCCCGATCCAGGTCCACTCCCACGCCACGAGCGGGATGGCCACCGCGACCTACCTCGCCGCCGCCCTCGCCGGCGCCGGCGCCGTCGACTGCGCCGTCTCCTCCATGGCCGGCTTCTCCTCGCAGCCGCCCGTCGAGACCATCGCCGCGATCTTCGCCGACAGCGGCGTCGCCCCGGCGCTCGACATGGAGAAAATCGCCGAGATCAACCGCTTCTTCAAGGGCCTGCGCCCGATGCGCGAGCCCGCGCACCGGATGCACGACATCATCGACCCGGGCATCCTGCGCCACAAGATCCCCGGCGGCATGATCTCCAACCTGCGCTCCCAGCTCTCGCAGCAGGGCGCGCTCGACCGCATCGGCGACGTGATGGAGGAGGTCCCGCGCGTCCGCGCCGACCTCGGCTACCCGCCCCTCGTCACCCCCACCTCGCAGATCGTCGGCGTGCAGTCCGTCCTCAACGTCCTCGCCGGCAAGCGCTACGAGATGGTCGCCGAGGAGACGAAGAACTACGTCCGCGGCCTCTACGGCCGCTCGCCCGCGCCGATCGACCCGAAGCTCGCCCGCAAGATCCTCGGCAAGGAGAAGCCCGTCACCGGCCGCCCCGCCGACCTCCTGCCGCCCATGCTCCCGCACGCGGTGGACGCCGTCGACCCCTCGCTCATCAAGGCCGAGGAGGACATCCTCTCCTACTGCCTCTTCCCCGAGCCCGCGCTCTCCTACTTCCAGTGGCGCGCCACGCCGCCCGCCACGCGCCCGCCGATCCCGGCCGACGAGGAGGAGAAGAAGCGCCAGGTCGAGGCCGCGCCGATCGCGCTCCCGGCCCAGCCGCTCATGGCCCCGGCGGACTACCCCGCGCTGGAGGGCCTCCTCGCCACGGTGAAGAACCTCGGAATCAACGAGCTCGTCATCCGCCGCGGCGACGTCAACGTCTCCCTCGTGAACCAGGCCGCGGCCGCCGGCGCCGCCGCACCGGCCGCCCCCGCCCGCGCAGCCGGTTCCGTGCCCGGGGCTTCAGCCCCGGGGTCCGCCCCGGCCCCCGCTCCGGTCCCCTCCCCCGCCATTCCGCCGGCGCCGGCCGAGGGCGAGACGCTGAAGGCGCCGCTCACGGGCACCTTCTACCGCTCCAACGGCCTCAACGCGCCGAACCTCGCGGAGGAGGGCACCGACATCAAGGCGGGCGCGCCGATCTGCATCATCGAGGCGATGAAGCTCTTCAACCAGATCAAGGTGGAGAGGCCGCTGCACCTCGTGCGCTTCCTCGTGAAGACGGGCGAGACCGTCCAGAAGGGCGCCCCCTACGCCGTCGTCCGCTACTAGCGCGCCGCTCCCCATCCCCCCGCCCTTCCCCGGCGCGTGAAAAGGCGCTTCGCCCTGATCGGCCACCCCCTCGGCCACAGCCTGTCCCGCGAGATCCACGAGGCGATCCTCGCGGCGGCGGGCGTCGAAGGCGTCTACGAGATGCTCGACATCGCGCCGGAGGACCTCCCCGCGCGGATGCCGGCGCTGCTCCGCGGCTACGACGGCTTCAACGCGACGATCCCGCACAAGAAGGCGATCCTCCCGTTCCTCTCCGGCCTCTCGGACGCCGCCCGCCGCTGCGGCGCGGCGAACACGGTCTTCGAGCGTCGCGGCTACAACACCGACGTGGCGGGGTTCCTCGCCGCCGGCCTCCCGCTCGAGGGCGCACGCGTCCTTCTGCTCGGCACGGGCGGCGTCGCCGCGATGATGGCCGCCGAGTGCCTCGCCGCCGGCGCCGCCTCGCTCGTCGTCGCGTCGCGCGACGCCGCGAAGGCGTCCGCCTTCCTCGCGGAGCTCCGCGCCCGCGTCCCGGACGCGCGCGCCGCCGTGTCCGTCGCCGCCTCGCCCGAGGCGAAGGCCGCCGCGCTCGCGGAGGCGACCGTCCTCCTCAACGGCACGCCCGTCGGCATGTGGCCGCGCGCGGGCGGCATCCCCGTCGACCCCGCCGCGCTCCACGCCGGCCTCGCCGTCTTCGACCCCGTCTACTGCCCGACGCCCTCGCGCCTCGTCCTCAACGCCCGCAAGGCCGGCGCGCGCGCCGTCGGCGGGCTCGCGATGCTCGTCCGCCAGGCCGTCGCCGCCCAGCGCATCTGGAACCCCGGCCTCGCGCTCGACGAGAACGTGCTCCTCGCCCGTCTCCTGCCCGACCTCGCCGCGGACCTCTGGCGCAAGAACGCCACGAAGGTCCTCCTCACGGGCTTCATGGGCGCCGGCAAGTCGACCGCCGGCCGCGCGCTCGCCGCGCGGCTCGGCCTGCCGTTCGCCGACCTCGACGACGAGATCGCCGCCGCCGCCGGCGCGCCCATCCCCGCGATCTTCGCCGCGAAGGGCGAGGCGGGCTTCCGCACGCTCGAGACGGAGACCGCCCGCCGCGTCCTCGCGCGACCCGGCTCGGAGGTCGTCGCCTCCGGCGGCGGCTTCCCGACCTTCGAGGCCAACCGCGCGCTCGTGCGCGGGGCGAACGCGCTCGTCCTCCACCTCGACGCCCCGTTCGAGACGCTCTGGGCCCGCCTCGCGGGCGGCGACGGCCGCCCGCTCGCGCGGAGGCGCGACGAGACCGCCGCCCTCTACGCGCGCCGCGCGCCGGTCTACCGCGCGTTCTGCGACCTGGCCGTCCCGACCTCGAACGACGCCCCGCCCGAAGCCGCCGCCGCCGCCCTCGCCGCCGCCCTCGCGCCGTCGTAGATTGGCGGGACGGCGCGGCTACGCGATCTCCACCATCTGGTGGCAGAGCAGCTCGGGGACCGTGAAGCGGATACCCTCCGGGCCGGAGACGAACGCGAGGGGCTCGCCCTCGGGGGCGAGCCGCACGGTCGAGACATGCCCGCCGGGCCGGACGCACACCTGCACGTCCCGCAGCGGCACGAGGTCCTCGACGACCTCGACGTCCTTGTCCCAGATGCCGCCGCGCTTCACGGTCGGCGCATAGAGCAGGTGCAGCACCTTGCGCTTCTTCGCGGGCTGGTCCTGCAGCGTGACGCGCCCGGTCGAGGGCAGCCCCTCGACCTCGACGGTCGGCTCGCCCAGCAGGTCGCGCAGCGCCTTCATCGCGTAGTCGCGCACCGCGACCATGCCGCGACGCGCGTAGAGCGTGAAGACGGGGTGCGCCAGGTAGCACACCGCGCCCTTTCTCACGCCGCACGCGAAGCCGCTCGGCTCGGGGCGGTTCGGCGTGTGCTGGTGCGAGCAGAAGTGCTCCCACGTGCGGTTGAAGTAGGGGTCGTAGACGTCGCCGAGCGATTCGCCGTCGGCGACCGTCACGCGCTGCGAGTTGCCGCCGCCGGGGATCCAGTCGGAGGGGTGCATCACCATCGGCGTCGAGATGAAGTCGGGGCGCAGGGCCTCGCGCGGCAGGACGAAGTCCGGGCCGAAGGGCGAGACGCCCTCCGTCGTCGCGCCGACGTCGAAGAGGAAGCGCCTGCGGTCGGCGTCGAGCCCCGACGCGCCGGTGAGGAAGAGCCTGCCGCCGCCGGCGAGGTAGGCGTCGAGCTTCGCCTTCAGCGCGTCGTCGACGCGGATCGCGTCCGGCAGGACGAGCGCCCGGTAGGGCGCGAAGTCGCTGTCGGCGTCGAGCATGTCGAAGAGGATGTGCGACTCGAGCAGCATCCGTCCCGCGCCGGTGTCGGCGGGCGTGGGGCGGTCCGCGTCGCTCGCGCGCGTGCCGCACTCCATCAGCACGCCGACGTCGGCGACGTTGCGGACGCCGTCGCACCACGGCTCCTTCTTCTCGACCTCGGCGTAGGCCTGGCCGACGAGCGCGTAGGTGCCGCGATCCATCTCGCCCGAGGGGTGGCACTGGTCGCCGACGGAGCACTTGGCGCCCCACGCGAGCATCGCGGCGCACTCGTAGCGCAGCGCGTTCGGGTGCTTGAAGCCGCCGAACTCGCCCCAGCTCTGGTGGAACTTGCCCGTCATGCCGAGGTAGTCCAGGCCGAGGCCCGCGACGTATTTCGCGCTGAGCGGGAAGTGGTCGTAGCCCCAGCCGCCGGTCGGGAGCGACTCGAGCTCCAGGTGCGAGAAGAACGGCAGGAAGCCGTTCGCGCGGAACTTGGGGCCTACGTTGCCTCCGTTGTGGAAGACGCGCATCGACGGGTCGAGCTCGCGCGCGGCGGCGGTCGTACGCTCGTAGTAGAGGCGCAGCGTCTCGACCGCGGCGCGGTCGACGTCCTCGGGCCGGTCGAGCCGCAGCCCGTTCTCGCGCATCCAGCGCTGGCACCATTCGCAGCAGCAGGGCTTCTTCCCGACGATGTCGAGGAAGATGCCGTCCGCGTCCGGGAAGAGCCGGCACGCCTCGCGGATCTGGTGGCAGAGGTAGTCCAGGTAGGGCGAGCGGAAGCACATCGCGTGGAAGCCGGGCTTCGTCGGCTCCGCGACCCAGCCCAGATACTGGCCCTTGTCGTTCATCGCGCGCCACTCGGGGTGCTCGTGCGAGGCGACGTTGTCGACGCCGGCGGAGAGGTAGACCGGCGTCGCGACGCCGATCTCCTTCTCGGCGTCCACCTGCGCGCGCAGGAGGTCGAACGCGAGGTGCGGGTGCATCCGCCCGACCTTCGTCGGATGGTAGGACCAGCCGTGGTGGCACTTCGAGAAGAGCGTGATCGAGTCGACGTGCCCCAGGCGCAGCGCATCCTGGAACTGCCTCTTGTCGAACTTGGCGCCGATGCCCTCGATGTCGGGGGACGTGTGGAAGTCGAGATGGACCTGGCGGAAACGCATGTGGTCTTCCTCCGTGCTTTTCGGACGATTCTTGCACAGACGCGAAGCGGAAGTCAAACGCGGAACACGGCGGCGGCTTGCCAGGCGCCGCGCGGGGCCCTCGCCGGGTCTGCTCCGCGCAAAAGCGAAAGCCCGGCGGTTTCCCGCCGGGCTTCGCGTTGGTTTGGAGTTTGCTCCGATTACGCCTTCCGGCGCTTCAGGAGCATGCCCAGGCCGAGCAGGCCCATAAAGGCCACAGAGGGTTCGGGGACTACAAAAGCCATCTCCTTTTTTGCGCTTGCAATGGAATAACGATTTTGTTATTATCCGCGGGCATGGACACACCATCGGACAGAAAACGCCTCCGATTCCTCTGGTGCGAGATACGGACACCGCCCTTCGGCACCAACGCCCGATGGGAATCGGGTCGTGCGCTTCAGAAGCTTCAGGAAGGCGAAACGATTTCCATGCCCCTCTCCCGTCCGATGCCGTCCATCGGCCGCCGATGCCATGAATTGCGAATCAAGGACGACGAAAAGAAGATCACGTGGCGCATCGTCTACCGGACGGATGCCGACGCCGTTCTCGTCGCGGAGGTGTTCGGCAAGACGACGAAAAAGACGCCGCAAGAGGAGATCGAACTTTGCAAGCAACGGTTTGCCGCCTACGACCGGATCAAGAAAGGAGAGACGAAATGAAGAAGAACGATGCCCTCGAAAAGCGCCTCGCGGATGCGGGCGTCGTCTCGTTCGACGATGCTCGCGACTGGCTCGGATTCTCCGACGAGGAGAAGACCCTCATGGACATGCAGATCGCCGCCGAGCGCGCGGTCGAGCGCGAAATGAAGGCCAAGCGCGTTTCCCAGGCGGAACTCGCCCGTCGCATGGGAACGAAGCAGCCTGCGGTCTCCCGGATGATCCGCCAATCCGGTTCCGCGTCCTTCGAGACACTCTTCCGCGCGCTCCTCGCCCTCGGCTCCACGCCGCGCAAGATCGCCGCCGCGCTGGCGCTGTAAGGGCGGCTTGTAGGCGCAAACGAAAAGACCGCCGGGTCGCCCCGGCGGTCTTTCGTTTGTTGGGGTTGGCCCCTTACGCGCGGCGGCGCTTCAGGAGCATGCCCAGGCCGAGCAGGCCCATGAGGGCGACCGAGGGCGGTGGGCTGCGCCGTCGATCTGGTCGTCTCCCGCCAGCCGCGCGGAGCGCGGTGGCGTTCCGAGGGGCCGCAAGCCGGGGCGGGAGCGGGCGGCCGCGCGCAGCGCGGGCCGCCCCGCCCCGGCAAGGCCCCGAGGTCGATCCGAGTCGCAACCAAGCGATGCCGGTGCCGCGCGGGGGCGGCCGCCCCCGCGCGGTTGCAGGAGCGCCACCGGCTCCGGGGCGGCGCCGCCAGGCGCCGCGCGAGCCGCGCGCGCTCCAGCAAGGGCCTTCCCTTGGATCGAGGTTGCCTTCTTCTTTCCTCCTCGGGGCCTTGCGGGGCTTCCGCCCCGCTTGCGGCCCCTCGGCAGCCGCCGGCCCCATGCGGGGCCGATCGGCGGAGACGACCGGATCGACGGCCGAACCCCACGCGCCTCGCGCGCTCCGCGCGCTCGCCGCGCGGGGCCCTCGCCGGGCTTCCTCCGCATGGAAAGCGAAAGCCCGGCGGTTTCCCGCCGGGCTTCGCGTTGGTTTGGAGTTCGCTCCGATTACGCCTTCCGGCGCTTCAGGAGCATGCCCAGGCCGAGCAGGCCCATGAGGGCGACGGAGGGCTCGGGGACGGCGTGGTAGGTCTGCGTACCGCGAAGTTGAGGAGTAGCATAGAGCTGCTGCGCATTGAATGAAATGCTTCTCTCGTCCAAAAACTCATCTCCCGAGAGATTGTAAGCACTTTGCTCCTTGGCCACGGATGATGTGAAGTATTCTTTGTTCACTGAATCATAAACGAGCACGGTGAATGAATACTTATCGTTGGAGGCCGTGAGTCGGTTGTCCGACGTTAGCGTTTCGGTTTTATTGACGCCGTCCGTGATGGCTACGGCCCCTTCGGTTTTGGATTTCCCAAGTGCGAGAGAAACGATGTCGTCTTCCGACTTGAAAGAGGCTCCTTCAAGATCGTCCGTCAAAAACAAGTAGGCCGTTCCGGTGAACTTGTTTCCTTTCGAATCCTGCATGAAGTTTGCAGCCGCTGCTGTATTCAGTGTCCACTTGATGCTTCCGGCAGAGGCGGGGAGTGCCAATGCTAGTAGCGCAAGAACGATTGTCTTTTTCATTGTTGTTGTGAGGTTCGGGGTTGTTGATAGAAGGTAATTATTCGGCAGGAAGCGCAGGAAATGTGAGGATCCCTCCGTTTTCGGCCTGAGTCCAAAAACCTTGTCCCGCTTCAATCGTCAAATTGACAACAATCTGGTCCGTGTCGCCCCATCCTGAGGCAAGTTTGGTGTCCTCGTCGTAGGTGTCATCGAGATACACACCGCCAGCATCTTCTCCATAATAGCGAGCAGTCGTGTAGAGACTCGTTGACGGGTCATAGACCTTGATCCAGTCATCGCCCCAGTCGCCATATCCTTCAGTTTTGATTTTCTGGATATTGACAGACATGGGAAGCGGATTTGCGACAAGCGTCATTGAATTCACAGGGACAGAGACGGTATTGCCGGACGTGACTTCCCCCGACACAATCACTTTTCCGCCGGATTCTGCCTGAGTCCATACGCCTTGCCCAGCATCAAGTGTAAGGCCTACGGCAATCTGATCCGTGTCACCCCAACCGGAAGCAAGTTTAGTATCCTCGTCATAGGTATCATCAAGATAGACACCACCGGCATCTTCTCCGTAGAAACGTGCCGTCGTATAGCGGCTTGTCGACGGATCATAGACCTTGATCCAGTCATCGCCCCAGTCTCCGAATCCTTCGGTCTTGATGTTTTGGATTGAAAGCGATCCGTCGCCGCCGACATTCTGGAACTGGATGCCGATAATGTCTTGAGAGTTCACCGGCACGTTGATCTTTTCGTACCCCACGATGTTGCTGGACACGACTTCCGCCGCGCGCGCCGGCGCGATGAAATCGCGCCGGCCACCAAGCCCGCCGCGGGCGGGCGCGAAGCGGCCGCGTCGCGGGGGACTTCCCTTTCCGCCGCGCGCGCCGGCGCGATGAAATCGCGCCGGCCACCAAGCCCGCCGCGGGCGGGCGCGAAGCGACCGCGCCGCGGGGGACTTCCCTTTCTGCCGCGCGCGCCGGCGCAAAACCGCCGCGATGGCGGCGGAAGCCACCGTTGCAGAGGGGCTTTCCGAATCTGCCCATGCGCGGGAACGCGGCGCCAAGTCAGCGGCGGCGGCGGGAGCCGACATCGCGGAGGGAATTTCGCATCCGACTGTCAATTTCGTGCCATGAATCAAACAACCAAGTCTGGCACGAAATGAACAATCATTGTATTTGGTGCCAAGAATTGACTTGACATATTTGGCACGAAATGAAAGAATGAACGCCGCGGACAAAGGAAAGGAACCGACATGTTTCTAGGTCGCGAAAAGGAATTGGAATCGCTCCGGCTGCTTCTTCGCAAGCCGACGGCATCGCTGGTCGCGTGTCGCGGGCGGCGGCGCATCGGAAAGTCGACGCTCTTCCGCGAATTCGCGCGGCGGAACAGGGCGGAACTGCTCGTCATCGAGGGGCTCGGACCCCGCAAGGGACAGACGGACGCCGACCAACTCCGCAATTTCGGAGAACGCCTGTGCGCCCAGACGCTGGGCGCCCGCGTCGTTCCCGATTCCTGGCCGGAGGCGTTCCGCCTGCTTGGCGAGCGCCTTGACGATCGGCGGAAGACCGTCGTCCTGCTGGACGAGATCTCCTGGATGGGAAGGCACTGCCCCGACTTTCCGGGCTTCCTGAAGAACGGATGGGACGAATGCCTGAAGACGCACGACAATCTGGTCCTCGTCGTCTGCGGCAGCGTGTCCTCCTGGATTCGCGAGAACCTGCTGGAGAACGCGACGTTCGGCGGGCGGTTCTCGCGGGATATCGTCCTGCGGGAGCTCCCCCTCGACCTGTGCGCGAAGTTCTGGCGAGGCCGGGAGCGGCGGATTGACGAACATGAAATCGTGGATGTCCTGTCCGTGACGGGCGGCGTCCCTCGCTATCTCGAAGAGGTCGACCCGGCCCTCTCCGCCGACGAGAACATCCGCCGGATGTGCTTCTCGGAGGACGGCCCCCTGTTCAAGGACTTCAAGGCGATCTTCTCCGAAACGTTCGGTCCGACGACGCTCGTCAAGGCCGATATTCTCCGCCGCCTCGCGGACGGGCCGGCGACCTGCTCGGAACTGGCGGACCGCTTGGGCGTCGGTCGCGGCGGGAGCCTCTCCAAGAACCTCGACGAACTTGCGGAAGCGGGGTTCGCCGCCAAGGACGAAAACGTCAATCCGGCGACCGGCCGCGCGGCCAAGGAGGCCCGTTACCGGGTCTGCGACAACTACACGCGTTTCTACCTCAAGTACGTCGAACCGCGCGAAGCGGAAATCCGCGGCGGGCGGTTCGGATTTGGTTCCTTGGCGGAACTGCGAGGCTGGGAAGCCGACAAGGGCCTTCAGTTCGAGAATCTCGTCGTCAACCGCGCGATGGCGCTCGCGCCGCATCTCGGCATCGGCGGTGCGACAGTCCGGTCTGCGGCGCCGTTCTTCCTCAAGGGACGGAACGGCGCCGCGGGGCTCCAGATCGACCTGCTGGTCCAGACGGACCGGACCGCCTGGATCGTGGAGGTGAAACGGCGGCGGCGCATCGGGCGCGAGATCGAAAAGGAGCTTGCCGCCAAGATCGCCGCCTTTCCGAAGCGCCGCGGCGTTTCCATCCGCACGGCGTTGGTCCATTCGGGTCCGCTCGATCCCGCCGTCGCCCGCGACGGCGTCTTCGACGCGATCGTCCCCTTCGCCCGCTTGCTCGGCCTCGAGGGAAACGCTTGACCGGTCGACCTGGACGCAGCCGGTCCGGCGGCGCCCCTCACAGCCGCAAAATGAAAGCCCGGCGGTTTCCCGCCGGGCTTCGTGTTTGCGGTTGAGCGTTCGCTCCGATTACGCCTTCCGGCGCTTCAGGAGCATGCCCAGACCGAGCAGGCCCATGAGGGCGACCGAAGGCTCGGGGACGGGCGTCCAGGTTGGTGTGATTTTGTTTCCAATCATTGAGTTGGTGAATGTCACCCCCGTGGCAGAAACTACTTCAGCCTTTTCATCATAAGCAGGGGTATTCGCAGATGTTGCTGACACATAATATTTCGCATTTGCTACATCGTAAACAACCACTGCGAATTTATATGGCGTGTCGACAATTAGCCTCGTTGAATCCGTAGCGGTAATAATGTCGACGTTTTTGCCATCACTATCCAGAGTCATTACCGGTCCAAGTTTGACGCTCGACAGAGTGTCATCAAAAGTGTTGGAGGCGACGGATTCCTCTAGCGTGGAAATGTCCGATTCAAAAATCAAGTAAAGAGAGCCATTGGCAAATGCGTCGCCATTTGAATCGGCAATAAATCCGCCACGTCCGTAAGTGATGTTCCATTGAATGCTGCCGGCGGACGCGAAACTTGCGAGTGTCATGCAGATTGCGAAAGCGAGAAGTTTTTTCATGGTCTGATTATTGTTGTTCTGTTTGTGTTGAGGCAGGCGGAAATCTCCGCCTAACGTGGAATCATTGAAATCCTAATTCCCATTGGAGGCAGGAATGGCCGTTGGAAACGTAAGCGATCCCCCAGCAATGGACTGCGTCCAAAAACCTTGGCCAGGTTCCAGCGTCAAATTGATTGCGGTTTGATTGGGATCGCCCCAACCAGGACCGAGACATTCAGCGTCATCATCCGGTGATTCATATACACCGCCATCGGCCGATTCGCCCCAATAGTATGCGGTGATATACTGGCGTGACGCAGGATTCCAGATTTTAATCCAGTCACCACCATTTTCAACGTATCCAGTTGGAACGATTTTTTGGATATCAAGGCTGCCCGGATATGTAGATGTGACAATCGTCATCGCGTTGGCAGGGATCTCAACTGTATTCTGGGTGGAAACTTCTCCGGAAACCGTGAGCGTGCCACCTGCAACCGACTGAGTCCAGAATCCTTGACCATGGTCAAGATTGATGTCAATGACAGTCTGATTTGGATCCCCCCAACCAGGGCCAAGGCACTCGGCATCATCGTCCGGTGATTCATAGACACCGCCATCAGCAGATTGGCCCCAGAAGTATGCTGTTGTGTATTGACGTGTGGAAGCATCCCAAACTTTAATCCAATCACCTCCATTTTCAACATATCCATCTGGCTTGATGCTCTGGAGGGAGACAACGTCGTTTTGGGTGTCACCAACGGTCTTAAACTGCACCCCCATGATTGTCATGGCGTTGGCAGGAACCGCGAGTTTCTCGTACCCCACGATGTTGCTGCTCACGACTTCTGCCGCGCGCGCCGGCGCGATGAAATCGCGCCGGCCACACAAGCCCGCCGCGGTGCGGGCGCGAAGCGGCCGCGCCGCGGGGGACTTCCCTTTCTGCCGCGCGCGCCGGCCCGCGGCGGACTTCACAATTCTCATATTGTAGTTGTCATTTCGCCGGAAATGTATTTTGCATTTCGCCAGATTTTTTCTTGACATTCTGCCGAGGTTCTGTTTTACTTTTCCGCGTTCAGAGGAAAGGAACCGAACCATGGCCGAAGACTATTCCCGCTGGGCGGCGGAAGCCGTCGTGGAAGCGCTGTCCGTGCGCCGCATCGTCTATGTCGCCGGGGCGCGCCAGTGCGGCAAGACGACGCTTCTGAAGCATCTCGATCTTCCCGGCGCGCAACGCCGGACCCTTGACCGGCAACAAACGAGGCAGGCCGCGCGCGACGATCCGGACGAGTTCGTCGAACGATCCGGATCCGGACCGCTTGTGATCGACGAAGTCCAAAAGGTTCCCGATCTGTTTTCGGCGATGAAAATCAAGGTGGACGACGACCGCACGCCCGGACAATACCTCATCACGGGTTCGACGAATCTCAAGGCCCGTCCCGATGCCGCCGAGAGCCTTGCCGGCCGGATGCGGACGATCCGGCTCCGGACGCTTTCCCAGGGCGAAGTCCTCGGCTTGCGGCCGACGTTTCTCGAACGGGCGTTCGAGGGGCGGTTTCAAGCGCCTGCCGTTCCGCTAAAACGCAGCGAGCTGATCGAACTGGCCTTTCGTGGCGGATACCCGGAAGCGATGGCCCTGCCGGAACGGAACCGTCCTGGTTGGCATCGGGACTACCTCAAGACGCTGCTCACGAGAGACGTCCGGGACATCACGGAAATCCGGAACCTGCCCGCCTTGCGGCGCATGGCGGTCGGGCTGGCCGGCTATTCCTCGAAGTTTCTCGACAAGGCCGGTTTCGCGGCCGCCTACGGAGTCTCGCGCCAGACCGTGGACACCTATGTGGCTGCACTCGAATCGCTCTATCTCTTCGACCAGGTTCCCCCGTGGACGCCCGGCGACTACGACCGGGCGATCCGAAGCCCGAAGTGGTTCGCCACGGATACCGGAACGATGGCCGCGCTTCTGGATTGGAATCGGGACGGCATGGCCGAAGATTCCGACCGCCTCGGGAAGCTCGCCGAGACGTTCGTCTATAACGCGCTCGCCGCGACGGCCGACGTGTCGGACCGCTATCGAATCTACCACTACCGGGACCGGGACGGGCGCGAAATCGATTTCCTTGTCGAGGACGACCGGGGCCGTATGCTCGGCATCGAAGTCAAGGCGGGGGCTGCCGTCCGGACCGACGACTTCAAGCATCTGGACTGGTTCCGCGAACGGTTCCGCCCGGATCTGATTCCCATTGTTTTGAATACCGGCCCCGAGCCCCTTTCATTCGGAAAGGGCCGTCGCGCCGTCCCCATCGGATGTCTTTTCGGATCGTGAACAAGCGAATCTGAAAACGAAAGCCCGGCGGTCTCCCGCCGGGCTTCGCGTTTGTGTTTTGGAGTTGGCTCCGATTACGCGCGACGGCGCTTCAGGAGCATGCCCAGGCCGAGCAGGCCCATGAGGGCCACGGAGGGCTCAGGAATGATTGCCGGCTTGAACGTCTGGGTCGACGGATTCGTTCCGGTGGTGGCACCTGTCAAGGTTCTGTCAAATGAAATAGATGTCGGGACCGCCAACGAGGGGTCGTCAGACGTGGCATCATAAGCATACTGTTCGGAAGAACTCGAGACGTAATACTGGTTGTGGGCCGAATCAAAAATCAAGAACGCGAATTTATACTTGGTGGTACCAGCCTCAAGTGACGCGTGGGTCGCTGTTCCGGATACAGGAGACGCTTTTCCGGCGGAGATTTCCGTGCTCGTCAATGCGTAGGTGCTCATCGCGGACGTGAATCCCGAAATGGAGCCCGACAGAGACGATTCAATTGATGAAAGGCTGCTTTCCAGAATGAGATACGCGGTACCGGTCATTTTCGCGCCGGTTGAATCCTTCAGCGTTGCCGCGCCGTTGCTGATTGTCCAGTCAATCGAAGCGGCGGAAGCCGATCCGGCTACCGCGGCCGCGACGAAAATTGCGAGAATCTTTTTCATGCGTTTGTGTTCCGTTTGTGTTTGTGGAATGGATTGATGTCAAACTACTCGGTGACAGGGTTCTTGAACGTCAACGTTCCGCCCTTCACGGCTTGTGACCAGAAACCCTGCCCCGCCTTGATGGTCGCTTCAACGATGTACTGGTCGGGATCTCCCCAACCGGCACCGAGCGGGTTTTCGTAATCTTCGTCGGCCGGATCAAAGACGCCATCAACGCTCTCGCCCCAATAGAAAGCCTTCTGGTATTTGCGGGTTTCGGGATCCCACCACTGGATCCAATCGCCGCCGAGTTCGCTGAACTCTCCGCCGGGAACAATGTCCTGGATGTCCGTGTCAACCGGAAAAGGATTGCAGACAAGATCCATTGCGTTGGCGCCAAGAGTCACCGTTCCGTCCGAAACTACTTCTCCAGAAACAACGACCTTGCCGCTCTTGACAGCCTGGGACCAAAACGCCTGACCGGGCTTGAGCGTAGCTTCAATGATGTACTGGTCGGGATCTCCCCAACCGGCACCGAGCGGGTTCTCGTAATCTTCATCGGAAGGGTCAAAGACACCGTCAACGCTTTCGCCCCAGTAGAATGCCTTTTGATACTTGCGCGTTACAGGATCCCACCACTGAATCCAGTCGCCGCCGAGTTCGCTGAACTGACCATCCACGGTGATGTCCTGAATGGACACTTCTCCACCACCAACAGTTTGGAACTGCACAGCGAGAATGTCCATGGCATTCGCCTCGAGACCGATCTTCTCGTATCCGACGATGTTGCTGCTCACGACTTCTGCCGCGCGCGCCGGCGCGATGAAATCGCGCCGGCCACCAAGCCCGCCGCGGGCGGGCGCGAAGCGGCCGCACCGCGGGGGACTTCCCTTTCCGCCGCGCGCGCCGGCGCGATGAAATCGCGCCGGCCACCAAGCCCGCCGCGGTGCGGGCGCGGAGCGACCGCGCCGCGGGGGACTTCCCGACTCTCGCGCCGGCAACGTAAAGCGCGGGGCCCGCTCCGAGCCCGCTCCGCCAAAAGCAGCGCGCACCTCTGCAAGCCATGCGAGATCATTCCCAATCGTTTTATGTTTCCCCAGGATGCTATTTTTCTTTTTACCGAAAAACTGATTGACTTTTTACCGAGAATATGATTGACTTTTTCCCGAGTCCGTTCTGGAGAACCCTATGTCCGACAACATCCCCCGGTGGGCCGCGAAGGCCGTCGAACACGCATTGTCCGTGCGACGCATCGTCTACATCGCCGGCGCCCGCCAGTGCGGGAAAACGACACTGCTAGACCAGGTCTCGGCCTCTGGCGTCGATCGTCGAACGCTGGACGACGACGCCATGCGGCGGGCGGCCGCGTCTTCGCCGCAGGAATTCGTTGCTCGCACGGGCCCCGGCCCCATGCTGATCGACGAGGTCCAGAAGGTTCCGGATCTCTTTCCCGCCATGAAGATGCGGGTGGACCGCGACCGGTCGCCCGGACAGTATCTGATCACGGGTTCGACGAGCCTCGCGGCCAATCCGAACATCCACGAAAGCCTGGCCGGACGGATGAAGACGGTTCGGCTCCGGTCTCTCGCGGAAGGCGAGTTCCTGCGCCGCTCGCCCGGCTTTCTCGACGGTGCGTTCGAGGGCGATTTCGCGAAGCCGCCTTCCGGATACGACAAGCGCCAGATCCTCGACATCGCCTTCCGGGGCGGATATCCGGAAGCGGCGAACCTGCCGCCGGAGGAGCGGCCGGACTGGCATCGCGACTACCTCGACACGCTGCTTGCGCGCGACGTGCGCGACATCCAGGAAATCCGAAACCTGCCGGCGCTCCGCAGGATGGCGGTCGGTCTGGCAGGGTATTCCTCGAAGTTCCTGAACAAGGCCGAGTTCGCCAGGGCCTACGAAGTCTCGAAACCGACCGTCGACACCTATGTCGCCGCCCTCGAGGCCCTGTATCTGTTCGATCAGGTTCCACCGTGGACGCCACGAGACTACGACCGCGCCGTGAAGAGCCCCAAGTGGTTCGCCGCCGACACGGGCACGATGGCGGCGCTTCTCGACTGGTCGCGGGACGGCGTCTTCTTCGACGACGACAGGAGCGGGAAGCTGATGGAGACGTTCGCCTACCACGAACTTGCGGCGGAATCGGATCTTGCGGGGCGATGCCGGATCTACCACTACCGAGACGAAGACAAGCGGGAAGTCGACTTCATTCTCTCCGATGGAGAAGGCCGGCTTCTCGGAATCGAGGTCAAATCGGGCTCCGCGGTTCGGTCGGACGACTTCAGGCATCTGGACTGGTTCCGCGACAGGTTTTCGCCAGGCATGGTTTGCATCGTCCTTTACACGGGCGACATCGTTCTATCGTTCGGATCGAAACGCTACGCCGTACCGTTCGCGTCCCTGTTCGGCCGATCCTGATTTCGGTTCGCCGGCAAAGCGAAAGCCCGGCGGTCTCCCGCCGGGCTTCGCGTTGGTTTGGAGTTCGCTCCGATTACGCCTTCCGGCGCTTCAGGAGCATGCCTAGGCCGAGCAGGCCCATGAGGGCGACCGAGGGCTCGGGGACGTAACTTCTGCCGCATCAAAATATCACTTGACTTCCGATAAGCGTTCGCTTATACTCCGCCGCGTTACGGAACCACGCGACATGCCGGGCAAGACCATTCTTGAAACGCCGCTGGCGAGAGCGTTCGTCGATACGATGGATGCTCTCTCCCGCAAGAAATACGCGGCCTTGCTCGCGTTGCTTGCGGAGCATGGCTTCCTGTCCGTACCCATGGCCGAAAAAGTGACCGGCGAGGAGAACCTCTTTGCGCTCCGAATCCTAACACGAAACAACTACCGCTACTTCTACTGCTACGACGACGGCGCGACCATCTTCATCCTTTCCGGATACTCGAAACGGACGGAACAAATCCCCAGACGCGAGATCGACAAGGCGAACAACATTAAAAAGGAGCTCGGATTATGACCAAGGAACAATACGCGAAAATGAAGGCGGACACGGATGCTCACCTTGCGGCAATTCGTGCGGAGCCCGGCTACGAGGAAGTGCTGGCCGAGGTTCGTTCGGAAGTCGAGTCGGCATCCCTTCTCGCGACGATCATCGAAAAGTCGAAGCTTCCCCAAAGGGAGATTGCTCGCCGGATGAATGTCTCACAGCCCTACGTGGCACAACTCAAGAAAGGTCGCAAGATCACCCTTCCGACGCTCTTCCGCCTTGCGGACGCCTGCGGAATCCATCTTCGCATTTCTGCAGCCGCGGCACTATAGCGAAAAGACATCACCGAACACGAAAGCCCGGCGGTCTCCCGCCGGGCTTCGCGTTTGTGGTTGGTTGCTCCGATTACGCCTTCCGGCGCTTCAGGAGCATGCCCAGGCCGAGCAGGCCCATGAGGGCGACGGAGGGCGGTGGGCTGCGCCGTCGATCTGGTCGTCTCCCGCCAGCCGCGCGGAGCGCGGTGGCGTCCCGAGGGGCCGCAAGGCGGGAACGGGCGGCCGCGCGCAGCGCGGGCCGCCCCCGCCCCGGCAAGGCCCCGAGGTCGCAACGAGTCGCAACGAAGCGATGCCGGTTCCGCGCGGGGGCGGGACGCCCCCGCGCGGTTGCAGGGGAGCCCGGGGCTCCGGGGCGGCGCCGCCAGGCGCCGCGCGAGCCGCGCGCAATCCTGCAAGGGCCTTCCCTTGGATCGAGGTTGCCTCCTTCTTTCCTCCTCGGGGCCTTGCGGGGCTTCCGCCCCCGCTTGCGGCCCCTCGGCAGCCGCCGGCCCCATGCGGGGCCGATCGGCGGAGACGACCGGATCGACGGCCGAACCCCGCGCGCCTCGCGCGCTCTGCGCGCTCGCCGCGCGGGGCCCTCGCCGGGCTTCCTCCGCATGAAAGCGAAAGCCCGGCGGTTTCTCGCCGGGCTTCGCGTTGGTTTGGAGTTGGCTCCGATTACGCGCGGCGGCGCTTCAGGAGCATGCCTAGGCCGAGCAGGCCCATGAGGGCGACGGACGGCTCGGGGACGGAAGTCCAAGATTGAGTGTTCCGTGTCTGCGCTGAAGCATAAACATTGGCCGCAGTAAACGAAATCTGTGTCGCAGTTCCATAATGGTCGGTGTCGGCACCAAGATTGTAAGCCGCTTGTTTTTTGGTGGCTGCCGCTTCATAGAACGATTTTGCGGATGAATCGTAGATAAGCACGGCAAATGTGTACTCCGTAGGAGCCGTCAACTTTGAACTCGTAGCCGTCTGCGTTGTGGTATTGACGCCGCTGGAAATTGCCGCAGAACCAAGGGCAACTGCTTCAATTTGCGACACGGAAGTAAAAGAGTCGGAAACGTCGGAAGCAAGCAGAAGAAATGCTGTTCCCGTCAACTTTTCGCCATCTTTTCCAACCATGTAGTTTGACGTGGCACCGGTATTCAGTTTCCAGTCAACGCTTGCAGCAAATGAGGGCAAAGTCAGTGCCAAAAAGAGGAGAAGAACTGTTTTTTTCATTTTCGTTTTGTTTTTGTTGTGGTGTTTTGTCAAATTTCAATTGCCGAACTACTGAACAGAAGGGAAAACGAGAGAACCGCCCTCTTCCGCCTGTGTCCAAAATCCTTGACCGGCAAGGATTTCAAGATCAACCGCAACCTGCGCTTCATCTCCCCAGCCAGGTCCGAGAAGGTTCTTGTAGGTATCGTCTTCGTAGACACCGTCCATCGCTTCGCCCCAGTAGTAGACCGTCGTGTACGTGTAAGTTGAAGGATTGTAAATCTTGATCCAGTCCGCACCTTCTTCGCTATAACCATCTACGTGGATGTCTTGGAGGTTCACAGACATCGGGAGGGGGTTTGCGACAAGTGTCATTTTGTTTACAGGAACGACCACAACATTGTTTTCTCCAACCTCGCCGGAAATGATGAGCTTGCCGCCTTCCTCGGATTGAGTCCAGAAACCCGTTCCTGCGGAAAGATTCAAATCAACGGCAACCTGTGCATCATCTCCCCAGCCAGGGCCGAGGAGTTTCTTGTAGGTATCGTCTTCGTAGACACCGTCCATCGCTTCGCCCCAGTAGTAGACCGTCGTGTACGTGTAGGTTGAAGGATCGTAAATCTTGATCCAGTCCGCACCTTCTTCGCTGTAACCATCAACGTTGATGTCCTGAAGATTTAGAACACCATTGGCACCGATGTTCTGGAATTGGATGCCGACGATGTCCATCTTGTTGACCGGCACGGTGATCTTCTCGTACCCCACGATGTTGCTGCTCACAACTTCTGCCGCGCGCGCCGGCGCGATGAAATCGCGCCGGCCACCAAGCCCGCCGCGGTGCGGGCGCGGAGCGACCGCGCCGCGGGGGACTTCCCTACCGGTTTGGGTGTATTCTCCCCGCCCGAAGCCCTGCGAGGGCTGGCGAGGAAGGGAGATCCGATGAAAGAGATCACGTTTCAGGAGGCCGGCGCCCGGGTCGGAGAGGCGCTCGCGACGGTCCTCGACCGGCGGCGGCTGTTCGATGCGCTCAACGCGCTCGCGCTGCTCGATGAAAACCAGGAGGAGACGACGCTCTCGGAGCTGGCGCTGGAGTGGCGCCGCCGAGAGGATCGCCGAGCGGCGTCCGCGCCGCCGCCGATCGCGGTGCGCGATTTCTTCGCGCGCTACGCGGCGCGGCTCCGTCCCGAGCAGACGTGCAGCCGCGGCATCGCCCGCTCGCTCGGGCGCCTGGCCGCGCGCGCCTGGGGACCGGACCGTCCGATCGAGACGCTTCGCCGGGAGGACCTCCTCGCGGCGGTCGCGCCCTACGGCAACCCGGGCACCTACAACGGACACCTCTCGCGCCTCGTCGCGGCGCTGCGCTGGGGCGAGCGCGAAGGGCTCTGCCGCCTCGGCTTCCTCGATCGGGTCGACTACCGCCCCGAGCCCTTCCGCGAGCCGGCGTTCTTCCTGCCCGACCGCGTGGAGCGCATCTTCCGCGCGGCCGAGGCCCATCCCGGCCCGGCCGCGGCGGGCGTCGGCATGGCGCTCACGCTCGGCTTCTTCGCCGGCGTGCGCTCGGTGGAGATCGGCCGCGCCGTCTGGGAGGACCTCGACCTCGACGCCGCCACGCTCCGCATCCCGCGCCCCAAGGGCTGGACGAGCGGCGCGCGCCCGCGTCTCGTCGAGCTGGAGCGCAACGCCGCGCTGTGGCTGCGCAAGTGGCGCCGCTGGACCGCGGGGCAGCGCCGCGGCCGCCCGCCCCGCGGTCCCGTCGTCCCGCGCCCCTGGCTCTTCACGGCGTGGAAGAAGGAGCGGCTCGGCCCCGCCGGCGACTCCTGGGGCAACGACGCCGCCCACAACGTGATGCGCCACACCTACGCCACGATGCACGTCGCCGCCTTCCGCAACGCCCCCGCCACCGCCCTCAACCTCGGCCACGGCCGCTCGACCGAGATGCTCGAGGAGCACTACCGCGGGCTCGTCGCCCGCTCGACGGCCGAGCGATACTGGAGGATCGTGCCCGCCGAGGGCTGATCCGCCCGCGCACCATTCTCGTCGAACCTGCGAACCTTCGAACCTTGAACCTGCGAACCCCGAATGAAACGCACCCCCTCCTTCCGCGCCTCGATCGTCGCCCTCGACGCCCTCCTCGCCCGCTACGCGACCCGCCCCGGCCTGCTCGACGCCGTCCATGCGATGGCCATTCTCGACGACGCCGCCCCTCCCGCGCCCTGCGTCCCCGCCTCCCCAGCGCCCTGCGTCCCCACGCTCACCGAGCTCGCCCTCGCGCACATCCGCGCCCGCAGCGGTCGCGCCCGCCTTCGCGCCTCGATTCCGCTCGGCGAGCTCTTCGACCGCCGCCTCGCCGCCTACGCCCCCGCCCAGACGCGCAGCCGCGAGGCGCTCCTCCGCGCGCGGACCTTCCTCTGCCGCCGCCTCGGCGCCGCCACGCCCGCCGCCGCCGTCACGCGCCCCGACATCGAGTCCGCGCTGGCGGCCTACCGCTGTCCCGTCTCGCGCAACTCGCTCCTCTGCCGCCTCCGGCTCCTCTTCCGCTGGGCCGTCCGCGAACGGCTCCTCGACGCCGCCCCGACCGACGGCATCGCGCCCGCCCGCGTCGACTGGCGCGAGCCCGCCTTCTTTCCGCCGGAGCGCGTCGAGCGCATCCTCCGCGTCGCGGAGGCCCACCCGGGGCCGCTCGAAGCCGGCGTCGGCCCCACGCTCGCGCTCGGCTTCCTCTGCGGCGTCCGCACGGTCGAGATCCACCGCGCCCGCTGGGAGGACCTCGACCTCGACTCCCGCACCCTGCGCATCCCCCGCCCGAAGGGCTTCACCGCCGGCCATCGCCCCCGCCTCGTCGAGCTCGAGCCCTCCGCCGTCGCCTGGCTCCGCCGCTGGCGCGACTGGGCCGGATCCCCCGCCTCCGGCCCCGTCTCGTCCAATCCCCGCGCCTTCGGCCGCTGGAAGGCCCTCCGCCTCGCCCCCGCGGGGCTCTCCTGGGGCAACGACGCCGCGCACAACGCGATGCGCCACACCTACGCCACGATGCACGTCGGCGCCTTCCGCGACGCCGCCGCCACCGCCCTCAACCTCGGCCACGCCCGCGGCACCGACCTGCTCGACCGCCACTACCGCGGCCTCGTCCCCCGCGCCGTCGCCGAGACCTACTGGCGCATCCTCCCCTCCTCCTCGCCCCTTCCCCCGCCCGAGCCCCTTCCGGGCCGCGGCTTCCGCTCCGACCTCGCCGCCCGCCGCCGGTAGGTCGCGCCCGCCGGTCGCCGCCGTCCCCGTATTTTTACCATTCCGGAGTCCTCTCCGGTTTGGTAATTACCATTCCGGAGTGTCCTCCGGAATTTTCTTGACGCGGCGGTCCGTTTCCCGTAGACTCCGCACGCATGGGAAGCAACCGCACGCGCCTTTACGAAACCATCCTCCGCGACCACTTCGCCGAAAACCGGCAGATGGCCTTCCTCTCCGGTCCGCGCCAGTCCGGGAAGACGACGGTCGCCGAAACGCTCGGCGACGTCTACCTGGACTGGGACGAGGACGACGTCCGCGCGGCGGTCGTCTCCGGGCAGAAGGCGGTCGCGGAGCGCGCCGGACTCGGCCGCGCGGCGGCCGCCGCCGCGCGGCCGCTCGTCGTGTTCGACGAGATCCACAAGTACGGCCGGTGGAAGACGTTTCTCAAGGGCTTCTTCGACGTCTGGGGGAAGAAGTGCCGGATCCTCGCGACGGGGTCCGCGCGGATGGACGTCTACAAGCGCGGCGGCGACAGCCTGATGGGGCGCTACTTCCCCTACCGGATGCACCCGTTCTCCGTCGCCGAGCTGCTCGACGTCTCCCTTCCGGGCGACCGCCTCGTCCGCCCCCCGCGGAGGCTGCCGCCCGGCGACTGGGCCGCCCTGCTCGAGTTCGGCGGCTTCCCGGAACCCTTCTCGCGCCGGAGCCGCCGGTTCTCGACGCGGTGGAACCGCCTCCGCGACGAGCAGCTCCTGCGCGACGACGTGCGCGACCTCTCGCGCGTCGCGGAACTCGGGCAGCTCTCCGTCCTCGCCGAGCTGCTCCGCAACCGGAGCGGCGAACAGATCGTCTACCGCTCGCTCTCCGGCGAGGTGAAGGCCGACGAAAAGACGGTCAAGAGCTGGGTCGGCGTCCTCAAGAGCCTCTACTACGGGTTCGAGGTGCGCCCGTGGTTCCGCAACGTCGAGAACGCCATCCGCAAGACGCCGAAGTGGTTCCTGCGCGACTGGGCCCGCGTGGCCGATCCCGGAAAGCGGTTCGAGACGATGGTCGCCTGCCACCTGCTCAAGGCGGTCGAGGGCTGGACGGACCTGGGCTACGGCGAGTTCGGATTGCACTACCTCCGGAACAAGCAGAAGCGCGAAGTCGACTTCCTCGTGTCTCGCGACAAGGAGCCGTGGTTCCTCGTCGAGGCGAAGATCTCGGACGACTCGCCGACCGACGCCCTGCGCGACTACCAGAAGGCCCTCGGCGCCGCGCACGCGTTCCAGGTCGTCCGCGACGCGCCCTTCGCCCGCTTCGACTGCTTCGCCGAACGCAAGCCCGTCTCCGTCCCCGCCCTCACCTTTCTCTCGCAGCTGCTCTAGCCCCGAACTCCGCGCGGAGCCGAACGGCGGCGTGGAATGCAACGGCCAGAAATGCGCCAAGTGCCACAACGAAAACGCGCCAAGTGTCACAACGAAAACACGCCAAGTGTCACAACGAAAACGCGGAGACGCTGAGGTTTGGAGCCGGCTGCGCCGCCTGTTCCCAGCCCGCGCAGCGGGCTCCAAAAAAGCTTATGCGTAATGGCTCTGCGCTCTCTGCGTTCTCTGCGTGAGTAAAACCCGCTTGAGCGACCGCCCGGAGCACGGCACCCCCCGCGCGCCTCGCGTACGCGCCTGCCCGGAGAGGCAGTTTGAGGGGGTTCTTTGTGTTGGAAAAACGCGCGAACGAAGTTCCCGCGCTCGCGCGTGGCGCGCAAACGCGCGCATAAATCAACTATTTCCAGCAAGTTGCGAATTCCGCATTTTCCGCTTGCAATTCGGGGGGCAAAATGCTTGAATAGGGGGCGTCCGAAGGAAACTCTCCGTTTCCGGAAGACCCTGAAAAAACAACCAACCCAAAAGGGAAACAAACAATGAAATCAAAACAGCTAGTGGCAATGGCCGCCTTGGCCTTGCTCGTTGCGTTGCCGGCGCGCGCAACCGAAGTCGTGAGCAGCAACATCGTGGGGTACAACAAGGTCGCGCTGAACAACGCTTACACGATGCTTGGCATGCAGTTCCAGACCGTTGGCAATGCCAATGGCTCGCTCTCGATCGGACAAATCGTTCCGGACCAGTTTGTGAATGGCATTGACTGGAGCGATGACGATTTTCCGTTTGGAGCAAAAATGATGTTGTGGAATGGAACCGGCTATGCACAACAGTACTATTGGACTGGCGAAGTTCCTTCGGACATTCAGGCGGACCTCAAGGACGAACTTGAACTGGACGACGAAGTCATCTACAACAACATTTGGGTTGATGGTGACTATTTGCCAGTCGATCCAACTCTTTCGGTCGGAACAGGATTCTGGATTCTGGATACCTCCGCCGATGGAACGGGAAAGGTTTGCACGAGTGGTGAAGTCAAAAACGATTCTGTTAGCATCAAGTTGAATCAAGGTTACACAATGATTGCAAATCCGTATCCAGTGGATCTTGATTTGAACACGATGACGCCAACTGGTTTGACGGCCATTGACTGGAGCGACGACAATTTTCCTTTTGGCGCTTCGATAAGGATTTGGAATGGAACCGGTTACTCCAAGCAATACTACTGGACCGGAACGGTTCCTGACGACATCCAAGCAGACCTCAAAGATGAACTTGAGTTGGATGATGAAGTTGTTTACAACAACATTTGGGTTGATGGCGACTACTTGCCCGTTTCCGACAAGATTCCCGTTGGTTCTGGATTTTGGATTCGGGATGACAATGCCAACTCCGAAACAACAAGCATCTCTTTCACCGCTCCCTAACCAACTCTCAACAAAAAAAACAAATGAAAAAAGAAATCATTCTTGCATTGACCCTCTTGGCGTCTGCATCGTTCGGCTCGACGATTAACTGGGGAATCAACACGAAGTCCTTCTTTGGCACAGAATCGCTCGGCAAAAACGCCATCGGGTATCTCGTGTATCTCGGAACAGGAGAGAATGCTACCTGGGAAAAAACCGAAACGGACTATAAAGCCATCGCCGAAGGAACTTCGACAAGTTATACTGATAAGAAAACGAGCTCGCTAGGCAAAATCACAGGGATCAAGATTTTAGCGGATGGCGAAGCCGTTTACCCCGGTTCAACCAAAAACGTTTCTGATGGCGAAAGCGTATTTGGCATAATGATAGCCTATACTTCCGGAGATGATACCTACTATAACCTTGGAGAGACATTTACATTCGACACCTCCGACACTGCTCACTACGAGGCTGTTCCGGGAGATACGTTCACGTGGTCGCATGCGGGCCCTGCAAGCAACAGCGACACCGCGGCCCAAGGTTGGAAGGCCGTTCCCGAGCCGTCCGTGGCCCTCATGGGCCTGCTCGGCCTGGGCATGCTCCTGAAGCGCCGGAAGGCGTAATCGGAGCGAACTCCAAACCAAAGCGAAGCCCGGCGGGAAACCGCCGGGCTTTCGCTTTCATACGGAGGAAGCCCGGCGAGGGCCCCGCGCGGCGAGCGCGCGGAGCGCGCGAGGCGCGTGGGGTTCGGCCGTCGATCCGGTCGTCTCCGCCGATCGGCCCCGCATGGGGCCGGCGGCTG
>Ga0256407_10004131_pt1 | contig 24655 bp, 23 predicted proteins | sample RumenRJG_04DNA_FD_193489 | JGI IMG/M metagenome (GOLD analysis project Ga0256407, IMG submission 193489) | Bovine rumen microbial communities from Lethbridge, Alberta, Canada - RJG_04 | ecosystem: Host-associated > Mammals > Digestive system > Stomach > Rumen | place: Canada: Alberta... | reverse complement strand
ACCTATCAGAAGATCCTTAATCAGGCAATGGCCGAATTGCGCAACGAAGAGCCTGAGTTCTCTGCGGCCGAATCAGCCGCAATAGCCAAAGATAGCTCTCCTAGGGATTCTAGGAATCCTAGGATGTCTAGCCCTTCTGGCAACATCGCCTTCGTCGACGACTGCGCCCTCGAATCCGACATCGAGATGTATTTCCCTGATCAATACGTTCCTAATGATTCCGAGCGTATGCTGCTCTATCGGGAGCTCGACAGTCTTGCAGGCAGCAATAACCTCGACGCTGCCCTTGAGGCTTATCGTAGTCGTCTGCGCGACCGCTTCGGTGAGATTCCTGAAGTGGCAGAGGAGCTTATTCGCGTGGTGCCTCTCCGTGTCTGTGGCAAACGCCTCGGGGCAGAGAAAATCATGCTCAAACAGGGAAAGATGTATCTCTATTTCGTGAGCAATGCCAACAGTCCTTACTATCAGAGTGATGTCTTCGGGCGTGTATTGGAGTATATGACTAAAAACGTTCGCCGTTGTAACCTCCGTGAGGCCAACGGCAAACGTTCAATGGTTGTCTCAGACATTCCTTCTCTCGAAGCAGCTCTTGCCATATGTCGCGAAATATGATAGGCTGGTATATCATCTGGTAATGGTGACTTTATTCTTTATTTATCCAGTTCTGCGAGGTTCGCGGCAATCATCTCGTCGGTGACGGTGTAGTTTTGGAGGTCACCCTTGATGAACGACTCGTAAGACGGCATGTCGATAAGACCATGGCCGGAGAGGTTGAAGAGAATGACTTTCTCTTCGCCAGACTCCTTGCACTTCTTAGCCTCGCGGATAGTGGCTGCGATGGCGTGACAACTCTCTGGAGCAGGGATGATACCTTCTGTACGGGCAAAGAGCATACCTGCCTCGAAGGTCTCAAGCTGTGGGATGTCGACACCATGCATATACCCGTCCTTTATGAGCTGGGATATAATCATTCCGGCACCATGATAGCGCAGTCCGCCTGCGTGGATGTTGGATGGCTTGAAGTTATGTCCCAGTGTGTACATTGGGAGCAGCGGGGTATAGCCTGCCTCGTCGCCGAAGTCGTAGCGGAACTGGCCGCGTGTGAGTTTAGGACAACTGTCAGGCTCTGCAGCGATGAACTCGGTGTTCTTTCCGTCTAGGATGTTGTGACGCATGAACGGGAAGGAAATACCACCGAAGTTTGAACCACCACCGAAGCATCCGATGACGATGTCGGGATATTCGCCTGCCATCTCCATCTGTTTCTCAGCCTCAAGACCGATGATGGTCTGATGGAGACCTACGTGGTTGAGCACTGAGCCGAGGGTGTATTTACAGTTTGGTGTGGTGGTGGCCAGTTCGACAGCCTCTGATATGGCTGTTCCAAGAGAGCCGCTGTGTGTAGGATCCTTGGTCAGAATGTCTTTTCCGGCGCGTGTGGACATAGAGGGAGAGCCCTCAACGACAGCTCCGAAGGTACGCATGATACTGGAACGGTAAGGCTTCTGCTGCATGGTTATCTTTACCTGATATACGGCACAGTCGAGACCATATATCTTTGCTGCATAGCTCAGGGCTGCACCCCACTGACCGGCTCCTGTCTCGGTGGTGACGTTCGTAGTGCCTTCCTGTTTGGCATAGTAACACTGGGGAAGGGCAGAGTTGATCTTATGCGAACCTAAGGGATTGGTACTCTCGTTCTTGAAATAGATATGGGCAGGGGTGCCAAGGGCCTCTTCGAGGGCGTATGCACGTACAAGAGGGGTAGAACGGTAGTATTTGTACTTGTCGAGAACGTCTTCAGGAATGTCTATCCAACGATGCTCTGTGTCAAGCTCCTGCACACAGCACTCGCGCGGGAAGATATGTGCGAGGTCGTCGACACCTAAAGGCTGCTTGGTTGCCGGATGGATGGGAGGCATCGGCTTGTTAGGCATGTCGGCCTGAATGTTATACCACTGTGTTGGAATCTCACTCTCCTGAAGGATGAATTTTTTCTGTTTAGCCATAATTTTTATTCTTGGATTGGTTTTGTCCGGTGCAAAGGTACTATTTTTAAATGACAAATGATAAAGGATAAATGATAAATTTTCGAAAAGCGGTGAGATTTTTATTTTTGGGGCAGTAAATTCTCCATAAACTCCTTGGGTTGGATTCCGAACTGCTTCTTGAAACAGGTAGAGAAATACTTCGGGTCCTGGAATCCCACACGATAGGCGAGGTCGCTTACACGCATGTTGGGATTAGCCTCTGCCAGACGTTTGGCCTCTTTCATACGAGCATCACGGATAAAGGTGCTCACATTCATGCCTGTGATGGCACGTAGCTTGTTATAGAGCGTAGAAGCGCTGGCTCCCATGTCGGCAGCGAAGGCGTCGCGATCGTAGTCAGAATCATCAAGATGATTGTGTAGACAGTCGAGGGCTTTCTTAAGGAATTCCTGCTCTGGGGTAGGAGGGAGGTCGGTAAGTTGCTCTGTGACCTGACCTTGGGAATCCTGGATGGTACGCTTGCGATTGGCGATGATATTATCGATGCGCAGTTTGAGGTCGCCAAGACGGAAAGGCTTAGTGAGAAACTCGTCAGCTCCGATACGGAGAGCCTCCTCACGAGATTCCTCTTGTGTGTTGGCAGTTATAAGGATAATAGGCAGGTGGCTGTAGGCTGGGTTGCTCTTTATCGTCTTTGTTAGTTCAAAACCGTCCATTCCGCCCATCATTACATCGGATACGATGAGGTGGAGGCGTGTTTTATGGATGATGTCCAGGGCCTGTTTGCCGCTCTGGGCCACAAACACGTGGTAGTGGTTCTTTAGTGCCTGATACATGAGCATTAGGAGCTCTGGGTTGTCTTCGGAAATGAGAATGTTGTATCTGTCGTCGTCGCCTGTGGCACTGACGAGCGTGCTCTTGTTGATGTCGGGCATCTCGGTCTTGACGTCGATGACGGCATTCTTGGCTATGCTGAGGTCGATCTTATGGCTCTCGTCACGTTGCCCTGGACTGAAGGCCTCCTTGGTGATAGGGAGGATGACTGTGAATGTGGTACCTTTGTCTTTCTCGCTCTTGAAAGTTATGTTGCCTTGATGGAGAAGCACCAGGTCGCGGGTAAGAGCAAGTCCCAGACCCGTGCCTATGTTTTGATGGTGACGGTATTCTCCGTCATAGAAACGCTGGAAGAGGTGTTTCTGCTTGTCTTGGGGGATGCCGCATCCAGTATCGCGTACATTAATATATATAAAGTCATAGTTGCGGCTTGTCTGCACTTCGAGTGACACTTCGCCTTCGCTAGTGTATTTTGCTGCGTTGGAGATTAGGTTGTAGATAATCTTATCGAGCTTATCGGTGTCTATCCATCCCATCATGCTGTCTGGGGTACATTTGATGTTGAAAGCGATGCTCTTTTTAGTCATCAGTGGCTGTAGACAGAGGGCGGTGTCGTGGATGTATTTCATTACATCTCCGTAAGCCACCTTAAGCTTTAGCTCTCCTGCCTGCGACTTGCTGGTCTCAAGGATCTGCTGCAGAAGACGTACCATGCGCTGGATATTCATCTGCATCATATCGTAATGATGATTGTGCTCGGGGGATTCCTCACGCAGCTGGTCCACTGATGCAGAGACAACCGTTAGTGGGGTAAGGAGCTCATGGGTGATATTTGTGAATACTTGTTCCATCTGAAGGCGCTGTCTTACCCTCACACTCTTCAGGTACAACTCTCTTCCGATGAGAAAAAGTGCTGTCAGAATGATTAAAATCAATATGTTTAGAATGGTATAAACCCCCATAGCGAATATTTTTCTTGGGGCAAAAATAGAAAAAAATATCGAAAAAGCGATAAAAAAGTTGGAGAAAGTTCTGTTTTTGGTGTAATTTTGGTTAAAAATGCGTGATTTTACGGTGAAAATACGTGAAATAACGCATTTTAAACCTATTATAATGAATCCTCGACCTATGTTTTGTTATTAACCACTATCTTTGCAGCAGAAAAGATTTTTAATGGTTAAGGTTTATGGTTGATTAATTTTTTAAATTAGAAATTAACACACGAAAAAGGCCCGTTGTGAAACGGGCCTTTTTCTTGTTATATAGGGTGATGGCTTACTTGTTGAGGAGATATCTCTCTGCCTCGATGGCAGCCTGGCAACCAGAACCTGCTGCAGAGATAGCCTGACGGTAAACGGGGTCGGCGCAATCACCGGCAACGAATACTCCTGCAATCTTTGTTTTTGGTGTACCATCAATCTTCTTAAGATATCCCACCTCGTCGGTATCGAGCCACTCTTTGAAGATATCGGTGTTGGGCTTGTGGCCTATAGCGAGGAAAAATCCGTCGATAGCGATGTCTACAACCTCTTCGTCAGGTTCGCCCTTACGTTTTACCAAATGGGCTCCTTCAACGCCGTTCTCGCCAAAAAGACCAAGGGTGTTGTGCTCAAAGAGTATCTCTATGTTCTCAGTCGTCTTGACACGCTGCTGCATCACCTGAGATGCACGGAGGAATGGTTTGCGGACGATGAGGTAAACTTTCTTTGCGAGGCCGGAGAGATATAGGGCATCCTCGCAGGCTGTATCACCGCCTCCGACAACGGCTACAGTCTTCTTACGATAGAAGAATCCGTCGCAAGTGGCACAGGCTGATACTCCCTGACCATTGTATTTGCGTTCATCGTCGAGACCCAGATACTTTGCTGAGGCTCCTGTGGCGATGATTACAGTATCTGCCTCTATCTCTGTACCATCATCGGCTGTACAGAGATAGGGGGCCTTGGAGAAGTCAACCTTGACAATCTCTCCGTCGCGGATGTCTGTTCCGAATCGCTCTGCCTGTTCCCGGAGGTCCATCATCATCTGATTGCCATCTACTCCCTGGGGATAGCCAGGGAAATTCTCAACCTCAGTGGTCTGAGTGAGCTGTCCTCCTGGCTGCATGCCGCAATACTCTATAGGACTGAGGTTCGCACGGCTAGCATAAATGGCAGCGGTATATCCTGCCGGACCGCTGCCTATAATCAAACATTTTGTATGCTCCATTACTTTAAAAGCTCTTCAATTTGCTTTTCGATGTTCTCAATCTTCTCGGTAGGCTCAAAACGAGCTACAACCTGACCCTTCTTGTTGATGAGGAACTTGGTGAAGTTCCACTTGATATCGGAATTATCCTTGTAGTTGGGGTCTGCCTTTGAGAGCATATCGTCGAGGATGTGTGCGATAGGATGCTCCATATCCCAGCCGGCAAAGCCTTTCTCTTCCTTAAGCATCTTGAAGAGGGGCTCGGCATCGTCGCCATTTACCTTTACCTTCTTGAAACGGGGGAACTCTGTACCGAAGTTGAGCTTACAGAACTCATGGATGCTCTCGTCTGTGCCAGGTGCCTGCTGTCCGAACTGGTTGCAGGGGAAGTCGAGTATCTCGAAACCCTGAGCGTGAAATTTCTCGTAGAGCTTCTCAAGCTCGTCGTACTGAGGGGTGAAACCACACTTTGTGGCGGTATTCACGATGAGCAACACTTCGTTGGCGTACTCCTTGAGGGATACGTCCTTGCCTTTTCTGTCCTTGACAGAGAATTCATAAATAGTCTTCATTATCTATATATTAAATATGTGTAGATTCGTGGGTACAAATTTACAAAATAAATGATAAACGATAAATTATAAATGATAAATTTTTCCGGCTCTTGGTATTTTTTAACTATTTCACTCCCCAGGAGGTAATGATATTCTCTGGAGCGAGAGTCTCTACGTGCTCCTCTGTCTCGTCGTCGAGGTTACAGAAGAAGTCGATGCCTGTGAGGGTTTCCAGTTCACGGATATTCACTACGTAATTGCTGAGTCTGAGGTTTTCAACAGGAGTGTTTGAATGTTCAAACCAGAAGGCGATAGCCTTATAGCCCAGGTTGTTTTTCAGCAAAGCAGCAGAGAAGAAATACTTGGGCACGATGAGCTGGTCCTTAATACGCATGAGAATATTGCTATTATCGATAGTGCCGCCTCTGCACACGTAAAGGGTATCTGTAGTCCTCAACTTACCTACAAGGCCATGAATGAAGTTCTCCATCTGAAGCCACAGACTCTGGTTCTGCAAACCATCTGCACTGCCGTTAAAGACGCTATATTGAGGTTGCATATTGGTGAGATAGAAGGTCTGGTAATTCGTCTCTGAAGAGTATCTGCGATCATTTGATGGGCAGATATGTCCATGATCAAAGCCAGAGCCGTAGAAAAGGTCTGTGTCGAAATATGCACCTGAGGGCAGTTCCGGGTCGAAGGGATACTGGGGGGTGCCATAATAGCGGTTTGCATTCTGCTTGTTAGAGTTCTGGGTCATCTGGTAACAAGACCAGCGCTGGGATTTCTTTTCCTTATCCCATTCTACACAGTAGTTTATTCCGTCAGGATCATATTTGTCGTTGGTCTTGTGAACTAGCAGTATGCTCTGCCCTCCCTTCAGCTTGGGCATTTCCAGACGTGAGGCCTCAGGATAAACACTAGTGGAGTTCTTGTTGTCGTTCTTCTTGATGCCTGAAGGCTGTGAATCGCTCTCGTCTTTTCCACAGGAAACGATGAGAAGCAGCAATGTGATGAATGAAAGAGTCTTTAGTAGTTTCATATCTTTAGTATGGTGATGAAAAAGGTGCGGCGATGGCATATGCAACTACCATTGACGCACCTTCTGAATCTTGCGGTTATAATCTTACTTCTTCGCAGCCTTACCGTAGCGGCTCATGAACTTATCGACACGTCCTGCTGTGTCAACGAGCTTGCTCTTACCTGTATAGAATGGGTGAGAGGTGCTAGAGATTTCGACTTTTACCACTGGGTAAGTTTCGCCTTCGAATTCTACTGTATCGTTTGTCTTTGCTGTAGACTTCGAGAGGAACATATCGCCGTTGGACATGTCCTTAAACACGACGGGGCGATAGTTTTCTGGATGAATACCTTTTTTCATTTTGAGTTTAAAATATTAATGTTTAAAAATAAATTTCACGCTTTTGGGCTGCAAAGGTACGAAGATTTTTCGAATCTAGCAAACTTTTCAGCATATTTTTTGTTTTTAGACGATTATTAGTTGCCTTTATACTCAAAGTGCTGATAATCTTTCATAGTTTTCCATGCTCCACCCCACGAAAAACCGTTTTCTATAAACAGGCGATAGCAGAGGTCCTGATTGTCTATCTTATATGGGAATTTGCCATTGCGATTGCAGTATTTTGCAGCATTGGAGGGTTGGATGAGCACTTTCGAGCCTCTTTTTTTATAATAGGGGTTATAGAGGGGGTTGATGTCAACGGCAAGTCCAAGAGAGTGTTTGGAGAGCTTCGTGCTTCCTACTACAGGACGATAACAGAAACATGAGGTGTTGTTGGCTCTCATCTGTTTTTCGTCGTCGGCATCGTACTCGTCGGGGAGCACCATCCGTTGTATGGGGTACTTGGCCTCGTAGAGCTTTCGGAAGATGCTCACAAGCCTGGAGGCAATCTTCTTGTTGCATACCATCTCACCCTGATGTGTCTTGCCGTCATAATCCCAGTGTAGGACTCGGAGATATCGTAGGTCCTCACGTCCGATGTGGGGATTGGGCTTGTAGCTCTTTCCCTGCATATGTTGCCATACGGCATCAGGAACTGGCTCACTGGTAAATACAGAATCTTTCGGCAGTGACGACGCCATGAGCGTCGCACTGCCGAAAAAGATGCTTATTGCTATAATCCTTGCGGATCTTAGTGTCATTTTGTCTTACCGTTCAGAGAATAGATATAATTCTTGTTTGCTACTGTCTCAGGAGTATTTCCCTTGTAGTTGACAAGTTTGCCACAGATAATCACCTCATCACCAGCCTTGGGTTTTGCCCAAGAGTCATCGGTATATTTCACATTGCCAAGATAGTATGTACGGAATACGTAGAACTTATCAGCTTTGTCTGTACCATCATCTGAGATGTAGAAAGAGCAGTTGCCATATTGGGTGCTAAACTGGTTCTTGTCTGTAATCTCAATGATTTTACCCTTAATATAGTAGTCTGTCTCTGTGTTCTTGTCTGCCTCAAGTGTAGCGATAAAGGCATTTGCCTGTGCAGGAGTAAACGGATTATCGGCTGTAGTACCGGCGGTTGCGGTTTCACCCCCACTACCACCAGATCCCTTGGTGTACTTAACTATGTAGTTGCCCTGAGCCATCTCTGGAGTCATTTTGCCATCCTTAACAAACTTCTGCAGTTTGCCTAATACGATAACCTCATCGCCTACGTTGATCTGTCCAGGACCAGTGAAGTCTGTATTGTCGAGGTTCTTTCCGCGGAACACCTCAATCTCACTTGTTCCATCTGAAATCCAATAGTCGATGTTCTTGTATTGGGCAATCTTGTCCTCTGCTGTTACAATCTTGGTAATCTTTCCCTTTACGTAGTAAGCATCATCAGTGGTCTTTCCATCCTCGAGTGCATTGATTACGGCAAGAGCCTCTGTACAAGTCTTTGGCTTGTCGATGCTGCCCACATCGGCCGTTGAGCTGCCACCACCGCCACCAGGAGCATCTGACTTGCCATTGAGAGAGTAAATATAGTTCTTGTTAGCAACTGTCTCAGGAGTATTACCCTTATAGTTAACAACCTTTCCACAGATGATAACATCGTCACCCTTCTTCGGCTTGGTCCAAGAGTCGTCAGAATACTTCTGGTTACCAAGATAATAGGTGCGGAATACATAGAACTTATCTCCGTTGTCAGTACCATCGTCGGAGATGTAGAATGTACAGTTGCCATAATTGGTATTGAACTGGTTCTTATCTTCGATATCGATGATCTTACCCTTGATGTAAATATCCTTATCGCTTTCTGTGTCAGCAGCAAGAGAAGCGATATATGCGTTGGCTGCCGTTGCATTGTAAGGATCAGCAAGAGTACCGCTGCCCTTAGGAGTTCCACCTGCAGATGGTTGGATGTCAGAACCCTTACCATTGATAGATACTACGTATGCCTTGTTCTGTGAGGTTTCTGGAGTGCGGCCTCCGTAGTTGATAATCTTACCGCAAATCACTACTACATCGTCTACTTTTACATTTACGTCGTTCTCGTTATTGTATTTCTTATTTCCGAAATAGTAACCACGATAGAATGTGAACTTATTAGGCGCGTCATCTGTATCTGAGATATCAAATGTTGCGTTACCATATTGAGTAGTAAAGGATTCCTTTACTGATGTTACTACACCAGTAACCCAAATATCCTTTGTAGACTCCACGTCTGCTCCCAGAGTATTGAGGTAGGCAAGAACTCCGGCTACGTTGTATGGATTCTCCTTTGTTCCGTCGCCAGTAGGATCGATAACCACTACATCTGGCTCTGGCGGGAGTTCTGGATTGTTGAATGGCATTGGCACATCCTCACATGAAGTGATGAGTGATGAGGAAAGAGGAAACAGGAATGAGATTACTCCCAACCTTAAAGCCTTTTTCAGTCTGTTAGAAATATATGTATTCATAATTCTTATTTTTTAATCAACTGTTAATATAAAAACTTACTTCTGTACTATATCGCTTTCTTGGCGGATAAGTATCTGCCAGGTATTGCCGTAACGGGTGAAGATACCTGTGATGTCAACTTCCCCCTGTGGAAGGGGGGTAGCAGCAAAGTCTGCATAGGTGCTTGTTCGGACTACGAGGTAGTTTGAAGAGATACCCTGCAGTGAGCGATTGACGCAGTTTGCTGCATCCTTGTCACTTTCTGGGGCAAAAGCCCTCTTGCCGTTGGCACCTTGGAACTTTACACCCTTGATGGTCATCAGACGTCCACAGTTCTCTGCGATATAATCGCTGTTGGTGACTTGCGTCTTATCGAACTCAATAGGACTTGTACTCTTGACGTCGAGCATCTTGAAATGCTGCTGCCATAGATATCTTGGCATACGGCTAACATAGCTCTTACCATTTCTGTTTGTATATGGTGTGCCTATCTGTGGCTGCTTTCCGTAAGAGCCGAAGTAGAGATCTTTTAGCTCTACGAGAATCTCACGGCCTACCTGAAGCTGTCCGTAAAGTCCGCCTTGTGCAATACAGATGATGACAGAACCGGTACCGTCCTCAATGCCTATCTGATTATATATATTGCCTTCGATGTCATTACCAGTTACCACACCCTTTATCTGCATGGGCTCATCGATTTGTTTGTAATTCTCGTTGGTAAGCAGTGAAGAGGCATATTTCTGTTTCAGCTGGGCAATGGTTATGACATTGGTCTCAGTCACTCCCTGATTGCCGTATTCTGTGCCGTCTGTAGCTGGTATTTCCCAGTCTTTTTCCATACATGATCCTAAGAGCATGCAGGCTAATACTATAATATAATAATGTATATGTCTCATAACGTCTTAGAATTTATATCCAATATTCAACATTCCGTTAATTCCGTAAGTATAGTACTTCTTCGGATTCTTAGCGAACTGGTAGGCTCTGGTATTGCCGCTTCCTGTATAGTCGCTACGGCTTTGCTCATAACCTCCGGTTACAATATTCCTGTTATTCAGAAGGTTGGTAATTGAGAGGTTGATGCTAATCGACTTTCCACGCTTCAGGCGCAGGCTGCGTCCTACAGAGAGGTCAAGCATGAATCCTCCGTGACCCTTCTGCTGCGCCAAAGCACTCTCAAGGATGTTACCATCATTGTCATAGACAGGTTCGCCTGTGTACTGGCTTGCGGCCTGACGATTCTTAAGAGTCTGCTCATAGCGGTAGCTTGGAGAATAGGAGAGGTAGATACGATCGTACCAGTTGCAGTTGAGGTCAACAAACCATCCCCACTTATGATAGCTGAGAATAAGGCTTGCAGCTGTGAGAGGTGTGCCTGCCTCGCGCATATCCTTATTATATACAGTCTCAATCTCATGGTTGTTGTCATCGTTGAATGTACCGCTGGTAGAACTCATATACCAGACTTTGGCATTATTGGTGTTCTTTGCCTCGCTGATAGTTCCAAGAGTCTTGATGTTGAACTCATTGGTGATCTTGAAGTTGATACCCCACTCAACACCGTAGTAAACCTTGTCGATACCTGTCATAGAAACATATGAGAACGAGTTGATATCGTCGAAATAGAAGTTCTGCCACTCTGTGACATCCTTTATCTTACTGTAGTATCCGTTGATGTTAGCCTTCATCCAAGGTGTCTGGATCTGATAGCCAATCTCTGTGCTGAGCACCTTCTCGTTCTTCAGATTTACAACGAAGTCGTTGTTGATCTCAGGAGAAACGAATGCTGTAGATGCCTGAGGAGCACGAAGCTCGTAGCCAGCGCCGAGAGTGATGACATTACCGCCACCGATGTTGTAGTGCAGTCCGGCCTTTGCTCCACCATCGAGGAAGAATGCGGATTCACTCTCACCCCATGAGTTGCCTACTGCCATACCGTTTTCCATCTTTCCGTCGCGTGCTATCTGTGTGCCACCGATACGTCCGCTGATAAAGCTGTGAATACGTCCGCGATCGTATTTGTATGAAGCCCACCAGTTAGCCTTGTCAACGAGGATATTATAGTCGTATCCGAAACGGTCACCTACACCTACATATGCATTGGCATTTCTTGTGTCATACTGTACTCTTGGGTCATCTGCAGAATATTTACCAAGGGCATAGGTGTTGATGTTGTGGAATGAAAGTGCACCTAATAGGTCTTCCATTGTCTGATAGTGAATACCCTTGTTGGTAGCTACGTTGATACCTGTGTTGAAAGCAGAGAAACGTCCCAGTTCCTTCTGCAGAGTAGTGGATATGGTCAGATTCAGGTTATTGTTATGACGTGCCTGAATGAAATACATTGCATCTGATCCCTGCAGGGCAGCCTGCTTATTAGCAAAGTATAACTGGTCGAAGTTAATCTGGCGATTTGCCTTGTCGCTCATCCAGATGTCTCGTACGTTGTTGAAATCAGCAAGTCCCTGAGCTGTACGATAATATACATCGCTTTCATTCCAAACATTAAAATGGCTTGAAGGAAGATTCTTCCAGTAGTCTGGCTGAGGGTTGTCAGAGTTGTTATAGTTCAGACGGGTGCTCTTGTAAGAGGAGTAACGGCCAGTGGCTGTTGTCGTCAGTTTTGTTGTGGGATTGATCTGCCAGTCCCATGTGAACATCGCTGTTGGAGCCCAGTCGGTTACGATACGCGAAGAACGCTTCTCACCGTCTTGATATCCCCAGTATGGATTGTAGTATCTGTCATTAGCCAACCAATATGTCTCGTCGGTTCCTGCTCCCTGAGAAGCACGCTCTGTGGGATTACCCCATGTAACAAGAGATACGCGGTGACCATTGTTGAAAACCTTCTCTATACCAAGGAAATAGGATAGGGAATTATAAAATGTTCCCTCTACGTATCCTTGATTAGCCCATCTGTAGGTGAGGTTTGCTGAGAAAGCCCAACCGTTGGCGTTGACACCAGAGTTATAAGTGTACATCGCTCTCACGCGATAGTTCCGGTTGGCTCCGGTGAGTGTGATTCTCTGACCTTGTGCCATTGCAGAAGGACGGAAGTTGTAGTTGTTAGAACCAGCCATCGCTGACATACCGAAATTGTTCATTTCGAATGGCAATGAATTTTCCACACCACGGGTCTGTTGGTTAAGACCTCCTACGAGAGAATAACGGAACTGACCAGACTCCATATCGTTCATCGGGGCTCCGTTGATGTAAATCTCATTGTACTTCTGGTTAAAAGCACGATACCTGAAGCGTACGGGACTGAACAGATATCCCACCTGAGAGGCGTAGATGTTGTTGTTCGAATGGATGATGGTCACGTTCTGTGACATGTCATCATCTTCGCCCAGTTGTGCTTCGGTGAAAGTGAATGCCTGTTCGTCTTGAATAGCCGCCTGAGCAGCGGAGTCTACGACTTCCTGAGCCAGTAGCGGTGAGGCAATGACGGAGGCGATAGCAATTAGTTTTAGCCTTTTCATCATAAGCGAAATTTTAGTTAATAATAATTTATGGGGCAAAGTTACAAAAAAAAATCGATTCATGATACAAAGTTTGAAAAAAAAATATTATCTTTGCCCCCATAAAACATATTTTTATATGGAAAAGTCTAGATTATTACTGCTAACATGCCTTATTCTGCTGGGCATGAGTTGTGCAATGGCACAGAAAAAGTATTCTGTTTATGGAATCGGGTTCTATAATCTCGAAAATCTCTTCGACACCTGTCATGATGTTGGCCACAACGATTATGAGTATCTGCCTGAGGGAACAAACAAGTGGACTGGGCTGAAATACAGTCACAAGCTGCGTAATATGGCGCGAGTCCTGTCCGAGATGGGAACAGACAAGTTGCCGAAGGTCGGATGTGCCGCTATCGGTGTGGCTGAGGTTGAGAATGCCAAGTGTCTTACAGACCTCTGTAATGAGGAGCCCCTTAAGGCAAAGAACTTCCAGTTTGTGCATATTGAGGGTCCTGATCAGCGTGGAGTGGATTGTGCTCTGCTTTACAATCCTTCTCTCTTTACTGTTCGTGACGTGAAGTTAGTACCTTATATATATAAATTACCACAGGACTCACTTCGTGCAACACGTGGATTCCTCGTTGTTAGCGGTACGATGGCTGATGAGCATGTCACCATTATTGTTAATCACCTGCCTTCCCGAGGAGCTACTTCTTTCTATCGTGAAGAAGGTGGTTCGCAACTGAAGGTGGTAAAAGACTCGCTTATAGCTGAAGATCCGGATGTTAAGCTGCTTATCATGGGTGATATGAACGATGACCCACAGGATAAGTCGATGGCTAAGTGTCTGGGCGCTAAACGTAAAGTGAGCGAGGTGGGCGATGGTGACCTCTACAATCCTTGGTGGGATGTACTTGCTTCTGGTACGGGTACACTTATGTACAATGGGGCATGGAACCTCTTTGACCAGATCATCCTCTCTCCAAGTCTGCTTGACAGAGATAAGACAAAGGATTATTCTACCCTTAAACTTTTCTCACATCAGATATTCCGTCGTGACTATCTGTTCCAGAAAGAGGGAAAGTATAAGGGTAATACCCTGCGAACACAAGCTGGAGGTGTATGGCTCGACGGCTATAGCGACCACCTTCCAACAGTAGTATATCTTATCAAGGAACAGAAATAGAATATTTATGATTATTATCGGAATAGCGGGAGGCTCAGGCTCTGGAAAGACCACTGTGGTGAAACGTATCGCTAAGGTGCTTCCTCCACATTGTGCAGCTGTGATACCTCTGGACTCGTATTATAATGATACAACGGAGCTCACGCCTGAGGAGAGAAAACAGATAAATTTTGACCATCCTGATGCTTTCGACTGGAAACTGCTTACTGAGCAGATAAAGAAGCTGAAGAATGGTGAGGCCATCGAACAGCCAACGTATTCATACGTACTCTCCAATCGCCTTCCTGAGACAGTTCACGTAGAGCCTAAACAGGTAATCATACTGGAGGGCATCATGACGTTGCACTATAAGAAACTGCGTGACATGATGGATCTTAAAATCTTTGTTGATACAGACAGCGATGTCCGGTTGATAAGAAACATACGTCGTGATGTTGTGGAGCGTGGACGTACTGTCGATATGGTGCTCGATCATTATGAGAATGATGTGAAGCCGATGCACGAGCAGTTTATTGAGCCTACCAAGAAGTTTGCTGACCTTATTATTCCTTGGGGAAGGGAAAACAAACGTGGTATCGATATACTACGTACTTACATAGAACTGTTCTCTAAGGAGGTTAAGGAGGAAATGAAGAGTGAAAAGTGAGTAAAGAATTCGCTATAGAGGTTCATCCGTTTGAGCCTTTTTTGCCACAAGGTGCCCGCATTCTGATGTTGGGCACCTTTCCTCCATCAGAGAAACGATGGTCCATGAAGTTCTATTACCCGAATTTCATCAATGACATGTGGCGTATCTTTGGGATAATCTTCTTTAGTGATAAGGATTATTTTGTTGATGCAGTGAACAAGACCTTCCGTATTGATATGCTAATACATTTTCTTAAGGAGCAGGGGATTGCACTCTTTGATACATGCACGAAGATTCGTCGTACTACCGGTACTGCCTCAGATAAGGATCTGGAGGTTGTTGAAGAGACTGACCTTCGTGCGATGCTGGATAAACTGCCGGAATGTACAAAGGTCGTTACAGCAGGACAGTTGGCAACGGAGATAGCCTGCCGACAGTTTGGCATTAATCCTCCTAAGGTAGGGGATTTTTCAGCCTTTACCCTCGGAGAGCGAGAGCTTCGGCTATATCGCATGCCAAGCAGTTCACGGGCTTATCCCATGAAACCGGAGCGCAAGGCTGAATTCTATAAGAAGGTGCTGTTTTAAGATTCAGAAGAGGGTACGGAGGGCAATTCTGCTACATCAGAGTCTTTTGTCGTCTCTGTGATCTCTTCTTTTATCTCTTCTGCCACAGGTATCTCCTGAGCTTTCGCAAACTTACGCTTTTCGTTGTGAATCTTTAAGGCATTGATAAGTTCTGTTATGCCATAGAGCAGGGTGCACCATCCGAGAACCACTATCGCCATCTGAGCAGGAGCGAGGGGTTTGATAATCACGAAAATACCAGTAAGCAGAATCACAGAAGGGAAGATCCAGTATCCGAATCCTATCTTACCAAAGCTACGGGCACTGAGAAGGTTCATAAACTGATTTATGGCTCCCAGTATCAGAATACCTCCGATGATATACATCAGGGCTGTAGCAAACACGTTGGGAGTAAGGGCGAGAAGAAGTCCGAGAATGGCACTTCCTACTCCTACTATAGGGAATGTCGGCTTTGTAATCGCCATTCTGTTACCTTCTGCGTCTGTGAGATATGCTCCGCCAGGTATTGTCTGCTGTTTCGAAAATTGTCTGAGAGTATGAACATAAACTACCATCGAGATAATACCGGATAAGAGGAACAATACTCCTATTGCAATAGTAATCCAGGTGACTGTATTTCCCGGATACTTTATTAGCATAATACCAATGGCAATAGAGCATATAGCTCGGAAAACAGAACTCTGTAATATCTTCATTTTGCTGTATTTCTTGATTTTTATGGTGCAAAGATAATAAAAAATGATAAATGATAAATGAAAAATGATAATTATTATGTAATTTTGCAGGAAATTTAGGATATTATGACCACTTTATATTTAGTAAGACACGGGGAGACCATCGATAACGTGAATCAGATTATGCAGGGTCAGACACAGGGGCAACTTACTGAAAACGGTATACGTCAGGCCGAGGAAGTGAGAGACCAGATGGCCAATGAGCATTTTTCTGCCATCATCTCAAGCGATTTACGACGCTCGGCTGATACTGCTAAGATTATAGCAGAACCGCATCATATCGAGGTAATACAGATATCATTATTACGAGAGAGAGACTGGGGAAGTTTCACTGGCAGATATATTCCTGAGCTTAAAGGCGAGGTTTGGCCAGATGACATAGAGACATTAGAAAACCTTCTTTCTAGGGCTCGCGAATTCATCGCTTATGTCAAGGCGACATTTCCTGAAAAGAAGGTGCTTGCCGTAGGACATGGCATAATGAACAAAGCCATCCAGGCAGTATATTATGGAAAACAGATGAACGAGGTTCAACGGATGACCAATGCTGAGGTCAGGATACTCGAACTCTAATCCTTATCTGCGGCCTCCGAAGCTTCCGTGACTGTGAGAACTGCCGCTATGACCTCCACCAGAGTGAGAACCTCCTCCTGAGTGTGAGCCTATTGTGCTACGTGATCCTCCGCCAGAGAATGAACCTCCACTGCGAGAGGGAGCAGAGCTGCGAGAGTTGTAAGAGCCGTGACTTGAACTTCCGAATGAACCTGTAGATCTTGAAGGACGGTTGCCTCCGAATGAGCCATTGCTGTTACGCTGTGGTACTGAGCGTTCCATGCTGCTGTGATTGCTGCTGCGTGATGGCATGTTGTTCTCATAAGAGCGGTTGTTGCTGCTGCCTTCGTATCTTCCATGACGGCGATTGCTGTCGAATGTTCCGCGACGATTGTTCTCTAATCTTCCACGATCATTTCTGCCGGTAACACGTGTAGAACTGTTGTGATGGCTACGGAAGTCGCCACGATTCCAACGGTCGTGCATTCCGAAATGCTCTCTGCGAGGAGCACGGAAATGCTCTCTGTGTCCGTAGTAATATCCATGTCCGCCATGAATGTGCCAAGCGTGGCCTCCACGATATGTGGCATAGAAATGTGGACGTCCGAAGTAGAAATAGTCACGATGCGGATAACGGCGATAGATGCCGAAGTGCCAGTAGCCTGCTTCCCAGTAGAGTGGTCGATAGAAATATGTGGCTGCTATATAGGCATTCCACTGCCAGTCTAGCAGAATGTAGCTGAGATCAAGGTTCCTGCGCTCCCAGTATGTACCGAAAACGTCAGCACGACCAGTTACTCCCATCAGATAGTCGAGGTTTATCTCGTATGCGGCCTCATATTGCTCATCGGTGAGGTTGAGCTCATAGGCCATCTTGTCAGTCAGGAACAAAGCCTCATTACGGGCCTGCTCATAACTCATTGCATTAGCTGAAACTGTCATCGTCAGCACTGCTATAAGGGTCATCATCAACTTCTTCATAATCTTATCTCTTTTATTTGTTCAACATTCAGTTATCTTTTCACGGTGCAAAATTACGAAGAAAAAGATGCATAATAAAGGGATTTTCCCTAAACGTATCGGGGAAAATCCCTAATACTTATAAAAGCTCCATATCTTTCCTTTATTACTGAGCACAAGATTATCATTATCAATGGATTCAATCTTAAGACGTATATTATTGAAAGGCCTGAAACCATATGAGGATTCTATCATTATAGTATCTGACTGCAGATTGTCTATAGAATAGCATTGTATGAAAAGACTATCGCCAACATGCTGGAAATTGCCGAATACCTCGCCTTCAGTGAGATCCTTGATAGATGTAATAGAGCCCGAGAAACTGATATATTTCGTATCGCTGCCAGACATACGCCATTGACCATACAGACTGCCGGCATCTCTACCTTCTTCACATGCAGATACCAGGATAATAGCTAAAAGTGATACTAATTTATAGAATCTTCCCATGATAACCAATTTTTAAGTTAAATGTAGAACAGTTGCCATATATGTTGCCTTTATCTATGGCGTATGCTCCAGAAAACTCCCAGTTACCTGACTTATAAATGCCTTGTAGCATAGCATCAAAAGAGTGATGTTTTTGTGCCAAAGGTCTTGGATATGTGCCCCATCCTTCGCGATACGAACCCTTAACGAGGTACGAAAGACGATCTGTAATCTCTCCATTAATTCCTATATGCCAGGCTTTGACTCTGTTGTCGAGAAATCTAAGGCTCCCGTTATTGTTATAGATAGGTGAGGTGATAAGTGCAATGCCTGGTGTCATGCCATAATACGAGTAACTTCCATAGAAATTATGATTATAATAATTATCGTCACCTACAACTTTATCTGTTATCTGACTTCTTAAAGGTTCGGGATAATCGTTGGGGTCCCAATGGATTGGACCACTTTGGTTGGTGCTCTGGAAATACTCTAATACTGCTCCTCTGATATATTGTTTCTTTTGTGAAGTGTTTCTATACTGTATTCCCCAGAGACCATCGCCACCATTGCCTTTACGTACTCCAGACCCATCTTCAAAGGGGTTGTCAAGATATGCCTGAAGTTGATGAGAGCTATCTATGTTCCAGCCAAACTGATAGGTCATCACACCGATATGGTTGCCATAGCTCCAATCTTCAGGTGTGTCGTTCTCAAAATAGTTTCTGTCGCCGATAGGGAGTATTACGTTGAAAAAGTCTTTTATCTTAGCAGATTTCTCTTTTGTAACCAATATACCTTTTTCATATATGTGGCTCGTGCCACCGAAGATTGCCACGTGCTCTATTCCAACAAGCACGAAAAACGGCTTTGTGGGATTGGTACGGAAATAGAGATGCTTTTGGTGATAATACTGGCCTGTGGCATACAAAGGGTTAACGTTGGGGTCGGGGGATTTATAAAAGGCTTTTTCTCTATAATCGCTGTCAATCAATTTCCCGTATCCACCACCAAAGTTTGCCTGCACCCATCCTTTGGTAAATGGTAGATTCCAAAAGCCTTTGGTACCTATTAGTACCTGAGGGATTGGTTTCGCATTGATGCCTTTGACAAACGACCCTATTGAAAGGAGGTCGTCTCGTACCACCAGATTCCGCTCTCTGCTGCCTGCCTCGATGAAGAATGACTTATACGAGAGGTTGGCATAGCATTGTTGCAGGTAGATTTTATGGTCTGCATGTACTGATGCTATTGCATCTATCGCACCTGACAGTACAAGATCCTTTGCCAGAGTATGATCTATATTGATGGCACCTCGAAGATAAGCAGTGTTTGAACGCGTACCTACAGCATGATGACGATTTGTAACCAACTGGTAGGCATTATAATCACCTGTACCGGCAAATGCTTCGGCAGTCATATCGTAGGTGATATGTGTTTTAAGCGAATCCTGTGCTTCTGCGACTCCAGAACAGAGCAGACATACAATCTGGATAATATATCTATATCTCATATCGCTTCATTGTCTATAATTAAAAAATCTTTCCTGAGACGATACTCCAGAATGTTTTCGCCAATATCTTGATATCCATCCATAATGACATATGTTCGAGATAGTAAAGATCTGATTCCAGGCGACGCAACATCTTTTCCATTGTGTCGGTATATCCGTTATGGAGAGTAGCGTAACTGGTAACCCCCGGTCGTATCTTGTATAACTTCTCATATCTGGGATCGAGCTTCATGATCTTGTCGATATAATATTTCCGCTCAGGCCTTGGACCAACAAACGACATGTCGCCAACAAAGACGTTCCACAGCTGTGGCAGTTCGTCTAAATGGTGAGATCGGAGAAATTTCCCGATCTTGGTTAGACGTGGGTCGTCGTCTTGCTGAAGAAGTTCTTCGTTTTCTTTCTCTGCATCAACAATCATACTACGGAATTTGTAAATATAGAAAGGCTCGCCATGTAGTCCGATACGCTCCTGTTTGTAGCATGCTGGTCCGCCACCTATTTTGATGATAATGTAGCATGCTGTTATCAGAGGCGAAAACAGAACCAGGCACAAGGCTGATAATATGATGTCAAAGAGACGTTTCATGAATTCTTCTTTCTTTGGTTGATAATGGTGTTTGCTGTGCAGTAGATAATAATATCAACAATCAGGACCCACGTGCCTCCAATTTTCGGAAACAGACAAAAATTGGCAACATCTATTAGTAATGCAAGACAAATGACAACTCCTAATGCCTGATGTTGAGTCATGCCTGTCTGCATAAGTTTATGATGTATATGATTCTTGTCGGCCATGAATAATGGCTGGTGGTGACAAATGCGATATAGTGTCACCCTGACGACATCGGCTGCTGGAATAAAAAGCAGAGACATGGGTACGATGATTGCCTCTGGACGCGTGGCCCATATTGCGGTATTGTCCATTGCGCATTTTATCGCGAGAAACCCTAATGCAAAGCCAAGTGTCATACTACCGGAGTCGCCCATGAAGAGTTTGGTATTCTTTTCTGTTTCACCATGAAGATTGAAATACATAAAAGGAATCAGGGCGCCTACGAGTCCTGCTACCAGAATGCAATAGGAGTGAATAAACACATTGTGGTGAACAAAATAGCCCAGGAATCCTATCAGAGCCAGAAGTGCCAATCCTGAGGCAAGACCGTCTATGCCATCAATCAGATTTATTGCATTGACGATAAATACGATAATAAATATTGTTAGCGGCACGCCAATGAGATAAGGTATCTCGTAAATGCCAAACAGTCCGTATAGGTTGTTGATGTATAATCCTGCAAATGGCAGCAGACAGGCAGCTGCTATCTGAGCTATGAATTTCGTTTTCGCCTTCAGACCTGTCAGATCGTCAATGATTCCTACGATATACAAAATCATTGCTCCTATGAAGAAACCTGCACTCCAGATATTCACTACTATCTGCTGTTCTTTGGAATAGGCAAAGAATGACAGCAGAATAATAAATGATGTCATCATACTGGGTATGAAGGATATTCCTCCGAGTCTTGGCACAGATGTCTTATGTATCTTCCGGGCATTGGGTATATCATACAGATTCTTACGTTTGCAGAAATCAAGAATTGCGGGTGTGAATACAAACCCGCAAATGGTACTAAGTAAAAATGCTCCGAGTAGATATATTATCATAAGCGACTTCAGACTACGTCCCTTTTATTTGATTTCTTTCTGGATATGTTCTCTGGGAAAAGACCTTGAAGCACTCTCTCTGCCTCGTTATTTGATCTCTCTGATGTAAACATATCTACGATGCGATCCTTGCCTGCACTTGCATATTTGTAATATAACTCTTTTTTCTTTATGAGTCTGTCTATAGCTGCGGCATATGCCTTTACATCACCCAATGGAACCTCTTCGCCAGTCTGTCCGTTAATGGACACCCAGTTCACTCCTGAACCTTCAATGGTGAAGGTTACAGGAACACTGCCACAATACATAGCCTCTGCAAGTGCGATACCAAATGCTTCCTGTTTAGTACAAGATGTAAATGCAAAAATATCCGAGGCATAATAGTAGCATCTTAGATATTCATTTGGAATACGCCCTACGAACTTAATCCTCTCTGACTTGGTGGATTTCTTGAGTTTTTCAGTCTCCGGTCCTCTGCCTCCAATGAGGATGACACAGTCAGACTTGATGTACCTCTCTGCCTCGATGAGGTAATTGATACCTTTATATGTAGCATGTCTGCCTACGAAGAATATAATCTTCTTGTGGTTGTACATCCTTCTGATGTCTTCAACTGTTGTCTCGTCACCCAACTTCCATTGGAAGTCGCTTTTGATAATACCGTTAGGTATGACTTTTATCTTCTGACGGTATGCATAAATCGGACTTGATGGGTGGATATAATTGGGACTTGTAGCCATTATCAGGTCTGCTTCCTTTAGGATTCTTTTTTCGAAATGGCTTACAAGATGATACAAGAGTCCTTTCCCTAATATGTCTGAATGCCAGAGTAATACGAGTTTAGTCTCTGGCGGGGTAAGCTTTGATATGATAGGGTAGAGGAATGGGTTAGGGCAGTGTAATAGGATGATATCCGGCTGAACCTCATAGATAATCTTCTTCAGATAATAATAGTAGCTGAAAGCTATGTCCTGACTGGAGATCTTTATTGAGGGTGCGATACGGTAAACCTTCACATCGTTGACAGTATCCATTCTGGTAATACCATCCTGACTGAAACAGACAACATAGTTGTTGAAGGCAGTAAGTCCCTCAGCCATGTATTTTGTTACAGTTTCGATTCCTCCTTCTACGGGATAATAGTATTTAGCAATCTGGAGTATAGTTTTCTTCATTCGCAATCCTTTTGTTTCTGAACATCTTCAACAATATTCATCAGGGCCAAGGCCGATTTCTCCCATGAGAAACGCGAGATATTGGCTAGACCTTTCTTATGCATTGTTTCTTTAATAACGTCAGATTCGCTTAAATATTGTGCAATAGCACGAATAATGTCATTGACATTATATGGGTCGAAATACAGAGCCGCGTCTCCACATACCTCACGTAAAACAGGAATGTCGGATACCAGGACAGTACATCCGCATGCCATAGCTTCAAGAGGTGGAAGTCCAAACCCCTCGTATACAGAAGGGAATATGAATAATGACGCTTGATTGTACAATGTTGTTAACTTCTCGTCGCTGACTCTGCCGATATATTCGATGTGTGCAGTACTAAGGTTTGATCGACAGTCGTCAGTGAAAACCCTGTTGCGCGAACCTACAATCTTGAGCTGGCATCCTTTTATGTGTTTGAATGCTTCTATCAGGTTGTTGAAATTTTTGCGAGGGTCAAGAGAGGATACTGCCAGAGCAAAAAGTTCTTTGTCAGTGCTTGCTTGTGTCTGTTGATGGAATGTCTCGTTATCGATGGCACCATATATAACTCTTATGTTGTCGGCCTTTAAGAACGGATAAAAACGTAGTATCTCCCTTTTTGAAAACTCACTTACAGTAATCAGTTTCTTGGAAGTCTTAACTGCCAAGGGTGTCAATATTTTATACCACCAATAATAAGCACGTGAAAACCATGATGGATTCTCCAGAAATGAAAGATCATGAATGGTCATCACTTTATTTTTGATAAAAATGGAACCTAATCCTGTGAAACTGAATATTATGTAATCCTTCTTCCCTATGAAGAAAAACGGCAGCACGAACTGTTCCCAAATATGCGAACGACCTCGGCCATAGTGTATAATGTTCCATTGTCTGACATCATAGCACGGAAGAATAGAGCCTTCTGGACAGATGACTGTAAACGAAATACCAATAGAGTGCAATGCTGTGCAAATCCGGTATGCATAGCGTTCCACACCAGTAATAGGCTGCGTTAGGAATCTGCCGTTGATGTATATCTTCATACGCTTTTCTGTACTAACGGATGTGAAGAAGGAACTTCTGTTGGTAATAAGTAAAGATGGAACCATAGCCTGCACTGCGAAGCATACGGTATTGCCTGATGTTCAGACGTAGCATCTCACCCAAATGCCTTAGCCTGTATCCAAATGTAAATCGTGACCCGTCTGTAGCCCCTATAGTATTGTCACCGTGATTTCTGTAGTCCATAAGTGATTCAGGTATTGCATACACAATGCCATTAGCGGCATACGTACATGTGGTAACCCAGCCGTCATGCATCAGAGCGTGTCTCCATGACCGGTCTAAGGACACTTCTTTTGCTTTATGGTTGAACAGCATGGCGCATCCTAATGTGACATTGATGACACATTGCTTGAAACAGCTGACCTTTTCAGGATAGATATGCCCATATTCTCTGTAAGAAGGGTGGAGCACACGAAGTTTATCATCTACGACCCTGACATCAGTATGTACTATTACAGGTTTGTCAGGATGCAGGTCCTCCTGCACCTTCATCGCATTAAATGACTTCTCCACCTTGTCATGATGCCACACGTCATCCTGATCAGAAAACATATAATACCCGGCGTCGACTCTTTCCAGCAGGCTCATGAAGTTGTTAAGGGCTCCTACCTGTGGAGGGTAGTCGAGAACGGTGATCTTTTCCGGGTGCCTGTCAGCATAGTCATGCAGTATTTCTACGGTATTGTCCGAGGAACCGTCATCATGGATATATAAATGCCACATATCACATGTCTGTGACAGTATGGACTCGATCTGCTCGCTGAGATACTTCTCGCCATTGTATGTTGCCATCAGGATGGCTATGTGAGTGTCTTTTATTGGTTCCATATTCCTTTTGCCTTGCCTGTGATTAGTTTGCTGAACTGTATTCTGTTGGCAATAAGCCCCGGGATGTTAATCAGACTCATGACTGCCATGAAACAGATAATGTCGTCAGTCAATTGAACAACGATATATACTATCGGAATAAACAAGACTGCAGCAGCTGAGGAAATAATCAGTTGTAGCTTGAGTTTCCCTATTCCATTAATGAGGTAGCTGTATCTCATGCTGTAAATCAAGATGAAGATATATACTGCCATCATAGCACTCATCTTGAAGTCTATGTGAATATCCGTTCCAACCCATAACGCATAAATATAATCTGACAGGATAA